>Ga0302181_10000136_pt1 | contig 68733 bp, 65 predicted proteins | sample I_Palsa_E3_3_FD_198786 | JGI IMG/M metagenome (GOLD analysis project Ga0302181, IMG submission 198786) | Peat permafrost microbial communities from Stordalen Mire near Abisko, Sweden - I_Palsa_E3_3 | ecosystem: Environmental > Terrestrial > Soil > Palsa > Peat permafrost | place: Sweden...
GCCGATAGGCGGCCTTGGCACCGTCTGTGTCCCCCAGCTCTTCCAGCAAGACTCCCAAGTTGACCGCGGCCTGGGGGGCCTGGTCGGCGTGCCCGGAGTCGATCGCCTGCCGATAGGCGGCCTTGGCACCGTCTGTGTCCCCCAGCTCTTCCAGCAAGACTCCCAAGTTGACCGCGGCCTGGGGGGCCTGGTCGGCGTGCCCGGAGTCGATCGCCTGCCGATAGGCGGCCTTGGCACCGTCTGTGTCCCCCAGCTCTTCCAGCAAGACTCCCAAGTTGACCGCGGCCTGGGGGGCCTGGTCGGCGTGCCCGGAGTCGATCGCCTGCCGATAGGCGGCCTTGGCGCCATCGGCATCCCCCAGCTCTTCCAGCAAGAGCCCCAGGCTGCGGATCGCCCGCGGTGCGGCATCGGCGTGTCCGGAGTCGATGGCCCGCTGGAACGCGGCCGTCGCGCCATCTGTATCCCCCTGCTTTCTCAGCAGGACCCCCAGGCTTTGAAGGGCGGCCGGCGCCTCAGCGGCATGCCCGGATTCAGCCCCTTTGCGGAATGCCTGAATAGCGGTTTCCGTCCGATGATGGATGACTTCCGCTGTATATCCGATATCCAGGAGTTCAGAGGCATCAGCATTAGCCATGACCACGGCCCAGTTGGCCACCGGCACCGGAGCGCCCTGTTTGGAGATGAGATCAAGCGCATAGTCGTAGACGATGTAGGAATCAGGTCCGGCGGGCTGCAACAGTGAGACGTTGGGATTGATATCTCGTGTGGCCCACCTCAGGCCGGTGGCGAAGGTCTCCTGGTCCCGCAGCCTGGCTCGTCCGCGTTGGTCTAGGTGATGCTCGGCCAATGGTGCGAGCACCGCCTCAGGGACTGCACGGGTCATACCGCACCGCCGCCAGTCGGCGGCGCCGAGTATTAGGGCATAGCCCACACCGTCCGCGCCGGCAGCGCCGAGCTTCAGTGCCTCAGCGACCTGCCCCGCGGCCCCGACATATTCACCAAGCCCCACCGCGCATATCCGATCCCGGATTCCGGAGTCATCGACGGCACCCGCTAGGCGCTCTAGCTCTCTTTCAGACAGGTTCCGGCTGATAAAAATATGCTCGAAGCTACTGAGTACATCCCATTCAGGTGGACGGAGCTGGTCAGAGGGCCGGAACCGCCCATAGGCACTTGCGCGAATGGTGCCTATGATTATGTTTCCCGCCCCCACCAGCCGCTGCAATGACCCATCTGTAATGCCGTTCGCCCCGATCAGCCGGTCAATGTCATCGAGCCAGATCACTGAGCGCAGGAGCGAGACATCTTTAGCGTCCAAGTCGGTCAGCGCAGTCTTGCTCTCGGGAATCGCAACCGGCCAGGAGCCGAGCTCCTCGACGGTGACCCGGGCAGCAACCTTCGTTTTGCCCACCATAGACGACCCAATCAGCAAGACCGGGCGCTTGGCACGCAGACAAGCGCGGATCCTGTCCTCTTCATCCCGGTGAATATAAGGAACGGGTAGGACGCTCCGATGGACCCGTGCCTCCAGGTCAGCGGTTCTCACAGAAGGAAGCGTGCCTCGGCCCCTGCCGGTGGTCCCTCGCAGCCCGGCCCGGGTTATCCGAGCCATCTCCTGCCCTCGTTGCGAAGCCTGCGAGATCGCTGCCAGCGCAGGCGGCATCACTGCCGCCGCCGCTGCGAACACTATGATCAGCCACCACCGGGCATGCGGCCATTTCGCTACTGCCGCCGCACCGCCAGCGACGATCACCCCGAGCACTGCGAGCGTGACCGGCCACCGAGGCCAGCGCGCCCGCAGCCCCGCCCTTGTCATTCGGCCCCCCAACCCGGCAAGCAACGCCTGCTCAGCAGCATTTACTCTGCGCCGATACCGCCAAACCTTAATCGTAGGGGCGAGGCACCCACCAGTCGGCCTTTTGTCATTTCTGCCGTTCGCCGTTGGCACCTAGCACCTACGAGGTGAGCAGCGCCTGGCCATGCGGAGCCGACTGCCTAGAGGCGACAGATGAGGCGCCCATGACGCTGGGCCCGTGGCCTGATGATCGAGGCTGAGAAAGCACCATCGCAGCACAATGTCTCAGACAGAGCGAATGAATCGGCACCATCATCGACACACAGTACCGCGGGCGCGCTGGGCGAGGTCCCCAAGGCCAGAGCCCGGCGCGAAGGAGCGCCGGATGCGACCCAGGGGGCGCCGCCTTGATCTGCGAACGACTTTATCCGGCAACGTCAACCCCGGTCAAAGGCGAATGGTTCACTACAGTGAACACGCCCACCACATCCTGACCTGGCTCGATGTGGGCAGATAAGACTACCTGAGCGGGTATCGGGCGCGCAGAACACTCCTTATTGGAGCGGTATACACGGTCCCTGGTGTCGGCCAGATTACCAACAGAACGGCTACGTGCGCGCCTCCATCAGGGACCGCTGTCACACCAAGTAATCGAGCTGGCCGCTACCGGGCAGCACGACATGGCCGCCACCGGGCAGGTCCGGCCCGGTCGGCTGGCCGTCGCCACACCCCACACCAGGAAATACCGCACGATTCGAATAAGTGCTCCCCGCCAGTACTGTCCGGCTGACGCTGTTGTCCAGTGATGGACCTGGCACCGACAGATCCCGTCAGGTATGTCAGAGGACCACGAAAGGCCTATTGCCTGTGGTACGGGAATCTGTTTCCTGTAGAGCGGAGCCACTCCCATGATGCTGGCCCGAGCTGGCGGCGGACATTTGGCGGTGTCCGGGAATGACACCGATTGCAGGCTTCCTGTCCTCCATCACCGGGTGCACGCTAAGTGTCGGTCATGTCCGCGACGGGTGGGAAAGGATGCGATGGAACCCGGTTTCGCCGCTTCGGAGATCGACACGAGCAGGCCGCACCCGGCGCGGATGTATGACGCCTATTTAGGCGGCAAGGACAACTATGCCGTAGACCGGGAGGCCGTCCGGCAGGTTTTGCGGGTCTTTCCCGAGGTACGCGCGATGGCGCGGGCGAACCGGGCGGTCATGCAGCGGGCCGTGCGGTTCCTGGCCGGCGAGGCGGGGATACGGCAGTTCATCGATATCGGTACCGGCATCCCCTCGGCGGGCAACGTCCACGAGGTCGCTGGGCAGATCGCCCCGGGCGCCCGCGTGGTCTATGTGGATAATGACCCGATCGTGCACGTGCATGCAAATGCGCTGCTGACCGGGAGCGGCGCGACCGCGACCGTGCTTGCCGACTTGCGTGCCCCAGGGGCAATCCTGGGTCACCCGAAGGTCCGGGAGCTCATCGATTTCAGTGAGCCGGTCGCGCTCCTGCTGATCGCGGTTGCCCATTTCCTCACCGATGAGGAGGACCCATCCGGCATCATCGCCGTGCTACGGGATGCCCTGCCCGCGGGCAGCTACCTGGCGTTGTCGCATGGGACCGCAGATTTCCACCCGCCGGGCACGGCCGGTCAGGCTGCCGCCGGGTACGGCAAAGCCGCCGCTCCGCTGGTGCTGCGCGCCCACGCCCGGGTCTCCGCGTTCTTCGACGGTTTTGAGCTGGTGGAGCCTGGCCTGGTGCAGGCGCCGCTGTGGCGGCCTGACGGCAGGCCGCCGCGCCCGAAAGACCTGGCCAAGATCGGGATCTACGCAGGCGTCGGCCACAAGAGCACCTGACACCAGTTATCCAGCTGCGTGCATGACCTTTCCGGTTTGGCGCTCGACGGCCCCGACGGGCAGCCGCCACGGCCAAGGTGGCCCGTCAAGATGCCGGCTGCTCGGAGGAGACGATTACCCTGGGCCGCCAGACAGGGATTGCAACCCGGAGGCGACGGTCTCGCGGCTGAACTCCTCGATCTGCGCACCCAGGTCCCGTGCCTGCGGCGAACCATGGAATATTGGCGCTGCGAGTTCCCCGCGTGCTGCGGCGAGCCTGATGGCCACGTCGCTGATCCGCTGCGCCATCGGCAGCGACAGCGCCGGTTGCAGCGCCGCAGCGGCGGCGTCCAGCGCTCCGGACCGGAGCTGGACAACGGCCAGATCAATGCCCGCCAGCGGCCTTCCACCGAACCAGTGCTCTTCGCCCTCGCGCGGACCTTCATCGTACAAGCCGATGGCGTGCTCCAGTTCTCCTGCCGCGTCGCGTTCGGCGCCTGCGGTTACGGTGAGCGCGGAGCCGGCCATGCCATGGTGGGTGGCCTCAGAAATGAGGTAGGTGCCGCCCATTTCCAGGAGCTCGTCGTTGTAGTCGCCAGCGCGGGCCTCGTGTGCGTCGCGAATGGCCTGGCGAGCGGCCTCGGCTTCGCCCAGTCGGCCTGCGGCCCGGGCGTGGTAGATGTGCAGGCCAGCCCCCTCTGGGCCGACGGAAAGGTACTGGAGTCCGCTGAGGGCCAGATCCCGGCTTTCTTCAAACCGGCCGCGATAGTACGCATAGACGGAAAGCTCACCGCGCAGCCAGGCCATCAAGGGCCGGTGGTCGATCGCGTTGGCATAGGCAAAGCCTGCCCGGTTCAGCTCCTCGGCGGCGTCCGGGTAACCGAGCTGGTTGGCCGGAATGGACATGAGCCCGTTAAGGCAGCCGAGCAGGAAATACAGGTCAGTCTGTTCCCGGGGCCACACCCGCTGGTCAAGCAGCCGGTAGATCCGGTCGCGGACCCGGCGCGCGTCTAGGAACACCGCGAACGGCTCGCCTGAGCCGGTCAGGCGGGCCAACCGTCCCACATCGGCGCGGAGCTGCTCGAATGTTGCCTCGCCGACCCCAGGCTGTCCAGCCTGCTCGGCGTGTTCGCTTCCCTGGTGTGCTGCCATCAGCACCTCTCGCTCTACCGTCAAGCGCCCCAAACCGGGCTCTTGTCTCTCACGGTAAGCGATGGAAGCCGATGCTGGCAGATAGGGTCCGGGCAATCTGGGGATGTCATCCGTCGCTAGCGCAGGCACCGCGACGTCCGCTGTGTCGGTGGGGACTGCCATGGTGGCAGTGCTGCCCGGGGCCATACCGGCCCCTGGGTATCCCTTCGGCCGGAGGCCGAACTGGCCGGGCTGGATGCCCAGAGCGCGGCAGTAGTGGAGCTTGTGGCGTTCGGAGACGCCGCCTTGGCGTTCCCAGCGGTGGATGTTGTGCATCATGCCGTCGGCGCTGGGGACGGAGGTGTCGCCGGCCTCGCGGGCGGCCTGGACGAGGCGGCGGGCCATCTCGGCCTTGGCCCAGCTCCGGGCCTCGCGCTGCTGGCGCAGCCAGGCGCCGAGTTCGCTGCTCATAACGCCTTCATTTTCCTCGTCTTCCTGCGACTTCGTGGGCTTGCGGGCGGACATTCCCGGACACATTCGTGTCCGGGAATGTCCGCCGCTGTCACCGGCTTGTTACGGCGGCAGTGGATGATTCGTCAGGCCAGGAGATCATCGGCCAGGCCGGCCTTGGCGCCGTTGACGAAGGCGCGGATCTCGTTTGGCTGGAGGATCAGGGCCGGGCCGTGGGGGTCGGTGGACTGGCGCAGCGCGACCCGGCCGCCTGGGAGTTTCTTGGCTTCCAGGCAGTCGCCGCCGTTGGAGCCGCTCCAGGGCTTGACCCAGCCTTCAGCGCCGAGGTCAGCGGCGGCCATGCCATTGCGGAGTTCCATGGTCATATCTCCTTACGGATGTCGCGGAGCAGTTTTCCTGTTGCGTCGCTGGGGGCGGCCTGGGCGCTGATGCGGTCCAGGGCCTGGGCGTAGACGGCGGTCTCTTCGGGTTTGTCGATGTAGTAGGCGCTGGTCATGGTCTCGCCGTAGATGATGTCGGGCTGGTCATGGGCGTCGAACCGGAAGATCCGGAACGGCCCGTACATAGCCGGGTGCAGCCCGGCGGTGAACGGCAGCGCCTGCACGGTGATGTTCGGCCGCCCGGCGGCCTCGATGAGCTTGTCGATCTGGGCGCGCATGACCTGCGGGCCGGTGGTGGCGGCCGGGCGGCGCAGCGTGTTCTCATCTAGCACCAGCCAGAGCCGGGGCGGGTCCGGGCGGGCGAGGATGTGCTGGCGGGCCAGCCGCAGCTCGACCCGCCGCTCGACTTCTTCGGCGGCGGCGTCGGGAAAGCCGGTCTGGACGCTGGCGCGGGCGTACTCCGGGGTTTGCAGCAGCCCGGGGATCCAGTGCGGGTCGTATCCGCGGATCAAGGTGGCGGCTTCTTCCAGGCCGACGAACGTGCGGAACCAGGAGGGCAGCACGTCGTCGTAGCTGTGCCACCAGCCGGGCTTGGACGCATCACGGGCCAGGGCGAGGAAGGTGTCGATCTCGCCGGCGTCGGTGATGCCGTAGGCCATCAGCAGGCTCTTGACGGTGAGCGCCTTGAGGCCGCCTTCGGCGCGTTCCATCCGGCGGACGGTGTAGGAGGAGGAGTAGATCGCCTCGGCGGCCTGCTCGTAATTCATCCCGGCCTTTTCGCGCAGCGCCTGGAGCTGCCGGCCCAGGATCATCCGCAGCACGGTGGGGCCGCCGCCAGGCCGGGTTTCGGTCATGCCTGCCTGCCTCCCGCTGTTTTCCTGCGCTAAGCCTGCCATGACCGTGACAGTACCGCAATGTCAGATATCGCTTCTGTCACTGACTGGACCTGTTTGGGACCCGTTATCCCTCCCATTTTGCAATGTGCATGGATCAAGGTAAAGGAACCCGGCAGGTAAGCGGCCCGCGACGCCATGTGACCTCATCTCGGCCACATGACAGGCGAGTCGCCCGGCTAGGGCCGGGAGCGGCGTGAGCCGTGCCCGGGGCTGTCACTGGCCACGGGACCAGGGTCCCCCGTCCTGGTACCGGCCGGTGACAAGGCAGCGGCGCGGGGACCAGCCAGCCCTCGCGCCGTTGCTCCTGATGGCAAGGAGCAGGAGCTGAGATCGCGCGATGAACGGAGCCTCACGGAATGACTCAGGCAAGAGCTGGCGAACCGAGCTTGGGGACGCCAACGGTAACCAGGCCGCTGATGGACGGAGAACCGTGGACCCTTGAGGCGGCTGGCATGCCGGGCTTGCGGCTGGTGATCGGCATGGACGGCGACCCGCGCGCATGGGTGCGGGTGGCGAACGCCCTGCTGGAGCGTATCGCCAGCGGCGCGGTCAGGGCCGGGAGCCGGGTCCCGCCGGTCACCAGCCTCGGCCTGGAACATCCCGCCGCGTCCGGCACGGCAGCGCGGGCATTCCGCGCGCTGACCAGCGAAGGCGTCCTGCACTTGGTGCCAGGGCTCGGCTATCACGTCCGGACCAGCATCACCGTGCCGGTGGGCACCCGGCCGCGCCGGGACGGCGGGCTGACGGCAGTGCTGCCCGCCGGGCCACGGCAGCAGGCCGGGCACCACGTGCCAGCCAGCCCCGGTATGGGGCAACGGTGAGCGGCGGGCTGGGCGGCACCGGGCTGGTCGCCGACGACCTGTACCTGATGGCCCACCACGAGACCAGCGGCCGGCCGTTCCTGCAGCCGCGCCCGCTGGGCATCGGGCTGGCCGGGGCCCTGCTGGCCGAGCTGATGCTAGGCGGCTGCGTCTTCACCGCCGAGGACGGCGCGGTGACGGCCGGGCGGACCTGGCCCGCCGATGATCTGGCCCGGCAGGTCCGGGACCAGCTCGCCGCCGAGTCCGGGGCGTACCCGGTGACCGACTGGCTGCTGTTCCTGGGCCAGAGCGCCGCACCAGACGTGGCGGCCCGGCTGGAACGGGCCGGGTACCTGACCCGGGCCGGCGGGCGGGTGCCGTGGCGTGCCCCGCGCTGGGTGCCGGTGGACCCGGACTGGACATTCGCGCCGCTGCTGCGAGCCCGCCCGGCCACCGACGCCGCCCGGCCGCTCACCGCCCACGCCGCCGTCCTGGCCGGGCTCGCCGCCGGGTGCGGGCTCCGGTTCCGCCTGGACCAGTACCTCCCGGCCGGCGGGCGCAGCATCGGGCAATCCGTCAGCGCGCTCCCGCCGGACCTGCAGCAGCTCACAACAGCGGTCCAGGCGGCCGTCGACCGGGCCGTCCTGGCCCACCGGACCTGAACCACCCCCTATCCCAGCTAAGTGAACTAGGAGTCTCCTTCGATGTCCCGACTTCAAGCAACAGGGTCCCGGCCGGGCAGTGTGACGCGGGCGCTGGCGCGGGACCGGCTCGGCGTGCCCGCCGTGCTGTTTTTCGTCCTGGCCGGGGTCGCGCCGCTGACCGTAGCGGCCGGGGTGATCCCGACCGCGTACGCCGCTACCGGGCTGACCGGCATCCCGGCCGCGTTTCTCGTGGTGGCGGTGATCCTGGCTATCTGGGCCAGCGGGTACGTCGCGATGACCCGGCACATCCGCAACGCCGGGGCGTTCTACGCGTTCATCGCGGCGGGCCTGGGCCGGGCCATGGGGGTGGCCGCCGCGCTGGTCGCGCTGCTCGCGTATTCCTTCCTCCAGGTCGGGTTGTACGGGGCGTTCGGGCCGAACGCCGCCGCCGAGGCATCCGCGCACCTCGGTGTGCACGCGGCGTGGTGGGCATGGGCGCTGGCCGCCTGGGCGGTGGTCACCGTGCTGGGCCTGGCCCGGGTCGATGTCACCGGCCGGGTCCTCGGCGTGCTGCTGTGCGCCGAGGTCATCGTCATCCTCGCCGAGACCATCACCGGGCTGGCCCGCCCGGCAGGCGGGCACCTCAGCTTCGCGACCTTGTCGCCGTCGTCGCTGACCTCGGCCGGGGTCGGCACCGCCGGGGTGCTGGCCGTGGTCGCGGTACTGGGGTTCGTAGGGTTCGAGCAGGCACCGGTTCTCGCTGAGGAGGCTCGCAACCCGCGGAGGACGATCCCGGTCGCCACCTATGTGGCGCTGGGCATGATCGCGGTGGTCTATGCCGGGGCGAGCTGGGCGATGGCCGCCCATGCTGGCACCGGTCATGTCGTTGCCGCCGCAGCCGCGCAGGGCCCGGGGCTGCTGTTCGGCCTGGGCGGCAGCGGGGCGCTGTCGCAGGCGGCGCAGTGGCTGTTCCTGACCTCGCTGTTCGCCGCCGCGCTGGCCTTCCATAACGCGGTCTGGCGTTATATCTTCGCGCTGGGCCGGGAGAACGTGCTGCCCGCCGCGCTGGGCCGCACCGGCGGCAACAACATCCCCAAGGCCGCGTCCCTGGCCCAGTCCGCCACCGGGCTGGCCGTCATCGCCGGGTACGCCCTGGCGCACGCGGACCCGATGACCGCGCTGTTCTTCGACCTGGGCACCACCGGCGGGTTCGGGATCCTGGTGCTGCTCGCGGTGACCGCCGTCGCGGTGATCGCGTTCTTCGCCCGCGACCCGCGCGGGGAAAACCCCTGGCGGCGGCTGATCGCCCCGGCGCTGGCCGCTGCCGCCCTGGGCGTGATCGTGGTGCTGGCCGTGCAGCACTACGCCACGGTGCTCGGCGTCCGGCCCGGCAGCCCGGCCGCGTGGGCGCTGCCCGCCAGTTACGCCGTCGTCGCCGTAGCCGGGCTGGGCTGGGCGCTGGTGCTCCGGGCCCGCCGCCCGCAGGTGTATGCCACCATCGGGCTCGGTGCCCACGCCGCCGCCGGCCCGCACGCCACTCTCAGTTCCCGGATGCTGCCATGACTCCCCGCCCGCCGGAGGCAGGGCCGGCCGTCGTCTTTGCTGACGCTTCTTCTGCCGGGGTCCTGAGCCAGGTCATCGCCGATGCGTTCTTTGACCTGGCCGTCTCCCGGTGGCTGATCCCGCATCCTCCCGCCCGCCGCCGCATCTTCCCCGGTTACTTCCGCCTCTACCTAGAGCACGCCCTGGCCGACGGCCTGGTCTGCACCACCTCCGCCCGGGACGCCGTCGCCCTGTGGCTGCCCGCGGGGAAAGAAACGGAGCCTCCGCCCGGGGATTACGACGAGCGGCTAGCCGCTGTCACCGGCCAGTGGATCGACCGGTTCCGGCTCTTCGACCAGACCCTGGAGGGCCGCCACCCCACTGGGTACGCCCACCACCACCTGGCCATCTTGGCCGTGCGCCCGGACCGGCAGGGACACGGCACCGGCAGCGCGCTGCTGCGCGCCCACCACGCCGGCCTGGACCGCAACAGTATCCCCGCCTACCTGGAAGCCTCGGACCTGCGCACCCGCCGCCTTTATCTCGCGCACGGCTACGCCGATACTGGCGGTCCCCTGTTCTTGCCCGAGGCCGTGATGTACCCGATGCTCCGCCCGCCCCAGGCCGGCCAGCCACCGGGGTCATCCGTCTCCGGAAGGCTCACCGGCAGCGCCGGGCCGGGACCGGCACCGGGAGAGGCCCGGTGAGGTACCGCGACCTGGACCATATCGACCTAGACGCCGCCAGGGAGAAGGTGCGCCAGTGGATGCTCGCCCACCCCGGCGGGACACCCGCCCAGATGGCCGCGGACCTGAAAGACGGCTACCCCCAGTACCCGGAGCACATGGCGGTCGTGCTCCGGGGCCTGATGGCCGCCTTGCGGGACCACCCGGAAGACCCGGACCCGGCGCAGCAGGGACCGCATGACTAACCCGGAGGTCCCATGGCCACCAGCACCGCACCGAGAAGAGACACCATGCCTCCCTACTACCCGCCCCAGCCGGCACTGGCGGGCCGGGCGCTGCGCGCGGTGCTCGACCTGGGCGCGGTGCCCACCGCGCCCGGTTGCGCCCGCGCCTGGACCCGGCAGATCCTGCGGGAATGGCGGCTGGAGGACCTGTCGGAGGCCGCCGAGGGCATCGTCTCGGAGCTGACCACCAACGCGACGCTCGCCTCCCGCCAGCTCATCTCGCCTGTCATCGGGCTGGTCCTCACCTTCGACCGGGACGAGCTGGCCATCGTAGTGCGCGACTTCTGTCCCGGCGTCCCGCAGCCCCGGCAGGCCGACGCGGACGACGAAAGCGGACGCGGCCTGCTGCTGGTCGAGGCCATGAGCGACCGGAGCGGATGGTACCCAGTCGAAGACGGCACTCCCGGCAAGGTGGTGTGGGCCGTCATCCAGGCCACGCCTGCTGCGTCCAGCGACCTCCCAGCCCGCTTCATGCCCCCAGCTCCCGCGTGACCGGAACGAGCCCGTCATCTCGCGTCCGGCCACGCGGGACCACACGCCATGCGCCCATGCCCGCCAGTAAAAGGAGCACCCGCGATGTTCGACAGCCTCACCGATAAGGCACTGCGCGCCGCGCACCTGCTGTACGGCAACCACCGCGCGCTAGGGCTAGACCCGGACGCGATCAAGCCGGATACGCTGCGCACGGACATCACCGTGGAAGCCGGAAACCGGCGCACGCCGGCCAGGCCGGCCGCCGGCGGCACGCCAGCCGGGGCATGATCCCAGTGGAAGACGACGAGCAATCCGCGTACCACGCCGCACGCACCACCCTCACCACCCTCACGGCCCGTTACGGGCACCTGGACCTGACGTTCACCCCTGCCTCCGTGTCCGCCAGCGGGCGGCACGAAGCGTCATGGGCCGGCGGGGCAGCCAGCGCCGGCACCGAGCACGAGCTGCTGGCCCTGGTCCGCGCCGCCATGGGGGACTGCGGCGGGGAGGGGCACCTGTGGGTGACCGGGGACGTCAACCGCGACCCCGCCGGCAGTGACAACGTGCTGATCTCGCAGCGCCTGGAGTGCGCCGACTGCCCCGCGCAAGAACGGGTGATCACCCTCTACCACCCCCAGCCCACGCCAGCCGAGGCAGGGGAATGAGTGCACGCGACGCGCACATCCGGGCGCTGGCCGCCGGCCCGGATTGATGACTTCGAGAAGTGACGCAAGCCCTGCGCCGCGTTCGTCGCGCCGCATATCCGACTGCATACGGCGAGCCCGGCTTGGATCACGCCCAGCATGGACCTGCTCGGAGACCTGCCCTGGTGCTTCCCGGTGTGGCATGCGACACCGCTCAGGGCCCGCCTGTAAAGTGCGAGCCTCCTCGTACGCCGTGCGCTTTTTTCAGGGAGCTGGCTGGCTGTGTCACGTCTCGTCATTCAAACCCGGTCAGGAGGTCCCGGAAGGCTGTGTGCTCGGGCTGATGCGGGGCGCAGGCTGTGGTGATCGCTAACTCGGACATCTCGCGCGTGCTTTCGGCTTATCTCGAGTGCTACCCGGGCGAAGCCGCGCTGCTGTCTGAGCCGGTGCGACGGCTGTCTGAAGGAGGAGATTTCGCCTCGCGGCGGAACTTCCCGGTGCATGTGACTGCCGGTGCGCTGCTGGTCCGCGGGGGCACCGAGATCCTGCTTGTCGAGCATCTCGCGTACGGGATCATGCTGCAGCCTGGTGGCCACCTTGAGCCGGCTGATACCACACTGATCGGCGCGGCGGTGCGCGAGCTGGCGGAGGAGACCGGTGTCGACCACGGCAGGGTTTTCCCGGCGTTGCAGACCCCCGTCTACGTCGAGTACGGCAGGGTTCCGGCACGGCCGGAGAAGGACGAGCCGGATCACTGCCACCTCGACATCGGGTACTCCTTCGTGACGGCGGATGCGGACGTCGGGGGCATCCAGGAGTCCGAGGTGCGGGGTGCCGCCTGGTACCCGCTCGCCGTGGCCGAGCGTCTTGTCGGGCGCCGCATCGCGCGAGCGGTCAGCGCGTCGTCCCAGATCGGCTGACCGGGCCCTGCTGAACGCATCCGGCGGGCAGTGGCGCCGGATCGCGGCCTGGGCCGGCGTCGGCCGGGCTGTGGTGCGCGCTCACTCGAAGGACGGCTTGCGGTCCGGCTCCGCTTGAGCTCGAAGAAGCTGGCCGTCCCGGGGACCATGACCGGCCGTCCCCGAGCCGTCCGGCAGCTTCACCGCGAGGGGCCGGCGTGATCACGGGGCCGAACAGGGCCGTGCCGATGCGGAGAACGGGCGTTCCGACATCAAGGCCGGCCTCGTTGAACGCCTCGTCGTGCGAGTCCTTGATGAGCCGGCCGAAACCATCCGTGCTTGCGGCTGCCGCGGCCAGCGAGCCGGCCAGCGAGCCGGGCAGTCCCGCCCGGAAGCCGCGAAGCAGCCGTCCTGAACGCGAAGGTAGTGACCTGCCAGCCGTCGCTCAGCGCCAGCTTGGCGAGGGTCCGGCCGATGAACTGGGTCCCGCCAAGAATCAGCCGTATGCCGCTAATGATGCCTTGCCCGCAGACGTAAACCGTGCCAGCGATGTTCTTGGGGGTTGGCGGCTCAGATCGCGAGTTCCGGCCGGCGGGCGTGCTCCCGGAGCTGCTCAGCAAGCGCCATCGGCCCGGCCGCGGCCAGGTCGGTGAGCGCGGTGACGAGGCGGGCGCCCTGCACATTGCCGTGAGCGAGATGCTGCGGTGCCGTGAAACGCTCGATCGCCAGGCCGTGCGCGGTGAAGGGCTGCGGGTCGAGATACCTGGTGCCGCCGGTACCGCAGAGGTAGGTCGCGGCACCGACGGCCCGGGTCAGGTCGGCCAGCCGTTCGGATCGGCCGGGGCGCGCGGGAAGATCGCTGCTGCGGTAGATGGCGCCTCGCCAGTTCACCGCTGTGAGCAGGGCCCGGGTCGAATCCTCGCTGACCTCGGTGAGCTTGCCAGTTCGGGTAAATGCCTCGGCGACCTGGGATAGCAGGCCGCAGGTCGCCGCCCGGTAAGGACTGCGGCGGTAGTACTGGTGCAGCAGGCTGGTGACGCGCCTCAGCGTCGGCAGGGGCTCGGCTATCTGGACGTCCTTGATGAGGGTCGACCGGCCGCTAGGCAGGTGGACCGGCACGGTCAGCCACCGCTCCGGGAGCCGGTCGTCGCCGACCGGGGCCAGGTGGCAGCGGTGCTGGTAGTCGCGGCGGGCGAACTGGACGTCGTCCAGGATGATCCAGATGTCAGCGGTGAACAGTTTTGCCAGGGTGGAGAGCCGGGGGAAGAAGTTGGGCTGATGGATCGCGCACAGCAGGCCGTCCATGGCCGGTCAGCTCGTCAGCAGGCGGCTGTCGAACCCTGCGGCTAGCAGCCGCCGGTAGGCGTCCATGACGGCGCCGGGCACGTCCTGGGCGACGGCGAACCCGCGGGCCGGGTACTCGATCACCCGTTGCAGGTCGCCCACGAGCATGTCGATGACGAGTTTGTCGTCCCCGATCGACTTGAGGTAGTCGTCGAAGGTCAGCGTTTCCGACGCGCACACGATGCCGACTTCCGGCCAGAGCTGGCGGGCGGTGGCGAAGGCCCGACGCTGCATGTACGGCTTGGAGATCAGCAGCACGGAGCTGACCGTGATCTGTGCCGCTTCCAGGGCCCGCCGCGCGAAATCGATGTTCTGGCCGGTGTTGGCTGCTTCCGGCTCGATGATGATGGCGGAGGAGGGGACGCCGAGCGTGATCGCGTGCTCGGCGTAGTGGACTGCTTCCCCGCGCGGGAACCGGGCCGCGGTGGTGGGGCTGTTGCCGCCGGTGAAGACCAGCACCGGGAACAGGCCCGCGTGATGCAGGTCCGCGGCGAACGTTGCCACTCCCAGGTCGTGGCTGCCCAGGCCGATGCCTGCTGAGCACGGCCGCAGCGGGTGGTGCAGCTGGTGGTAGTCCCAGATGACGAGCGCGTCCTCGTGATGGGTGTCGCTGACGACGCCGTGTTCTGCGGTCACATGGTCCCCTTTCCGGTGCCGGCGGCATGAGCCATGTCCCGGCGGATCGTTTCGATGCTGCGGAGCTGATGCGAGAGACCGCACTGGACAGCGAGCCGTGTGGTCTCATCCAGCAGGGCCAGGCCGCGAGCGCGCGTGGCGGTATCAGCGAGCAGGATATGAGCCTGCGCGGTGGACCATCGCACCCGCTGCATCGGCGTGTCGCCCACTCCGCTGGCGCGGGCGACGTCGATGAACTTCTGGGCCTGGCCGAGGTCGCCTGCGCCGCGGTAGGCCAGCGCGAGCTTCTGCTGGGCAACCGACCAGTCTTCTGCCTCGCCGAGTTCCTCGAACTCCCGCGCCGCCGCCGCCATGATCCGCGTGGCGTAGTCGTGCTCACCGTCCTTACTCAGGGCGGTGCCGATCCACAGCCGGGCACGTGCCCGGTCCCGGCCGCTGAGCCGCTCGTCATCAGCAAGGCCCGCGTAACGCCGGGCGGCCAGCTGCAACTGCCCTGACATCTCTCCCACCACGGTCAGCGACAACTCGATCTGCGCGACGCGACGGGGAACATCCAGGTCGCTGAACATGGCAAGAGCCCGCCGGTAGGCCTGCGTGGCGGACAGCGGCCCCTCCAGCCGGCCCTGATCACGATGAGCGTCGCCGAGCAGCACCAGCGACCGGGCATGCAGGTACAGGCCCCTGGTGTCGAGCTGCCCGGCCGGAAAGCTGCCCAGCCACCGTTCCAGCAGCCTGATGCCGACAGCGAAATCCTGGCGGGACAGAGCTGCGACCGCACGGTCGAGGTCATCGGTCCAGGTCTCGTAATCCCAGGCAGGAGGAACCGGCTGCGACGAATCCCACGAGGGAGCAATGCCTGCCCCGGTGAGCAGCATCTGAAAACGGACCTGAACCGCCGTGCTCGCACGTTCCAGCGCGGTGTCCAGGATCGCCTGCGTATCAGGCTGCGGGCGGGTGGCCTGCCCGAGCTGTTCCCATTTCGACACCGTACGCGGCGCAACGCCAAGAACCCCGGCGAACCCGCGGACGCTTTGCCGCGATGCCTCGCGCAGCGCACGGGCCTCCCGGCCGGTCCACAAACGCACGGCAGGCATGGCACTCTCCTTCCTTCGTATGCAAGCACGCCAGCCGGACGCATGCATCGAATATGCGACGAAAGTGCTACACACGGTCGTTGCCGCGCTCCTGGGGGCAGCTCATGCTCGGGTTGCAGGTACTTCCCGGTTGCGGAGGCAGCTCATGGAACCCATCACCGAACGGCGCGCGGTGCCGGGACCAGTCGTTTACGGCTACCTGCGGCTGGCCACCCTGAGTCTCGCGCGGCGTGCCGCGCTCACTACGGCACTGGGTAGCTACTGCGATCGGCACGAGCTGATGCTCGCAGGGGTCTTCAACGACGGCGGTACCGGAACGACATGGACGCCCGGTTTTACCGGCCTGATCGACGCCGTCCTCGCCTCCGGCAGCTATGGCGTGGTCGTCCCCTCACTCGCCCACCTCGGAGCCGGGCAGGCCGGGGCGCAGCGTGCGGCCGCGATCACCGGCACCGGCCGCCGGCTGATGCTCGTTCACAACACCCCGGCCTGCGCGATGGCAAGGCGAGCACGGTGAACGGCCCCCGGCCCGCGCCCTGCTTTCGGATGCCGGGAACTAGAGGAGGAATCGATGGTGACCAGCGTAACCGGGCAAGCCGCCGGGACAGATGTCCTGGATGTAATGGCTGAAATCCGCGGGCGTACCGCGGCAATGCGGTCGGCCGCTTTCGCCCGCGGCATGTCACTGCTGCCGCCCCTGCTGATGCTCGGCACAAGTGAGCGAGTGGGATCCAACTGGCTCTCGGACACCCTGCGGCCCGTAATGGACCAGCACAACGAGCCGTTCCGCCAGCAGCCCGATGCCGGTCACCCGCTGTCGGCGCTTAATCCGCAGGCGGTTCCAGCCGATGAGGTGACCGACGCGCTACTCGGAACCTACGGCCGCCACTGGCTGGTCACGTTCGTCACCAGCAAGTACGGCACCACCCGGCAGGGGGTGAAGGAGACCAACCTGTTCTTCGCGCTGGCCGCACTGCTCGCCTTGTTCCCCGACAGCCCCGTGGCCGTGCTGTCCCGCAGCCCGGTCGGCGTCGTGTCCTCTTTTATGCGCAGCGGCCTGTTCACCCGGTGGGATTACCGCTCCCGCTACCGGCAGATGGTCAGCATGACGCAATCCGGCCGTCACCGCCGCTACGCGGTCCTGGTGCCCGACGATGACCCGCCCGGCATCGTAGCGCTGACCCGCCTGCAAGTACTCAACACCGTGCTCCTGGCCGCCGCCCTGGACGGCCAGGACGCCGTCCATATCCCGTACGAGGCCGCCGTGCGCTCCCGCGATCAGGTAGTTGCCGGCCTGGCACGGGCGGTACCTGAGCTAGCAGGCCGGCCCGGCATGACCCGCACGGTGCCGTCCGGCTTGCCGTCTCCGCCTGGCCCTGCTGACCAGGCCGAGGGGATCTACAGCACCGCCACCGCGAAGGAGGAGCTGGTCGCGTACCTGACCGAGGCGGAAGCGGCGGGCGTCAAAGAAGCCACCTCCGCCGCGCTCGCCGCCATGGCCAGCATGGTGCCTGCCCCGGTAGCCGGACGCGCGGCGGCGTGGCTGGGCGGCAGCCAGCAGTACCGGCTCGCCGACGCCGTCCGGCCAGGAACCCGGGCCCCGGCCCCGTCACGGCAACCACCGATGCAGACCCGCCCTGGATACATACGACGCGGTCGGCTGGAGTGGCGGAACCTCCTCATCACCAACGCCGAGTTCGCTGCGATGCTCAACGAGCTCGAACAGGCCGGCCTGGCCAGCTCACACGCGGGAGCGCCCCTGCTCGCCTGCCAGATGCCGCACCAGCGCGGCGGGCGGCTGCACTACGACCCGGATGCCAGGCGGTGGCAGGCCAGCGAGGGCTACGAGAGGCACCCCGTTTACTGGGTGACCTGGACCGGCGCCGCCGCGTTCGCCGCCTGGGACGGAGCCCGGCTGCCCCGCCGGGACGAGCTAGCCGAACTGACAGCCCGGCACACAGACCTGGTACCAAATGCCGGCTACAGGTTCACGGACGTCACGCCTGTCACTGAACCCGGGCTCGGTGATGGAGACATCCACCACCTGGTCGGCAATCTGCAAGTGTGGTGCTCAGATGGACCAGGAACCGAAGAGCTGTGCGAGGGGCCGGCAACTCGCTGGATGTACGGCGCGGCGTGGAACACCCCGGGCACGGCGGAGGCGATCCACCAGCCACGCTGGCGTCACCTGGCGGGCAGCTCCCGCGGCGTGGGCATCCGGCTGGTCCGCGACGGCGCCCAGCGGCCGGCGGCGGCCGGGGAGATAGCACGACGGCTATCAGCCTGGATCAGCGGCCTCTCGGACCGGGCCGGCCCGCTCGCCGCGACCGATGAACAGCTGATCCGGGCGCTCGGCAGCTCACAGCCCGATGCTGGCCTTGGCACCCATGTAGCTGCCGGCCCCGGGGAAACCCGCCATGGCTAGGTCGCCGAACCGCTCAGCGAACCCGAGCGAGGGAAGATCCGCGAGCCTGACGAACTCCACACCCCGGATCGGCCGCGAGTCCAGGCCAGCGGTCACCTCCCCGGCTGTCCCGCCGACGCGGCGGGCCTCGAAGGTGAGGTGGAGCACGTGAGTGCCGTTCCCCGGCAGGTAGTCACATACATACAGGAGCCGGCCCGGCTCGACCTGCAGGCCGGTTTCCTCCCGCATCTCCCGGACCAGCGCTTCGGCCAGGGTCTCGCCGTCCTCGACCTTGCCGCCGGGGAGGCTCCACGCCCGCCCGGAGCCGGTGTCCTGATCCAGCACCAGGATGCGGTCACCTTCGATGACGACGCCAGTCACTCTCACATGCACGCGCTGACCATACCCCAGGCGGTGAGGTGATGACGGAACGTCCGCCGGCCCGTGTCGTCGTCGCGGCCGGCGGCCTGGGGACCAGGGTCAGCTCATGGAGCCGGTACCTGCCCAAGGAGTTCTACCCCGTCGACGGCCGGCCAGGCATCGCCCACCTGCTGGACGAGATCACCGCTCTTGGCCCGGCCGAGGTCGTCATCATCTACCACCCCTATTACGAGGCGTTCGCGGTGTGGGCGCGAGCCGCCCTCAGCCCCGAGGGCCAGGACCGCTACCACCAGGCTGCACGCGTCCGCGACGCCAGCTGGCCGGGCCGCCTAACCGTGCGCCTGATCCCGCAGCGCGGCCCGTACGCCGACCTCACCTCCGTGCTGAACGGCGCCGACCATCTCACCGCGGGCAGCGACCTGTACGTCGCCTTCGCCGACAATCTCTACCGCGGGGATAACCCGCTGCTCGCCCTTCGTGCAGCGCAACCCGGCCACCTGGCCGTCCTGGCCCGCGGCTACCAGCCGGGCCTAGCTGCCAGCCGGGGCGTCATCACCGTCAGGACGGCAGACGGCCAGCTCCTCATGCAGGACCTCACCGAAAAGCCCGGTCCCGGCGCGGCGCGAGCCCTGGAAGAGCGATACGGCACCGGAAACCTGCTGGTCCTGGAAGGCCGGGCCCGGCTCACCCCTGGCTTCATCCGCTTCGCCCGGCGTTACCGGGCGCCAGGAGGTGCCGAGCCGAAGCTGGCACTGGCTATCGCGGCCTACGCCCGTACCCACCCCGTCCTCGTCGCCACGACGACCAGCCAGGTCATCGACCTGGGAACCAGCCTGCCCGGCAACGTGACTCCGAGCGGGGCAACTCCTGGCAACTCCGGCACGGAAGGAACCTCATGCGGCTACGATTCCTCGGAAAGCACTCCGCCCCTGGCAACTCTCCTGCCCTGTGGGACACCGACGCCGGCCAGTACGTGATCCAGGGTTTTAGGCTTGACGAGGACACGCTCGCGCAGGTCGGCGACGTCCCGCACGGCGAGCTGGTGATCCGTGTGCCCAAGGAACTCATGCGCTACCTCCCGGAGGCCCGCCGCGATGCCCTTCATTCAGCAGGACCCGCGGCCTGACACCAGCCTCGGTCAGGTACCGCACCGGCCAGCGCCCCGCGCTGCCTGCCAGCGAGTCCCGGCCACCCGGCCGGGGCCAGCCTGACCGGCCGTCATGCCCGGCCAGCCCCAGCAGGCCCGCGAGGCTCTCGGCACCCGGCTCCGCGAGATCCGCCAGGACGCCGGCCTGACCGCACGCGCCCTCGCCAAGCTGGCGGGCTGGCACTTCACCAAGATCAGCAAGCTCGAACACGGCACACGGCAGCCCTCACAAGATGACATCCGCGCCTGGTGCCGTCATTGCCAGGCCGAGGACCAGGCCCTGGACCTGATCGCCGCGGCCCGCAGCATCGACGCCATGTACGCCGAGTGGCGCAGGCAGATGCGAGCCGGGCTCAAGCACTTCCAGGACAGCTGGCGCCCGCTGTACGAGCAGACGCTGCTGTTCCGCGTCTATGAGACCACCTACATCCCCGGCCTGCTCAACACCGCCGGGTACGCGTCCGCGATTCTGCGGTTCTGGGCCGGGCTGATGAACCTGCCCGCGGACATCGACACCGCCGTCGCCGCGCGCATGGACCGCCAGAATGTTTTCCATGACGGGAAGCGGCGCTTCGTGTTCGTACTCGAAGAGCAGGCCCTGCGCACCCGGGTAGGGGGCACTGACGTACTGGCAGCCCAGCTCGACCAGCTTCTGGCACTCATGTCGCTGCCCGTGATCAGCCTTGGGATCATCCCGGCGGGAGGAGAGAGGCACGCGCTGGCTCAGGGCAGCTTCTGGATGTTCGACGACGCCCGGGTGCAGGTGGAAACCGTCTCCGCGGGGCTGGACATCACCCAGCCCGCCAAGATCAGCCTCTACGCGCAGGTGTTCGAGCGGCTGCAACGGTCCGCGGTCTACGGCCGGAGCGCACGGGACCTCATCGGACAGGTCCTGACCGACCTGGCCGCCAGCTAGTTTCGCCAACCTCAGGCAACATCCTTGAGCTGCCCCGTACCGCGTTCTTAGGCTCGCATCAGCGCACGTCACCAGACGCGCGTGACCGAGGGGGAATGAACCGTCAGATGCACGCGCACGCTGGCACCGGGACACCAGGACTGCTGGTGACCGACGGCGGGACAATCACGGACCAGGAGCTGCGGCTGGGACGGTTCCGGCAGGCCCGCCCCGACATCGAGATCATCCTTCGCGGCCCGTGGCAGGCGGTCATCACCGAGCCAGACGGGGAAAGGACGATCGTCCGCTGGGAGCTTCGTGACCTGCTGGATCAGCTGGACAAGCGACTCGGCCCGCCCGCAAGAGACGAGAAGTGACGTGACACCAGTCAGGGTAACCGAGTTCGCGGGTCTGGAGCCGCAGGGATGAGCTACCGCGAGAAGGAACGCATCGAGCGCCTTGAACGGAACGGCACGATGGATCGCAGGCGCGCCGAACTGCGCGCGTGGTTTGCGTTGCACCCGCGCGGAACCGCACTGCAAGCCGTCAACGACCTTCACTATTCCCATCCAGACCACATGCACGTCATCGCCGATTCCATCCGGATGGACCTGGTTCGCGGGGAACGTGTCACGCCCTAGCGTCGGCCGCACCCGGCGTCCATCGCCGCCACCCCAGATCAGGGACTGGTGCCTGGTGACACAAACCGGCACGCGAGCGCAGCATGAATGCCTCCTGCAACAGGACCCTCGATGCCGCGCCGTCAAGCAAGCGGTGACCCGATGTCAGACGCGTGTCCAGCAACCGCCTAGCCGCCGGGCAGGCTCGCCAGTTCAGGTACTAGGACGTGCTGTGCTCCCGGCAGCACATCCGAAGGCAGGTGCATGTCACTACCGGTCGCACCAGACGAACGCTGCCGCACCTCCTTTGATGGCCGTTCATGCGCATGAAGATTGCAGTGAATGGCCTTGCTGCTGATGAATATGAAAGTTCAGTCGTCGTCAATATTGAAGTGAATAGGAATGCGGAGAGCACGATGACCAGCAAGTGGACATCCCACTGCCCTGGAAGAGGTGCACCGCATGGCAGTAACAGGTGGCAGACTGATAACCGCCAGTTTTACCCTGACCGTTATGGCGCTGCTGCTGCCGGGCCTGGCCTATGCGGCTGCGGTTATGTCCCAGGCAGCCGCCCAGCCTGCTTCGGTCGTCAAAGCCGTGACGTCCCATCGCTCCGCCGAGGCGGCTCGCCCGGTGTCGGCGCGCAGGCCCGTGACGGCGACCTCACGCGAGCCTGGGGGCGGAGGCTGCCGCGGGACTGGTTACCGGGTCATGCCGGCACGGGGAGATATCAGTGATCTGGCGGGGACCGAGGGCGGTTATGCCTTGTGGGGGGCTAGCCGCCGCAGCCGGATCGTGTGCCTGGCATCCGTCCGGATGTGGGTGCATTACCCGGTACTTGAAAACGCGCGCTGGCTTGTGCGGATCTACGATCACGGTTTGCTCCGGGATTCCGTAGGAGTCCGGGATTTTATCCTGCGCGCGGGATGGTATTACTGGGATTTCCCAGTCGGCGGGGAATTCCCGGCCACGGATTCGGTGTGCCTGACTGCACAATTCGGGACAGGCCCGCACCTGCGGGCGGTGACATCCTGCGCCCTTATCGGTTAGCACCGCCAAGGCCAATCGCCGCCCGGTTCTGAGGTCCTTCCGGGCCGCGTGCCAGCTCGCATCCCGGCACGAGAACAGTGAAATCGTCCTGCCCCACGGTCGCGGGGCCCCGTTGTCCGGCCGTCTGCGAAGGAGACGACTCATGATTTCCTGCACTACCGGTGCGCGCGTCGCCGTGTATGACCCGCTGCCGTCCCCGGCTGCCGTCCTGGAGGAGCTGCCGCTGGCGGCCGGGCTGGCGGCCAGGGTCGGGCGGGCGCGCGCGGAGGTGCGCGCTGTCCTGGACGGTATCGATGACCGGCTGCTGGTGGTGGCGGGGCCGTGCTCGGTGCATGATCCGGCGGCGGCGCTGGAGTACGCGGGCCTCCTGGCCTGGACCGGCCTGGACCAGGACCTGCTGATCGTGATGCGGTGCTACTGCGAGAAGCCGCGGACGGTGACCGGCTGGACGGGCCTGATCCATGACCCGGGCATGGACGGCCGCCATGACGTGCCCCGGGGCCTGCGGACCGCTCGGCGGCTGCTGCTGGACATCGTGGCGCTCGGGGTGCCGGTCAGCTGCGAGTGGCTGGACCCGGTCACTCCCCGGTACCTCGCCGATGTGGTGACCTGGGGGGCGGTCGGCGCGCGGACCGCTGAGAGCCAGGTGCACCGGCAGCTGGTGTCCGGGCTGGCGATGCCGGCCGGGTTCAAGAACGGCACCGACGGCGATGTCCAGGTCGCTGTCGACGCGTGCATGGCCGCTGCGGCGGGTCACACGTTCTTCGGCCTCACCCCGGCCGGGGAAGCCGCGGCGGTCACCACCTTCGGGAACTCGGACACGCACGTGATCTTGCGGGGCGGCGGTCGGGCGGGCCCGAATTACGAGGCCCCGTACGTGGCCAAGGCGCTGGACCTGATCACGGCGGCGGGCCTGCCGCGCCGGCTGGTGGTCGATGCCAGCCACGGCAACAGCGGCCGGGATCACCGCCGCCAGCCCCGGGTGGCCGCCGCGGTCGCGGACCAGGTCGCGGCGGGGGAGCGGGGGATCGCCGGGATCATGCTGGAAAGCTTCCTATGCGAGGGCCGGCAAGAACCCGGCCCGCTGGGCACGCTGGCCTACGGCCTGAGCGTCACCGACGCGTGCATGGATTTCAGTGCCACCGCCGCCGTCCTGGATACCCTGGCCGCCGCTGTCCGGGCCCGGCGGCAGGCAGCGGCGGGGGGTGCGCGATGACGGACGCCGAGGCCCTGGCCGCCTGGCTGCTGACCCGCCAGCCCGGCCGCCCGGTCGAAGCGTGCGGTGCCACTGCCATCTTCACCGCCATCTGCGGCCAGGCCATCACAGCGGACATACAGTTCCGGGGTCCCCGGGCGCCCACGGCCCGCGAGCAGCTGCTCTTGCAGGCCCCCGGCGTCCCGGCCGTCCACGAGCGGCGCGGGACCTTGCAGGCGGCCCCCGGGATGCCGGTGGCGGAGATCACCGCGGTGCTGCTGCCCTCCCGCCTTCCCCGCGCCGCCGGGGAGCTGCTGGGGATCACCGGCTCCGGGACCGCGCCGCCGACCGGGGACGAGGTGCCGCTGGGCCGCGCGCTGCGCGGTCTGGGGGTCCGCCGCGAGCCGCTCCAGGCGCGGCTGACCCCTGGGGCGAGCGACGCGTCGGGGCAGGAGCAGGTGATCCATTCCGCCTCGCTGCTGTGGCTCGGCGGCCCGGTCGCCCTGGTCACCGAACGGGTGTACCGCAGTTTCCTGGCGGCCTTCCCCGGTCCGTGGCCCGCGAGCCCCCGCCGGTGAGCGCCCTGCCCGCTACCCGGCGGCCCGCGCGGGACCTCGCGGTGCCCGCCGCGGGGCCGCCGCCGGCCCGGCACCGCGGGCTGGTCCTGGCGGTCTGCTGCTCGAGCCTGTTCATGGTCGGGCTGGACAACACGATCGTTAACATCGGGCTCCCCTCGATCGGCCGGTCCCTGCACGCGGGCGTCAGCGGCCAGCAGTGGACGGTCGCCGCCTACACCGTCACCCTGGCCAGCTTGCTGATGTTCTCCGGCGCCCTCGCGGACCGGGTCGGCCGCAGGGCCGTCTTCCAGGCCGGCCTGGCGGTGTTCGTCCTGGGCTCGTGGCTGTGCAGCCAGGCGCCGAGCCTGGGCTGGCTGATCGCCTTCCGGGTCGTGCAGGGCGCCGGCGGGTCGATGCTGAACCCGGCCGCGCTGGGCATCATCACCAATACCTTCACCGGCCCGGCGGAGCGCGCTAAGGCGATCGGCGCGTGGGACGGGGTGTTCGGCCTGTCCATGGCGCTGGGACCCGTCCTGGGCGGCGTCCTGGTGAGCTGGGCGGGCTGGTGCGGGATCTTCTGGGCCAACATCCCGGTCGGCCTGGCGGCCCTGGCGCTGACCGCGCTGTTCGTACCGGAGTCCCGGGCTCCGGGGTCCCGGCGGCCGGACCCGGCCGGGCAGGTGCTGCTGACGGTTCTGCTGGCCGCGCTGGTGACCGCGATCATCGAGGGGCCCGGCTGCGGCTGGCTTTCCCCGCAGACCCTGGGCCTGGCGGTGCTGGCCGCGGCGGCGCTGGCGGGCCTGGCCGCCTATGAGCGGCGGCGGGCGGACCCGCTGATCCAGGTGAGGCTGTTCCGCAGCGTCCCGTTCGCCGGGGCGAACCTGACCGCTGTCTGCGCGGTCGCCGCCCTGGCAGGTTTCCTGTTCCTGACCAGCGTGTACCTGCAGGAGGTCCGCGGCATGTCCGTGCTGCGGGCCGGGCTGGCCATCGTGCCGATGCCGGCCGAGATGGCGGTGTGCGCGCCGCTGGCCGGGCGGGTCATCGCCCGGCGCGGATCCCGCGGCCCGGCCGTGGCCGCCGGGGTGGCGCTGACGCTGGCCTGCGCCGCGCTGTCCGGGCTGACCCGGACCGCGTCGCCGGGGTTCCTGGCCCTGGCGTTCAGCCTGTTCGGTGCCGGGGCGGGCCTGGCCAGCCCGGTCATCACTTACGGGGTCATGTCGGGCGTCCCGCGGCAGCAGGCGGGTCTTGCCTCCGGTCTCAATTCCTGCAGCCGGCAGCTCGGCCAGTCCCTGGGCGTCGCCGTCACCGGGACCGTCCTGGCCGGATCGCTGCACGGCCCGATGCGGTCCGGGTTCGCCCACGCCGCCCAGGCCAGCTGGTGGATCATGGCCGGCTGCGGGTACGCCGTGTTCCTGGCCGGGCTGGCCAGCACCTCGGGCTGGGCCCAGGCGACCGCTGCCCGCCTGGCCGATCAGGGAGCCGCCCGCCGGTGACCGGCCCGGAACCGTCGCGTTCCCTCACCTGGGCGCCGCCCTTGATGCCCGGCCGGGCGCGGGACGCCGGCCCGGCCCGGCTGCTGCGGTGGTGCCTGCTGTCCCCGGCGCGGCGGTCATGGCCGGGATCTCGGGGTGGCCTGGCGGGCGGCGGGTTCCTCGCTGGTGATGACGTGCACGCGGTTGCGGCCGGCGGCTTTCGCCGCGTACAGGGCCTCGTCGGCGACGGCGAGGAACCCTCCCAGGTCGCCGTGGGGCTGGCCGGCTGCCGCTACCCCGATGGAGATGGTGACCCCGGTGGGCACCGACCCGGCGGGCCCGTCGCTGGGGATGGTGATCCGCGGGATTTTCTCGCGGATCCGCTCGGTGATGTCCCGGGCCTCGCCGATGCTGGTATGCGGCAGCACCACGGCGAACTCCTCGCCGCCGACCCGGCCGACGATGTCGTAGTCGCGCAGCAGCGACTTGGCCGCGGCGGCGACCGCGGTCAGGACGGCGTCCCCGACCAGGTGCCCGTAAGTGTCGTTGATTGCCTTGAAGTGGTCGAGGTCGAGCATGGCGACCGCGACGGAGGTCCGGGTCCGCACCGACCTGGCGACCTCGGCGGCGGCCTCGCGCCGCCAGGTCGGGTCGTTGAGCAGGCCGGTCTTGGAGTCGATCCGGGACGCGCTGACCAGCTGGGCATGTCGCAGTGAGCGCTGCAGCGAGACCACCAGGGGCAGCGCGTACACCACGACGAAGGTGCTGCGCTCGGCGGCGAACGCGGCGAGCACGGCGAGGGACAACTCGGCGACATTGTTGTACAGCGCCTCGGCGCCGAAGATCTCGGGCCGCAGCCGGGTTTGCGGTGCCGAGCCCCTGACCGCGGTCATCACCAGGGTGTCGTTGACCGCGAGCCGCAGCACGCCGCACGCCGCGGCCAGCAGCGTCCACTCCAGGGCGTGCAGGCCGGTCCCGGTGCCGGGGCCGCCCAGGATCCTGGCGGACGCGTGGAAGGTGACCGAGGCCGCGGCGTAGGCCAGGCCGATCGCGGCTGCGGAGTAGACGCGGCGGTGGAGCTTGGCGCTGCCGACCCGGAGCTGGGTCAAGATGACGCGGGGGATGGGGATGAGCAGCGCGTACAGCGGCGGCAGCAGCAGCGCGGCGGGCAGGTCCCAGATCGCGTACACATCCCGGACCACCCCGCTGGGCTCCCCGGCGCTGCTGGTCAGCTCCAGTGTCACCGCGCCGCATATCACCAGGACCGCGAACAGCCGCAGGTCCCCGGCCCGCACGTGCGTGACGGCCGCCGCGCCGCCGATCGCCGCGCAGTACACGGCGACGACCACTGCGACGAGCGGCTTGAGCCACCCGGGGAGATCCCAGAACGGCCATCTGTCTATGGCGCGGCGAACAGAACCCACCGGCCCCTCCTCGCGATCCCGCGGCCGGGCTCTATCCCCCCTCTAGAGCGGCCCCCGTACGGACATAAGGGTCAAAATCATTACATAACTGGGTATCTAGTTGTCAACCGGATACATACAGTGCCTGCCGGGCTGCCAGGGAATAGCGTGGAAACCCGGCAGCCGGGATGATCAAGGCGCCCGGCGCCCCGGCACCGCCGTGAGCGCGACCGCGCACGGCCCGGACATGATCGGAGGCGACCGCGATGCGGAACACCAGCTGGACGTGACACACCAGGCCGGCATCAGCTCAGCGTGACCCAGGCGGCGGCGACCGCCCCGGCCGCGCCGGCCGCGGCGATGACCGCGAACGGCCCGAAACGCTGCGCTGCGGCCCCGGCCGCTACCATCACGGCGCCCTGCCCGAGGTTCATCCCGGCGACCGCCAGGCCGAACGCCTGGCCCCGCTGGTGATCCGGGACAGCCGCCACGAACGAGGCATTAGCCCCGACCTGATAGGAGTCGCACAGGCCAGAGCACAGCAAGATCAATAGCATCACCGGCAGGCCCGGGCGCAGCCCGGCCGTGATCAGCACGGCGCAGGCGCCGACCGCCAGGGGCGCTGTCCAGCGCGCCCTGGCGGCCGGGCCGGCCAGCCGGGTCAGGGCCAGCGACCCGGCGCAGGACCCCAGGGCCGCCGCGGCCAGGATCAGGCCGACCGCGCGGGGCCCCGCCCCGGCACCCCGGGCCAGCGGCGCCGCGAGGGCCTCGGGGACGTTGTAGAACGCCGAGAGCCAGCCCAGCAGCAGCGGCGTGCGGACGGCCCGGCGGCCCAGGACCAGCCGCAGGCCCGCGGCCACCGAGCCGCGGGCCCCGGCGCGCTGCGGCCCGGGGTCCGGCGCTGCCCGGGGACGCACCCGGAGCATGACCAGGACGGCGGAGCACGCGAACGTCCCGGCGTCGGCCAGCAGCGCCGCCCGCGGGCCGGACGCGGCGGCCAGCGTGCCGCCCGCCGCGAACCCGGCCACCTGCGCGAACTGGTAGGTGGTCATCATGACCGCGGTCCCCAGCGGGTACCGGTCCTCGCCCAGGACCTGCGGCAGGATCGCGGACCGCGCCGACCCGAACGGCGCCCCGAGCGCCGTGATCACGCACAGCAGCGCGACCAGAGCCGGCAGCGGCGCGCGCGGGACCGCCATCAGCACGGCCAGCGGGACCCGGAGCAGGTCACACGCGATCATCACCGTCCGCCGCGGCCACCGGTCCGTCACGCCGGACAGCGCGATCCCGCCGAGGAACACCGGGACGATGCTGGCCGCGTACGCCGCCGCGGCCAGCAGCGCCGAGTGGGTCCGGTCATAGACCAGCACCGTCACCGCGACCCGCGCCAGCTGGTCCCCGGCCACCGACAGCAGCTGCGCCGCCCACAGCGCCCGGAACTCAGCCAGCCCGAGCACCTCGCGGTATCCTGGCCGGCCGGCAGCCGGGCCGTCCCGGGCTGTCCCGGGCTCCCCGCCGTCCCCGCCGCTCACGGGCGGCAGCCGCCCGCAGGGACGCGGCGCGCTGCTGCCCGTGCACCTGTACCGGGCCGGCCTCACGCCGTCCTTCCCCCGGGCCTCACTGCCGCGCCGGCCCGGCGGCGCCCGCCCGCGGCCATGCCTGCTGGCCGTCGTCCCGGCAGCCGAGGGCACCGAGATCCTCGATCAGCAGGCGGCCCCGCGGCAGCAGCCAGTAGCTCCTGCGCCGCGGTATCCGGGAGATCTCCGCGTACCGGACGTACCCGGTCTCCTCCAGCCGCCGCAGCCGCCCGGACAGGACCTGCGGGCTCAGCTGCTGCCCGGGACCGGCTTGCCCGTTGATCGCGGCGAGCAGGTCCGCCGGGCGGCGGCCCGCGTCCTGGCGCAGGTTGGCCAGGATCGCCAGGTCCCACCGGCGGCGGACCGGGTCCAGCCGCGTTATCACGTCCCGCCAGTCCAGCTGGCTATCCCCGTCACCCGGCCCGGCCCCGGCTGCGGCCTCGCCCCGGTCCTCGCGGCCGGCGGCACGTCCCCGCCGGGCCCGCTCGAACAGGCCGCCTAGCCGTCCTCCGGGCGAGGGCACGTCATACCCCGCCTCCATGTTCTGCTCCCCGTTCCCGCGGCCAGATCCCGGCCCGGCGGCACCAGCCCCGCGTCGCGGGTGCCCTGCCTGCCGCCGCTGACGCCGCCCGTATCACTGACCGCGATCCCCGGCGGTCCGGGCCAGGTCCCGGCGCTCGCCGGATTCCGGCCTTCGGCGACACGGGCGCCATCCTCCCGTAATAAGCCGCATGTGCATGATTGGTTAGAAGTAATCGCATTTACTGTCCTGGTGTCTCACCTGTCCTAGCAGAGCACATTGACAGCCAGCAGATAAGCAACCGGAGTGCCTATCACGAAATGATCTTCACCGGGTCGCTGAAAACGATCTTCATCGGGGGCAATGCGCTAGTGCAGAGGTCGTGTTTATGGCTGACGTGGACTGGGACCGGCGAGCAGAGCTGACCCACCTTCTCAAGGCGTGCCGGGCCCGCATGGCCAGCCCGGTACCGGAAAGCCGGGGCGGCGGCATGCGGCAGGAAGACGCCGCCGGCCTGGCCAACCTGAGCCTGCGCCGCTACGCGGCCTTCGAACGGGGCCAGATCACCCCGGCCGCCGCCGTGGTCGACCGGGTCGCGACCGCGCTCCAGATGACCACTGCTGAGCGCAGCGCCCTGCACGTGCTGGCCACCGGCCAGGACCCGCCGCGCCCGGTCGGGCGCCCCGGTGACACGCCGCCGCAGCAGGAACCCAGCCAGGCGCTGCGCGACCTGGTCACCCAGCTGGACCCCTTCCCGGCCGCGCTCACCGATGAGATGTGGACGGTGCGGTTCCGCAATCCCGCCATGGATGCCTGGGCCGGCGGCTGGTACGACAGCACGCAGCCCGACGAGCAGAACCTGATGCTCTACCTGTTCTCCAAGCACGCCGAGGACCTGTTCCCCGACATCCGGGTCCTGCGCCGGCAGCTCCTGGCCGCGCTGCGGTATCAGTACGCCCGTAACCTCGCCACCCCCGGATTCGCCGAGCTGAAGGACCGCCTGGTCGCCACCGGCCCGGAGGCGGCCGGGCTGTGGGAACGCCACGAGGTCGCGATCCCGCAGCACGAATATCCCACCAGGATCCGCCATCCCGGCCACGGGATCATCCCCGCGCACATGATCTTCATGCCGTTCAACCCGCGGCTGTGGCACTACACCATGGTCCTTCCCCCCGGGATCAAACCGCCGCACCCGCCCCCCGAGCCACCCCAGCGGACTTCTTTAAGGCACCCTCGTCCCGCGTCAGCTGCGATGCGGAATAAGCCCCGCCGGTATCTCCGCGCACTTAAGCCAGCCTGCTCTCAGCGGAATAGCATGCATCAATAACCACAGAAGCTACAGCCGGCGAACTGGAGGTTCGTGCGTCCCGGGGGCTGGCCATGAAGATAAAAGTGACGACGATAGCGGCATTGACCTGAATGGGCAGGCGGGCACCACGATGGCGGCAACCGGATAACCAGACGCCGGCCTGAGGGTGAGGGTTGCTGATGCCGACCACAACCGCTGATAAGCAGCACCGGCCAGCCTGCGGCGGCCGAGCCGTCACAGCGCAGCCCTGGGCGGCTGGCACGGGCGGGGACGCGCGATGACCGTCGGGCCGGCCATCGCGCCGCCGCCCGAGGACATGGACCTGGCCCGGTTCGCCTGCCTGCTGCGCGATGCCGCCCAGGTCACCGCCCGCAGCTGGGCCGGCCCGCTGGACCGGGCCGGCCACGACCGCGCCGTCCGCCACCTGTCCCGTGCGGTGTGGGACCTGCGGACCGCGGTGGCACGGCTAGGAGTCCGGTACCGCCTGCAGGCGGTCTGCGAGCAACAGCCCGCCGCGTTCACCCGGGCCGCGGCCGTGCACGCCAGCGCGCAGGTCCTCGGGCAGGCATGGCTGATCCTGGAAGCCGTCCCGACCGCCGGCCAGCCGCTGCCCGGCCCGGACAGCTGCGGCCCGGCGGACCTGATGTGCTACGCGGCCATGCGCGCCGCCGCCTGCCGCAAACCCGTGCCCAGCCTGGACAAGGCCGCGCAGCCCCTGGCCGAGGCCCTGGCCGCGCTCGCCGCCGGCGCCGGGCAGCTGGCCGCAACGGGCCCCCAGCCGCGCGCCGCGCACCTGACCGCCACCCAGGCCTGCCTGGCCGCAGCCGCCACCCAGCTCGACAGCAGCCAGCCCGCCAGCCCGCCCCGCAGCGTCCGGCCGCGAGTCCGGGGAACCAAACCAGGCCGCCCGCGCCGCCCCGCAACACCCCGGTCCGGGTTCCTGCTCCCCCGCCCCCGGCAAAGCCCGTGCTGACCGGCGCCGCGCCGCCAGCGGCCGGGACCGGCCAGCAGACGGCGGGTCAGCATCACCCGGCGCGGCCCGCCAACCCGCGGCACCGGGATGGCAGCCGCCACCGCGATCCCGGCCGTGCAGCCTCACCCCACCCGGCTGCCGCCCTGACCCTGGCGGCCTGCGCGGTGCTCGGCGTCCTCGGCCTGCTGGCCGGCAGGCCGGCGCCAGGCCGGATGCCCCCGGCGCTCAACACCCAGGCAGGCCGGGCCCGCGCCACGGCGCTCGTGGTGTCCCCGTCCGCGACAGCCGGGGTCATCGCCGCCTACACCGCCTACTTCCCGGCCCTGCTCGCGGCCGAGCCGCTCCCGCAGGCGCGAGCGGCGGCGATGCTGGCCCCTTATGCCGCCCAGCCGTACCTCGCGCACGTCCTGGCCCAGATCGCCGCCTACCAGGCCGACGACGAGGTGTCCTGGGGCAGCCTCGTCCCGCACGTCACCAGCGTCCAGGTCAGCGGGAACCAGGCGGTCGTGCGGGACTGCCAGGACGCCAGCAGCGCCTGGCTGGTCAGCTCGGCCACCGGCCGGGTGATCCCCGGCACGACCGGGTACGCCCGGACCTCCCTGGTCGCGGCCCTGGCCCGCGGCAGCGACGGCCGGTGGCGGCTGACCTTCCTGGGCCACCTGGCAGATCCATGCGAACCCGTACCCTCACCCTCCTGACCGCCGCCGCCGTCCTGGCCACCGCGACCGCCGCGACCGGCCCGGCCCAGGCAGCCGGGCACGCGGCCACCGGCCCGGCGCCCGGCTGCGGGACGGCCGGCTACCCGGCCGGGTACGGCATCTGGTGCCCCGGCCGCCTCCACCTGGTCACCGCCGGGGACTCCCTGTACGGCCTGGCCCAGGCCTACCTCGGCAACGGGAACCTGTGGCCCGAGATCACCGTCCTGGGCACCGCCAGCTCCGGCCGCTGCGACCCGGCCGGCACCCGCCCGACCCAGATCTTCCCCGGGCAGATCCTGCTGATCCCCCTCCCTGGGACCACCACGCTGCCAGGCCAGCCGGCCTCCTGCCCCGCCAGCACCGCTCCAGCAGCGGGCACCTCACCCAGCACAGCCACCTCCGCGCCCCGGCAGCACGATCAGGGCACCCGTGCTGCCGGCGGGAGCCGCACAGTCCCGGGGATCCTGGCCGCCGTGGTCCTGGCCGGCCTGGTCCTGGCCACCCTGATCCTGCTGGCCCGCGCTATCCGCCGCCGCCGGAAGGCCCGGCCACCCGCAGCGGAGCCGGGGGACGGCGAGCTGGCGCCGGCCGCAACCCAGGACGCCTGCGTCCGGGCCAGCCCGCCCCCTGGCAGGCCCGGACCCGGCAGTGTCCAGGACGGCCTGGACGGCGGCGATCCCGACGGTCCCGGTCAGGTCACCGGGGCGGGGCGCCAGGCCCTCTGGGCCGTCCCGCAGCCGCCGCTTCCTGCCGGGCCCGCGGAGCCGAGCGTGATCGCCCAGCCGGGGCGCTTCCCGATCGGGACCCGCGGCGGCCAGCCGGTGACGGCCGGCCTCGCGGCCCTGGGGGGCCTGGGCCTGACCGGTCCCGGCGCCCCCGCCGCGGCCAGGGCCATCGCGGGCGCGCTCCTGTCCCGGCCCCAGGGCCGGGACGGACCGCCCGGCCATGTCATCATCCCGGCCGCCGACGCGGCCAGCTTGCTGCCCCCACCGGCCCCCGGCGCCGCCGCCAGCCCGGTCCCGGGCCTGTCCCGGCCGCCCACCCTGGCCGCGGCGCTGGATGAGACCGAGACCCTCACCCTGAGCAGAGCCCGGCTCGCCGAGCCCGCCGACAACGACGACAACCTCCCGGGGACCGGCACAGCGGCCGGGACGACCGCCGCGCTGATAACCGCGCCTGACCCCGCCGCCACAGCGCGGCTGCGGACCATCACCGGCACCGCGGGGCGGCTGGGCATCGCCGTGATCGTGCTGGGATCCTGGCCGTACGGCACCACCTGCCGCGTCGCCGCCGACGGCACTATCACCGGCGTCACCCCGCCGGACCCGGGCCTGGACGGCGTCCGGCTCTTCCGCCTCACCCCCGGCGAGCTCGCCGCGATCACCAGCCCGCCACCGGCGCCCGGGGCTGCCGCGCCGCCCGGCCGCGGCATCCTGGTGGCCGCGCCGGCCCCGGCAGATCCCGCGCCGGCGGGGTCTGCCGCAGGCCGGGCGGGACGGCCCGTGCAGGTCGCGGTGCTCGGCCCGCTGCTGATCACCGCCGCCGGCCGCGAGATCGGCGGCGGGCCGCGCAAGGCCCGCGAGCTGCTCGCCTTCCTGGCCGTGCAGGGCCAGGACGGCGCGACCGCCGAGCAGATCAGCGAGGCCCTGTGGCCCGGCCTGCCGCCCGGCCGCGGGACCAGCCAGCGCAACACCGCGCTCCGCAAGGCCCGCGAGCTGCTCCGCCAGTCCGCCGGGCTGCCGTCGCCCATGTGGATCACCTTGACCTCGGACCGGTACCGCCTGGACCCCGACCTGATCGATGCCGACCTGCGGGACTTCCAGGCCGCCCTGGACGCCGCCCGCGCCGCCGCCGCCCCGGGGGCGCGGCTGGCTGCCCGCCGCCAGGCCGCCGGCTGCTACCGCGGGCCGCTGTGCGACGGCGCGGGCTATGACTGGACCGAGCCCTACGCCGAGACCGCCCGCCGCCAGGCACTGGACAACTGGGCGAACATCGCCGAGCTACTGCGCGACACCGACCCCGAGGAGGCCATGGCCGCGCTGGAGACCGCGCTGACCCACGACCCCTACAACGAGTACACCTACCAGCAGCTGATGCGGCTGCAAGCCGCCGCCGGGCGCACCGACGCCGTCCGCCGCACCCTGCAGCTCCTGCAGGCCCGGCTCAAAGAACTCGGCGTCCCCGTCGCCGCGAGCACCCGCCAGCTCACCGCCGGGCTACTCGACGGCACCGGCCCGCACCCGGCAGCCAGCGGCCCCCCCAGCCCGGCACCAGCAGCAGGCACCCCGGGCCGCGCCCAGCCACGCGGAGCCCGCAGCTGGGAAGGCACCACCCGCCGCCCGTCAGCTGGCCCCCCGTCCCCGGCAGCCGGCAGCCGGAAAAGCGGACATGCGGGAACGTGACCCTCCCGAAGACCCGCCCTCAGCCCCGGCGGCACATCAGCAGCTAGCAGGCATGACCACCAGGCCACACCGGGGACTGGGGGCGGCTTCAGCCGGTGACGCGGGGGCCAGGACGGCACCGGGAATCCGGCCGCGGGATCGCGCACCGGAAAATGAAGCTATTGGTAGAATTTCCATGGGAATTATATTTTGCCCGCCTGCGGTGCCGGCGCGGGTGATCCTCCGCGGCTGCGGCATCAGGCTGCCGTGCTCCGGCCGTGGTTCCGCACCGGCCGCCCGTCCGATCCGCCGGCTAATCCGTACTCCATTCCGTACGCCTGCCAACACCGGAGCCCCCTGGAACCGGGGAATGCGCAGGCAGTGCCCGGAATAAACCCTCCCGTGCACTCCCAGACTTAATACGCGCATAGCTCGTAAAACAATAGTGGATGGCACGCCGGATACATGATAGCCGTTTCATTTCCCCCTGCTTTCCTTATTCTTATCTCTTCCTGTGCTTCCCCATGTCCCCAGCTTGAGGGTGCTTGCGGGTCGTTTGGCCAGGCAGGCGGGTTGCGCGAGGCGGGCGGCGGCGAGGTGCGGAAAGGCGTGAGGAAAGGCTGGCCGGCGGCCCGGAAAGGGCGAGGTGGCGGACGGTATCCGAGGCCGCGGCCGTGCGTGACGAAATGCGCGAGTCGCTCCGGAAATTGCCCCGGAAATTGGCCGAATTCGAGCCGGAAAGCCGTTGACTCCCTCGGAAAAGGCGAGATAGCGTCGTTGTTGTACCCGGAAATACCGGGGGGGAATTCCCCCGGCAAATTAAACCCCGGGTAATGGCGAATCGCACGCACGCCAATGCCGTCACAATTCCGGACTCGCATTCACGGAGGTAATCCCGATGACCGCCCCCGCCGCCCCCGCCGCCGCCCCGAAGGGCCGGCTCGGCAACGGCCAGCTGCGCCGCCAGGTAGCCGAGTACCTCGACAGCCACCCCGGGCCCTGCAAGACAGGCGACATCGCCAAGGCCCTCGACAGGTCGGCCGGCGCGGTCGGCAACGCGCTGACCACCCTCGCCGACCGGGGCGAGGCCGACCTCGTACCCGGCAAGCCGGTCCGCTACCAGGCGAACCCGGCCACCGCCGCCGCAGCCGCAGCCATCACGCCCAAGGCACCCCTTCCGCCCAAGCCGGCCCCCGCCCCCGCCCCCGCCCCCGAGCCGGCCCCCGCCCCCAAGCCAGCTGCGGCCGGCCCGGTCACCCGCCCGAACGGGCAGGTCTACCAGCCCCGCGCGCTGGCCGGCATACCCGATGTCGAGGTACTGCGCAGGCTCCGCGCGGACTCGGTGCCGGCCCTGCTGGAAGGGCCGCCCGGGACCGGGAAGACCTCGCTGATCGAGGCGGCCTTCGGCGATGACCTGATCACGGTGGCCGGCGACGGCGACACCACGGCTGCGGACCTGGTCGGGGAGTACACCCAGAACCCCGACGGCACCTTCGCCTTCATCTACGGGCCGCTGGTGCGGGCGATGCAGGAGGGCAAGGTCCTGTTCCTCGACGACGCGACCCTGATCTCCCCGGCGGTCCTGGCGGTCGCCTACCCCGCGATGGACGGCCGCCGCGAGATCACCGTCAAGGCCCACAAAGGCGAGGTGATCACGGCGGCCGACGGGTTCTACGTCGTAGCCGGCCACAACCCCGGCGTCCACGGCGCGATCCTCACCGAGGCCCTCTCCAGCCGGTTCAGCTGCCAGGTCAAGGTCTCCACCGACTACGACCTCGCCCGCGCCCTCAAGATCGACCCCCGCGCTGTCAAGGCCGCCAGGGACCTTGCCGCCCGGCAGGCCAGCGGCGAGATCGGCTGGTCACCCCAGCTCCGCGAGCTGCTCGCCTTCGCGAAGATCGCCCGCATCCTCGGCGAGGACGCCGCCATCGCCAACCTGGCCGGCATCGCCCCCGCCGAAGACGCCGACGCCGTCGCCGAGGCGGTCGCCAAAGCCTTCGCCCGCACGACGGTCGCCCCCCTCGCCCTCGGCCGCCAGATCTAGCCCCCGCCCCGCCTCCCGGAAGGACCGCCCGCCATGTCCGCCATCACCGCCCCGGCCCCCGCCGCCCCCGCACCCGCCTGGCTCGCCGCCCCCGCAGGCGACTGGAAAACCCTCTCCGCCGCCATGACCGCCGAGGTCCCCGCCATCGCCGGCCGCCCGGTCCCGGTCGCCTGCGCCCCCGGGGCGGGCCTGGGCAGCCCCGCCTGCTACCTGCGCGACATCCCGGTCATCGAGGTCGACGGCGACCTGCTGGAGCCCGACCCCGACGACTGCGACCCCGCCATCCCCGGCGACCGCGACCGCTACCCGGTCACCTGGGGCGCCCTGATCCACGAGTGCGCCCACGCCGCCCACACCCAGGTCCGCCTCCCCCCCGAGGGACGGGCGAACTGGTGCCAGGCCGCCCGCCAGCTGGAAGAGTCCCGCATCGAGTACCGCCAGGCCGGCCGCCGCCCCGGCGACCGCCGCTACCTCCGCGCCTGCGCCGTCAAGCTGATCCTCGCCGACTTCACCGCCGCCGGCACCGGGCCCGGCAGCCCCGCCGAGGCCGGAGCCGCCGCCGCCCTCCTGCTGGCCCGCCAGGACGCCGGCATCCTCGAGCCCGACGAGACGATCCCGGTCGAGGCCGAGGTCGAGGGCACCATCGGCCGCACCAAGCTCGACCAGCTGCAGGCGACCTGGCGCGAGTTCCACGAGATCGCCGACGACGACCTGCGCACCCGGGTAACCCTCGCGCGCCGCTGGTGCCGCATCCTGGGCCTGGACCCCGACGCCGCCCCGCCCGCCCCCGTCATCATCACGATCCCCTCCGAGCTGGCCAGGGCCCTCGCCCGCGCCATCGAGGTCCTCGCCGAGGCGGTCGCCGCCGACTTCGCCCCGCCGCCGCCCCCCTTCCCGCCCGACGCCGCCAGCAAGCGCGAGCACGAGAAGACATCCCGCCGCAACGCCGAGCGGGCCGCCCGCGAGGTCTTCGGCCGCCGCACCCGCTCCCGCGCGATCACCGGCACCCGCGACCCCCGCGACGACGAGGCCGCCGCCGCCCGCCGCCTCACCCGCGCGCTGCGCGAGGCCACCGCCGGCGGGCGCGACACGGTCACCGTCACCTCCAAGGTCCCGCCCGGCCGCCTCCGCATGGGCAAGGCCCTGGCCGGCCAGGCCCAGCGCGCCGCCGGGGCGGTCCCGACCGCCGAGCCCTTCACCAGCAGCCGCAGCCGCCGGGTCCCCGCCCCGCCGCTGCGGGTCGGGATCGCCTGCGACATCTCCGGCTCCATGGGCGCCTTCGCCGGCCCGGTCGCCTCGGCCGCCTGGATCCTGGCCCGCGCCGCCGGGCACCTGCCCTCGGCCCGCACCGCGAGCGTGCTGTTCGGCAAGGGCGTCTACGCCCTGACCCGCCCCGGCGAGGTACCCGCCAGGGTCACCGACTTCACCGCCACCGCCAGCAGCGAGAGCGCCTGCCGCGCGATCGACGCCCTCGACGGAGCCCTCGATCTCGCCAGCGGCGGCACCGCCCGCCTGCTGGTCATCGTCTCCGACACCATGTTCGTCGCCCCCGGCGAGGCCGCCGGGGCCCAGCAGCGCATCACCCGCCTGGCCCGCGCCGGCTGCGGCGTCATCATCCTCACCCCCAAAGGCTGGGCCGGCTTCTGCACCTACACCGGCTGCCAGGTCATCGAGGCCGGCGACCCCGCCGACGCCATCGACGCCATCGCCCGCGCCGCCACCCGCGCCCTCACCGCCTAACCGCCCCCCCGGGGGGCGCGGGTGGACCCCGCCGCCCGCGCCACCGCAGGAGCACCAGAGCCCCGCCATCCCCGGGGCACCCGCACAACCTACGGCAAAGGAGAACGCCCGTCATGACCGTCCCCGCCGACCGCATCGAGTACAGCCAGATGGCTGCCCTGGTGACGGCCCGCCCCGAACGTCCCTGCCAGGCCGCCCTGAATGCCGCCCTGAACGGCATCAACGCCGCCGAGCGGACCATGCGCCAGAAGATCGCCTCGCTGCGCTCGGCCCTGGATGAGGCCGAGGCCGCCCTGGACGCGACCCGCCTGCACGCCGACGGCTACCGCATCCAGTACGCCGCGACCGAGCTCGACCGCGCCGGCGCCGCCCGCGACCTGCACTGGGCGACCGCCGCCGCCCTGCTGACCGAAGCCGAGCTCCGCCAGCTCACCGCCACCCCGGCCGCCCGGTAGCGGGCCCCCGGCAGATGAAAGAAAGGACACACCCGATGGCAGAGACCCTGCGGCAGGTCATCCACGACCACATGGCCCAGATCGCCGCCCGGCACGCTGCTGGCCTGTACCGGCACCTGGACGGGGACACCGCCGCGCAGCTGTTCGCGCTGCTCACCGACACCGCCCTGGCCTACCTGATGGAGGTCGAGGCCGACCTCGCCGGCCCCGGCCCCGGCCAGTCCCTGGCCGCCGCCTCCGACCTGTCCGCGAAGGGCACCCTGCTGGCCGGGCTCGCGGAGAACCTGGACCTGAAGAACCGCGACCCGGGCATGGCCCCCGTCAACGGATGGCTCGCCTGGCGCGCCGCCAACGAGAAGGAGAGTGGCCCGGCCACCCAGCCCGGCAGGCAGCAGGCCGAGGTGCCGCCGCCGGTCATCGCCCGCGCGGAGGAACTCGGCCGGGACGCCGGCCAGGCAGCCGCCAGCCGGGTCTTCGACGGGAACACGCCCGAGGAGGCTTACCGGCGGGTGCTGCGCGGCATCGAGGACGGCGACCCTGCCGTCCTGGACGCGATCGAGCCGCCCGCGATCGGCCCGGCCGCCGGGTACGGCCAGGACGACCTCGCCCGCGACCTCGGCATCGCGCCCGGCGACCCCGCCCTGCCCCGCGCCGTGTCCGCCTACGCGGACGCCTTCACCGGCAGCTTCTGGCAGGACACCGAGCGGGCCGCCCGCCAGCACGCCGGCTAGCACCAGCCACGTCCCCGTCCCCAATCACCAGACCCGGGAGAACACAATCACCGGGCAACAGGAAAGCCGTACCGGAAAGAATGTGGCAGTAAAGATATCCGGCGAGCGGTAAACCTCGCGAAGTGTCCCGGACAGAAACGCGATAATCCTCCCCGCCAGTCCACCAGGCGAGCTAGAGCCAGTCTAGTACCAGGTGAGAGCCAGTTTCTCCGAAGCGCAGGCATGTACTCACCGGACTCGCGGCTGCCGGATGAAAAGACTGTTCCGGCGGAACGAGAAATATCTGCGGAGCCGCTTGACTGCATGCCCCGCGCAGAGCGATTGTCGTCCAGAAATAACCAGCGCAGGCAAATCCAATTGCCGCCGGAAATGAAATGGAGCCACCACAATGGCACGCATCAAGACCCGCCCCGACGCCGCCCCCAGCGCCGCGCACGCCGCGCCGGACCCCGCCCCGGCACCCGACGCCGCCACCGCCCCCGGCAGCCCGGCAGCGGCCGTCTGCGCGGCGCTTGCGGCCAACCCCGCCGCTACCGTGGCCGCCATCGCCGCCGCCGCCGCAACCGGCAAGACCGCCACCCGCGACACCCTGCTCGCCATGGAGAAGGACGGCACCGCCACCCGGGTCAAGGGCGGCAAGCCCGGCATCCCGGACACCTGGACCCTGACCAGACCCGCACCGGACAGCACCGGCTCGGCAACGGACCCGGACCGCGAGCAGCCCGGCCCGCCCGACGGCAGCCCCGACGACGCCAGTGAGAACGAGACCGCCGACGGTACCGGGCCGGGTCGCGCTGCCGGGACAGATGACCCCGCGCCGCAGGACAGCGAGAACGCCGGAGCCGGCACCAGCGCCGCGCCCGGCCCCGAGGCGGACCAGCCCGGGTCACACGACGACGCCCCCGCCGGCGACGGCCACGAGGACGCCACCCCGGACGAGCCGGACAGCGGGGAGGCCGCACCGGACAGCGGCGCCCCGCAGGACCCGGACGGCAGCGGCGCGCCCCGCGAGCAGGACGCTGCCCCGGCGGAGCCCGGCGGCGAAGCCAGCAGCGCCCCGGACCCGGCCCTGGTCACCGACCTGACCGAGCGCATCACCCAGATCAAGGCCGCCGCCGGCGCGACCGCCGCCGTCCTGGCCGCCGATGAGCAGGACCTGCCCGCCGCGCTCGCGGGCCTGGACGAGATCTACGAGCAGGCCACCCAGGCCCGCCGGTCGCTCAAGGCCGCGATCGGCGGGAAGAAGACCCCGGCCGCCCGACCCGGCAGCCTGCGGGACAAGGTCCTGGCCCACCTGGACGCCCACCCCGGCGCGGAGTTCACCCCGCACGAGATCCACAAGGTGATCGACCACAGCTCCGGCGCGATCGCCAACGCCCTGGACACCCTGGTCAGCCTCGGCGAAGCCGAACTGGCCACCGACAAGCCACGCCGGTTCCGCCGGACCGCCACCCCCGGCGCCCCCGCCCCGGGCGGCACGGCCAGCGCGGCAGAAGACAGCACCGAACTGGCGGGTGCCGCATGAGGACCCCCGCCAGCAGCCGGGGCGGCAGCGTGCCGCCCCGGCCCCCCGCCGGGACACGGCAGCAGCGGTTCGTGCTGCGGCCCTGGAGCTTCGACGTCACCGCCGCGACCGCCCTGCTGCGCGCCGCGCCCCGCCCGCCCCAGCCGCTCCCGGTCATGGCGTGGGCACGCGCCTACGGGCTGCTCCCCGCCCCCGGCGGCAGCCCGCACACCATCTCCCTGATCGGCCCAGGCCCCGGGTTCGACCCCGGCTACGCGATGGGCACCGACCTGGACGAGCCGGTAATCGTCGCCACCATCACCGGCCCGGACGGCGAGCCGGCCGGGCCGCTGCTGATCGACGGCTGCCACCGCCTGTACAAAGCGGCCCGGCTCAGCCGGGACCACCTGCCATCCCACGTGCTCACCGCCGAGGAAACCCGCGCCATCCGCCACCTGGCCATCCTTGGTCCCAGCCGGGCGGCCATCCCCCGAACCGCGCCCTGGAGGAACCCGTGACCGCCTACAGGCTGAACCGCTTCACCATGACCGACGCCGAGGCGCTGGCCGGCGCCACAGCCGACATCACCGAATGGGCCGACGACGAGCTGGAGTCCAAAGTGACCTACCGGGCCGCCCGGATCACCGGCATCTCCGGGTCGCCCAGCCCGCACCTGATCCTCGCGACCACCGGGGCCCAGATCACCGACGCCCGCACCGGCTCGGTCCTGGGCACCCGGCCCGCCGAGACCGAATGGCACGTGATGTTCACCTGGATCTGCGAGGTCACGAACATCCGCCCGGCCGGTGCCCCCGCCCGGCCGCCGCAGGCCCGGCACCCGGGACCGGGCGCGGTCACGGTCACCATCTGGCACAACATCGCCGTCGACGCGCACGGCCGGCACACCGCGATGCTGGACGGCTACCAGCCCGGCGACCCCGTGGTCGCCGTCTTCACCTACCAGGCCGACCCCGCCGGGCGCACAGCCGAGGAGATCGCCGACGAGGCGTACGACATCTTCAACGACCATCCCCGGAACCCCGAAGGGGAAGAGCTGGCACGCCGGTACTACCGGCACAGGCTCCTGCGGTCGCTGTCCATCGGCGACGTCGTGGTCATCGGCGAGGCCGCGCTCGCGGCCGGGCGGGCCGCCGGCTGGACCCCGGTCAGCGGCGGCCTGAACGAGTCCCGCGCCGACCAGCACGGCACCCACCCCCTGCCAGACCCCGGCCGGCTCTCAGACACCGGCACGTAAGCCGCCCAGATCCCCGCAACCTGCAACAACGGAAGGCATTCTGATGATCATCGCTGCGACCGGCCACAGGCAAGACCGCGAAACGCGGACCACGGGCGACGCCTACCTGTACCGCGTCACCCAGTACTACGATTACTGGCCTTTCATGCACGACTCCCGCGTCCCCGCCGGGAGCAAGAGCCGCAAGCGGGCAGAAACCTTCAAGACGCTGGAGCCGGTCATGCGCCGGCTAGCGCGCGCCAACGGCTACGCGCGCTACCAGCGCCGGAACGGCGCGGACTGGTCGGCCTTCGTGGCCGTAGCCGAGCAGCTGGCCGATGACGGCTGGCAGCCGCTCGACCTGGATTTCCCGCCGCCGCGCCCGGCCGCCCCCGGGACCGGCGACGCGGCCAGCACGGAGGAAGACAGCACGGAACTGGCGGGTGCCGCGTGAGGACCCCGCCGGGGGCCGGGGCGGCAGCACGCCGCCCCCACCCCCGCAACCGCTAGCCATGCCTTGATACCAGTCGCCCGTAGCCGGTGGAGGCCCGACGTCACCGCGGACCGGGCCAAAAGCACGCCCGGTCATATGCAGACGTCCTGGGCTCCCGGATGACAGCCCGCAGGAGGCGACATAAAGGCCGCGCCAGCACGACCAGCTCCCCTCGTACCGCGACAGCGCAACCCTGAATGGAGATAACCAGTCATGGCAGATGAACTAGGCACACAGCCGCCCGCCCCCGCCGGAACCAGCCTGGTCCCGCGCACTCCGCCCCAAGCCGAGCGGGTCCATATCCCCGTCGGGTCCACAGCCAGCCTGCTGGCGGTCGTCCCGTACCTGCTCGGATTCGAGCCGGCCAGCAGCATGGTCATCATCGGCACACACCCCTGTACCCGCCAGATCATGCTCACGCTCCGGTACGACCTGCCCGATCCGCCTGATCCGCACGACGCCGCGGACATCGCTGCCCACGCGATCGGGATCCTCACCGGCCAGCACGCCAGCTCGGCGTTCGCGATCGGCTACGGCCCGGCCCGCCTCGTCACCCCGGTCGCCGGCGCGCTGCGGGCCGCCGCGCCTCCCGCCGGGCTCGAGATGCCGGAGACCCTGCGGGTCCAGGACAAGCGCTACTGGTCCAGCCCGGGCACCGGGTACGACGACCTGGCCGAGGGCACGCCTTTCAGCACCGCCAGCCACCTGGCGGCTGCCCGGCTGACCGCCGAAGGCGCCCGGGTGCTGACCGGCCGCGATGAACTGGCGGCCGGTGTCGCCGCCCTCGGCGGGAAGGAGGGGGAGTCGATGGACCGTGCCACCCGCCGGGCTGAACAGCGCGCCGCCCTCCTGATCACGCCGGCGGCGGACTCCGGCCAGAAGGCACCAGCCCGCCGCCGGCTGGCGGACGCCGGGCTGGGCGCGGTCGCCCAGGCGATCGGCCGGTACCGCCGCAGCGGCCGGCCCGTCACCGGCCAGGAAGCGGCCTGGCTGACAGTCGTGCTACGGGACCTGCGGGTCCGCGATGACGCGTGGGCCCGGATGGATCCTGCCCACCAGGCGGCGCACCTGCGGCTGTGGACCGACGTGACCCGCCGGGCGCGGCCCGGGTACGTCCCGGGCCCGGCGTCGCTGCTGGCCTTCGTCGCCTGGCAGTCCGGCAACGGCGCGCTCGCCAACGTCGCGCTCGACCGGGCGCTGGCCGATGACCCGCAGTACTCCATGGCCATGCTGCTGCGCCAGGTCATCACCAGCGGAGCCCCGCCCTCGCTGGCCCGGTTGCCGATGACCCCGGAAGAGGTCGCCGCCAGCTACGGCGAAGGAGAAGACGAAGCCGGGAACGACCCCGGCACCATCAGCCCCGAGCCCGACGCCCGCGGCGGCGGCAGCCGTCCTGGCCGGCCGCACCCCTCGGGGTGCACCGAACCCGCACTGAGGACCTAAGCCCGGCCACGCGCCGGGGGCATCGGGCACCAGCGGCGTCTTGAGCAAGAACTCGACGCGATCACCGGTCCGGCCAGCAGGCTAGCCCCTGCAACCAGCAGGCCATCCCACCGCAGCGCGGGGTGGCCTGCGTCGCGTGTCCTGCCTGGAATGCGCGAGCAACCCCGGAGATCTCGTCCCCCGGATCGCCCGCACCGTTCGGACACCCGCGAGCACTCGAGGCAGTAGGTCCTCTCATCCACGTGAAATTGACCCGTCTGGGTTCAGGCCGAATCTCCGCAGTCGTTCCGCTTCATCATGCCGGCCCTGTTCAGCCAGCAGGCCGGGCAGCAGCTGACCCGCAACCCAATCGCCGGCGCGAACTCGGGCGTGTAGCGCGTCGAGGTCGCCGCGTTCGGCCAGCAGCCAGTGCAGCGCCTGTCTCTATCTGGTTTCACTTACTGTGGTGCTACGCTCACACGGCATGACGGAGTCGGTACCCGATCTCGCGTATTACTACCCGGCGCCATTTTGGGTGCCGGGCGAGACTGACAAACTTAAAAACCTGCTGCTCTTCTTCGATGGCCTCGCCATCCTGCTGCCTCGTTACATGGCGGGCCGGGAAACGGCTGCTGATCCGTATCTGGCTGGTCCGCTTCGGGAGATGGGCTTGCTGACGGTCCTGGAACCGGAAACGTTCGTTGACAAGCCGGTCGCCGAGGCCCTTATTACAACCTTGACAGAGCTGATTACCAGCGGCGCATTCGACGATCTAGATCGCCCGAAAAATGTCTATCAGGAGCTGTCGCACTCACGGCTCGGCTCGTACGGAGATCCCCAGCTAAGCGAAATGATCATCGATGAGCTTGTTCGCCGTGACCTCGCGCGGCCGAGCGAGGACGGGGTATCTGTTCCAATGCACCCGGTGGTCCGGACGACCATCTTGGTTCTGCTTGCCCAGCTTGCCCGCGATGCAGGGCGCCGGGCAGGTATAAGTCTCCATCCAGCGACGACGAGCAGCAGGGCGATCCGCGATCTGCTCACAGTCTTGTCTCTGCCCGCCAGCCCGTCTGCAGGACACCTCGTAACGCTTGACCTGGAGACAGTCGGGGTTGACCTATCTGCCGTGCCCCTCGAAGACATCCTGGACTTCAGGGAGCACCACGGTCAGGCGTACCGGTCCTACGCCCGCAATGTCCGGCAGCAGGTAAGCGAACTCGGGTTGCTGGAACCTGAGGAACGTGAAATCGCGCTACGGGACCGCTGTGATGAACTGAGGGAAATGGCAGAGGAACTTCGCAGCACTGCTCAGCGCCGCTGGCGAAATCCTGCCGGACTGTTCGCACTGTCCGCTGCTGGTGCCGGATGGATGGCCGAACACGGGCATGATCCCATCGGTGCTGTGCTGGCACTGGTAGCTGCGGGCTTGGCGCTGGCTGGGGCGGTACCGAGACAGCAGGTAACTGCCTACTCCTACGTCTTTGCCGCGAGGCGCGAGCTTAGCAGCTCAGCCGGTTAGCGAATACGGCGAGACAATCGCCAGATCGCGTGAGAAGGGACACGGGCACGGTACCACCGCGTCTCGCGAAATGGCGCAAGCGCCAGATAGACGTCAGGCTGCCTGAGAAAGCGCCATTTACAATGGGAACCTATATTACAGGGCGGTGTAGGTTCTTACGGCAGTTGTCCAGGGCACCCGTCTTGACGTCGACCTCGTTGGGGGTTTTCAGCGAGTTGTCCGACGGTCTTTCTCACCGATCTGTCCTTTTCTTCAGATACTCCCTCACGGTCGGACCTCGTTCAGCTTCTTCAGCGCCTGAACACCGTTCTTGCCACAGGTAGAACCCTGGTCTGCGGGAGTGGAGGCGGGCGGGCATGGGGTGCTCGTCACCGGCAACAAGGGCGGCCCTGAAGCAGCCCGCACCGCGTTGCCTTGGGCTACCGTTGCCCCATGTCGCCGTCATCGACCTGCCCAGTCCCAAGCGCCCATCGGCGGCTCATGGACTGCCATGTCCACTGGCATGCCGCGGCCGACGCGTACATGGAACCGGAGACCTTCCGCCTTAACCTGAACTCCTTGATTCAAGGTCTTCGGAATGTGACTTTCCTGCTTCAGAGCCAGAAGCGCGACCTTCCCTTCTTTGAGGACTGGTACGGCGCATGGCAGCGCGCCGTCAAGGATGACCTCGTTATGCGCTGGGCGGTCAGCGCCCGAAACCGCATTGTGAAGCAGTCAGATCTGGAGATGCACAGCACGGCCCTGGTTCGGCTGTCGTTCGACTGGCTGAACGAAGTCGAGGAAGTTATAAAGGTCCCACCGCACCACACGACGCATCGGACCATCTCGGGCCATCTGTCGGCAATCCCGGACCTGACCGAGGGAGTAGTAACGATTGAACGCCGCTGGGTCGACGTCGAGTTGCCGTCGCGGGAGCTTCTGGAGGCAACCCGCTACGCCTACGGCTGCCTGGCGAGAGTCGTCCGGTTGGCGCACGGCGCAGCCGGGGTCACGGCCTGCGACCTCGCTACCCGCAAGCCCGAATGCGTCGGGCCGGGGCTGAACGAGTCGCCACAGTGCATGGCCCAGTTCGACGACGACCGGCGCTTGCACGTCGACCTCGCCACCATGACCCAATTGACTGAGGAATTGGAACGCCTCGACGCCGTTCCCCGCGAAGTCACGGATGCCAGGTACGGTCCGATGAGGGCTTCGGGGGACGCCATCGGGCGCTTGCCGCAGGTAGTCGAGATGACCAAGACGATGCTCTCCGTCGATAAGGAGCTTGTTCCCGTAGTCTGGCTGATCCGGGGCCAGCACACCGTCGATGTCCTTGCCGTGCCGATCCTGGACCAGCGGAGCAAGTCCATCCAGATGAACCGCGTCGCTGACCAGGTAGAACACCTTAATGCCGACGGCCTTATTTTCATCGTCGAGAGCTGGCTGGATCTAGTCGATTCGGACTTGGAGATCGGCGACCGGGACATGAAAGTCTCCCACCCTCGCGAGGAACGCGGCGAGGGCATCTGGATCACCGCGATCACGAAGGACGGGCGTTCCGCAGAGGCGATGACCCCGTTCTTCCGCGCTGAAGACGGAGAGATCACATTCGGACCGTCCGCCTTCAGCAAGGGCGGCGTGCCCAACATTCTTCTTCCGGTAATACGCAGGTGGGACCAGACGAAGCCGACCGGGGCAGGCAAGCCAGGGAAGAAGTAGTACGGGACAACGCCATCAGCGGCGTTCACCGGACAAGGTCAGACGGACGTCGTTAGGGCGTAGGACCGAAGAGGGCATCCGGCACGTTTGCAGCGGTCGGGAGGGCGGTCTTCCATCGGTCGATCCATTGTTTCCGCTCCTGATTAGCTACCGCTACGGTCTTCGCTTCGAGCAACCCTTGCAGGGCAACTGCCAGAGACAACCGAGCGAGTTGCTCCACAAACGCCTGCACCGTTTCTGCTGACTCGTCGTCAACCGGCCCGCCATGAGCCAGTGCATTTCGCACTCGCCGGAGGCGATCGAGTGTTAGCTTCCACTCGCTTTCGAGATCGGCAAGCCATGTGGGCAGCGCCGGCAGGGTAAACCTGTTGACAGCGTCCTGCGCGCGTCGCCCGATGTTGTCGTGAGGATCAAAGATGCGCGCCAGCTCGGGGAGGGAGTTGAAGCCTTCCCTGAGATCTAGTGCGTACCCGCCTGGCTGGTACGTCGTGATCCTCTGACCGAGCTCTTGGAGGTAGTCCCTATCTGCCTGGTTGGCAACCATCTGTGCCCTTGACAGGCACGCCTCGATCACGCCTTGTAGCTGCTGCATCATGAGGTGCCTGATCCACCGCGCCTGCTGGAAGTCGTCGACGTATTTCTGCCACGGTGTATCGTCCGCGCGCTGTGACAAGAGTTCGAGTACCCGGACATGCAACAAGACCGCAGCCAGCGGGGGCTGTTTCCGGGCCTGTTCCCACCAGTGAACTGCCTTGACGACCTCCGAGAACTCCGGATCCGTGATCGGCAGGTGCGCGCGCAGCTTTGTCGCCAGCTCAGCCAGCTCTGCATCCATGGCGTCTTGGTAGATGTCGTTTGCCCGGTGCGCATCGGCGCGAACAGCTTCAAAGCCCGCAAGGACCTGGACGCGGTCATCGACCGTGACGAGGTACCCCGTCATGCGCCGCCAGAGGGTGTCACCGATGTTGAAACCAGCCAGGGCCACGACTGCCTCTGCCTGCTCGGTTGCGACACGGACCGGGTCAGTCCAGGCACCCGTCCTGAGATCTACACGCGCCAGGACCTCACCTGCGCCCTCCGGCAGGTCCCTTGGCCTGAAGATGCCCTCGGTGGACTGGAGTTCGCTCGGAACGGGCGTGGCCCCCGGCCGGCCCCTTTGACTGAGGGCATGCTGCAGCCACTGGGCGTTGTAGAAGGAGACTGGACCGACGTCCTGCGTGTACCTGCCATGTCCTGCAAGGTCGAACGCAATCCAGACGACGTAGTGGCCCTGTGTTGCGGGCCTCGTCAAAAGCCGCTCACACAGCTCAAGCTGCTGCATCTCAGTCAGCGCCGCGCCGGTCGCAGGTAGTGGGCGCGGAACCTCGTCCTCACTGATGTCACCGAGCCAGAGCCGCACCAAGGAGACCCCGAAGCCTTGGTTAAATAGGACGCCGGCAAGGTGGCGGCTCATCTGCTCAGCGTCGTGGTCGCCCTCCCGCACCAATTGCCAGAAAAGCTCCCGCCGAAGACTGAGCGCCTCCCAGGTCACTGCCGGATCGCGGCACGCCTCCGTGAGGTCCCTCCAGGCAGCTACTCGAGTTCGGTGCTGGGCCCACCTTGCGCTTAGCTGGTTGAAAAGCTGCTGATCGGAAGCGCGGCGGGCTTGAAGCCGAGCTTTCGAGCGGTCCTCATTGTTAGTGATATCAGCATCGAGTTGACCAGCCGCCGAAACCGCCCCCGCGAGGTCCGTGCCAAGTACGGTTCGAAGATCTGGCCCCAGGCGGCCGACACTGCGCTGGAAGTCGGCGATAGCCGACTTCCAGCCCTGTTTGTGCTGCCCGTCGTAAGGGCGTCGGTCGGCAAGCCAGCCTTGCAAAGCACGGGTAGCAACCACGATGCTAACTTCTTCGGCTGGTGTCCAGTGAACGTCCGGCGACAGGACTGCAGAACGCAGCTGGTCTATCCAGCTTGGCGGATAGGTTCTCGGCGCGCTGAATGGTGGCATAGCCGGCTTTCCCCAGATTGATCAAGCAAGTTACGCTCGGCGTAAAAGCACAGGACAAGCCAACATGAGCCGGACAAATCGACTTCATGGTCGTCTTGCGTCTCTGGGCTCACGACCATAGCAGTCCACGCAGTGGCGCTGAGCTATGGAAGCCTTGCCCCTCGCCGTTACACCGCTGGCTGGTACGAATCCTGCCTGCCGACCGGTCGGCCGGGCACCGGTTCTGCGATAGCGCCGCCCCGCATGCTCGCCGCCCCTCTTCTCAAGGAAATATCCTAAGGACAAGCTCTGGACACTTTTTTGAGAAAGGGATCTCTTTATGGAGAACCTACAGGCGGGTGAAGCCGACGACAGGCGAAAGTCCTCCCTTGGATGACGGGAGCGCGTAGGTGTCTTCCTCGACGGTGTAGCCGGTGGCGTAGGCGTCGATCATGGTGTGGGCGGCCGGGTTCAGGATGATGCCGACGTGGCCGGGGGCGGCGGGGGTGCCGTCGGAGCCGGCGAAGAAGACGAGGTCGCCGGGCTGGGCCTGGCTGGCGGGGATCCGCTGGCCGTAGGCCCACTGGGCCTGGCTGGTGCGGGGGATGGTGACCCCGGCGGCGCGGTAGGCCATCATGGCCAGGCCCGAGCAGTCGTAGGCGTCCGGTCCGGTGGCCCCGTAGAGGTAAGGCTTGCCGAGCTGGGCCTCGGCGAAGGCGAGGATCTTCCCGGCGGTCCCGGCGGGTAGCGGCCCGACGGCGGCCTGCTGGCACGCGACGCTGCCGGCGGCGGCGATGGCCTGTGCGCCGGCGGCGGCGTAGCGGGAGGCCCAGGACAGGACGAGCTGGACGTAGGCGATGGAGTGGTTGTAGGCGAAGATCGCGTGCGGGAGGTTGCCGGGTGCGCCGTTGGCGGCGAGCAGGCGGGCGGCGGCGGGGATGGCGGCAGCGGGGTCCATGATGTTCCCGCCGTCGCCGTAGGTCTTCCAGGTGGCGGGCAGGAACTGCATCGGGCCGAGGGCGCCGGCGCTGGAGGGCCCATCGTCCTGGCCGTCGCCGCTTTCGGTTTCGCCGATGGCGGCCAGCACGGTCCACGGGATGCCGTATTCGGTGCCTGCTTTCTTGAAGTCGGCGAGGTAGGCCGCGGGGATGGAGGCGGCGGTGCTGCTGGCGGCGGGCTGGGTGGTGCAGGCGGCGGCTTGCTGCCCGGTGATGCCCGCAGCCGCGCCGATGACCGCGGCGAGGAGCAGGAGCAGCAGCGCGGCGGCGGCGGCAAGGGTGGTGGCGGCCGGGCCGTGCCCGGTGGCGGATTCGGGCATCAAGGGGCGCCTCCTTCAGGTGTTGCCGGCGTCGGCGGGCTCGATGTCCCAGACGGTCCAGCCCGGGCCGGCGGGGGTGAGGGTGACCGCCCAGTCGGCGGTGGCCCGGCTGGTGCCGCTGCTGGATGTGATGACCTGGGTGACGGTGACGGTGAGGGTGACCGAGCCGGGGGTCAGGTCCCGGACTTGCAGGGCGGTGACGGTGGCGCGGGCGGTCTGGCGGGTGGCGGCGCGCTGGGCCTGGACGCTGCGGGTGCCCGCGGCCTGGGCGAGGGCGGGTTCCAGCGAGGCGGCGACCATGGGCTGCAGCGCGGCCAACCAGGCGGCGGGGGGCTGCCGCCAGGACCAGGAGTCCCAGGCGGCGGTGAACCGGCTGGCGAGGGCGGCGGCGGCCTGGAGGCGGGCCGCGCTGAACGGCAGCAGCGAGGCCAGCGGCGGCGCGGGTGCAGCCGCCGTCCGGGGGCTGGGCGCGGTGGCCGGGGCGGGGCTGGCGGCCGGGTGCGGGATCAGGGAGCAGCCGCCGCACAGCAGCCCGGCGGCGGCCAGCAGTGCTGCGGTGCGGCCTGCGCGGCTAGTCATCGCCGGGCTGCCCGCAGCGGGGCTCGCCGTGCAGGGCGTGCCGGGCGGGCGGGACAGGAGACGGCGGGTACCAGGCCAGCCCGCCAGGCGGGACACCGGGTGTCTGGTCTGGCTCCCCGCTCAGCGCGGGGGCGGTGCCGGGCGGGGCGAGCTGGGCGAGCCGCCAGCGCGGGCCGGGGGTGCCGGCGGGCAGCCAGGCCGGCCCGGCGGGGCCTTCGGGGCTGGTGCCGGGGGCGGCGGTGGCGACGGGGACGCCGGGGATCTGCGCGGCGGTGGCGGCGTCTCGGGTACCGGGTGGCGGCGGCCCGGCGAGGCGGGCGTGGAGGGCGGCTTCGCGGCGGGGGGTGGGGAGCCAGAACAGGACGGGGGTGGTGATGCCGGTGCGGGCGGCGAGGGCGGCGTACCCGGTGAGCTTGGCGATGAGCCGGGTCAGGGGTTCGGTGCCGGTGTCGTACTCGAGGAAGAAGTCGGTGACGGCGGGCGGCTGGCCGGTCCGCTGCTCACGCCAGCGGGCGTAGCCGTCGGGGCGGGCGTGGTCGCCCCAGGCGGCGGCGCAGCGCCGTTCGGACCACCAGCAGTCCAGGGCGGCCTGGCCGCCGCTGGCGCGGGCGGCGGCGGCTAGCGCGGTGAAGATCCCGTTCGCCCCGGTGTCGTGGGCCAGCCGGGGGGACAGCGCGATCGCGGTGGCGCGGTCGCGGCGGTACCCGAGGTCGGCGGTGGTGATGCCGTCTTCGGCGGCCAGGAGCTGGGCGCCGGCTTCGTCGAGGATGAAGTGCAGCGGGGAGGATCCGGTCGCGGCGAGGGGCCGGAACTGGTCGACGGCGCGGTACCGGTACAGGGCCGCCATCCGGGCGGTGCACGTGCGGGTGGTGCCGAACGCGAGCTGGGTGATCTGCCCGGTGGTCAGGACCCGGTGCTCGCAGATCATGCGCAGCAGCCAGCGGTCCCGGGCGGTGAGCCGGGCGGCCAGCGCGGCCGACAGGGCGGGACCGCGGGCCAGCCGCCCGGCGGCGCGGGGACGGCCGGGCAGGGGGGAAGGCGACGGCATGCGGTGTCCTCCTCAAGGGGGTTGGCGGTCAGGCGGGCGGGCGCAGCCGGGGATCGGCTCCAGCGGCGGTTGCGGAGAGCGGGGGCGCCGCGCTGGCGGTCCCGCCGCCATGGGCGGCGCGGGCTGCCTTGCGGACGAGCCGGGCCCGGCCCGGCACCGGGGGAGGGAGCGGGCGGGTGCGGAGCGTGAAGGCGGGGGTCTCGGCGCTATTGGCGACGAGCCGGGCGGCGGCCTGGTAGGCGCCCAGGTGGGACAGGTCGTGCGCGGTGAGCGTGGGGGCGGTGTGGTGTTCCAGGTCACGGGCGTCTTCGGGGGAGACGCTGAAGATGACCTGGGAGCGGGCGTTGGCGCTGATGCCCTGCCGCAGGTCCGCCGGGAGCTGGGCGAGGTTCTGGTGCGCCATGGTCACCGCGAGGCGGTAGGCGCGGGCTTCGGCGAGCATGTCTTCCAGCGGGTAGGGCAGGTTCAGGAAGTTCTGGCATTCGTCGATGTACAGGCCGGCGTCGGCGCGGGCGGTCTCGGGCAGCCGGGCGCGCCTGCTGGCGGCCTGCCAGGTCCGGGCGACGATGAAGGACCCGACGAGCTGCGCGGTTTCCTCCCCCAGGATCCCCTTGGGCAGCCGGGCCAGGCACAGGCCGCCGCCGTCCAGGACGTCGGTCATGTTGAAAGTGGAGGGGCCGGCCGCGATCGCCTGCCGGGCGAACCGGCGGAGCAGGAACGCGCGGAGCTTGTTCATCAGCGGCCCGATCGCCGCGGCGCGGGAGGCCGGGGACATTTCCTCGTACCAGGCCCAGAAGTCCTTCAGGACCTGGTCGCGGACCCCGGCGGTCAGGCGGCGGCGGTTTGCGTCATCGCCGAGCAGCGGGGGGATGTCGGCCAGGGTGACCAGCCCGGAGCCGGGCGGCACCGAGCCGAGCAGGGTCAGGCACGCGGCGCGGAAGATGTCATCGGTCCGGGGTCCCCAGAACCCTGCGAAGATCCGCCGGAAGATCCCGGTGACGTTGTCCACGATCATGTCGGTGTCGGTGCCGGACCCGTCGCCTTGCAGGACGTTCAGGCACGGCGGGGCGTGCCGGGCGTCGCCCGGGTCGAACAGCACCACCTTGCCCGCGGCCTGTTCGGGGAGCCGGCCGATGACGTCGGTGACGGCGTCGCCTTTGGGGTCGATGAAGACCACGCCGCGGCCGGCGGTGGCGTCGGCGAGGATCTGCCCGGCGATCAGGGTGGTCTTGCCGGTCCCGGTCGGCCCGCAGATCCGCAGGTGGTGCCGGGCATCAGGGACGGCCAGGCCGACCGGGCGCGGCGCCCCGGCGTCCGAGACGCCCAGCGGGCGGACGTCGGGGCCGGGGACGGGGATGGCGGGGGGCGGGGGGACGGCGCGGGCCCCGGCGCGGGCCAGGCCGGGCAGCGAGGGGTCGCCGGGCAGCCGGGCGATCGCGGCGAGTTCCGGGACGGACAGCAGATCGCCCTTGGGGAGACGCCGGGAGGCGATCGCGGCGGCGGGGCGGCGCAGGCGGCGGCGGGCCAGCCAGTTCCGGCCGGTGAGCAGGGCGGTGGCCGAGGCCAGGGCGTGGGCCAGGCCGCGCAGCCGGGCCGCCTGCTGGGCTGTGGCAGCGCGGGTTTCCCACCGGGAGGCCCCGTCGCGGGCCTGGGTGGCGGTGGTGGCGACCGCGTAGCGGATCAGGGTTTCCCACTGCGGCCCGGCGAGCTTGGCGGTGGTCTCGCGGATCTCGGCGGCCAGCTCCGGGTCGGAGCGGGCACCTGGGCGGATACGGCTGCCGCCGTGGTTTCCGGGGGTGGCCAGGTCGAGCAGCCGGGAGGTGAGCCGGGCGCTCTGCCCGCCGCGCTGGGTGCGGGCGGCGCGGCGGGCCTGGCGGAGCCGGGCTCCGGTGACCGGCCGGGTGAGCACCTGCAGGACGGCGTGCTCGCCGTCCGCGCGCCCGGCCGCGGCCCCGGCCAGGGCCCGCAGCGGCGCCTCCGGGTCATGACCGGTCGACAGCGGCACGATGTCCGGGCGGGCCAGCCGCAGGGCACCGCCGGCCGTCACAGCTTCGGGTGGCAGCGGCGCCCTGGCCGGGCTGGTGATGGTGTGGGCGCCGGGCCAGGCGGCCTCGACGGCGCGTTCGATCAGGCCGGGCGGCAGGGTGCCGGGTACCCACAGGCGGATCATCATGCCGGCGGCGGTGCCGCCGGCCCAGGCGTATTCCCAGCTCAGGTGCGGCTGCCCGTGCCACAGCCGGGCCCAGGGCGGGCGCAGCAGCCCGGTCAGGTGGCCCCATAGCGCCGCCGCCGCGCCGACTGGGTCGGCCTGCGGCGGGGCCAGGATGGTGACCTGCCGGGCGGCGTCGGTGAACGCGGCGTGCTGCCGGCGGCGCAGCCAGGCCCGGCCCGCGATCACGGCGGTCACCGCGACCGCGAGCAGCGGCCCGGCGACTGGCTCGTAATGCGCCAGGGCGGACAGCAGCAGCCGGGCCAGGTGCCCGATCCCGCCGCCGGGGTTGGTGAGGTACCGGCCGGCCGGTCCTCCGGGCGGTGCCGGGGACGGGCCGGGCCGGCCACCGGATAGGCCGGATGTCATGGCAGCATGTCCTCCGGGTCGCTGTCCTCTGGCCCGCTGTCAGGGCCGGCCCAGGCCGCGGTGATGGTCCCGCCGGGCTGGCTGGCCTGCATCCGGGCGATCTCGGCCGGGTCGCTGGTGCACCAGGTGTTTTCCTCTGGTGAGGCCAGGGCCTCGAAGGAGACCCGGGCGGAGGGCCCGGCGGCTAGCAGCCCGGTTCCCCTGGGTGCGGCCAGCAGGACGGAGCGTTCCCCGGCGGAGAGCCGGAACTCGGCGGCGACCTTGGCGATGGCCTGGGGGGACTGGCGGAGCAGGATCTGGGTGGCGGAGTTCGCGATCACCGCGCGGCCCAGGTCCGCAGTCAGGACGTCTTCGGCGTCCTGGGTGATCGCGGCCAGGCCGGCGTGGTGCTTGCGGCTGGCCTTGGCCATCCGGGACAGGAACCGGGCGCCTTCGGGGTCGCGCATCAGCAGCCATGCCTCATCGACGGTGATCAGTCGTCGCGCTCCCCGCGCGGCGGGGTCGGCGACCCGCCGCCAGGTCGCGTCCAGCGCCAGCAGGGTCCCGATGGCTTTCATTTCCTCGGGCAGGTCCCGCAGGGAGAAGACGACCAGGTGCCCGGCGGGGCGGGTGGTGGTCGGGGCGGAGAACAGCGCGGAATGGGTGCCCTGGGTGTAGGGGGCGAGCCGGGCGGCCAGCGCGGCGGCCGGGGCGGTCTTCGCGAGGTACAGGGCGGCAGCCAGGTCGATCAGCAGCGGCGCGGGCCGGGACCAGGTCCGCGGGTCGGCGGTGATGCCAGCGCGGTGGTAGGCGTCCATGATGGCCGTGTCCAGGGCGGCTTTCTCAGCGGGTGCGGGCTGGGAGCCGGTCAGGACCGCGATGACGGTGTGGGCGAACAGGGCCCGGCGGGTCAGCGCGTCGGGCCGCGCTGTGGCGGGGTCGGGCAGGTCGAGGGGGTTGAGGCAGATGCCGGGGGCGCCTAGGTGAATGTAGGTGCCGCCGAGCGCGGCGCAGAGCCGGGCGTACTCGTCTTCGGGGTCGATGACCCAGCATTCGGTGCCGGTGTACAGCTGCCGGGAGATTTCCAGCTTGCCGAGGTAGGACTTGCCGGCGCCGGAGGTGGCCAGGGTGACGGAGTTGTGGTTGTCGCATGCCCACCGGTCCCAGGCGACCAGCCCCGGCCCGCTGGCGGATGCCCCGTACAAGATGCCGGGCAGCGGGTCCGGCGCGGCCGGGTCGCGGGGCAGGTCCGGGGAGCTGAACGGGAACGCCGCGGCCAGGGAGGCGGTGTCCATGGTGCGCCGCAGTTTCAGCGCGTCGGTCCCGGCCGGCAGGGTGGTGACCCAGCCTTGCAGGCTGCGGTAGGTGGCCGGGGCGGTGGACAGCAGCAGCGAGTCGGCCAGCGCCCTCACCCCGGCCACCTGCCCGGCCAGGTCCTCGGGATCGTCCCCGTGCACGGTCAGGTACAGGCCGGCCCGGAACAGCTTGCCCTCGCCGCGGGCGACCTGGTAGGCCAGCGTGCGGGCGTCCTCGGCGGCGGCTTCGGTGGCGGGGTCGTCCAGGCGGCCCTGCCCGGCCCAGGTGCGGCGGGAGGATTCCAGCCGGGCCCGCTGCCGCCGCAGCCGGTCCGCGGCGACGGCGGGCGGGACCGGCTCGATGTGCAAGGCGACATCGAGCCGGCCGGGGTAGGAGGTCAGCGGTTCCAGCCATCCGGGCGCGACCTCGGCCGGGTACCCGGTCACCGCCAGGGTCATCACGTAGTCCCCGTCGATGACCACATGCCGGGCGGCGACCTCGACGGCGGGCGGGACCGGCAGCCCGTCCTGCCCGGCACCGGGTCCCGGTGCCGCCGGGCCGCGGCGGGTGAGGGGGCCGGGCGGGGCGAGCCGCTGCGCGCGGTGTGGTCCGCCGGGATCGCAGGCGGCGGCCAGCATAGCGGTGACCTGGGCGCCGTCCAGGGGCCGGGCTTGCAGGTCGGCGCTGGCCAGCAGCCGGGCGGCCTCGGCGGCGCGCTGCGCGGCGCGCCCGGCCGCGCTGCCCGGCCGGCCGGGTTCCCGGGTGACCAGCAGCACCTGCCGGGTCAGCACCTGCCGGGTGGCGCTCAGCCCGGCCAGGAACCCGGCGTGGGCCAGCGCTGCTTGCTCCAGCGCGGGGTGCGGCAGGGCCGGGGCGTTCTCGCGGAGCCGGGTGACCGCTGTGGCGAGGTCGGCGTGGCCGGTGCGGATCAGGATCTGGACCGGGCCGGTCAGCGAGTGCAGCCACCGGCCGTAGGCGGCGGTCAGCGCGTCCTGCTCGGCCGGGCTGCGCAGCGCGAAGTTCACGGTCGAGACCGCGCAGACGGCGGCGGTGCCGTCACCGAGCCCGATGCTCCCGTCCGGGGTGATCTCCGTCCACGGCGGCCTCACCGGAGCCGGCAGCGGCCCGGCCTGGCGGGCCAGCCCGGCCGTGACCCAGTCCGGGACCGCTGGGATGCCTTCGGGGGCGGCGGCCAGCCGGCGGGGGGAGCGGGCCTGCCGCCAGGCGGCGGCCAGCAGCCGGTCCAGGGTCAGGCCATCGCGCTGCCCGATCGCCAGCGCGGTCGCAGCCATCGCGACCGGGGCGGCCAGGGCCGCGAACACCGGCAGCGGCAGCACCCGCCGGGTGGCCTCGAACCCGGCCCAGATGACCAGCACCGCGATCGCGGTGATCACCGCCTGGCGGGCGGTCAGCCCGGCCAGCAGCTTGTCGGGCAGCTCGACATCAGCGGGCACCGGTACCCGCGGGCGGACATCATCATCATTCACTCCGGGATCACCTCCAGGGACGAAGCGGGACAGGACGAACACAGCCGGGGCTGGTCACGGGCCGCCGCGCAGCAGCGGCGCGATACGGGAGAACACGGCGGCGGTGACCGCGAACCGGACCGCGCGCCGGGCCGGGGAGCGGCCGAACGGGGTCAGCGCGGGACGGCCGATCCACCACGGGATCCGCATCAGGATGTACAGCAGGCAGATCGTGATGAGCATGTGCAGCAGGTACTGGCTGGCCGCGGTGTTGACCCAGGCGCTGGTGAAGAACACCTTGACCGCCGCGGTCAGCACCAGGGCCTGGGCGGCGGGGATGACCAGGACGGCGGTTATCGCCCGCCACCACCAGCGGGCCGCCCACGCGGTCTGCGGCAGCGCATAGCAGGCCAGCGCCAGCGGCGCCACCGCGGTCAGCAGGATCACCGCCATCAGCCGCAGCACGTAGGTCACCGCGAGCACCAGGGCCAGGACCATCGCGGCCAGCGCCAGCAGGATCAGGAAGATCCCGCCGGTGGAGATCGAGTTCCGGACCGTGCTGGCCAGGGCGGCCCCGGCGGCCTGCGGGGAGACGCCCTGCCCGGCCAGCGCGGCGGACAGGCCGTTGCCGAGGCTGACCGCGTGGCTGGTCAGCAGGAGCGAGAGGTTCGCGGTGGCCAGGCCGATGCCCAGGCGGGGGATGATCTCCTTGGCGCTGGTGCTGGTCTGGACGGTCTCATAGCCCATCACCAGGATCCCGCCGGCCAGGACCAGCAGCACATAGGCGGCGTCGGCGATGGCCAGGGAAGCCTGCCACATCCCGGTCACCGCCGGGAAGCTGCCCGGCTGCGGGGTGACCAGCAGGTCTCGTCCGATGACAGCCAGCACCGGGTTGAGCCCGCTTTGCACCAGCGAGGCGAACCAGCCGGTGATCGACTGGGAGATCTCGCAGGTGAAGTAGTTCAGCAGGCCGCAGGACGCCACCGCGGGCTGCGCCGCCGTCATGGCCCGCCTGTCAGGGACTTCAGGATGGTGACGATGACCGGGGCCAGGACGGCCAGGCCGTAGCCGATGGCCGCGGACCGGAACGCGATCTTGGCTTTGGCGACCTCGGCCGGGTCACCGCCGGCCATCAGGTACCGGACGCCGCCGACGGTCAGCATGAGCGTGGCCAGCCCGGCCAGGATGCCGACCAGCCACACGGTGGTGTTGGTGATCACCTGGCTCACGTTGTCCGCCGCCAGGACGGCCGCGGTGGTGTGCCACGCGGGCGGGTAATGCAGATACTGCATCGCGGGATGCCTCCTGGAAATGACGAGTTCGTGTCGCCGGAAAGGGGCCGGGGCGGCCGGCCGGGCGCGGGACGGTATCTCCTTTCACGCTCGGGATCAGCAGCAGTCAGCGAAAGCCGGCATCGGGCCGGCCGCCCCCGGAAAGGCGGGAACGGTTTTTGTCCCCGCGTCTGTATAAATCCGGTTTCAGGGCCGTTTTTTGGCACCCACAGGCTCAGGTAATTTCCGGGAATTCCATGTCCCCGGCGAGCAGCGCGCGGGTGAGCCTTTTCTCGGCCCTGGCGCGGCGGCGGCACAGCGAGTCGTGCCGGGCGCCGGTCTCGGCGGCCAGCCGGGACAGCGGGATGCCCTCCAGGCGGCTCGCGCCGATCAGGTCCGCGTCGGCGGCGGTGATGATGCCGTGACGGACCGCGGCGGCCAAGACGAAGTCCGGGTGCCCGGAGGTCCGGGCCGGGAGCGGGAGCGCGGCGGACTCCTCCAGGTCCCGGCGGCGGGCCGCCCACGCGCCCTCGGAGCAGGCCAGCGCCCGGCCCGCGCGGAACGCCGCCCAGGTCAGGTGCGAGGCCAGCGGGACGCGGTCCAGCTCGCTGGTGTCCAGGCGCCGGACGGCTTCGAGGAACCCGGCCAGCACCTCGGTCTCCAGGTCGCGGGGATCACCGCGGTAGGTACTGGCCAGGCTGGCGGCGGCGCGGGTCAGGCCGGGCAGCGCCACCCCCGTCAGGCCGACCGTCCAGGCCGGAGACCCGGACCGGGCGCGGCGGATCAGCTCGGCCCAGATCCTATTCCGGGCCGCCGGGCTGACGGACGGGTGCAGCAGCAGGACCGTCAGCTCATCCAGCGGCACCAGCCGGTCCGGCAGCCCCTCCGCCAGGCGGGCGGCGTGCAGGGCCAGCGGCTGCGGGCCCGTGACGAGCAGCCGGAACGCCCCGGCGACAGCCGCCAGCGGGCCGGGCCAGGAACCCTCGCCTGCTCCGCCGGCCCGAACGGGCGCGGGATCCCCGGCATCATCCTCACCGCCGGGCAGGCAGGGGTCGTCATCGTATGAGTGCACAGTCGGCTCCTCGTGGTCGCGGATCTTGTCCGCTCCCATGGAGCCGGGCGCGATAGACCTTTGATGGTCCTGCCGTGTACCTGCGATCGTCTTCGTGTGTACCCGGCGTCGCCCTCTCGCCGGGCTGGGGCCGGGCGATTGCCTATCCGTGTACCTCTGGTGTCACTGCCGTGTACTTGCGGGCGCGGCGAGGGGCGCCGGGCGGCTGCCGGGCGCACCGGATGCAGCGCGACGGGGCAGCGGCAGCCGACGGCCGGCGCGGCTCAGGTGCGCGGCAGCAGTCCTTCGCGCAGCGGCTAGGTGGCGGGGGTATGTCGCGGGTTCTCCCGCAGGTGAGAATAAGCACATGATGTTGAACTAAAAGTCCAGCTCAGGACATGATTACCGGATGCCTGCTTCATTGTTTGCCCGTAGGCCGACGCACTGTCCGTACGGGCATTCGCTTGCCCCCGGCATGCCGCAGAAAATCTCGTGGCTGCCGTGCATCTGCCCGCCGGCCCGGGAAGCGGCCGCACACGGCCACGGCCTGGGCCATCTGACACTGCGGTGCGAGGCGTGCAGCACCGACGATTACCGGGACACCACGTTCTACGAGCCGCCGCACCAGGGCGGCCACGCCGGGATCCTTACCGGCTGGACGACGCGGCCGGACGCCTGAGCGCTTCGGAGACCACAGTCAGCGCAACCGCGACGGCCGAGGACCGGTCCGCTGCCCGGCCCGTGACCATGCTGATGATCTGCCCGGCCGTGTGCGCGCTCATGACGCTCGCGGCTTTCCCCCGCGCGGCCTGCCCGGCCGCCCTGGCGAACTCTTCCGGCCCGGGAAGGCAGCCGTCTCTGGGAACGGTCACGGTGACGTCGTAACACCTGAGCTCTTTGTCCATGCCAGGCACATAAATCCGGTATCCGACATTCCTGGCCGGACAACGTCGCTCGCCAGGAGCGGACCGGGTCCCCCGTTCGCCCCGCAGTCCGCCGGGCTGGCGGTGACCGAGAGGCGGTATCGCCTCGCCCTGGGCAACGTCCTCAACGTAGCCGGAAAGCCCCAGAAGCCCGCCAGCCCAGGCTGGTGCAAGCCGGTTGATATGGACGACCGTAGGCGACTATGCTAGGGAGTCCCCGAGCGAGGAAATGAAGGTACCGATGGCACCTGCCGACCCCGACCTGGCGGACCCGCGGGCGTACCGGCGCCTGGCCGTGATGATCCGCCAGCAGATAGGCGACGGGACACTGCAGCCTGGCCGGCCGGCCCCCTCGATTACCAGCCTCAGCCGCGAGCACGGACATGCCCGGCAGAACTGCAGCCGGGCGCTGCGCATGCTAGAAGACGACGAGATGCTGAGGCGTATCTGAGCTGCCCCGCGTTTTTCGGACAGGGAATTTGCGGCTATTTCACGCTGCTTCCTGCCCGTTCAGGTACTCGTCCAGAACCTCTTGCGGAGTCCGGTACCCGAGCGTGGAGTGGAGACGAGTCCTATTATAGCGGAGCTCGATCCACCGCGCAATATCATCCATGGCGGCCTTGCGAGTCTTATAGGCGGTCCGGTAGACGAGCTCGTTCTTCAGCGTCCCGTTCACCGATTCCGACAGGGCGTTATCATAGCATATCCCGGTCCGTCCGACCGATCGCTTGATGCCGAGTTCTCCGAGTTTTTCACCGAACTCTGCGGAGGTATAGTTGCTGCCACGGTCGGAGTGGAATATGGCGCCCTCAGGGAGGTCAATATTACGGGCGGCCATCTCGATTGCGCTGGAAATTAGCGGGGTCTTGTAATTGTCACCCATCGCCCACCCGACGATTTTCCTGGTCGCGCAGTCGATGACCGTCGCGAGATATACCCAGCCTTCCCAGGTATCGATATACGTGATATCCCCGACCATTTTCTCACCAGGCTTGCTCGCGGTGAAGTCGCGGTTCACCAGGTCGGGAATGGGGCCGGCCTGGCCGTCCTGCTCAGTCAGCGAAAAACGCCAGGGTTTCGGCTGGCATGGCTCCAGGCCCAGGTCACGCATGATCTTGCGGACAGTCTCGTCATCGACGGACTCACCGCCGCGGACCAGGGCCGCGTGGATCCGCCGGTACCCGTACTCGGAATTATTTGCCTTGAAGAGCGCTTTTATCTTTATTTCTAGCAGCTCCCGGCGCTGTGCGGTCTCGCTTTGCGGACGTGTCCTCCAATCGTAGAATCCTGACTTTGAGACTTCCAGCCATTCGCACATCTGCACGACAGTCGGAGCCTCGCCCTCAGCGGGCTGAATAGCGCACTCAGCGTCGATGAGCTCGTATTTCTCGCTCACCGGTGCTCCTTTGCGAAGTACGCTGCTGCTTTTTTCAGGAACGCGTTCTCCGTCTCGAGTTCGCGGACGCGGCGTTCCAGCTCCCGGACCCGCTCGTCGTCGGGCATGCCGGGCGGCAGAGGCTGCCCGGCGAGTTTCTTCCGGTATGCCTTCACCCAGAACCCGAGCGTAGTATCATTGATATTGAGTTCCCGCGCCACCTCGGTAATCGTCCGTGGCGGCGAGGAGTCGACCACCTTCTTTACGGCCTGCTCCTTGAACTCAGGAGTGTAATGTTTCGGTTTCCCCGGCATTTGATCCCGTTCCTTTCCGGCGAGAATCCTATTGGATCCCCTGTCCGGAAAATCTGGGGCACCTCAATCCCCGGGCTCGGCTACTACGTCCGCTGACCCCGCCCGCAGCTGCGGGTGCCGCCGCGGGCAAGGAACAGCCGCCGGGATCGGCAACAGTCATGCGCTTGGCATGTACCGCTGGTGCGCCTTTGATGTCCTTCTGATTTACCCGCTCCCGTGGTTGCGGCAGCGGAGGAGGACGCTGCCGACGGTGCTGGCGCCGGGCTCCGCCGCAAATCCCCAGGGTAATGGCCGAGGGCGCCCGCTGCACTGGCCCCGCTAAGTGCCAGGTCCCCCGCCTGGCCCGGGATCCGCGCGCCAGCGGCCGGCGATCGTGCTGCCTTGACATCTGCCGCCGAGGCAAGCGTGGATGCACCGGAAATCCGGCAGGCCGGGTCCCGCGCACGGTGCTGGAATCCCGGCCCTGGCGGCAGCACGGATGCTGGCCGCCGGTCACCGGACAGGTCACTGCGCGGAAGGCAGGCATCATGACGGACGGGACGTCCCTGCGGGCCAGGGTGGCGGGAGCGGCATTGCGCCGCTACCGGGAGGCAATCGGCTATCAGCTGGAGGACGCGGCCCTCGTGCTGGGCTGTGACCGGTCGAAGATCAGCAGGATCGAGGCCGGGCTCCGGGGCATCCGCACGGGCGAGCTGCGGACCCTGCTGGCCGAGTACGGCGTGGACCCCGGCGAGCAGGAGATCCTGGCGGTCATCGCGGACCGGCGGGCCGGACGCGGCTGGCGGGATGAGTACGCCGACGTCCTGCCCGGCGAGATGCGGGATGTCCTGGCCCTGGAGATGGCCGCCTCGCGGCTGCTGGTCTATGCGCCCCAGCAGGTCCCGGCCCTGCTGCAGACACAGGACTACGCGCTGAGCCTGGCCAGCGCCGACCCGGGGCTGCCGGCCGGAAGCCAGGACCGGGCGGCCGAGGCCGTCGTGATCAGGCAGCAGGGCGTCCTGGGCCGGGGCGGCCTGGAGGTCACCGTCGTGCTGGGGCAGGCCGCGCTGTGCCAGGCGGTCGGCGGCGCGGCGGTCATGGGCGTCCAGCTCGGCCAGCTCGCGGCCTTTGGCGAGGACCTGGCGGGGGTGACGGTCCAGGTGCTGCCGTTCTCCTGCGGGGCGCACGCTGCCAGCGGCGCGGGGCCGGTGGCGGTGCTGGAACTGGCCGGGAGCCTGGGCGCGGTGCACCTCGGGGGCCTGTCCGGCGGGGTCTGCCTGGAGGACCCGGCCGCCGTCGCCCGCCACGCCGGCCTGTTCCGGCACCTGCGGGCAGCCGCGCTGCCACCAGGTGAGTCGGCACGGCTGATCCGGGACACCGCAGCCCGGTACCGCCCGGACGGGAGCCAGCCCAGCTGAGCTGATCCGCCACTACGGGACTGCCCGTGGCGCACCAGCGAAACGCTCATCGCGTCATTGCCAGGTCCGCGAAAAGTCCACCGGAGGTACACCACAAGTAAATGAGGGGCGCATGGCGGGTGATAAAGGGCGCCTCGGCTGGCGACCGGTTTCCCGGCCTTTTGTTAGCCCGGGAAAACTGAGGATCCGGAAATTCCCCGGCTTGCGGGTGCCAAAAAATGGCCTGGAAACCGGATTTATCTTAATGTCAGCGATCCCGGCGGAAGCGGGGCGGTCACGCCCTTATGCCGTCATCATTTCCACACCCGGCCCGGTCAGCCGCACCAGCCGCCAGCGGCAGCACACCGCCTCCTGAGCCGCGGCCGGCCACGGCCGGGCACACCGGCCTGCCGCTGAGCATCTGGGCCGGCGTCCCGGGCCCGGGATGCGCGGTGGCAGGTCATGACCTCGCGCCGTGCCCCGGGCCCTGTCCCGGGCCCGGCGCGCGGCTGGTGATCACCGCGTTCTCCCGCCCCGGTGACCTGGTAGCCGTCATCCCCCCGGCGGCGTGCCCGGCGCTGGCGGCTGCCCTGACAGGCACCGGCCGCCGCGTCCTCGGCGTCACCGCAGGACCGCCCGGCCCCGCGAAACGAGCCGGGCACCCGGCACCGGGCGGCCACGGCGGCGCACACCCCGGCGAGCTGCCCGGGACGGCCAGCGGTGCCGGGCAGGCCGCGCTCGCGATCACCGTGTCCCGCGACAGCCTGCCGCCCTGCGACACGCACCCCGGCCAGGAGTCACCGTACCCCGCAGCGCACCGCGCGCTGCTCCCCGGCGGGCTGCTCGCCGTCCTCGCCGGCCCTCCCGCAGCAGGCGCCCTCCCGGACCTGGGCCTGGCCGTCGCCCGCGCCCGGGCCGCCGGGCTGGTCTACGCCCAGCACATCATCCTCATCCACGCCGCGATCGACGGGGATCAGCTCCGGCCCTTCCCCGCCCCCCGCACGGCCGTGCCAGGCTGCCTGCGGGAAAGCCCGCCGGACGGTCGGATCCACACCGACCTGCTCATCTTCACCACACCCGGGAGCCTGCGATGACCGATGACCGCACCATGACCCCTGGACGTGCGCTGGCCGGGCAGGACGGCCCGCCGCTGTCAGTGTGGGCCACCGCCCAGCGTGATGCCCGCACCCAGCGGCGGGGCCGGTACGCGCCCGAGTCGATGGCGCACCCGGGCAAGATGCTGCCCGCCATCGCGGCGACCGCGATCACCCGCTACACCGCCCCCGGCGACCTGGTCGCCGACCCGATGTGCGGCATCGGCACCACCCTGGCCGAGGCCCTCTACCTCGGCCGCGACGCGCTCGGCGTGGAGTACGAGGGCCGGTGGGCGCGCATCGCCGCCGCCAACATCGGCCGGGCCCGCCGCCACGGAGCCCCCGGCCACGCCCAGGTGATCCAGGGTGACGCCCGCCAGCTGAGGACCCTGCTGCCGCCCGCCGCGGCCGGGACCGCGGCGCTGATCCTGACCTCCCCGCCGTACGGGCCGAGCATCCATGGGCAGGTCAAGGCCGAGGCCCGCTCCGGCGGCGGGGGTGTCACCAAGTTCGACAACACCTACGGCACCGACCCCGCGAACCTGGCCAGCCGCCGCCTGGATGACCTGCTCGCCGGGTTCGGGGAGATCCTCGCCGCGGCCCGGGTCCTGCTGCGGCCCGGCGGGACCGTCGTGGTCACCACCCGGCCCTGGCGGCAGCGCGGCGAGCTGGTCGACTTCCCCGGTGCGGTCCTGGCCGCCGGGACCGCCGCCGGGCTGATCCCGGTCGAGCGGTGCGTCGCGCTGCTCGCCGGGATCCACGGCGGTGACCTGATCGCGCGGCCCTCGTTCTTCCAGCTCGACAACACCCGCAAGGCCCGCGCCCAGGGCAAGCCCTGGCACCTGATCGCGCACGAGGATCTGGTCGTCTTCCGCGAGCCCGGGACCTGCTCAAGCTCAGGAAAACCGGGGCCTGCTCATTGCGAACCCCAGGATGCATCACCGGCGTTTCCGGGGCCGGGCACCTGGGCTGGCGGCCAGGCCGGGCGGCGGGCCGCGTGACACCGGCCCCGCCGCCTGCCCCCGGACCAGTCGGCCCGCTGCGGATCGGGAGCCTGTGCACCGGTTACGGCGGCCTGGAACTGGCGGTCACCGCCGTCCTGGACGCCGAGGTGGCCTGGTACGCCGAGCGCGACCCGCACGCCGCCGCGGTCCTGGCCACCCGGTGGCCCGGCCTGCGCAATCTCGGGGACATCACCGCCCTGGACTGGGCGGACGTGCCGCCCGTCGACCTGATCACCGCCGGATGGCCCTGCCAGGACATCTCCTACGCAGGCACCGGCTCCGGCCTCATAAAAGGAACCCGCAGTGGACTGTGGCACCACATCGCTCACGGCCTTCGCCAGCTACGCACCCCGTACGTCTTCCTGGAAAACGTCGCCGCGCTCCGCTCGCGGGGCCTCGGCGCGGTCCTGGGCGGCCTGGCCGCGCTCGGGTATGACACGCAGTGGACGTGCCTACGCGCTTGCGATGCCGGTTCCTGCCATCGCCGCGACCGGATCTTCATCCTCGCCTCCCGGCCCGGCGCGTCCGGGCGGCTCACGGCTACTGCCGGCCCCGGTCGCCGGGAACGTCAACGACGGAGCGCCGGCCGGGACCCGGATGGCCCGCCGGGACCGGCAGGACAAGCCCGGCCGTAACGGCAACGGCATCGGTACCCCGCGGCCGGCCGCGATCGCCCTGCTGCCCACCCCGATGGCCGGCGACTACGGCGCGGACAAGGCCGCCGGCCCGGTCAGGCCCTCGGGGGCCAAACGGCAGACCGGCCTGCCGGATGTGATCATCCACCGCCTCATCGGCCAGGGCGACCGGGCCGGGACAGGGGAATCCCGGCAGGGCAGGCTGCTGCCCACCCCGGACACCGGCTGCTCGCCGAACGGCCACGGCCGCCGGGGAGGCCGGCCCGGCAACGGGCACCAGAGCGGCCACGGCCTCGACGTCGCGGCCATGACCCTGATCCGCGCGCCAGGGTCACAAGCCGGGCAGGACCCGGTTGCGTGGGGAGAGTACGAGCCGGCGATCCGCCGCTGGGAACGCGTCCTCGGGCACCCCGCGCCGCCGCCCGCCGAACCGGGGCCATCCGGCCGGCCCCGGCTGTCGGCCGCCTTCCCCGAGTGGATGATGGGCGTTGCCCCTGGATTCGTGACAGGGGTACCCGGCATCCCCCGCACCGGCCAGCTGAAGATCCTCGGCAACGGCGTCGTCCCGCAGCAGGCATCCCTCGCCCTCCGGCTGCTGATCGGTGCCGCCGCCATCCCGGCCCCGCCCGTCGGCGGCGCGCGGGCTGCCGCATGAACCGGCCCCGTCCACGCGACGGTGCGCCCATGCGGGCGCGTGCGGGCGCCGCCGGGACGATACCGGGGGCGGAGCCGTCGTGGCCGTGTCCGGGCCGCACCGCCGCCCGGCAAATCCGCGCCTGCCGCTGCTGCCCCCAGTGGTGGTGACCCACAGCCGGGTGCCCGCCGGGCGAAGGTTGCCGCCCGGCCGGGGGCAGCACGTTCACGTCCTTATCCGCCACGTCGGCCGGGATCTTACATCTGCGGGAATCGCGGCATCTCGAGGTGTTGCCCTCATGGCTGTCTTCCTTTTGCCGTACTGGCCGTCTGGCTGGTCCCGCCCGGGGTGGCTGCCGTCCCGTCTGGCTCGTCTTGCACGCACGGGCCGGCAGCCCGCCGCGGGGTGCTGGCGACGATCGGCACTGTGCTCCCGCCGGCGCGTCGAACCTGCACTCATTCCCTGGCCAGCGCGTCCCATGAGGGACTTGACACCGCACGCGGAGTCGAGCGTGGATGCTGCCGGTCCCGGGCGGAAGGCCAGCCGGACCAGCCTGCCGGCCTGCACTACGGCCAGCGTCGCCCGGTGCGGCAGGTCCGCGCCGCCGGCCGCCGCCCGGGACTTCCGTCGTCCTGAGCCTGCCCGGCGGCTCAGCGTGCCGCCGCAAGCCGCGGCCCGCGGGCGGCAGCCATGGTGACGCAGGCTCTGACCCTCACCGAGATCGCCCGGCTGCCCGCCGTCACCGACCTGGTCACGGCCGGGAGAGCGCTGGGACTCGGCCGTACCAAGGCATACGAGCTGGCCCGGGCCGGGCAGTTCCCGTGCCCGGTCATCCGGGCCGGCCGTACCTGGATCGTCCCCACCGCCGGGCTCGTCGCCCTTCTCGGCCTGCCCGTCCCCGGCCCGGCCACAGCTGGTGAACAGCCGGGGCGCCGCGCTTGACAGGCCGCGCCCAGCAACGCGTCGATGCACCGGACCGGACCAGCGGATTCCACGGGCAAACCAGCCAGCCCACCAGGCTGGCGCGCCCGCCCGCCAAACGCCTACGGGCCGAGGAGAACCTGATGAGCGCAGGAACAACATTCAAGCAGTGCGGCTGCCGTGATGAGAGCACCGGCAACCTGCTCGGCCGCAAGTGCCCGAGGCTGCGGCGCGGCAACGGCTGGAGCCAGGTGCACGGCACCTGGTACTACCAGATCGAGCTCCCGCCGCGCCCCGACGGCACCCGCCGCCCCCCGCTGCGCAAGGGCGGCTTCGCCACCAAGGACGACGCCGGCGCCGAGCTGGGCCTGGCCCGGGAGCTGCTGGCCATCGCCGTCCCCGGCGACACCGAGACAGCCACCCGGATCGCCGATGCCATCACCGCCTCCATGCGCGATACCCGCACGCTGCCCGACCCGCAGCGGGTCCGCAAGGCCGTCGGCGGCGGCCAGCACCCTGCCGTCAAGCCGCCTGCCACCGGGGAGTGGCTGGAGGAATGGCTGGCCGCCAAGAAGAAGCTGCGGCCCGGCACCGCGCGCGGTTATGCCGGGCACATCCGCCTGTACCTCAAGCCGCACCTCGGGCACATCCCGGTCGACCGGCTCCGGGTCACCGACATCGCCGCCCTGTTCGATCACATCGCCGAACTCAACGACGCGATCACCGAGGCCCGTGCCAGCCGCAGCCCTGCCCGGCGGGCGGCGGGGAAGGGCCGGCGGCTGGTCGGCCCGGCCACCTGCCAGCGGATCCGCGCCACCCTCCGCTCCGCCATCAGCTCCTACATGAAACAGCACCCCGGGGTCCTGCCCGCCAATGTCGCCTCGCTGGTCGAGCTGCCCGCCGGCGGCCGGCCCAAGGCGCTGGTCTGGAC
>Ga0302181_10000140_pt1 | contig 67744 bp, 65 predicted proteins | sample I_Palsa_E3_3_FD_198786 | JGI IMG/M metagenome (GOLD analysis project Ga0302181, IMG submission 198786) | Peat permafrost microbial communities from Stordalen Mire near Abisko, Sweden - I_Palsa_E3_3 | ecosystem: Environmental > Terrestrial > Soil > Palsa > Peat permafrost | place: Sweden...
GAGAGGTCCGTGCGAAGGTGCGGAGGAATTGTGATTGCACACGGGGTGCATGAGCGGTAGTTGACGCTGCGTGGTGCGGAGGTGTCGATCTCGACCGTTGTGCTGCGAATCGGTCGCTGCATTCACCACCCGGCGTCGCGTCGTCAACGCGCTCCGGAACGAGCCTTGGCGAGTCCGCCGGCTAGTTGCGCGAACGGCGGAAGTACCGGCTCAGTGTCTCTTCTTGTTGCTGATAGGAGGAGCCGATGCCCGATCCGTACAGCGAGGTCGGCTCCTCGAGCATGCGCTCGAAGGTCAGCTTGCACACGGCCTGGCCGTTTTCGACCATGAAGGGAACGTCATGGGCGCGCACCTCCAGTGCGGCGCGCGAGCCGCGGAAGCCGCCACTCGGATCGAACCCGAACCCGGGGTCGAAGAACCCGGCGTAGTGCGTCCGCAACTCCCCACTGGTCGGGTCATACGCAGTCATTTCGGCCGCCAGGTTGGGTGGGATGCTCACCGCCTCGTTGGACATCAGGAGGTAAAACCTCTTCGGGGACAGCACAAGGCGGTCTCCGTCCTCCCGGAAGACGGGGTCCCAGAAGGGCATCGGGTCGACCTCACCCCCCGACGTCAGATCGAGCAGCGGCGCACTGTCCCGCGTGCTGTGCCCAACCTGTCCCCGCTCGTCGCCGCGCAGATCGAGCCCGAGGAAGAGCCCGTTGGACAGGACGAGGTCGTCGACCGGCACCGGTGAGCCCGCCTTGTACAGGATCGGCTCCTCGAGGTGGGTCTGCCGGACCTCGTCGTCGCTCAGCCAGGGCCTACCGATCGACAGGCGGAGCTGGTTCAGTGTCAGGTCTTCCCGGACGCGGACGGCGAACGAGAGGGGGACCACTTCCAGGTAGAGGGGCCCCTGGTAGCCCGGCGCCACTTCGTCGAACCGGTCGCTGTTGTCGGTGATGACCCGGGTAAAGACATCAATCCGGCCGGTCGAGCTCTTGGGGTTGGCCTTGCCCCGCAACCCGGCCGGGAGATCGAGGCGCTCCTTCAGCTCAATCAGGTACGGGCACCGCGCTTCGAGCATGGCGCCGCCGCCACGGAGATCGATCTCGTCGAGGATGTAGTCCTTCAGCTTCCGCTCCACCGAATCGCTCCCCGGCAGAAAGCTGCAGCGGATTCGCAGGGCCCGCTCCCCGAGGCGGAGGTCGAGGCTGGCGGGCTGCACGTTTGCATGGGGGATGTTGAAGCGCCCGGCGTCTATGTAGCCGGCCCGGATGGCCCGCTCGAGGAGCTGGCCGGGGAGCACTCCTTCGGACGCCGGCTGGAAGTTCAGCACCATGGTCCTGGACCCGGGTTGCGTCGTCTGCCGTCCACCACCAGAGCAAAGCACGTGGCGCCAGGGCGCGAAAGGTCAAATGTGGGGACGGCGTCGGGCACAGCCTGTGGATGACTTGGGGAACAGTGGGGAGACACGGGGGTTACCCAGGAAGAAACGACGTCCGCAAGGCTTCGAGTCCCAAACCCACGCTGGTCCGCGTTCACCCTGAAAGACGGCGCCGTCCTCCTGCTCTGCCGCCGTCCGCCGACCGTCCCTGAATCTCGTGCTAGAGATCAAGCACTTCAAGGGTCGGCTCGAGGAGCCCGCATGGCGGAGAGGAAAGGTGACCCGGTGCCTCCAAGTGACGGGCAAGCGGACAGCGACGGCGCGCTGGCGCTTTCACTGCGGGAACGCCCGATCGACCTGATCGACATCGCTCGTGCCCTCGGACAGTCGGCCGCCATCGAGCGCCTGGGTGGTGCTGCTGTCAGGGCCTGCAGGGACAACCTCACACTCATCCGGGACTCGCTGAGCTACGCCACGGCCATCCTCACCGCCGATGTGGCGACTCTCTCGGACGCCGGCACGCAGGGGACGACTGCCGGGCCTGACATGGAGGCCGAGGTCCCGAGCAAGCTCCTCTCGGGTCCCGGCGCGGACCAATGGCCTTCCGGAGGTCTCGACGATCTGGACGATCTGGACGTCGACATCGATACGGGTTTGTTCGCCCGCACGGACCACCTTCTGGCAGCGCACCGGGAGATGGCCCGGGTGGACCTGTCCTCGGCGGCGGCCACCGCTCGCGTCCGGGTGCTCGTGGAGGAGCAGCTGGCAATCCTGACCGAGCGACACGCAGCCGTCGAAGCGCGGCTCCAGCAGATCAGGGCCGTGATCATCCGCCGCTACCGCTTGGCGGCGGCCCCGGCCCGCGACCGGACCGCCTGAAGCGACCCTCGGGGCAAACCTGCCGCCGGCAGTAAGCTGACGGGTCGTCAGATTTGGGCGCTCGGCAACGGCCGCTCGTGCCCGCCACCGGAGGTTCCATGCTCGACTACGTCATCCGATCCGGCACCGTCATCGACGGGACCGGGGAACCAGGCCGCCTGGCCGACATCGGTATCCGCGACGGCCGGATCGTCGCCCTCGGTGAGATCAACGAGCAGGGGACGACCGAGCTCGACGCCGGCGGGCTCGTCGTGATCCCCGGCGTCGTCGACCCCCACACGCACTATGACGCCCAGCTCTTCTGGGACCCCCTGGCGTCCCCTTCCAACGTCCACGGCGTGACCACCGTCATCGGCGGTAATTGCGGGTTCACGCTCGCCCCCATCAACGCCGAGGACGCGGACTACATCCGCCGCATGATGGCCAAGGTCGAGGGGATGCCCCTCGCCGCGCTCGAGAACGGCGTGCCCTGGAATTGGTCGACCTTCGGCGAGTACCTCGAGGCACTCGACGGCCGGCTGGGCGTGAACGCCGGATTCCTCGTGGGCCACTGCGCCCTCCGGCGCAAGGTCATGGGTGCCGACCGCGGCGAGGAGGTGGCGACCGATGAGGAGATCGCCGCCATGCGTGCCCTGCTCGCCGATTCCCTTGCCGCCGGCGGGTTGGGATTCTCCTCCTCACAGTCCCGCACGCACTCCGACGGCGACGGGCGCCCCATCAGCTCGCGGTACGCCGATCGCCGCGAGATGCTCGCCTTCTGCGAGGAGGTGGCGGCGCACGAGGGGACCACCCTCGAGTACATCACCAACGGGTGTCTTGACTCCTTCACCGACGAAGAGGTCGATCTCATGACCACCATGAGTGTGACCGCCCAGCGCCCGCTGAACTGGAACGTCCTGACCGTCGACGCCCGTTCCGCCGATCGCATAGAGCACCAGCTCTCGGCCTCGTCGACCGCAGCCGCCGCGGGCGGGCAAATCGTTGCCCTGACCATGCCGACCCTCGTCCCCATGAACATGAGCTTCCGCACCCACTGCGCGCTCTTCCTCATTCCAGGCTGGGGTGACGTCATGGGGCTCCCCGAAGCAGAGCGCATGCGCCAGTTGGCCGACCCCGCCGTCCGCACGCTGCTGGACGGGCGGGCGCACAGCAAGGAGGCCGGGGTGTTCCGCGGTCTGGCCCGCTGGGGCAGCTACGTGATCGGGGACACCTACGCTGCGGCCAATGAAGGGTGCGCGTTCCGGAGCGTCGCCGACATCGCGGCGGAACGGGGGACGGCTCCATTCGACACCCTGCTCGACATCGTCCTGGCCGACGATCTGCGCACCGTCCTGTGGCCCAATACCGACGACGGCGAAGAGGCCACCTGGGACCTGCGGGCCGAGATCTGGAGCGACCCGCGCGCCATGGTCGGCGGCTCCGACGCGGGCGCCCACCTCGATCGGATGTGTGGTTCGAGCTATCCCACGGCCTTCCTCGGGGACTGCCTGCGTGGCCGCAAGCTGGTCCCGGTGGAGAAGGCGGTGCACATGCTGACCGCACAGCCGGCGCAACTGTTCGGCCTGCGCGACCGGGGCCTCATCCGCGAGGGCTACGTCGCCGACCTCTTCGTCTTCGACCCCGAGACGGTCGACTCTGAGCCGGCGAGGCTCGTGCACGACCTGCCCGGTGACACCCCCCGTCTCTACGCCGGCTCGCACGGGGTCGTGCGGGTCCTCGTCAACGGGGTCGAGACCATCCGCGACGGCGCTCCGACGGGTGCGCTACCGGGAGCGCTCCTGCGGTCCGGCCGTGACACCGCCTCGGTGATTCCCACCCCGGTCTGAGCCCCGAGCGTCTGCGGCGGCGTCTAGCCTGCCTCCGGTGACGCCCGACCCGAACGATCCGGTGGTCGCAGTCGACGAACCGCCCCTGGTCGGGCCGCCCGACGTCAACAGCGCCCCTGAGCAGCCGCCCGACGATCCCCACCCGACTCGGTGGATCAAGGAGGCGGTCATCGTCGTCGTGGTCGCCGTCCTCGTCGCGGTGCTGCTGCGGGCGTTCGTGGTCCAGACCTTCTTCATCCCGTCCGGCTCTATGGAGCCGACGTTGCAGATCGGGGACCGCATCCTCGTCAACAAACTGAGCTACCACCTGCACGGGGTGGACCGGGGCGACATCGTCGTCTTCTCGCGCCCACCGACCGAGAACTGCGGGGGGCCGACGGTGAACGACCTCGTCAAGCGGGTCATCGGGCTCCCCGGGGACATCATCTCCCTCTCGGGCGGCTACGTGTACATCAACGGGAAGCGCCTTGACGAGACCTGGCTTCCCGCCTCCGAACAGGGCGTTACCGTCGCGGGACCCCCGGGCAACACGTCGAACCTGGCCCGCCCGTACCGGGTTCCCCCCGACGACTACTTCGTCATGGGTGACAACCGGACCGATTCGTGTGACAGCAGGTACTGGGGACCCATCAACAGGTCACTGATCGTCGGCAAAGTGGAGCTGCGCGTCTGGCCGTTGTCGTCGCTGCACATCTTCTGACCGCCGGCACCGGCCGGCGGGGCTCCGCCCTCAGTCTTCGGTCTCCGCGTTGACCCGCGCCACGGCGGCCACGCTCTGGCCGTCGTCGAGATTCATGACGCGGACGCCCGTGGCGTCCCGTCCCTGCGAGGCGATCTCGCGGGCCTGGGTCCGTATGACGACGCCGCCCGACGACACCAAGAGGATCTCCTCGTCCAGCGCGACCATGAACGCCGCCACCACGCTGCCGCGCTTCCCGGTCAGCCGGATCCCCCGCACGCCCTGACCACCCCGCGCCTGACGGTTGAAGCGCTCGAGCTTCGTGCGCTTGCCGTAGCCGGCATCGGTGACGATCAAAATGTCGGTGTCGTCCGCCGCGACGTCCAAGGAGACGACGGCATCCCCGGCCCGAAGGCGGATGCCCCGCACACCGGCGGCATCGCGGCCCATGGCCCGCACGTCCGCCTCGTTGAAGCGAATGGTCATGCCGTTGCGCGTCACCTCGAAGAGGTCATCGTCGCCCGAGGTCGCCACGACCCGAACCAGCTCATCCCCGTCGCGCAGGTTGATGGCGATGAAGCCCTCACGCCGCGACTTGTCGTACTCACTCAAGGCCGTTTTCTTGACCTGACCGAGCGCGGTCGCAAAGACCAGGAACTGGTCGGCCGCAAACTCCCGCGTGGCGATGATGGCCGCGATCGACTCCTTCGGCGCCAGCGGCACCAGGTTGACCGCGGCGGTCCCGCGCGCCGTCCGATCCTTCACCGGGATCTCGTGCCCACGCAGGCGATAGACCTTGCCCTGGTTCGAGAAGAGCAACAGGTAGGCGTGTGCGGACGTGTGCACCACCTGGCTGACCAGGTCTTCTTCCTTCAGCCGGGCCCCCTGGACCCCTCGTCCACCGCGGCCTTGGGTCCGGAAGGCGGCCGCCGCCACGGACTTGATGTAGCCAGCCCTGGTCATGGTGACCACGATCTCCTCGTCGGAGATCAGGTCCTCCACGCCCATCTCGCCCGGATCGTGCGTGATCACGCTGCGGCGGGGATTGTCGTACTTGTCGCGGATGGTCGTCATCTCCGTCTCGATGACCCCGCGCAGCTTGGCGTCGTCGGACAGGATCGATTCGAGTTCGGCGATGGTGGCGCGCAGCTCCTCCATCTCGGCCTCGAGCTCCGACCGCCCGAGGCGGGTCAGGCGGCCCAGCGTCATGTCGAGGATGTGCGTGGCCTGCACCTCGGTGAAGGAGAACGGCTCCGCCATAAGCGCGGTGCGCGCCTCGGGCCGGTCGGCCGACGCCCGGATGGTTGCGATGACGGCGTCGAGCATGTCGATGGCCCGGAGGAGTCCTTCGACGATGTGGGCCCGGTTACGCGCCTTGTCCAGCCGGTAGGCCGACCGTCTCTGAATGACCTCGATCTGGTGATCGATGTAGTGCGAAAGTGCCTGGGCGAGGTTCAGCGTGCGCGGCACGCCGTCGACCAGCGCCAGCATGTTGACCCCGAAGCTGGTCTGCAGGGGGGTCTGCTTGTAGAGGTTGTTCAAAACCACGTTTGCGTTGGCGTCGCGCTTGAGGTCGATGATCAACGAGGGCTTCTGGTTGGCCGACGCGTTGCGCATCCCGCTGATCCCGTCGAGATCGCCAGCGCGCACCAACTCGGTGATCTTCTGCTCAATCACCTCGACGGAGGTCTGGTACGGGAGCTCGGAGACGACGATGCGGTCCCCGCCGCGGCCCTCCTCGATCTCGGCGACGGCGCGCATCTTTATGGAGCCGCGACCGGTCCGGTAGGCGTCGAGGATGCCCTGGCGACCGAGGATCTGCGCGCCGGTCGGGAAGTCCGGGCCCTTCACGAACTGCATCAGCTCGTCGGGCGTGGCCTCGGGGTGGTGCAGCACGTGGATGGCCGCGTCAATGACCTCGCCCATGTTGTGCGGCGGGACGTTCGTCGCCATCCCCACGGCGATGCCCTGTGACCCGTTGACGAGGAGGTTGGGGAAGCGGCCCGGCAGGACCACCGGCTCCTGAGCCGAGCCGTCGTAGTTGGCCACCATGTCGACGGTCTCTTCGTCGATGTCGGCCATCAGCTCCAGTGCCAGCGGCGCCAGCCGGCACTCGGTGTACCGCATCGCCGCGGCGCCGTCGTCCGGGCCACGACCACCGAAGCTGCCGTGGCCGTCGATCAGGGGGTAGCGGAGGGAGAACTCCTGGACCATGCGGGCCAGCGCCTCATAGATCGCCGAGTCACCGTGGGGGTGATAGGTCCCCATGACCTCGCCCACGACCTTGGCGCACTTGCTGTGCGGCCGGTCAGGACGTTGCCCGTTGTCGAACATGGAGTAGAGGATCCGCCGGTGCACCGGCTTGAGCCCGTCCCGGACGTCGGGCAGCGCACGCGCCACGATGACGGACATGGAGTACTCGAGGAACGAGCGCTCCATCTCCTCCTGGATCTCAATCGGTTCGATCGAACCGCTGACGGGCTCCTCTGCCTCGGGTGGGGCACCGCTGCCTCCGCCCGAGCCCGCTCCCCCGCGACCGGAGCCGCGTGTCGACTGTGCCATGTCTTCTCTTCTCCCGGTCCGGTCGCTCAGATGTCGAGGAAGCGGACGTCTTTGGCGTTGGTCTGAATGAAGTGCCGCCGGAGCTCCACGTCATCGCCCATGAGAATGGAGCAGACCTCGTCCGCCGTGGCCGCCTGCTCGACGTTGATCTGCAGCAAAGAACGCTTGCCGGGGTCCATCGTCGTGTCCCGCAGCTCGGCGTAGTCCATTTCGCCGAGACCCTTCAGCCGGTTGAAGTCGTGCTTGTGGTCCGGGTGCTCGGCCAGGAACGCCTCGCGGGCGGCGTCGTCCTTGAGGTAGATCTTCTCCTTGCCGACCAGCGTGGAGTACAGCGGAGGCTGCGCCACATAGACGAAGCCGCCCTCGACCAGCGGCTTCATCTGCCGGTAGAAGAAAGTCAGCAACAGCGTGCGAATATGGCTGCCGTCGACGTCGGCGTCGGCCAACAGGATCACCTTGTGGTAGCGGATCTTCTCGACGTCGAACTCCTCCGCCAGACCCGCGCCGATGGCGGAGATCAGCGCCTGGATCTCTGCGTTCTTGAGCATCTTGTCGATCCGCGCCCGCTCGACGTTGAGGATCTTGCCGCGGATAGGGAGGATGGCCTGCGTGTGCGGGTTGCGCGCGTCCTTGGCCGAACCGCCGGCTGAGTTCCCCTCCACAATGAAGATCTCCGACTCGCGCGGATCGCGTGACGAGCAGTCCGCCAGCTTGCCGGGCAGGCCGGCACCGTCGAGCGCCGACTTGCGACGGGTCAGGTCGCGCGCGCCCTGGGCGGCGAGACGGGCCCGCGCCGCCTGCAACGACTTGTTCACGATCTGACTCGCCTCGCGCGGGTTCTCCTCGAGCCACTCGGTCAGCTTCTGGTTCGTCGTCCGCTCGGTCAGCGAGCGGATGGAGGTGTTCCCGAGCTTGGACTTGGTCTGCCCCTCGAACTGGGGGTCGCGCAGGCGCACCGACACAATGGCGGTCAGCCCCTCGCGGATGTCCTCGCCCTTCAGGTTCTCCTCTTTCTCCTTCAGGATGTTGCGGGCGCGGGCGTAGCGGTTCACCACGTTGGTCAGTGACTTGGAGAATCCCTCGACGTGCATCCCGCCCTCAATGGTGGAGATGCCGTTGGCGAAGGAGTGGATCGATTCGTGGTAGCCCGCGTTCCACTGCAGCGCGATCTCGACCTCCTGGCCCTCCTCCGCCTGCTCGAACGAGGCCACCTTGCGGAACAGCGACTCCTTCGACGCGTTGAGGTGCTTGACGAAGTCGACTATGCCGCCGTTGTACTTGTAGACCGTCTTCGCCACCGGGTCGACGCGCTCGTCGACGAAGCGGATCTCGAGGCCCTTGTTCAGGAACGCCATGATCTGCATGCGCTCGAGGATCGTCTGGGCCCGGAACTCCGTCTCCTCGAACACGGTGGCATCCGGCCAGAAGGTGACCGTGGTGCCCGTCCGCGGCTCGCCGGTGGTCCTGTCCTTCGGAGCCGGTCCGGTGGCGCGGATCTTCTGCGCGACCTTCCCGCCCTTTTCGAACTCGGCCTCCCAGTGCTGGCCGTCCCGGTCCACTTCCAGCACGAGCCGGCTGGACAGCGCATTGACGACCGAGATCCCGACCCCGTGCAGGCCCCCCGAGACCTGGTAGCCCTTGCCACCGAACTTGCCGCCGGCGTGCAGGGTGGTCAGGACGATCTCCGCCGTCGACTGCTTGGGGTACTTGGGGTGCGCTCCAACGGGGATCCCGGCCCCGTCGTCGCCGACCCGGACCCCACCGTCGGCGAGCGTCGTGACGTCGATCCGGCTGGCCCGCCCCGCCATCGCCTCGTCGACCGAGTTGTCCACGACCTCCCACACCAGGTGGTGCAGGCCGGTGGGACCGGTGGAGCCGATGTACATGCCGGGACGCTTCCGCACGGCCTCGAGCCCCTCGAGGATGGTGATGTCGTCCTCGGTGTACGACGACGCACCGGCCTCACCAGGTCTCTCATCCACCTTTACTGCCACAGGCGCGCCCTTTCAGAACATAGGTCTTCGTAGTGCGAACCGAATCCCCGAAATGTCACTTCCGGCCTTTCGATGCGGACACACCATTCTACCCGAACACGGCAACAATTCGGCGCCTGTGAACGGTCTCGGGACTCGCCACCGATGTGTCGGTCAGGACCGCTGGACCACGACCTCCAGGCGGTCGATGGAGGTTCCCCCCGACTCCCGGAGACGGGCCAGGATCTGCCCCGATTCCATGCGGGCGCGGGTCGCCCAGACCTGATGTTCGACAGCCACCACGAGGACGTGGCCGTCGACGCGCTGCGGTCGCACGTGCGCCCCCAGCTCGGCGCCCACCAGCTCCTCCCAGCGGCTGAAAACGGCCTCCATCACTGCCGGGGTCGGCGCCGACCCTAACCGGCCCAGCAGGCGCGGCATCGATTCGCCGACCCGCCGCGGCCCCCTGTCGCGACGCCGGATCGTCATATCCTCTCCAGGCTCTGTACCGGGAGGAGGCGGGCCACCTCGATCCCCTCGGGCAACGGCGCCGCCGTGGTGAGGATGGCCTGACCCGGTGGCAGCTCGGCCACCAGGGCACGGCTGCGGTTCGGGTCGAGCTCGGAGAAGACGTCGTCCAGCAGCAGGGTGGGGATCAGCGCCGTTCGGGAGCGAATGAGCCCGTGCACCCCCAGCCGCAGGGCCAGGGCCAGGCAGCGCTGCTCCCCCTGTGACGCGTGGGTCCTGGCGTCTCTCCCGTCGACCTCGAGGAGAAGGTCGTCCCGGTGCGGTCCCACCGTGTTGACACCCCGGCGCAGGTCATCCCGGCGGGAGCCGGCCAGGGCATCGAGGAGATCACCGTCCCAGCTCCTGACGTATTGCATCGACGTCACCACCCGGTCGCCCGCTCCGGCCAGGTGACCGTAAGCCGTGGCCACTAGCGGGTCCAGGTCCCCCACCAACCGCTCGCGGGCGGACACGAGCACCTTGCCGGCGTCGGCCAGTCGCCGATCCCACACGTCGAGGGTCGTGGACACTTCTTCGCCGGGCCGGCCACCTGACTGCCGCAACAGCGCGGCGCGCTGTCGCAGGACCCGATCCGTCTCGTCGGCGGCACGCGCCCCCTCGGTGTCCAGCACCGCCAACGCATCGTCGAGCACCTCCCGGCGACCCCTGGGACCGCCACTCACGATGACGAGGTCTTCGGGCGAGAACACCGTGCACGGTGCGGCGGCGGCGAGTTCCCGCCTCCCGCTGACCGCTTTGCGATTCACCCTGGTCCGGCTCCGCCCTGCGGGCAGGATCTCCGCCTCAATCAGCGTCGGGCTGTCGCGCCCGTCGAGCTCGGCCCGGATGATGGCGCTCTCGCCGCCGGTCCGCACCATGGCCTCGGGAGGAGCACCCCGGAACGACCGGCGCGTGCCGAGATACGCCAGGGCCTCCAAAATGCTGGTCTTGCCGCTGCCGTTCGATCCAGTGATGACGGTGGTCCCCTCCGGCGCCAGATCGAGGTCGACGGCGCGAAAGATACGAAACTCGGCGAGATTCAGGTGCCGGACGGTCATCGCGACCGCTGGCCGTTCAGGAGACCCGGACCGGCATCAGGAGGTAGCGGAAATCCTGATCTTCTGCCCCTCGCACTGTCGCGGCGCGCGACGCATCTGCCGTCTCGACGATGACCTCGTCCCCGGCAACAGCCTCGACGCCGTCGATCAGGTACGACGGGTTGAACGCGATGACAAGATCCTCACCGGTGTAGTCCCCGTCCACCGCTTCGGCCGCGTCGCCGACGTCCTGGCTCTGGACGCTCAGATCGACGCCGCCTTGGCGCATGGACAGCCGTACCGGTGTCGTGTTGTCGCGCACGAGCAGCTGGACCCGGCGCAACGCGGCCACAAAACTTTCCTTACCCAGGTGAAGGCGGTTCGGGTAGTGATCCGGGATCAGTTGCTTGTAGTCCGGGTAGCGGCCCTCCAGCAGACGCGTGCTGATCTGGACGTTGCCCTGCCAGAACGTGATCTCGTTGCTGTTGGCGGCCACGCCGACACGGTTGGTCTCGGAGCCTTCGGCGATCGTGCCGGTCGGAAGCCGCTGCAGCTCCGACAACGCGCGCGCCGGTACGAGCAGATCCTCTTCGCCCGGAATCGTCTCGGTACCCGGCAGATCGCGCATCGCCATCCGGTAGGAGTCGGTGGCCACCATCCGAATCGACCCGTCGACGCGAGACACCAGCACCCCGGTCAGCAAAGGCCGGCCGTCATCGTGTGACGCGGCGCGCACGACCTGACGCACGGCTTCGCCCAGTGCGGTCTCGGACAACTGGGTCGTCGGCTCGTCCGTCTTGCCCACCGGCGGAAACTCCACAACGGGGTACGTGTGGAGTTTGAAAGTCGAGCGGGCCGCGCTGATGGTGATGTGATCCCCCTGATCGGCAAATGTGACCGCGCCCGGCTCGAGCCGGCGCACGATGTCGGTCGACAGCCGCGCCGGAATGACACAACTGCCGTTGTCGATCCCGATGACCTCGCCTGTCACTTGAATCGTCAGATCCAGGTCGGTTCCGGTGACCGAAAGGGAATTCCCGTCGCAGGTGAGCAACAAACCCAACAGCACCGGAGACGAACCACCCCGGCCTCCCACGGCACGGCTCGCTGTCGCCAGCATGTCGACGAGTGCATCGCGCTCGGATCTGAACTTCACCGCCGCCAGTCCTTTCGGGATTTCCCCCAGGCCTTGATCGCGGAGGGAGAGGTATATGTAGTTGGTAAAGGTAGTAAGGGGTGTGGATTGTGGATGACATGGTCCCATCCCTGCTGGGTGGACCGGTGTCTGTCCCCACGCCCCTGTGGGTTTGGCGCGGGCTGACGGAGGCAGATCCGGCCCCTGCGGCGTGGCTGGGGACGACCGTCGCGCTGGTCCCCAGCGTTGAGGGGGGTGGTCCACAGCCTTTGCCGTCGGCAAACCACAGCGAGGTGGACGGAGGCTGTGGGGGAGGAAGGGTCAGGCCGAGCCGGCACGGATCTTCTGGATCAGCTCGGTGACCTGCTCGTAAATCTGTCGGCGTTCTTGCATTTGACCGGCGATCTTGTCGACGGCGTGGATCACGGTGGTGTGGTCGCGGTTGCCGAAGACCCGGCCGATAGCGGGATAGCTGTAGTCCGTGAGCACCCTGGTGAGGTACATGGCGACCTGGCGTGCCGTCACGAGGGGCCTGGTCCGGCTCGGCCCGCAGATGGCGTCGACGGAGAAGCCGTAGCTCGCGGAGGTGGCGTCGAGGATGATCTGAGGGGTGATGCGGCGAGGTTCCCCCGCCAGAACCAGGTCGGACAGCACCTTCTCGGCCTGCGCCAGCGAGATGGGCTCCTTGTTCAGGTTGGCGAAGGCACAGATCCTGGTCAGGGCGCCCTCGAGCTCCCTGATGTTGTCCTTGACGTGGAAGGCGATGAAATTCAGGACGTCGTCGGGCACGTCCTGGTTCTCGCTGAGGGACTTGGAGCGCAAGATGGCGAGGCGGGTCTCCAGGTCGGGCGGGTCGATCTCGGTGATGAGACCGGAGAGGAAGCGACTGCGCAAGCGGTCCTCGAGCGTCTCGATCGACTTGGGCGGGCGGTCCGAGGTCAGGACGATCTGCTTGGAGGCGGCTTTCAGGTCATTGTAGGTGTGGAAGAACTCCTCTTGCAGTCCCTCTTTGCGTTCCATGAACTGGACGTCGTCGATCAGCAGGACGTCACAGTCCCTATAGCGCCGCTTGAAGGTCAGGGTTGTCGAGGTCCGCAGGGAGTCGACGAAGTCGTTCATGAAGGTCTCGGTCGTGACGTAGAGGACCTTGCGGCGGGGGTAGTTCTCGGTCACGTAGTTCCCGATGGCGTGGAGGAGGTGGGTCTTGCCCAGGCCGGAGTCGCCGTAAATGAACAACGGGTTGTAGGAACGGCCGGGCGTTTCCGCCACGGCCTGAGCGGCGGCGTGTGCCAGGCGGTTCGACGATGCGGCGACGAATGTCTCGAAGGTGAATTTGGTGTCGAGCTGGACCGCAGGCGACTCACGGCCGCCCTGAGCAGCAAGGGGCTGGGCCGGTTGCGGTTCGGGGGGCAGACCGAAGATCTGCTCGGTGGTTGGCTCGACCGGGGCCGTTGCGGGCTCCGGCTCCTGCACCTCGAGGCGGCCGCGCACGGGAGCACCGACCTCATTGGCCAGGGTGTCCTCAATCATGGGCAGGTACCGCGACTCCACCCGCTCCCGGATCAGCCCGTTCGGGACCGACAGGACGAACTCGCCGTCGGCAAAGGTCACGGGCTCTATCCCCGAGAGCCACAGCTGCCACGTGCTCTCGGACACCTGGTCGCGCAGGGATCCGGTGCATCGTGTCCAAAGATCTCCTGCCTGGGTCACAGCGTGTTCCGAACGCCCCTTCTCCCGCCTCGGTGTCCAGCCAACATGTTCGGAACGATCCTCGGTATGGGTAATTGGATGAACGTACACCGTGCCAGGCGATGCGACTAGAGGTCATTGGCAAATCGCGCCTAACATGGGCGGACTCGCCGCCGGCGGCCGGAATCGACTCCAAGGCCGAGGCATGGAACGAGCGACGAATCGGCTCCGGATAGCCCTACGGCCGTTGCGAAAGGCTGAATTGACGTGAAGCGCACTTATCAACCGAACACCCGGAAACGGGCCCGCACCCACGGGTTCCGCAAGCGCATGTCGACGCGGGCGGGGCGGGCCATCTTGAAGTCGCGGCGGCTCAAGGGGCGCCACCGTCTCACCGTCTGAAGGCCTCTTGTGCCCTCACGGACGGTCGGACGCATCACCCGCCGCGCGGCGTTCGCCGAGCTGCAACGCTCACGGGCCCGTGGGGCCAGTGGCCCGGTTCGAGTGACGTTCCTGCCGGCAGGACCCGGGGACGCAGGGGTGTTTCCCCAGGTGGGCTACGCAATTGGGCGCCACTGCGGCGGAGCGGTGGTCCGGAATTCACTCCGTCGCCGCGCCCGCGCCGTCGTTCGCTCCACGGCACCGCAGCTCCCTCAGGGGTCCTACCTGGTGCGGCTCGAGCCCGGAGCGGCCAGGGTGGCTCCCTCGGCCTTCCGCCAGGACGTGGCAACGGCACTCCTGCAGGCCGGCGGCAAGCGGGTGGCGGCATGAGCAGGCCCGAGCGCGCCCACAGCTGGCCCGTCCGGGTGGCGGTGGCTCTCGTCACCGCTTACCAGGGAGCGGCGTCGGGACGGATCTCCCCTTGTCGCTTCTACCCGAGCTGCTCCACCTACGCGGTGGAGGCGTTCACGGCGCACGGGTTCTGGCGCGGCTTGGCTCTGAGCGCGCGCCGCCTGCTGCGTTGCCGGCCGTTCGGGCCCCATGGCGTTGACCTGGTCCCGGTCCGGGTGCATACCCACGAGGGTGGCCGTTCGTGCTGAGCCACCCGTTCCTGGCCGAGAACTCCCTGTTCAAGCTGGTCGGAGAGATCTTCCATCCCCTCTTCGAGCTGTTCGGGCTCATTCTGGCCGGCCTCTACGCCGTGTGGCCCAACTACGGCTTTGCGATCACTGGTCTGACGATCATCATCATGCTCGCCCTGACGCCGGTCACCGTGAAGAGCACCAAGTCGATGCTGGCCATGCAGCGGCTGCAGCCCGAGATGAAGAAGCTCCAGGCGAAATACAAGGGGGCAGAGAACCGGGAGCTGCTCAACCAGGAGATGATGAAGCTGTACAAGGAGAACGGGACGAGCCCCTTCGGGGCCTGCCTCCCGAGTCTCCTGCAGATGCCCTTCCTCATCGTCTTGTACTCGTTGATCCGCGGGCTCTCGTATCTGGTGCCCAAGGGGCAGTCATATACCAACGCCGCCGGAAAAACAGTCACGTGCGCCGTGAAGGCTGGATGCGCCTCGCCGCGTTACATTCCCACTGCTTCGAAGATGCACGATGCATTGATCGCCAGTAATGGACAAATGCACTGGTGGTTCGGGATGGATTTGTCTTCCCTCCCGTTTTCACATCATGCCAGCGCAGGAAGTGCAAGCCAAGCGGTATTGGTGCTGCCCTACCTGGTGCTCATTGGTGCTGCGATGTTCTTGCAGTACTACCAAATGAAGCAGATGAATAGTCGTAATCCTCAGGCTGCTGCGGCCAATCCACAGATGCAACAGATGCAGAAGTTTTTCCCCATTATTTTCGGTGTCATTTACCTAAGAGTTCCCGCCGGAGCAACCATTTACATGGTCGTGTCGTCCGCCATGCGCATCGGCACGCAGGAATTCATGTTCCGGTCCGGCATGGTCACCCCGGTCGTACACGAGCGCGAGATCGGTTCGGGGGCGAAGGAGAAGGAGAAGGAGAAGGAGAAACTGCCTCCTCCCAAACCAGCCAAGAAGACATCGACGGCGACGGACGGGACGGCGGCGGCCAAGGCGACCTTGCCGCCGGCCAAGAGCGGCGGAGCCAAGAGCAACGGTGCCAAGACGAATGGCCGGCCGCCCACGAACGGGCGCAAGCCGGCCGCACGGAAGCGTGCGACGAACGGCGGGGCGGCCAGCGGCGACGACAGTGCCGAGGAGGCACCGGCGCCCAAGTCCCATCCGCGATCGCGGGCAAAGCGGACGAGAAAGGCTCGATAACGCGTGGAGTGGGTTGAGGTGGCGGGGAAGACCGTCGAGGAGGCGACCGAACAGGCACTGGACCAGTTGGGGGTCGCTGTCGGTGATGCCGAGGTGATCGTGGTCGATGAACCGAAGACGGGGCTCTTCGGGCGTGTGCGTGTCGAGGCCCGGGTGCGCGCGCGCGTACGCCCGGTCGGCGCCCGCCCGCGCCGGGAGCGCTCGCGACGCAGTGGCGGAGGCCGATCCTCACAAAGCGGGGGCGGCCAGGGCGGGCAGGGCGGCCGCCAAGGCGGTCAACGATCTGCAGGGGCTGGCGGCAGCGGCAGCGGCAACGGTGACGGCCGCGATGACGGCCGCGATGACGCCGATGGCAGCCGGACTCGGGAATCCGGCTCCAACGGATCGGGCACCGCGGCCGCAGGCACAGGGAGCGGCACCAGCCGTTCGGCCCGCCGCCGGCGCAATCGCAGCAAGGCGGCGACTACAGCGGTGGCATCGGCGGAAGGCTCGAGCAACGGCTCGGGGGCGCCGTCGCCCGAAAAGGTCCCACAACGGGGCATCGAAGCGAAGGAGACAGTGGACATGGCCGAGGGAATGACGCTCGAGGAGCAGGGTGAGGTCGGTCGGGCGTTCGTGGCCGACCTTCTGAGTGAATTCGGCATGGAGGGGTCCGTCGAGACCCGCCTGTTGGACGAGGACACGGTCGAGATCGCCGCCCTCGGTGAAGACCTCGGCATCCTCGTCGGGCCGCGAGGCTCGACCTTGGCTGCCCTGCAGGACCTGACCCGCGCCGTCGTCCAACGCCAATGTCCGTCACGCACAGACCGGATCCTGGTTGATGTGGCGGGGTACCGGGAGCGGCGCTCGGCGGCACTGAAGCGCTTCAGCGTCCAGATTGCCGAAGAGGTCCTGGCTTCGGGCCAGGAGAAGGCGCTCGAGCCCATGAGTCCTGCCGACCGCAAGGCCGTGCACGACGCCATCAACGAGATGTCCGGGGTCGAGACTCGCTCTGAAGGCGAAGACCCCAACCGCCACATCGTCATCTCGCCAGCGGGCTGAGCCGGCGTCGGTGCCCGGCGCCGACGAAGGGGGTCACTCCCTCGTTCCTTTAGAGGAGCTCCTGGTCGAGGCGCGCGCCTTGGGCTTTCTGGGGCCGGGTCCGCTCGATCTGCAGGTCCGGCATGCGGAGGGCTTCGCTGCCATCTCCCGTCGCCTGTCTGGGACGGGCTCCACCAGCCTGGTGGATCTCGGCTCGGGTGGCGGGCTCCCCGGTCTGGTCGTGGCCGTTGAGTGGCCCGACATCTCCATGGCGTTGCTGGAGGCCAATGGTCGCCGGGCCGCCTTCCTCCGCCGCGCGGTCGAGCGTCTGGAGCTCGAGAGTCGTGTCTCGGTGCTCGAGGAGCGCGCCGAGGTGGCCGGACGCGACCCAGACTTGAGGGCCACGTTCGACGGCGCGCTGGCCCGTTCCTTCGGGCGCCCGGCCGTGCTGGTCGAGTGCGCCGCTCCCCTCCTTCAGGTGGGTGCGTGGCTCCTGGTGTCGGAGCCCCCACGTTCCGAGGAGGCCCGCTACGGCGAGCGATGGCCTCCGGAACCACTGCGCCAGCTCGGGCTAGAGCCGGCTGAAGTCATTCACGAGGAATTCGAATACCGCGTCCTACGCCAGCGGGACCCGTGCCCTGAGCGCTTCCCCAGGCGGAACGGCGTCCCGGCCAAGAAGCCATTGTTCTGAGGACCTGCGCTTGGAGGTGTGGCCCGGGCGCCCACACCTTGCGGCGCAGGACAAACGGGGCTCCGCTTCGGTGGATAGGCCGCCCAAGGTATCCCTGAGCAGTAAGTAGTGACGCTGCAGACACGAGGAGTACTCAGGCGCCCATCCTCAGCTCAGAACCGGCCCTCCGGGGGCGGAATCCTTCGGCTCAGGCCATCTGACGAGAGGCCGCGCAGGTGGCTGCCGGTGGCAGATCGGCCTGAGCAGGTGCGCGGTCACCAGGCGACGACACACAACGGGCACACAACGGAGGGTTACAGGAAGATGTTCCACGTGGAACGGCCGAGTTAAGTAGCGCAGCCCTCCCAGGCGTAGGTTTCACGTGAAACAACCTCAACTCTTGACCTCGGGACGCAGGCAGGCCAGGATAGGCGCTGTGTCGCGGCGTTTCGGAGGTCCTATCTGATGCGCATCAGACGCAGGGATAAAGACCCTACTGAGACAGCTGGATCAGAAGAGCCCGTGGTCGTGCTCTATGACTACGACGAGGAAGCCTCTGTTGATCCGAACCCTGTGACGAGCTCGGTTGGCGGGCCCGTTCAGGCGCAACCGGACTCGATGGAGCTCCAGGAGGCCTCACCCGTGGCCGAACCGACGCCTACTCCCCCGCCCGCACCCGAAGTTGTAGCTCCCGTGGCCGAGTCCGCGGCGGTGCCTGTGGCCACGGAGGCAGTGCCTGTGGCCTCGGAAGAGGTGCATCCGGCAACTGAAGCGACGCCGGCCGCCACGGCGAGACTGTCGATCTCGGACGGGCCTTTGCCTCCCGAGCACGACGAGGCGGCAGCGTCCGTTGCAGAGCCGGCTCCCCCTGTGTCCTCCCCCGCCGAGACCAGCCCAGCGCACGCCGCCCTACGGACCCCCCTACCTCAGGAGTCCGAGGTGTCCACTCCGTCCGACGTAGCCGAAGCGCAAGCCGCTCCGCCCGAGATGTCCGAAGCCGAGGCCGTCACGCCCGACCTGGCCGAACCGGAAGCCGTCACAAAAACGGTGTCGGCGCCCAAGCACGCCATGCGGACACCCTCCATCGGGAATGAGGCGACGGAGCTCCTCAACGGGTCGAAGCCGGTTCAGCGGGAGCTGCCCCGAATCATCGCCATCGCCAACCAGAAGGGCGGTGTGGGCAAGACCACCACCACCGTCAATCTGGGGGCGGCGCTGGCCGAGCTCGACTACCGGGTACTGGTCATCGACCTCGACCCGCAGGGCAACGCCACCACCGGCCTCGGTGTCGAGGCCCGGAACTTCGAGATGTCGATGTACGACGTCATCATGCGGGACCAGCCGCTCGAGGACTGCATCGAGCCGACCAGCGTGAAGAACCTATTCGTGGCCCCGGCCACGATTGATCTGGCCGGCGTCGAGATCGAGCTCGTCCCCGCCTTCAGCCGGGAGATGAAGCTGAAGAAGGCCATCGACACGGTCGTGGATGATTTCGACTTCGTCCTGATCGACTGCCCGCCCTCGCTGGGCCTCATCACGGTGAACGGTCTGGCAGCGGCGGACGAGGTTCTCGTCCCCATTCAGTGCGAGTACTACGCACTCGAGGGTCTGAGCCAGCTGCTGAGGAATGTGAACCTGGTCTCGACCAACCTGAACCAGGCCCTGGAGGTCAGCACCATTGTGCTGACCATGTACGACGCCCGGACCCGGCTGTCGGTGGACGTGGCCAACGAAGTGCGCGAGCACTTCTCCGAACGGGTCTGCCGCGCCGTCATCCCGCGCACGGTCCGCCTTTCCGAGGCGCCTTCTTTCGGGCAACCCATCACGGTGTTTGATCCTGCCTCGCGGGGCGCCGTGGCCTACCGCGAGCTGGCCAAGGAGGTGAGCAATGGCGCGCCGCAGCGGTCTCGGTAAGGGCCTCAGTGCCCTCATCCCGAGTGAGGCGACGGGGGAGACGGACTCCCTTCTCCGGGTGGTGCCGATTTCCCATATCCGACCCAACGCCTTCCAGCCCCGGAGCCACTTCGACGAGGAGTCGATGGGGTCACTGGCGGCTTCTATCCGGGAGGTCGGTCTGCTCCAGCCGGTGCTCGTCCGTGAGCTCGAGGGTGAGGAGGACAGCTACGAGCTGATCGCGGGGGAGCGGCGCTGGCGGGCGGCCCGCCGTGCCGGGCTGCAGACCATTCCCGTGCTGGTCCAGGTGGCCGACGATGTGGCCAGCCTGGAACAGGCACTGGTCGAGAACCTCCACCGGGTGGACCTCAACGCCCTGGAGGAGGCGGCGGCGTACCAGCAGCTGATCGACGAGTTCGGCCTGACCCATGAGCAGGTCGCGACCCGGATGGGCAAGGGCAGGGCCACGGTCACCAACACGCTCCGGCTGCTGCAACTCCCGGCCGGAGCCCAGCGTGCCCTGGCCGAGCGGACCATTTCGGCCGGACACGCCCGGGCCCTACTCGGGACACCCGACCGGGCCCTGCAGGAGAAGATGGTCGACCAAATTGTCGAGCAGGGGTTGACGGTTCGGGCGGTGGAAGAGCTCGTACGCCAGGGGGGTGCCGAGCTCAGGGTTGTCCCCGACGCGCCGGAAATAGCCGAGCCGACCGTCTCCACGGAGGGTATGACCTCAGGTGCTACCCCCTCGGCGGGGCGCCGGCCCACCGTGCGCAGGCTGCCGGAGCCGGGCGTGTTGGAGCTCGAGGATCTGCTTTCGACGTATCTCAACACCCGGGTCAAGGTCGATATCCAGAACCGACGGGGCCGGCTGGTGGTGGAGTTCGCCACGCTCGAGGACCTCGAGCGCATCTACCGGGCGATGGTTGGTGACGGAGGCGTCGCATAGTTCACACAACCGTCAAGAGGCGGTACAGCTTCATCCACAACCTGTGCATGACGTTGTGGATTGTCACCTCGTTCATCTGCCGGAAGCATTGATCGCGTAACCGTCGCCCGGCGCGCGGGGATGCCAGATTGACACGGCGGGTGCCCTTTTCGGGCTTGATTACCAGTAATCAGTCCCAGGAAGCGTCGGCCCAGCGGCCGAGTGCCGTGGCCAGGGCGGCGGCGAGCGCCGGCGAACCCTCGACCACGCGGCTGGCGGGCCCGACCTCAATGAGCACCGCAGGCATCCGGGTCTCGCGCAGCAAGGGGACGGACATGCCGTGCACACCGGCGTCGGTGACGTGCAGGGCCTCCGGGACGGCGGCCTGCACCAGCTCGGCCAGCCGGCGGCCGCCCAGGGACTCGTCGTGGCGCCCTGACCAGAAGGCGGTCCGGCAACCTGAGGTCGAGGGATTGAGGCGCAGCCCGACGAAGACGTCGACCCCGAGCTCGTTGGCGTCCTTGGCCTGGGCGGCGTCGTCGGGGTTGTGCAGTTCGGTGACCCGGATGCCACCCCAGGTCAGACGGCGCCGCAGCGCACCGGTGACGCTGCCCAGCCCGCCGCTCTCGCCGACCGCGATGTGGCGACCGCGCAGGGTCGCGGGGGCGTCACGGAGGGCAGCCCGGGCCCGCACGGCCGACACGAGCGCGGGCTCGTGGTGGCGGCTCCCGAGGCGCACCAGTTCCTGCAGCGTGGCCCCGCCCACAATGCCGTCGACCGGGAGGCCCGCGTTGCGCTGGAACTCGTCGAGGGCCCGTACGGTGGCGTCGCCGAAGATGCCGTCGACCCGGCCGGTGTCGAAGCCCAGCGTGCAGAGCCGTTGTTGCAGCTCCGCTACGTCGTCACCCCGCAGCATGGGCGTCCGGCGGTACAGGAAGCGGTCACCGAGCCGAAAACTGGCCTCGACCAGGGTGTTCCAGGTCTGCGGGCCGCAGACGCCGTCGACGCGGAGGCCTCGCAAACGCTGGAAGGCCTCGAGCGCGGCGCGCGTTCCGGTGCCGAAGATGCCGTCGGCATCGATGGGCGCGGTCGGGAGGATGGCGGTCAGGCGGTGCTGGACGTCGGAGACCGCGTCACCACGGTCCCCGACGGCGAGCGGCAGGCCTACAGGTAGGCGGAGATCTCCTCGAGCAGTTGGCCCTTGGGCTTGGCCCCGATCAGGCGTACCGCCGGCTCCCCGTCCTTGAACAGGATCAGCGTCGGAATGCTCATCACGTCGAACCGGCGCGTCACGTCCAGGTTGTCGTCGATGTTGAGCTTGCCGATCCGTATCTTCCCGGCCTGCTCCTCCGCGATCTCCTCCAACACCGGGGAGATCATCTTGCACGGGCCGCACCATTCCGCCCAGAAGTCCACCAGAACAGGGACGTCCGAAGCTTTGACATGCTCGTCAAAGGTAGCGTCGGTCAGGGTCTCGATCTTCTCGCTCATGGCAATCTCCTTGTCAGAGGGTGTAACGCCCACCCACCCGGTTCTGTTCCCTGCTCACTCGCCGCGCTCTTCGAGCCAGCGTTCGGCGTCGATGGAGGCCATGCAGCCTGATCCGGCCGAGGTGATGGCCTGGCGGTAGTAGTCGTCCTGCACGTCGCCGGCGGCAAAGACGCCGTCCACGCTGGTGCGGGTCGTGCCGTCGAAGGTGCGGACGTAGCTGTTGCCGTCCAGCTCCAGTTGACCCTTGAACAGAGAGCTGTTGGGCTCGTGCCCGATGGCGACGAAGAGGCCGGTCACATCGAGCGCGGACTCCTCGCCGGTGACGGTGTCCCGCAGCGCGATCCCGCTGACCTTGGTGTCACCGAGGATCCCCGTGATCACGGAATTCCAGCGGAATTCGATCTTTGGGTTCTTGAAGGAGCGCTCCTGCATGATTTTCGAGGCGCGCAGCTCGTCGCGGCGGTGCACGACGGTGACCTTGGAGGCGAAGCGGGTCAAGAAGAGCGCCTCCTCGAGGGCGGAGTCGCCGCCGCCGGCTACGGCGATCTGCTGCTCGCGGAAGAAGAAGCCGTCGCAGGTGGCGCACGTCGAGACGCCGTAGCCGAGAAGGCGGTCCTCGTTGGGGCAGCCGAGCATGAGGGAGCGGGCGCCGGTGGCCACGATGAGCGTGTCGGCCAAGACCGTGGGCTCGTCCGCCCCGGAGTCGCCGATCCAGATCTCGAAGGGCCAGGGCGTGAGATCGACCCGACTCACCTTGGCTGTGCGCAGCTCGGCCTCGAAGCGCAGGGCCTGCGCCCGCATCATCCCCATGAGGTCGGGCCCCATGATCCCATCGACGAAGCCGGGGAAGTTCTCGACGTCGGTGGTCAGCATCAGCTGGCCGCCGGGCTGGTCGCTGGTGGAGGAGGGCTCGCCTTCGATCACGAGGGGCTCGAGCTGGGCTCGCGCCGAGTACAGGGCGGCGGTGAGCCCAGCCGGCCCGCTCCCGATGATGACGACCTTGCGGCGCTCAGGCATCGGGTGGCACGCCACGGCGCGAGTACAAGACGGCGCCGACCGCACAGAAGATCAGCCCAAGGACCAGGTAGGAGGCCCAGATCCGGTGCCCCGCGATGGTGGTCACACGGATGAAGCCGACGCAGAAGAGCACGACGACCGTGATGCCGATGACAGCGATGACGACGCCGAAGACGATGCCCCGCGCCGCGACGATGGCCGGGCGGATGGCCTTGTCGTTGACGGTGGCGACCACCGTGTCGACGGCATCGAGGGCCCGGTCCGACAGCGCGTCAGCAAGATCGTTCTCAGCCACGGCGTGGAGACTACCCGGCCGTCCCGGCTGCCCTGGCAGGGACGATGTAGCAGACGCCCACCGTGTTGGGCCCGGCGTGGGTCCCGACCACCGGGCCGAGGTCGACCGCGACCAGCGGGTGCTCGGTATCGATGTCGGCCAGGCGGGCCAGCACGTCGGGGAAGTCGTCGCAGGCGCCGTCGGCCACGGCCAGCCGCTCCAGCGGGGCGTCGGCCCGCACCTTCGCATTGAGGTAGGCCAGCGCCTTGGCCCGGGTCCGCTGCTTGGACTCCTCGGCCACCTCGCCGTCCTTGAGCTGGATGACCGGCTTGATGTTCAACAGCGAACCGACGAGGGCGCGGGCGCCGCCGATGCGACCGCCCCGCTGCAGGTGCTCGAGCCCGCCGAGCACGCCGTAGATGCGCGTGCGAGGGATGCGGTCCTCGGTGGCGGCGACCAGCTCATCGAGCCCGGCCCCCGCCGCGGCCTCCTCGGCGGCCGCGATGACCAGCAATCCCTGGCCCATGGTCAGTGAGTAGGTGTCGACGACGCGTACGGGCACCGCAGTGAAGGTGTCGGCCGCGGTCATGGCGGAGCCGTAGGTCCCCGACACCTTGGAGGAAATGGTCAGGCAGAGGACGGCGTCGGCACCCTCGTCGGCGGCCTGCTGGAAGGCGGCCTGGAAGGCACCGGGGGAGGGGGCGGCGGTCTGGGGCAGGTCGCCCTTGCCCCGGCAGCGGTCCCAGAACTCGGCAGGTGTGAGCTGGCGCCGGTCCTCGAGTTCGTCGCTCCCGAAGCGGATGGTCAGCGGTACCACGATGAGGTTGTGCTCCTTGACGAGCTGTTCCGTCAGGTCGCAGGCACTGTCGGTGACGATGTGGACGCCGGGCATGCACGAGTCTGCCACGGAGGGGTTGCCGAGCGGTGCTGGTCGGCGGTCCACCCTTGCTGTCACTGCGCCGCACCGGTGTGCAGGCCGAGGAGGCCGGTGCCGTTCCCGGGCGTCGTGGGCAGCGATTCCCCTTCCCGCGACGATGCGACGCGGCGGGTGGCTCCCGGTGGCGGAGCGGGACGCAGCGGACGGAGGGGGCCGCCGGGGCCGTCCGGACCGGCCGGACGCGACGGGGGACGTCGGTGTGTGTCGTGGCGCCGGCCGAGCCAGATCACGACGGCGCCGAAGGTCAGGCCGCCGGCGACCATGGCGCCCACGACCCGGACCAGCAGCCCGGCGACGCTGGTGGACGCAGAGAAGTTGGAAACCACGAGGACCACGACGGCCATCGGCACGGAGGCGATGAGGACGCGCACCAGCGGGGCCCAGGTCTCGCGCTCGGCCAGGCGGCCGAACCACTGGTGGAACAGGCCGAGCGCCAGGAGCGCCGACACCGTGTAGGCGATGGAGAGCGACAGGGCGAGCCCGCGGACGCCGAGCGAGTGCACCAGCAGTAACGCCAGGACGATGTTCAGGCCGTTCTCCACGAGGTAGAGGTAAAAGGCGAACTTGGTGCGCTGCATCGACTGCAGCACGCGCACGAAGTAGAGGTAGGCACAGAAGCCGGGGAGGCCGAGGGCGAACATGGCCAGCGCGGCGCCGGTGGTCGCCGTCTCGGCCGGCGTGCTGTGCCCGACCCCGAGCAGCAGGGCCACCGCCGGCCGGGCCAGCAACAGCATGCCGACCGCCGAAGGGATGATGAGGGCGAGGACGGCGCGCAGACCCCCCGTCATGCGTTTCAAGAAGGCGGTGCGTTGCCCGGTCGACCAGCGCTCGGCCAGGTCCGGCGTGACGACCGACATCACGGTCACGGCGACGATGCCGTAGGGGAGCTGGAAGAAGGCGTAGGCGTAGGTGTAGGACGACACCGGGTCGGACCCGGCCACGCTGCCGGCCAGGATGGTGACCACGAACAACGCGAGCTGGTTCGCCAACACGAAGCCGAAGGTCCATCCGCCGAGCCGGGTCACGGCGCGCAGTGCGTCGTCGCGCGGGTTCCAGTTCCAGCGCAAGAGCCCCAGGTCGGCCCGGCGCAGGCTCGGCACGAGAGCCACGCCCTGGAGGACGACCCCGAGCGACGTGCCGAGGCCGAGGAGGACGAGCTGGGACCGGTGGTCCTCCACGCTGGCCAGCGAGGCGCCGTTGGAGGTCCAGAGCCCGAACCAGATCAGCATGCCGATGCACACGACGTTGTTGACGATGGGGGCCCAGGCGACGGCGATGAAGCGGCGGCGCGTGTTGAGCAGCGCGGCTCCCAGTGCGAAGAGGCCGTAGGCCGCGATCTGGATCACGAACCAGCGCAGGAAGCCGGTGGCGACCTGGCGCTCGAGCAAAACGCGGTGGAGCTGGTCGGGGCCCGAGTGCGTATCGAGCACGGTGAGGGCGTCGATGAGGAACGGGGCCGCCACCAGCGCCACCAGCGTGGTGCCGAGGAGGACCACCACCGAGACGGTGAGCACGGCCGAAATGGAGTCGAAGGCCTCGCGCTCGGACTTGTTGGACAGCCGGTCGACGAAGACGGGGATGAAGGTGGCCGACAGGATGCCGCCCAGGACGATGTCGTAGAGCATGTTGGGCGTGGTGTTGGCCAGGTTGTAGGAGTCGGCCAGGGTCGTCTGGCCGAGGGCCCACGCCAGGGCGACGAAGCGGAGCAAGCCGGTGACCCGCGACACCCCGGTCCCCGCGGCGACGTAGACGGCCGAGGTCCGCAGGGGCAGGGAGGCCGCGCGGCGGGGGGAGGCCACCGTCAGTGGGCCCGCGGGCGGGCGCGCCGCGCGCGTCGCCAGGTGCGCACCCACCAGAAGAGCAGCACAGCACCGGCGAGGACGGTGAGGGCCACACCGACGAAGGAGATCTCGGTGGCGTGCACCGTGAGCACCGTGCGGGCGATGAGGACCTGGCCGTTCGGCGTGTGCAGGGTCACCTCGATGGGTAGGCGGTCGCCCGAGGTGCGCGCCTGGGCCTCGAAGCGCCAGGAGGTCGTCGGGCGGTTGAGGAGCAGCTGGCGGCTGTCGCCGTTCGGAAAGGTGAACTTGTCGCTGCTGAGGGTGACGACGACCGTCACGGGATAGGGGGCGGAGGAGAGCACGGTGACGGGGATGTCCGCCCGCTGGGACGTAAAGGTCACGGTGCGCTCGGTGGCCAACGTGACCTGGCCTGTGGTGCCGGCGAAGGACCGGGCGTAGGCGGTCAGCGCGTTGGCGCGCGCGGCGGCGCTGAGCCCGCGCTGCTCGGTGGTCAAGAGCGCGTCGCCGAGGACGGTCAAGGTGGCCGGATGCCCGTCCACGGCCAGGCTGAACGAGGACAACTGCGCCCGATCGGTGGCGATGCGGTCCGCGGCGCCGCGTGTGATGCCGTGGTCCGCCGCCCCGGCCTGGAGCTGGCGGACGACAGGCTCACGATTGCCGCCGGCGGGCACCTGTGTGAAGAGCTGGTTGAGCGTCACCGGCCTGAGGATCTGGTTGCCCGAGAGCCCGTCGAACAGCGCGTCCAGGAAGGCGGCCGTGGGCTGCCACCCCGGCGCCGGCGTCACGACGACCCCGCGCGGCGCGCTGAAGAAGGGATTCTCGAAGTGCACGAAGGAGAGCCCGGCCAGCAACTGCTCGGCGCCGAGGACCGGGTTACCCGGAGTTGCGGTGAAGCGCGCGCTGAGGTTGGAGTCGGCGACGGCGGCGGGCACGGAGGCGCCGTGCGCCAGGTCCAGCGTGAAAGGCTGGGCGAAGGTCTGGTTGCTCTCCCCGCCCGAGGAGAGGTCGGCGTCGCTGACGACCACCCCGGACGCCCCGGCCAGATGCAGGCCCAAGGCCAGGCTGGCAGCGTCGCCCTGGGAGAAGGTGGATGTGGTATCCACCCAGGGGCCTGCGTCGGGTTTGAGACCGGCGGCGCGCAGGAGCTGGTCGCCGCGGCCCATCTGCGCGCCGATCTCGTTGGCGATGCCAGCTTCGGAGAGCGCGACCAGGTTGATGGGGACATAGGGCTGGTCGAGCAGCTGATCGCCGCTGAGCCCAGCCAACTGGTCGAGCGCGTGCTCGCCCTGGTGCGCGCGGGCCGCCGCCAGCGCGTTGACCGCCAGCGGGCTCACCGCGAGGGTCGTGGCCACGTCGGGGTGGGCCGCCAACGCAGCGGTGGCCGTGGTGAGGCCGCCCGCCGATACGGGGAGGACGACGCCGACCCGCAGGGGACCCCCGGAGGCGGACATGGCGGCGGGCTGCTGGTACGTCATGAAGGTGGTGAAGCGCGAGAGCGGGGTGGAGGAGCCCGTCCGCTCGAGCGCGACCGACACCGCGTAGACCCCCTGGCATTCGTCGAGGGACGCGTCGCAGCTCATGGTGAGGGTGCCGCCGGGGACACCGGCTGTGCAGATCCCGGGCCCGCTGGGCGGGGCGGTGGCGTCGGCGTCGGGCAGCACGGTGACGCAGGCGCCGGCCGTGAGGCCTCCGACCCCGGCGGTGACGGGGATGTCGGTGACCCGGAGCAGCGGCGTGCTGGTGGGCGTGCCCGCCATCGCTTGCTGCAAGTCGGAAGCGTCGTCGAAGCGCCCGAAGAAGGTCAGGCTGACGTGCAGGCCGCTGGCCGCGCCATCGGAGGCAGACACGCCGAGGGTGAGGTTGAACCACGGCTGGGCTGCGCTCACCCATGGGGTCTGGGAGAGCAGGACCAGCGGCGGGCCGCCGCCGCTCGCCTGTTCCGTTCCCCCCGCCGCAGCGGCTCCCACGGTGTTGACCAGGGCTGCGACGGCCAGCGCGAGCGTGCAGAGGGCGGTCTTGGCCCGGCGCGTCGACACAGGGAGAGGCTAGAGGGCGCACTACTGTTAGCGGGTGCAGTCCACGTCGGTGCCCGAGCGGATCCGCCCCTATGTCGAGGCCACCGAAGAGCTGGGGCGTCGATTCGCGGCGGCCGGCCGGACCCTGTATCTCGTGGGGGGTTCCGTACGGGATGCGCTGTTCCCGGGCCCCGCCGGGACTCTCACCGCCCACGATCTGGATCTCACCACCGACGCCCTGCCGGCCGAGACCGAGCGGCTGGTGCAGGGCTGGGCCGACGACATCTGGACGCAGGGCGAGCGCTTCGGCACCATCGGCTGCCGCAGGGGCACGCAGGTCTACGAGATCACGACCCACCGGGCCGAGGTCTACGTGCCCGACTCGCGCAAGCCGGAAGTCACCTTCGGTGACGACCTGGCCGTGGACCTGTCGCGCCGGGACTTCACCATTAATGCGCTGGCGCTCCGCTTGCCCGACATGGAGCTGTTCGATCCGTTCGGCGGCCTGGCGGACCTGGCCGCCGGCCGGCTGCGCACGCCCCTCGATCCGGAGATCTCGTTCGGCGACGACCCGCTGCGCATGCTGCGCGCCGCCCGCTTCGCGGCGCGCTTCTCGCTGCAGCCGGACCCTGCGTTGACGGCAGCGGTGGAGCGCATGCACGGCCGGCTGTCCATTGTCTCGGCCGAGCGCATTCGCGACGAGCTCGACAAGATCGTCATGGTCGACGTGCCGTCGGTGGCGTTGTGGTTCGTCGTGCGCACCGGCCTCGCCGGGGAGTTCCTGCCCGAGCTGCCGGGACTGGCGCTCGAGCAAGATCCGATCCACCGGCACAAGGACGTGCTGGCGCACACACTGGCCGTGGTCGACAAGACGTCACCCAACCGCCTTCTGCGTCTGGCCGCGCTCTTCCACGACGTCGGCAAGCCGCGCACGCGCGCCATCACCGATGGCGGCGTGAGCTTCCACCACCACGAGGTCGTCGGTGCGCGCATGACGCGCACGCGCATGGAGGCACTGCGCTATTCCGCCGCCGACACCGACACGGTGGTGCGGCTGGTCGAATTGCACCTTCGTTTCCATACGTACCGGCTCGGCTGGACCGACAAGGCCGTGCGCCGCTACGTGCGCGACGCCGGCCCCCTCCTCGATCTGCTGAACGAGCTCACTCGTTGCGACTGCACGACGCGCAACGCCGCCAAGGCCAGGGCCCTGGCCCGGCGCATGGACGAGCTCGAGGCCCGCATCGTCGAGCTGGGCGAGCAGGAGGAGCTGCGCTCGCTGCGCCCCGACCTGGACGGGAACCAGGTCATGGAGCTCCTCGGCATCGGGCCCGGGCGCGCCGTCGGGCAGGCGCTCAACTTCCTGATGGAGCTGCGTCTGGACGAGGGGCCGCTGGGCGAGGAAGAGGCGGCCGCCCGCCTGCGGGCCTGGTGGGCCGCGCAGCAGTAGGCGCACCACTCGGCGGGCGGCGAGAGGTGGCCGGCGATAGCGTCGCGGCATGACGAGGATTGCGGCACCAGAGAGCGGCATGGGGGAGCACATCGACTGGGCGCTGCTGCGCCCGGAGATGGCAGCGGGGATGGGGAAGCTGTCGGGGGCCGTCTACGGCAACTCGCAGCTCTCGGTGCGCGAGCGTGAGGCGGCGCGCTGGACCATCGCCCTGATCAACGACTGCGCCGTGTGCCGGGATACGCGCGCCCGGGACGGCGAGTCCGTCGGCGCCGGCGAGCCGTTCTACGCCGAAGTGACCGACTGGCGCGCCGCCACCGGGTTGACCGTACGTGAGCGGCTGGCGGCGGAGTTCGCCGAGCGCTTCGCCATCGACCACCTGGCCATGGGCGACGAGTTCTGGGGGCGCCTGCACGACGCCTTCGACGAGGCGGAGCTGGCGGACCTCACCATCTGCTGTGGCTGCTTCCTCGGCATGGGGCGCACGCTGGCCGTGGTGGGCGTGCGCGCCCCGGAAGAGCGCATCCTCGTCTGAGTCAGTCGACCGGCCAGGTCTCCTGGGGCTCGCCGGCGGCGAAGGACTCGATCAGCTGGTGCGCCACGTCGTCGTGGTACTGCACCGGCGGCGACTTCATGAAGTAGGCCGAGGGGCCTAGGAGCGGGCCGCCGATGCCTCGGTCGAGGGCCAGCCTGGCGCAGCGCACGGCATCAATGATGACCCCGGCCGAGTTGGGCGAGTCCCATACCTCGAGCTTGAGCTCCAGGTTGAGCGGGACGTCGCCGAAATTGCGCCCCTCCATGCGGATGTAGGCCCACTTGCGGTCCTTGAGCCACGGCACGTGGTCCGACGGCCCGACGTGGACGTCGTCGGCGTCGAGGATGTTGTCCTCCAGCTGGCTGGTGACGGCCTGGGTCTTGGAGATCTTCTTGGACTCCAGCCGCTTGCGCTCCAGCATGTTCTTGAAGTCCATGTTGCCGCCGAAGTTGAGCTGGTACGTCTCGTCGAGGGCGACGCCGCGGTCCTCGAAGAGGCGAGTGAGGATGCGGTGGACGATGGTCGAGCCGACCTGGCTCTTGATGTCGTCGCCCACGATCGGGACGCCGGCGTCGCGGAACTTGCGGGCCCACTCGGGGTCCGATGCGATGAAGACGGGGATGGCGTTGACGAAGGCCACGCCGGCATCGAGGCAGGCCTGGGCGTAATGGCGCTGGGCCTGCTCGGAGCCGACCGGCAGGTAGGAGACCAGGACGTCCGCCTTGGCTTCGCGCAGGGCGGCGGCCACGTCCACCGGCTCGGCCGGCGACTCCTCGATCAGCTCGCGGTAGTAGAGCCCGAGCCCGTCGAACGTCGGGCCCCGTTGCACCGTGACACCGAGCTCGCCGACCTCGGCGAAGCGCACCGTGTTGTTGAGGCCGGCTCCGATGGCCTTGCCGAGGTCGGTGCCGACCTTGGTCTGGTCCACGTCGAAGGCGACGACGGGCTCAATGTCGCGCACGTGGTAACCGCCCAGCTCCACGTGCATGAGGCCCGGCACCACGTCCTGGGCGTCCGCGTCGCGGTAGTAGGCGATCCCCTGGACGAGCGAACTGGCGCAATTGCCGACGCCGGCGATGGCGAGGCGGATGGGGCTGGGCATGGACGTATCTCCTTCGGGGTCGGTGAGGCGGGGTGTTTCAGGCCACCGGCTCCGTACCGGCGGTGGCAGGTTCGGTTGTGGCGGCGCGTTCGGACGCGATGAGGGTGTCGAGCCAGCTGATGTCGCGGGCCACGCCGTCGGCGGTGTGCTGCACGACGGAACGGGCGTAGACATCGAGATCGGTGCGGGCATCGGCGGCTTCGCCCAGCCGCTGGACGAGCTGGGCCCGCCGGCGCTCCAGGAGCGCGAGCCGGGCCTGGGGGGCCAGGTGGCGGGCGAAGGCCAGGCGCAAACTGAAGCTGCGGGCGTCCTCGGTGGCGCCGCTCCCGGCCAGCAGCTCGGCGAAGAGCGTGCGGCCGGCGTCGGTGATGCGGTACACCTTGCGGCCCCGGCGCGCCCGGGTGGGGGAGTGACGGCGGGCCCGCAGGACCGCCCGCTCGCCGCTCAGTGAGCCCGTCGGGGGTGCCGGGGTCGGCGACGCCGCGGCAGACGCGGCGCCCGCCCCTTCGGTGGCCACCACCGCACCGGACTTCTCCAGGCGGGTGAGGGCGGGGTAGATGGACCCGAACGAGACATTGGCCAGAAGTCCCAGGTGCTCGCGCAATTGACGGCGAATCTCGTACCCGTGCAGGTCTCGTTCCTCGAGGAGCCCGAGGATGGCCATGTCCAACATGACGAATGAGTATATCGGTTCGATATAGCGACGCAATGCTCTGCGTCACGCAACTGTGGCGTACGTGCCTGATTTGGCGCGTAATTGGTGCCCGGATCCGGACCCGGGGGGTAGCCTGGCCGCCGTGAGCGTCACCTCGGACCCGAGGTCACCATCCCGTGCCGTGAGCCCTGACGTCACGGCCCAGGTCGAGTACCGGATCATCCGCAACGGCGTGGTCCGTGAGGTCGACCGGGGCAAGCTGTTGAAAACCGACGTCTGCGACGCCCATCCCGAGTTGCTCCGGGCGGCCCGCAACGTCGGCCGGCCGACCAAGGAGGTCTGCCCCATCTGTGACGACGGCCGCCTGGTCACGGTGACGTTCGTCTTCGGGGCCAAGCTGCCGCCGGGCGGCCGCTGTCCCGGCACGGCCGCCGAACTGAAGGCGCTCTGCCGCCGGCCCGAGCCCGTGCTCTGCTACGAGGTCGAGGTCTGCCCGGATTGCGCCTGGCACCACCTCATGCGCAAGTACCCCGCCGGCGGCCGGACGCCACGCCAGAAGAAGACCGCGCCGGTCCCGTGAGCGACCGCACCCCTCCGGTCACCGTCCCCTCACTGCGGTCGCGCAAGCGTCGCAACGGCGACACGCCCATCGTCATGGTCACGGCCTACGACGAGCCGGGCGCCCGCATCGTGTCCGACGCCGGCGTCGACATCATTCTCGTCGGCGACTCGGTGGCCAACAACGTCCTCGGCTACGCCGACACGCTGCACGTCGACATCGACGTCATGGCGCATCACACGGCGGCCGTGGCACGTGCCACGCCACGCAGCCTGATCCTCGGCGACATGCCCTGGATGAGCTACCACCTGTCGCCGGACGAGGCGGTGCGCAATGCCGCCACCTTGATCCGCGCCGGGGCCCAGGCCGTCAAGCTCGAGGGCGGGCGTGCACGCCTCCCGGTGGTGGAGGCCATCATCCGCGCGGAGATCCCGGTCATGGGGCATCTCGGTCTGACCCCCCAGTCGGTCCTCTCCATGGGTTACCGGGTGCAGGGCAAGAGCGTCGACGCCGCCAGCGCGCTGCTCGACGCCGCGAAGGCCCTCGCCGTCGCAGGCTGCTTCGGTTTCGTACTCGAGGGCGTGCCCGACGTCCTGGGCGCTGCGGTCACCGAGCAGCTGGACGTGCCGACCATCGGCATCGGGGCCGGCCCGGCCTGCGACGGGCAGGTCCTCGTCTTCCACGACCTGCTGGGCCTGGGCAAGGACGCCCCGCCGAAATTCGTCCGCCAGTACGCCGACGTCGGGCGCATCGCCACGGAGGCCATCGCCGCCTTCGCCGACGACGTCCGCAGCGGGAACTTCCCCGGCGAGGCCGAGACGTACCACGGCCCGGCCGGGCTGGGCGAGGCCCTGAGCTAACGGGCCGAGCCGGGGGCGGCTAACATGACTGCCCGCAACAGACCCTGCTCCTGACCGTCAGGGGCCCGGGCTCGTCCCGGTCCAGAGGGAGGTACGCCGCATATGCGGCCTTACGAAGTCATGGCCATCTTCGAGGCCACCACCGAGCCCACCGTGATTCAGGGCGTGCTCGACCAGGCGCTCGACGTCATCCGGACGACGGGCGGCACTCCCGGCGCCATCGACCGCTGGGGCAAGCGCACCCTCGCCTACGAGGTCAACCACAAGCGCGAGGGGTACTACGTCGTGGTGGAGTTCACCGCCGAACCCGACACCGTGGCCGCCCTGGACCGCATGCTCGGCCTGGCCGACGAGATCATCCGCCACAAAATCGTGCGCCTCCCGGAGCACAAGGCCCGTGCTGCCGCGGCCCAGCCCGCGGCCAGCTGACCGGCCGGCGAGAGGAGCAGAGATGCCGTCAGACAACAGCGTGACCCTGGTCGGGAACGTGACCCGTGACCCCGAGCTGCGCTTCACCAACACCGGACAGGCGAACGTGACCTTCGGCCTGGCGGTCAACCGCCGCTGGCAGAACCGCCAGACCCAGGAATGGGAGGAGGCCACCTCGTTCTTCGACGTCGTGTGCTGGCGCGAGATGGCCGAGAACGTGAGCGAGAGCATCACCCGGGGGTCCCGGGTCATGGTGGCCGGCCGTTTGGAGCAGCGCAGCTGGGAGACCCAGGAGGGCGACCGGCGCTCCAAGGTGGAGGTCGTGGCGGACGAGATCGGCCCGTCGCTGCGCTGGGCCACCGCGCAGATCACCAAGAACGAGCGCCGCGGCCCCGGGGAGTACAGCCGGGGTGGCGGCGGAAGCGGAGGCGGAGGCGGTGGGGGTGGCCGTCCGGCCGCTTCGCCGGCACAACCACAGCCCGCGGCGGATGCCGCACCGGGATACGGATTCGATGAGGAGCCCTTCTGATGGCACGGAACAACCAACGCGGCGGGACGACGTCACGGCGCGCCCCCAAGGATCTCGGACGCCGGGTCAAGAAGAAGCCCTGCGCGCTGTGCCGGGACAAGACCGAGTGGGTGGACTACAAGGATGTCTCCATGCTCCGGAAGTACATGAGCGACCGGGGCAAGATCCGCTCGCGCCGGGTCACCGGTAACTGTGCCCAGCACCAGCGTGCGCTGGCCATGGCCATCAAGACGGCGCGCGAGCTCGTGTTGCTGCCCTACACGCAGCGCACGGTGACCGAGCGTCCGGGTGGTCGCGGCGGACGCGACCGAGGCGAGCGCACGCTCGACTCGGTGCCGACCGAGGCTCCGCGCCAGCGTCGCGCGCCCGATGCACCGGCCGAGGCGGTGCCCGATGCGCCGGCCGAGGCGGTGGCGGACGCCGAGGCCGTTGCCGTTGTGGAGCAGGCGCTGGCCGACGCCGAGGCAGGGGCGGTGGTCGAGGTCGTGGTGGAGCCCGCGGAGACGGGAGCGGACGCATGAAGGTCGTGCTGCGGGACGACGTGGCCGGCGTCGGGCGCCGGGGAGACATCGTCAAGGTGGCGGGCGGCTTCGCCCGCAACTTCCTCCTGCCCGAGGGCCGCGCCATTTTGGCCACTGACGGAGTCGAGGGTCAGGCCCAGCAGATGCGGCGTGGCCGCGACCAGCGCGAGGCCCAGGACAGGGGTGCCGCGGAAGCGCAGGCCACCATTCTGGCCGGCGCCGTGATCCCGATCGCGGCCCGGGCCTCCGGGGGCGGCCGGCTCTTCGGGTCCATCGGCCCGGCCGACGTGGTGGAGGCGATCAAGACCGCCAAGGGCATCGAAGTCGACCGCCGGCACATTCTGTTGCCAGAGCACATCAAGGAGACGGGGTCCTTCGAGGTCAGCGTCGAGCTCTTCCGCGACGTCGCCACCGTCGTGACGATCGAGGTTTCGGCAGCTTCCTGACCAGGGGGTATCCCCCGGTGTGTCACTACCCCATGCCCATTATGGGGACGTGCCGATTTGCGTTCTGCGTGGTCCCCAGTCACTGACCGCTCGTGCACGGCTTATCCACACGCAGGCACGGCTTACCCACACCTATTGGGGCCTTACGTTCCCCAGAGCCCGACCGGCAGAGTAAGTGAGCCGTGGTCCAAGCCTTTGACGACACCCGCCCCCGTCCGCTGCGGACGGCCCCCGCCCCCATGCCGACCGGCACGCGGGTGCCGCCACACGACGTGGAGGCCGAGGAGTCGTTGCTCGGGGCGATGCTGCTCTCCAACGACGCGGCGTCGGTCGGGATCGAGAAGTGCTCGTCGGCCGACTTCTACAAGCCGGCGCACGGGCACATCTTCGGGGCCATCCAGGCGCTCATGGAGCGGGGCGAAGCCATTGACGCGGTAACGGTGACCGACGAGCTGAAGCGCTCGGGGGTGCTCGAGGCGGTCGGTGACCGTTCGATCTTCATTTCGCTGCTGGCCAACACCCCGTCGATCGCCAACGCGCGTCATTACGCCGAGATCGTCGAGGAGCACGCGCTGCTGCGCAAGCTCATCGGTGTGGCCGGGGACATCGCCGACATCGGGTACTCGGTGCCCGAGGACGTCAAGGCGGCCGTCGACGAGGCGGAGCAGATGGTGTTCAACGTCGGCGAGCGCCGGACGGTCGACACCCTGCGCCCGCTGCACGAATTGCTGGGGGCAGGGCTCGACCGCATCGAGGAGCTGGGACAGCGCGGGTCGAGCATCACGGGCGTGGCCACCGGGTTCCACGAGCTGGACAAGATCCTGCTCGGGTTCCAGCCCTCGTCCCTGAACATCGTGGGCGCCCGTCCCGGTATGGGAAAGACCAGCTTCGCGCTCGGCGTCCTGGCCAACGTGGGGCTCCAGTCGCAGCGGCCCGCCCTGCTCTTCTCGCTGGAGATGGGCCATCTCGAGCTCACGCAGCGCCTGCTGGCGTCGGAGGCCGAAGTCAACGGGCAGAGCCTGCAGACGGGCCGTATCCGGACACAGGACTGGAGCAAAATCGGGATGGCCGTCACCCGCCTGTCGAGCGCGCCAATCTTCATCGACGACAACCCGAACGTGACGGTCATGGACATCCGAGCCCGGGCCCGCCGGCTCAAGAAGTCCGAGGGCGATCTCGGGATCGTCGTCGTCGACTATCTGCAGCTGATGACCGGCCGGGGCCGGGCGGAGAACCGTCAGACCGAGGTGGCCGAGATCAGCCGGGGCCTCAAGATCCTGGCCCGCGAGCTCGAGGTGCCGGTCGTCGCCCTGTCGCAGCTCTCCCGGAACCTCGAGTCACGCCAGGACAAGACGCCGCAGCTGTCGGACCTGCGGGAGTCGGGTTCGCTCGAGCAGGACGCCGACGTCGTGCTCTTCATCTATCGCGAGTCCGAGTACAACGACGAGGTGCCGATCGACCGGGCGGACGACGCGCTGATCGAAGTGGCCAAGCACCGAAACGGACCCACCGGCAAGGCGAACCTGCTCTTCTTGAAGCAGTACGCCCGCTTCGAGAACCACCGCGGCGTTTAGGAGGAAGCGGCGGCCGGCAGCACGAAGTGCTCGACGGCGTAGGCGAAACCCTCCTCCTGGTTGCTCCGGGAGACCTCCGTGGCCGCTTCCTTCGCCTGGGGGTCGCCGTTGCCCATGGCGATGCTGAGGCCGGAGTGGTCGAACATCAGGATGTCGTTGGGCTGGTCGCCGATGGTGGCGATCTCCTCGGTCTGGAGCTTGTAGCGCTCGGCCAGGTACAGGGCGACCGCTCCCTTGTTGGCCTGCGGGTGGGTGACGTCGAGGTAGTAGGGCTGGGAGGCCGCCGCCGTCAGGTGGTCACCGAACTTCTCGGCGGCGGCCTTGGCGGCCTTGTCGATGGCCTCGTGGTCGTCACTCACGCCGACCATCTTCACGACGCCCTCCGTCAGCCCGTCCAGGCCCCTCTTCATCACCTTGGGCGCGAACTTGACCGTCCAGGCTTCCCGGTCGACGTGGGGGCCTTCGGGGCCGGGGACGTACCAGTCGGCGCCGCGGTAGAGCCAGACCGCGAGGTCGAAGGACTTCATGTGGTCGGACACCGGGACCACCAGGTCCTGGGGGATGACGCGCTGTTCGAGCACGTTCATGTCGTTGTCCACCAACAGGCCGCCGTTGAATGCCGCGATCGGGGTCTCGAGCTGCAGGGGCACTATGAGCATCTCCATGCCGCGGGGCGGGCGCCCGCTGGTGATGGCGAAAAGGACGCCGGCCTGGTGCAGGCTGCGCACGGCGGCGACGGCGTCGTCGGTCAGGATCTTGTCCTGGGTGACGAGCGTCCCGTCCACGTCGGCCAGGAAGAGGCGGATGGGTGGGTGGTCGGTGGCGATCCGCTGATGGTAGGCGCCAGGCCGCGCATCCGTGGCCATGAAGCCGGGTATACCCACCCCATGGCCCACAACACCATTCCCGACAGCCACCGCGACCTCCTGGAGGGCGACGTCCTCACGCTGGCCACGATCGGCGAGGACGGCTACCCCCAGCTGTCCGAAGTGTGGTTCGTCACCGAGGACGACCAGATCGCCATGTCGCTCAACACGCGGCGTCAGAAGGTCAAGAACATCGAGACCGAACCGGCCTGCACGGTGTTGCTCCTCGACCTACAGAACCCGTACCGCTACCTGGAGATCCGGGGCACCGCCGTGGTATCGCCCGACGAGGACGGCGCCTTTGCCGAGAAGGTCGGCGCCAAGTACCACGCCGACCTGCGCGAGTACGACGCACCCGGCGACCGCCGCGTCATCGTCCGGATCGTCCCCGTCCGGGTCAACGCGGTCGCCATTCGCGGCTAGGCGGTCGTCAGGAGTGCGCCGCCGCCAGTGTGCGCCGGCGCACCCGGCTCGCCGCCGCCGCTGCGCCGAGAAGCAGCAGTGCCAGCGCGAGCCACGGCGAGAGGACGGCGGCGAAGACCACCACCACCGCCAGCTCACAGGCCACGACGACGCGTCGCACCACGGCGCCGGCTCTGGTGAAGCGGCGATGGAACTCGGCGAGACCGGCGGGACTGGTGATCCCCCGCCCGAGCAGGACGGCCAACCCGCGCACAAGCCCGAAGAGCAAGCCGATACCTAGCGCGGTGGCGGGACCCGCGGTCAGGGCCGCCAGCACGATCATGAGGTAGAGCGCGGCCGTCTTGATGTAGGTCACGAGGCCGGCACCGATCTGCCAGCCAAAGCCTGCGCCGTAGACCCACGGGCGGAACTGATCGAGCCAGCGCTCGTTGACCTGACGCGAGTGGAAGGGCAACCGGAAGCCGCCGACACGCGAGTCGGATGCGGCGGCCAGCACGGCGGCGGCGCACGCCGTGACGGCGAGGGTCGTCGTCGTGGGAGCAGCAGCACGCACGCCCAAGGCAAGGGCGGCCATGGCGAGACCGAGCGACGCTCCGCCCGCGGTCCCGCCGGCGATGAACCAGAGCGCCGTGGTGCGGTAGCGGTGGCCCCGTCCCCGTTCGGCCAGTGGAGTGACGGTAGCCAGCATCGACACGCCGCAGGGCGACCAGGTCGAGCGGGCTGCCGCCACCACGGCGACGACCGCGGCAGCCACGGTCAAGAGGGTGGTCATGGCTGCTCCCTTCGTGTCAGGCCGGCGATCCGAGGAAGGGGGCGCCGCCGAAGGCGAAGATCCCCCCGTCCTTGGCCACGAGCCAGTAGCCGGCGTCGTTGCCGAACGGCGCGATGCCGACCACGGGTTGATTGAGGTGGATGGAACCGGTCGATCCGTCGAACACGGCGTCGCCGTAGGCGAAGATCCCCCCGTCCGCCGCGACCAGCCAGTAGCCGCGGCCGGTCGGGGTGGCCGCCATCCCCACCACCGGCTGGTTGAGGTGTCGCCCGCCCATGGAACCGAGGAACACGGCGTCGCCGTAAGCGAAGATCCCCCCGTCCGCCGCGACCAGCCAGTAGCCGCGGCCCGTCGGGGTGGCCGCCATGCCGACCACCGGCGCGTCGAGGGGCCGGCCGCCCTTGGAGCCGTAGAACAGGGCGTCGCCGTAGTCGAAGATGCCCCCGTCCGCCGCCACGAGCCAGTAGCCCTGACCGCTCGGCGAGGCTGCCATGCCGACCACCGGCGCGTCGAGGGGCCGGCCGCCCATGGAGCCGAGGAACGGTGCCCCGCCGTAGTCGAAGATCCCCCCGTCGGCGGCGGCCAGGAAGTAGCCGCCCGTCTTGCACGTCGCCACGGCCACGATCGGGGCGTCGAGCGTCAGGCCCGAGGCGTCGCCGTCGTCGGGGAAGTCGCCGTACCCGAACAGCCGGCCGAACGCGGTGAGCACGGCATAGCCTCCACCGTCAGCGCTGGGGACCAGGCCGACCACCTGGCAGTTCGTGGCCGGCGAGGTGCACAAGGGGGCCGGTGGGGCCGTCGTCCAGCACGGCTCGTTCTGCTCCGCCGTGCTGTTGTCGACGGCGACGGCGGTGGTGCAAGAGGGATCGACGGTCCAGGGCGGCACGCACGCAACGACGCGGCAGACGATGCGCCCCATGCAGGCCACGTCCTGGTTGCACTGCCCATAGCGGAACTGCAGGCACCCGGTCAGGTAGGAGTCGCAGCCCAGCGGGCCACAGCCGCAGTTGGTCCCGTCGCAGCCCGGCTCGCAGAACGGGAAGCCACCGCCGCAGCCGCTGTCGCACGAACAGGTCGCGTTGCAGTCCATGTAGTAGCGGGGACCGCCGCAGTACGAGGAGTTGTCCGCCACCCACCAGCCGCCCATGATCGTGTTCTCCGGGCAGAAGTTGGCGCCGCCGACGGCGCAGCAGAACTCCGAGAACCCCGAGCAGCAGGTGCTGCCGCAGCCGCAGCCCGCGTTGCCGCACTCGCAGATGGAGCCGTAGGCCGTCCCCGGTCTGAGGGCCAGGTCCAGGCCGGATCCGACGGCCACCGCGCTGCCCACGAAGGCCGAGCGATTGATGAGACTGCGCCGGGACAGGCGTCCCTCGAGCGCCCGGGCCGTGCGCGCCACCAACGCGGTCGAGATGCTCACGACGACTGGACGGGAAGCGGGCGGCCCAGGCGTCGCGCCGCAGTGAGCGCGGCCAGGGCAGAGAGGGCCAGCGCGGTGAGCCAGAGCCCCACCGCGCTGACGAACAGCAGCGGAAACCCGGCCCAGGGCTGGTGCCCCAGCTGGGTCACGAGTGTGCCGCGGGAGGGGGCGCCCACCGCGACCACGAACGCGGCGGCGGCCAGCACCAGGTCGAGGACCAGGTGCAGCACGGTGGGCGGGGTGTCGGGGCGTCCGAAACAGCCACAGGTGGCCAGTGGGCCGCCGCGCCGGCGAGCGTAGGCCACCACGCCGGCGAAGCAGATGTAGGAGAGCGCGACGAGGAGCGCGGTGACCGGACGGGGCACCGCCAGGGCGAGGGCACCGAGCGCGGCTTCCGTGAGGGCGCCGACCCGGACGATCCACCGCGCTCGGCCGAACGAGGGCGGGCGCAGCACCAGTGCGGCCAGGGCGCGGGCCGTGTCGTCGGCGCGCGCCGCCTTGGCCACCCCGGCGACTACCAGCAGGCCGGCCGCGATCAGATACAGGCCGATCAGTTCCACGCGGGACTCGTGGGTGGGAGGCCGGACACCGCAGGGCTCAGCGTCAACGACGACAGCAGCGTGTTCACCCGGGGGACGAGTACTGGGCGTAGGGCATGGCTCCCGAGCACGGCGTAGAAGGAGAAGGGCCGCCCGGACTCGGTGAAGAACCACTGCGTGCCGGACTGGCCGGGGATGCCCCTCCGCAGCGTCATGGGGGAGAAGTCGGCCTCGGAGAAGCCGGCGGGCCGGCCCTGCCGGGCGAACAGCGCTGTGCCCAGGCTCTCGGGGCCGTACTCGAACAACGTGGCGAACACATCGGAGGGCCCCATCAAGGTGACGGCCCCGCTGCCGAAGTCACCGGTGTCGTCGGGGATGGGGAACGTGGCGAACTGGCCCACCGGGTAGGTCACGCCCACGGTGGCTGGGCGCACGAAGATCCGCCCCTCGAAGCCGTCGGGGAGGCGCGTCACGATGCCGTGGGCGCTGATGGTGGGCACCTACTCGGCCGGCACAGCGCGACCGTGCGGGAACACGTCGTCGAGCGTGCGCGGGTAGAGGCTGGGGTCACCCGGGAGGATCCCCGCCGCCGCCAGCACGTCGTCCGCCGCCGCTTCGCGGGCCGGTCCACTGAGCGACTCCTCGCCGCGCCCTTGGCCGCCGCCACCGGCATGGCTGCGGTCGTGGTCGGCCCGCCGGACCAGTTCGGCCAGCTGCTCCACCTGGCTGGCCACGCCCTGCCCGACTTTACGTCCGGTGGCTCCGTCGACCAGCACGAAGAACGGTGAGCCAGGGACCTGGTAGTCGACCCAGGCGTCGGTCGACATGACCACCGGAACGCGGCCGGTGGTGCGCGAACGCACTTCGGAGGGGACCTCGCGGTCGGGGCCCTTGGTGACGATGACGACGCGCGTGGGGTCGGGCAGCTGCAGGCGCCCCGGCTCCTGCAGCGCATCCCAGAAGGCGGCGCACCCGGTGCAGCCCGAGGAGAGGAAGCCGAGCAGCGTGAGGTGGTCGCTGTTGTCGACGGCGATCGCGCGCGCATCGCCCGATGGCGTCACTCCGGCGATGCCGGGCGCCGCGCCGAGCGCGGGCGCCGACACCGGGGTGGTCAGGTCCACGGGGACGGCAGCTGGGGCAGCTGAGGGGTCCCCGACCCCGACACCGAGCTCGTGCAGGGAGCGCAGGATGTCGGCATGGCTGCGTAACAGCCCTGCCACCAGGATGCCCAGCAGCAGAACCACGAACGTCGAGACAATGACCAGTGCGACCACGGCGCCTCCCTTTACCGTCGTACTCAGTATCCATCCGGGCCCGGCCCGAGACGCGGCACTGCTGCCCCGGCGCGGGGGAGATTCCTCGGGCATACTCCGATCCGTGCCGGTCGACGATCTGTTCCTGCCCGAGCCTCAGCCGCGCCGGGTGCGCTACACGGTGATTTCGGTGGACGACCACGTCGTGGAGCCCGCCCATACGTTCGAGCACCGTCTGCCCACTGCACTGGCGGACCGCGCCCCCCGCATCGTCGAAACGCCGGAGGGCCATCAGGTGTGGGAGTTCGAGAGTCAGCGGTACACGCAGGTAGGGATGAACGCCGTGGCCGGTCGCCGGCCGGAGACCTACGGCCTGGAGCCATTCCGCTTCGACCAGATGCGACCCGGGTGCTACGACGTCGACGCCCGCGTCCATGACATGGACATCAACGGCGTCTGGGCTTCGGTGAACTTCCCGTCCATGATCACCGGCTTCTGCGGCCGCGTCTTCTTCGACGCCCAGGACCGGGAGCTGGGCCTGGCCTGTGTCAGGGCTTGGAACGACTGGCTCTTCGAGGAGTGGTACAGCACCCACCCCGACCGCATCGTCCCGCTCGGCATCACCTACCTAGCCGACCCGGAGCTCGCGGTAGCCGAGATCCGCCGCAACGCCGAGCGTGGCTTCACGTCGGTCACCTTCCCCGAGCGCCCGCACGAGATCGGCCTGCCCTCCTTGTGGGACCGGGCGCACTGGGACCCGATCATGGAGGCCGTCGTCGACACCGACACCGTGGTCTCCCTCCACGTGGGCAGCTCGGGCCTGACCCCTCCACCCCCCGGTGCCGGAATGGACGCCCTGCAGCTCGGCGCCACGCTCTTCGGCCAGTTGTCGCTGATCGCCTGCACCGAATGGCTGTGGTCGGGCTACCCCTTACGGCTCCCGACCCTGAAGGTCGCGATGAGCGAGGGCGGCATCGGCTGGGTCGCCATGCTGCGCGATCGGCTCGAGAACATCGTCGATCGATCCCGCTACGGGCTCGGATGGGACGTGCGCCCGGCCGACGTCCTGCGACGCAACTTCTGGTTCTGCACCATTGACGATCCGTCGACCATCGACACCCGCCACGCCATCGGTGTCGACCACATCATGGTGGAAGTCGACTACCCCCACGGCGACAGCACCTGGCCCGACACACAGGATGTCATTGAGAAGTACTGGGGGCACATTCCGGCCGACGAGCTGCGCGCCATGTGCAGCGAGAACGCCGCCGCGCTGTACCGCCATCCGCTGCCGGACACCGTCCTGCCGCGCTGAGAGGAGCCGACCATGTTCACACCCACCGCCGAGAAGCTCGTCCCCGACCTCACGCCGCGCGAGGAGCTCGTGGTGCTGGCCCGCGCGCTGTGGCGGGAGGGCTACAACGACCATCTGGCGGGTCACATCACGATCAACCTGGGTGACGGCACCCTGCTGTGCAACCCGTGGCTCCTCACCTGGGCCGAACTCCGCCCGTCCCAGGTGCTGCGCATCGACCTCGACGGGCGTGTGGTCGAAGGGGACTGGCCCGTCCCGCTGGGGATCCCGCTCCATCTCGAGCTCCACAAGCTGCGCCAGGACGTCGGCTGGGCCGTGCACAACCACCCACTTTTCGGCACGGTGTGGGCGGACATGGGGGAGGTGCCGCCGATCCTCGACCAGAGCTCCGCGCTCGGGGGCGGAAAGCTGGTCGTGGTCGACGAGTACGAGGGTCCCGTCAACGACGCCTCGAGCGCTCGCTCGGCGGTGGAGAAGATGGGCGACGCTTCCATGGCACTCCTGGCCGGGCACGGCGTGTTCGTGCTGGGCGGCTCCGCCCGCGCCGTGCACCAGCGGGCGGTGGCCTTGGAGCAACGGTGTCAGCACGCCTGGTACGCCCGGGCGGCCGGCGGCGCCGGGATCTCCCGCGTCCCGCAGGCCTTCGTCGACCTGGTCGCCCAGAGCGACGGCGAGGGCTTCATCGGCTTCTGGGAGGCGGCCGTGCGCGCCGAGCTGGCCGCCGATCCCGACCTGCTGGACTGACTGACTATGTCGGCGCCGTCCCGAAGACGTCGTTCAGCTCCATGGGCACCGGAGTATCGAGCTGCGCGTACGTGCACGAGGCGGGCTCGCGGTCGGGACGCCAGCGCACGAAGGACGTGGCGTGGCGAAAGCGGTCGTGTTGCAGGTGGTCGTAGGAGACCTCGCACACGGCCTCTGCCCGCAGCGGCTCCCAGGTCATGTCCTTCCCGGCGTTCCAACGGTTCCCGCCGCCGGGAGCCCGGCCGGTCGTCTGGGCCTCGGCCCACCGCGCCCAGGGGTGGTTTTCCAGTGCGTGGTCCCGGTACGGCTCGAGCTCGGCGACCAGCTCGCGCCGACGCGCCACGCTGAAGCCCGACGCCACGCCGACGTGGTGCAGCGTGCCGGAGGGATCGAACAGGCCCAGGAGCAGCGAGCCCACACCGGCACCGTCCTTGTGCGTGCGGAAGCCGGCCACCACGCAGTCGGCGGTGCGCTGGTGCTTGACCTTGACCATCGCCCGCTTGTCGGGCTGGTAGGTGAGCGCGCCGTCCTTGACCACGACGCCGTCGAGCCCGGCGCCCTCGAAGCGCGAGAACCAGTCCGCTGCCACGTCGGGGTCGTCGGTGACGGGTGTGAGGTGGATCGGGGGATGCGACTTCCGAAGGGCCTTCTCGAGGGCGTGGCGGCGCTCGGCGTAGGGCTCATGGAGCAGCGAGCGGTCCCCCTCGGCCAAGAGGTCGAAGGCGACGAACGAGGCCGGCGTCGACGCGGCGAGCTGGCGGATGCGCTTCTGGGCCGGATGGATGCGCTGGGACAGCGCGTCGAACTCCAGGCCTTCGGGACCGGCGATGACGATCTCGCCGTCGAGCACGCAGCGCGGCGGCAGCTCTCCCCGCAGCGCCTCGACGAGCTCGGGGAAATAGCGCGTCAGCGGCTTCTCGTTGCGGCTGCCCAGCTCGACGTCGTCACCGTCGCGGAAGACGATGCAGCGGAAGCCGTCCCACTTCGGCTCGTAGAACAGCCCGGGGCCACGGGGCAGCTCGCGGGCGAGCTTGGCCAGCATGGGGGCGACCGGCGGGCGGACGGGGAGCGTCACGGCGGGTCAGCCTCGTGGGCTCCGGCCCAGGCCAGGAGCTCATCGGCCGCGCTGCGGTTGACGATCCGCTCCGGCGGCACTGCGGCGTCGGCGGCCTTGGCGCAGCCCCGCCCGAGCCAGCCGAGTTGGCCCGGCGCGTGCGCGTCGGTGTCGATGGCGAAGGAGCAACCGAGCGAGACCGCCCGGCGCAGCAGATCCTGGGGCGGGTCCTGGCGCTCGGGCCGCGAGTTGATCTCGACCGCCGTGCCGGTGCGTGCACAGGCACCGAACACCGCATCGGCGTCGAAGGTCGACTGCGCCCGGCCGCGCCCGGTAATGAGCCGCCCCGTGCAGTGGCCCAGGATGTCGGTGTGCGGGCTCTCGATGGCGGCCAACATCCGCTCGGTCATGGCAGGCGCTTCCATGCGCAGCTTCGAGTGCACGCTGGCCACCACGACATCCAATTCGGCCAGCAGGCCGAGCTCTTGGTCGAGCGAGCCGTCTTCGAGGATGTCCACCTCAATGCCGGTCAGGATCCGGAAGGGCGCCAGCTCCTCGTTCAGCTCGGCCAGCACGTCGAGCTGGGCCCGCAGACGCGCGGCATTGAGCCCGTGGGCGACCGTGAGGCGGGCACTGTGGTCGGTGAGTACCAGATACTCGTGGCCCAGCGCGCGGGCAGCCTCGGCCATGGCGCGGATCGGGCTGCCCCCGTCGGACCAGTCGGAGTGAGAGTGGCAGTCGCCCCGTAACGAAACCAGGAGCTCCCGGGCCGCCGCATCGAGCTCCACGTCATCGTCAGGCGTCTCCTCCAGTTGCCGCAGGCGCTCAGGCACCTTGCCGTCGAGCGCCTCGGTGATGACCAGCGCGGTCGACTTCCCGATCCCCTCGACGGTCTGCAGCCGACCGGACCGGGCCAGCGTGCGGAGCGTGTCGGCATCGAGGTCCGTCACGGCGCGTGCGGCGTTGCGAAAGGCCCGCACCTTGTAGGTGTCGGCACCGCTGCGCTCGAGCAGGAAGGCGATGCGGTCGAGGGCGTCGAGGGGCTCCACTGCTCAGTCCTTCTTGGCCCGGCTGGGAGCGACCCGAGGGGGCTCGTCAGGCATCTTCGGGTACTGCGGCGGCCACGGAGCGTCGTGCAGGCCTGCTTCCCGGTCCCGCTCGGCCAGAGCCAAGAGCGGTTCGATCGACTGCGGGCGGCCGGCGATCCCGGCCCAGGGGTCGCCGCGTCGCCGCACCAGCTCGGGCACGCTGCGGATGGTGAGGTCGTTCGGGACCACCGTCTCGACCTCCTCCCAGGTCAGCGGTGTCGAGACCTGGCCGCCGGTGCGGGGCCGGGCGAACCAGGCGCCGAAGACCGTCTTATGGGGCGCATTCTGGTTGAAGTCCACGAAGACGCGGCTGCCGCGCTCCTCCTTCCACCAGTCGGCGGTGATCAGCGCGGGAAAGCGACGCTCCAGTTCGCGGGCCAGTGCGACCGCGGCGGCGCGCACCTGCACTGAATCCCAGCGCGGCTCGAGCCGGAGGTACACGTGCAGGCCGTTGTTCCCCGTCGTCTTCGGATAGCCACGCAGGCCGAGCTCCTCGAGCAGATCGCGGCAGAGAAGGGCGACAGCGCGCACCTCGTCGAAGCCGATGCCGGTTGTCGGGTCGAGGTCGATGCGCAGCTCGTCGGCGTGAGCTGGATCGGCGGCGAGGTAGGGCCACAGGTGGAGGCCGATGCAGCCGATGTTCACGGCCCACACGACATGGGCGATGTCGGCCACGACGAGCGCATTGGAGGTCGTGCCGTTGGGGGTGGAGACGGTCGTCGACTGCAACCAGTCCGGTGCGCCGGCCGGAATGCGCTTCTGATAGAAGGACTTGCCGGTGGCGCCGTCGGGGAAACGCTGCAGCATGGCGGGGCGCCCGCCGGCGGTGTTGAGCAGGTGGTCGGCTACGTCGAGGTAGTAGGAGACGAGATCGAACTTCGTGGCATCGAGGGCGGGGAAGTACACCTTGTCCGGGCGGGAGACGCGCACCTCGCGGCCGCCCGCGTCCACCATCAGCTCGTCGTCTCCTGGCACCGCCTTCGACTCTAGTGAGGGGTCGCCGGGCCAGGGCTGGCCCGACCCTGGGAGGGCTAGGCGTCCTGGAGCTGGGACGGGGGGAGCAGGATGCCGCGCCGCAGGAGCTCGCGCTCCAACCGGGCCCGTTCGCGCCGTGGGCTGTCGAACCACTCCGGAGTGGCGCGCACCTCGAGTGACTCACACAGTCTGATCAGTGCGCCGTCGTAGGAGAGTTCCCTGGCCAGCGCTTCCGCCACCGGAGCCGCTGAGGGCGCCGCGTGCAGTCTGACCCGGGAGTCCACGAGCTCGGCCAGCAGCAGGTCGTCGGACCGCTGGCGCTCCTCACCCTCGTCCAGGGCCCAGGAAAGAAGCTCGCTGTACATCACCACGACACAAATGTTGCACCGCCGTCGCGGAGGTCGCTAGGGCTGAACGTCATGGTTTGGCAGGGCTGAACGTCCTGGTTTGGCGGGTTTCCCGATCGCTAGCTGAGGAGGGAGTCCAGGGCCCGACCGAAACCGTCGGGCCATTCGGCCAGCTCATCGGGTGAGGTGACCTGCAGGGGGGCTGGCGCAGTCAGCACGGGGAGCGCGGTCAGGCGGGTCGTGCGCTCCCTGACCCGGGCCGAGAACAGCCTTCCCAACCGTCGGTTCCGCGTCGACCCCAGCACGATGGCGTCGGCCGACCGCTCGAACGCGGCGCTCACGATCCGCTCCGGGACACTCCGGTACGACGACACGCAGACCGATGCGGAGGCACGTACCCCGGCGTCGACCAGCTGCTGGACGGCACCGGAAACCAGGGCGGTCGACTCCGTGCGCGAGCGCAGCGTCACCCCGTGGCCACCGACGAGACGCTCGTTGACGTGCAGCACGTGGACGCCTGCCCCGGTGCGACGGGCCAGTGCGGCTGCGAAGAGGGTGGCGACCTCACCGGCGGGCGAGTCGTCGAGAGCGAGAAGGAGTCGGTCGAACATGGGCGTTCCTGGCTCTTGCCCCTGAAGAGGGGATTGTTTCCTGCATATTAACGCAACGGTCCTGCTTGGCCTGGGTCGGCGCGAGGTCGGCAGCCGGGACGGCGAGGGGGGAGGCGGATCTCGGCGCCGTTTCGCCGATATTTCTGAACCGTGAACTCTGGCAAAGTCACTTGCCTCTGAGGCAAGTCAGGCCCAGAATCCCCGGATGGAACTCGACGAAGCGCTCTCCTTCCTCGCCGAGAGCCTGCGCGAGGAGCGCAGCCGGGCCGGTCTGACGCTGGAGCAACTGGCCGAGCGCGCCGACCTCTCCACAGCGCACCTCTCCCGCCTGGAGTCGGGCGACCGCCAGCCCTCAGTGGCAGCACTCATCTCGCTGTCGAGGGCGCTCGGGGTGTCGATGAGCACCTTGCTCGGTGAACGCCGGGGTACGCCGGCCATCGCGGCGTACCCGGCCGACCGGGCGACCCACGAGGCCAATGGGCTGACGATCGCACCCTGTAGCGGCTTTCCGGGCTCGTCGACGCTCGAGGCGTTGCAGATCAGCATCAGTGCGGACCGAGCGCCCTCGGAGCCGGCCCGCCACCGCGGCGAGGAATGGATCTACGTGGTGAAGGGGCAGCTCCGGCTGGAGTTCGACGGACAGGTGCACCTGCTCCATGCCGGCAGCACCGTGCACTTCGACGCCAACCGCCCACACCGGCTCGGTACGGAACACGGCACCGTCGAGGTCATCGTCGTTGCGGCCGACGCTCCCAACGACTTCCGAAACCACCCGTTGTTCAGCGCATCCATCGGCGACCACTGAGGAGACCAACAAATGACCATGCTGACCGAGCTCGAAGGAACCGGGGAGAAGTTCTCTCTCGACAGCTTGCTGGACGTGCGGGCGCGCACGCGCAAGGCGGTGCACCTGATCGCCGACCAGGTGCGGCCGGGCATGTCCGAGGACGAGGCGAAGTCCATCGCCCGCGACATCCTCAAAGGCCTGGCGATGCGCCGCGGCTGGCACCACATCATCGTCCGGTGTGGACCCAACACGACGAAGGACTTCATGGAGAAGTCGGACCCCGGTGTGGTCCTGGGCGACGACGACATCTTCTTCGTCGACATCGGCCCGATTTACGGTGAAACCGAAGGCGACGCGGGCGACACGTTCGTCTTCGGATCGGATCCCGATCATCTCCGGGCCAAGAAGGAGGTTCGGCAGATCTGGGACGAGGTCCGGGAGGAATGGTTCACCAACGGCAGCAGCGGGCGCGAGCTCTACGACTACGCCGTCGCCACCGCGGCGGGGTACGGGTGGAACTTGAACATGGATCTGTCCGGGCATCGCCTGTCCGACTTCCCCCATTCGGCCCACTACGACGGGCCGCTGGCCGAGGTCGAGTTCCGGCCGAACCCGAATTTGTGGGTGCTCGAGATCGCCATCGCCCACCCTGAGCGAAAGTTCGGCGCGTTCTACGAAGACCTCCTGCTCGAAGACCAGTCATTCCCCGACTGAGCACCGGGGTGGTCGACAGCAAGCAATCCATTCGAGATCAAGACAAGGAGAGACGATGACAATGAGTGCAGGCACCAAGGACGTCTCGGCCATGCAGAAGATGCATGGGTTACGGACAAACGTCCTCGGCTTCCCCGCCCTGTTCGCGCAGTCGGTCGCGCTGATATCCCCGACCATGACCGCCGTGCTCATCATTCCGCTGGCCTTCGCCAGCGCGGGACAGGGGACGTGGCTGGCCTATGCCTTCGGCACCGTCATGCTGCTCTTCGTGGTCTTCTGCCTGAACCAGTTCGCCAAGCGATCGTCGTTCGCGGGCTCCATGTACGCCTACACCGCGAAGGGGCTTGGACCCAGCGCGGGAGTGTTCTCCGGCTGGACACTGATCTGGGCCTACTATTTCATTGCCGTGGCGGGCTTGTGCGGCTTCGCCGTGTTCTGCGCACAGCTCCTCTCGGCGTTGGGGTACCACGGATCCGTCCACCCGATCGTCTTCTTCGCCATCAGCGCGGCGGCCTGCTGGCTGGTCGCCTACAAGGACATCCGTGTCTCATCCATCCTGACCCTGGTCTTCGAGGGCGCGTCCGTGGCGTGCATCACTGCTCTGGCCTTTGTCATCCTGTTCAAGCACGGCTTCGTGGTGGACACGAAGCAGCTCAAGCTGAGCGGCGTCGACGTGCGGGGTATGGGCCTGGCGGTGGTCGCCTGCATCTTCTCGCTCGTCGGATTCGAGAGCGCCACGACTCTCGGTGGCGAGGCGAAGAATCCACGCCGCAACGTCCCGCGTGCGGTCATCGCGAGCCTGATCATCACGGGCTTGTTCATGGTCTTCATGGCCTACGTCGAGGTGGGGGGCACCAATAACTACGGCAGCTCCTGGACGAGCGGCCCGCTGATCTACCTGTCGGCGCTCTACGGCGTGTCCTTCTTCAAGATCCCGATCTGCATCGGGGCCATGGTGAGCTTCTTCTCGCTGTCGCTCTCGTGCCTCAACGGTGGCTCGCGGATCATGTACCCCATGGCCCGCCACGGCATCTTCTCGGGGCACCTTGGCCGGGCACACGCCACCAACCGCACGCCGCACGTGGCGGTGACCGTGTACATCGGCATGATCTTCGCCCTTCCGGCGTTCCTCATGATCTTCACCAACCCGCTCACGGCCTTCGGCGATGCCGGCACCTTGGCTGCCTTCGGCTTCTTGGTGGCCTACTACCTCATTACCGTGGCGGCGCCGGTGTACCTCAAGAAGCTGGGTGAGTTGCGCCCCCGCAATGTGGTCCTGGCCTCCGTCGCCGTGCTCTGCCTGCTCGTGCCTACCATCGGCAGCTTTTACCCGATGCCGGCATGGCCGGTGGACCTGTTCCCCTACATCTACCTGGCGTACATGGCGGTGGGTGGGACCTGGCTGTACATCGTCAACCATCGTCGGCCCGGGATCCTGGCCGACATAGAGGCCGACCTGGAGCGTGCGCCGGAACTCATCGCCGAGGAGGGCGTGGAGATCGGCGAGATCGCGCCACAACCGGCGATGGCGTGAGGCCGGGGCAACGAGTCGCCCGAGATTTCCGGGGCATGAACTCGGGCCGTTCCGCTTGTTCTGCCGGCGCCGGAGCGCCAGTATCGACAGGGTCAGGTTCGCCGGTTTCTCCAGCGCCGGCGCCCTGACGACGGACAGACAGACAGCGCAGCAGCGGGACCCAGGTTCCGTCAACGACCCGCCCGACTCCCCTTGGGCGGGTCGTTGCGCGCCCGGGGGTCAGATGAAGTCGGACAGTCCCTCCCACCCTGCCGGCGGCGGGGCCAGGCGCCAGAACTGCTCGGGGACCCGCCCCTCCATGCGGGCGCTGAGCGCGTGGTCCTGTTCGAGCGGCGCGATCTGTGACGTGTAGCACCAGATAGCGCGTCGCTTGCGCTCCTCGTCGGGCACGTGCGGGATGATGGCCGGCGTAGGCCAGGGCTGGGCGCGCAGCAACTTCGCCACGCGCCAGGCCAACAGCCCGGGTATGTGCTTGTAGCCATGGTCCTCGTAGCAGAACCACTCTCGTGCGGGTTGCTCCTGGCGCACGAGGAGGCAGGCGTCGTGCACCATTACGTGATCCGGGTTCCCCAGACCCATGGGGAAGAACACCGCAGTCGGATCGAATTCGGAGATGGTGACTGCGAGAACGGGTGCCACATCGGACGGCGTCGGGCGGTCCGGAGGCGCCAGGTACTGGTGGTCCGAGAACTCGAGCCATTCGTAACCCGAGCGGAGGACCGCCATGGCCGCCGCGTCCTCCTGGCGCCGCACTGCCACCACGTCGTCACCGGCGACGAAGCCGCCGAGCGCGTCCCATTCCGACGGCACGTCGGGGTAGGCGGGCGGCTGTCCGCCGAGCACGGTGACCACCGTCGTGTCGTCGTAGCTGGCGATGAGGTGGCCCGCCCCCATGGCGGCGTCGTCGAAGTGGGGGGAGACGACGAGGATCCGGCTCAGTGCGGCGGGGTCGACCTCACCCCACGTCGGTTCGGCGAAGGTGGCGCTCATGGCGGGATCATACGGGCACGTCGTCGACCTCACCGGCGACGTGACGCCGGAAGGCCGGGAGCAGCACGCCGATGACGGCAGCGCCGACGATGCAGGCGAGCCCGCCCGAGACCACCGAGAACTCAATGCTCGTCAGCGTGGCCACGGCGCCAGACTCCATGTCGCCGAGGCGAGGGCCGCCCTGCACCACGGCCATCTGAATGGAGGACATGCGACTGCGGAACCGTTCGGGGATGCTGCTCTGCAGCATGGTGTTGCGCAGGACGGCGGAGATGACGTCGGCCCACCCTGCCACGGCCAGGAGGACGAGCGCGATCCAGAGTGTGTCGGTGAACCCGAAGATCGCGATCGCCGCGCCCCAGACGGAGACGGCCACGATCACCGCCCAGCCCTGCCGCCGGAGGTTGGCGACCCAGCCCGTGGTGACAGCCCCTATGAGCGCGCCGACGCCCGGAGCGGCATACAGAAAGCCCAGGGTGATGGTGCCGCCCCCGAACACGGCGCCCGCCATGGCGGGGAACAGGGCGCGGGGCATCCCGAAGACCATGGCGTTGATGTCGATGAGGTAGACGCCTTGCAGCGCCTGGCGGGAGCGGAGGTACCGCACGCCCTCCTTGGTGGATTCCCAGGGGGAGAGGCCGCCGGCGCCGTGGGCCGGCGGGATGGGGCGGAGCAGGGCGGAGGTGACGGCGGCGACCACGAACGAGGCGGCGTCGAGCCCGTAGACGAGCGGGAGCCCGATGCCGAGCAGGAGACCGGAGAGGGCGGGGCCCACGATGACGCCCACCTGGAAGACGATCTGCGTCATGGCGGCAGCAGCGGCGAGGTGCCGGCGCTCCACCATGCCGGGGACGGCGGCCGAGCGGGCGGTGCTCGAGAAGCCGAAGAGGCCCGCCGCCAGTGCGCTGACGACGTAGAGCGCAGCGAGCGAGGGGTGAGGCACGGCAGCGTTGACGGCCAAGGCGCCACTTGTGAGCATCATGGCGACTGCCGTCCAGACCATGATCCGGCGTTTGTCGACCGAGTCACCGATGGGCCCGGCGGAGAGGGCCCCGGCGAGGAAGGGAAAGAGCTGGGCCAGGCTGATCGCGCCCACCTGCAGGGTCGAATGCGTCATCGAATACACCTGGTAGGGGATGGCCACGACTGTCAGCTGCGTGCCGATGACGGAAATGAGCTGACCGATGAAGAGGAGCCGGAAGTCGCGACTCTCCCGCAGCGGGGTGGTGTCCACCAGGATCCGGCCCGGCATGGCGGTCAGCCTACGGTCGGGGCCCGGTCCGGCTGGCCCGGCCCGGCCGTGACGCGCTCAGGAGAGTTGCTGGCCGAGGTCGCGCACGGAGATGTCCCAGGCCGCGGGCCAGTCGTTGGTGCGCAGGAGCGCGTCGCTCCCCCCGTCGCAGAAGAGCACGGACCCGCAGAAGAAGGACCCATCGGGCCCGAGCAGGAGGTCGACCACTGCGGCGATCTCCTCGGGCCGGCCCGGGCGGCCGATCGGGATGGGCAACATGTCGAGCAACGGACCGGCCTTGGCATCGGCCCGCATGCCCGCCACCATCGGCGTGTCGATCATGCCGGGGGCGACGGCGTTGAGCCGCAGTCCCGCCCCGGCCCAGTCGGGCCCGGTGGCGTTCTGGCGGACCCAATGGGCCACCGCAAGCTTGGTCGCCGGATAGGCCACCAGGGAACCCCGGGCATCGGCGATCCGCGAGCTCAGCTCCTCGTCGTGGTGCAGGCAGGCTTCGACGAGATCGGCCGGGACGGCGGGTTGCACGGTCGTCGAGTTCGAGCTGATGGCGACCGCCGCCCCGCCAGGGCGCAGGAAGGGACGCAGACCCTCGAGCACCTCCACCGTGCCGAAATAGTTCACGGCGGACAACAGTGAGCCGGGTCGGCCCGGCAGTCCCGCCAGCCCGGCACAGGTCACGATGCCGGCCAGCTCGCCGCCACTCCGTTCCGCAGCCGAATGGATGGCGGCGTTGCGGCCCTCAGGGGTGGAGAGGTCGGCCACGATGTCCGACGCGTCCTTGTCGATGCCGATGACGTTCCGGCCCGCGGCTTCGAGTCGCGACGCCGTGGCGGCCCCGATGCCCGAGGCGGCACCGGTGATGACGACGGTGCCGTCAAGCAGCGGGGTGCGCCTTCAGGAGAGCGAGTGCCTTGTCGGCGTGCGAACCCATGGAAACCTCGGAGTGAATGACATCGAGCACGGTGCGGTCGGTGTCGATGACGAAGGTGGACCGCTTGACCTTGAGGAAACTGACGCTGCGCTTCACGCCGAACAGGGCAGCCACGGTGCGGTCGGGATCCGACAGGAGGGGAAAGCCGAGCGACTCTTTCTGGTCGAACTGCTTCTGCTTGTCAACGGTGTCGGCGCTGATGCCGACCGGCTGGGCGCCGACGGCGGCGAACTCGCCGGCCATGTCCCGGAAGTGACAGCTCTCCTTGGTGCAGCCATAGGTCATGGCCGCGGGATAGAAGAACAGGACCACCGGCCCGTTGGCAAGGAAGTCGCTGAGCTGGCGTGGCGCTCCCGTCTGATCGGGGAGTGTGAAATCCGGAACGACGTCGCCCTTGTGCATCCGCTCAATGTAGGGCCAAAGCGCCGCGTCGTGCCCGGTTACCCCTCGAAGCGAAAGCCGACACCCCTGACGGTGACCAGGTGGCGGGGGTTGGCCGGGTCGGGCTCGACCTTGCGCCGCAACCGCTTGATGTGGGTGTCGAGCGTGCGGGTGTCGGTCAGTTCCTGATCCCACCAGAGCCGGTCGATGCACCAGTCACGGGTGACGACCTGGTCGCTGTGCGACATGAGGAGGGCCAGGAGGTCGAATTCCTTGCGGGACAGCTCGACCGGGACCTCGTCGACGGTGACCTCGCGGCGGCCCGCGTCGAGGCGCACCGGTCCGACGGCGAGGACTTCTTCGTGGTGCTCGGCGACGGCCACCCCGCGCCGCAGAACGGCGCGCATGCGAGCGACGAGCTCACGCAGCCGGAACGGCTTGGCAACGTAGTCGCTCGCCCCGAGCTCCAGCCCGAGCACAATGTCGACCTCGGAGTCGCGCGCCGTGACCATGATGATCGGCACGGGCTTGAGGCTGCGCATCTGCTGGCAGATCTCGATCCCGGACTGGTCGGGCAGCATGACGTCCAGCAGAACGAGGTCGGGGTGCACGCGGTGGAAGAGACGGAGCGCTTCGTGCCCGTCGCCGGCGGACTCGACCGTGAAGCCTTCACGGGTCAGGCCGGAGGCGAGCGCCTGGCGGTAGGACTCCTCGTCGTCGACGACGAGCACCAATGGTCGGTTGTCCCGCGGCGGCAGGGGAACAGGGGGCCGGCCGCTCGCCGCCGGCGCGCTTGCGATTGCCACGCTGATTTCGGCCTCAGGCAGCGTCGTGGGGGACCCGGGGAGGCCTGAATGGGAGGAGGGCAGGCGACGACGGCGGACGGGGGGTAGATCGCACCGACGTCGCCTGACGGCGCGGGGAGGCGAATTTCCGCACCCAGGTGAGCAAGGACCCGAAGAGCCCGGCGCACCGTGCGCGCAAGGGGCGGATGGCAATGACTTCGGCCAGGGCCTCCTGGCTGCGCGACCGTCGATTGTCGGGAGTCGACCGGACGCCCCGGCCCGGGTCCTCCGTCTGCCGATCTACGGTCGCCATCGCCTCTCACGCTACGAAGCCGAGGTGAACGTGCCGTGAAAGCGTTGCAACCAACAAGTGTGCTGCAGATGAACTCTTCACCGCTCCGGCCCTGTTCAGAAGATTACGCTCCCTCACACACGAGGAGGAGGTGCGGGATGACCGAGGCCATGGGCCACGGCGTGAATCAGCGCAAGGCCATAGAGATGACGGCCGCCGAGGTGGAGGCGTTCCTGGCGGAGCGACGGAACATGACCATGTGTTCCATCTCACCCGACGGCTCCATCCACGCCGTGGCCATGTGGTACGGGTTCCTGGACGGTTGTGTCACGGTGGAGACGAAGGCCAAGTCGCAGAAAGTCCAGAACCTGCGCCGGGACCCCCGTCTCACCCTCCTCTTCGAGGACGGTGACTACTACGAGGAGCTCCGCGGCGTGGAGCTGGTCGGCCGGGCGGAGATCATCGACGACCCAGACGAGCTCTGGAAGCTCGGCATCAGTGTCTACGAGCGCTACAACGGCCCGTACTCCGAGGACCTCAAGCCGATCCTCGAGATCATGCTGCACAAGCGCGTCGCGGTGAAGCTCAACGTCGAACGCACGGTCAGTTGGGACCACCGCAAATTGGGGCTGCCCTCGACGCGACCAGCCACGTGAAATTCGCCATCCGGCAGGCGGTCGCCGTCGCGCCGGACCGTGCGATGGCGGCCTACGGCTCTCCGACTTTCTACGAGGGGCGCCCGAAGCGTGACGACATCGAGGTGCGCGACGTCGTCCGCCATGAAGCGACCGCCGACCGCATCCTGTTGGAGGTGCGCCTCGCCTTCACGGGCTCGCTGTCGCCTGCGGTGCGCGCCGTGGTCGACCCCGCGAAGATGTCGTGGATCACCCGGACCGAGATCCTGCTCGCCGAGAGCCGTTCCAGCTGGGTGGTGTTGCCCGACCACTATCCCGACCGGTTGCGCGCCAGCGGGACCTACCGGTTCGAGGAGGGCGACAACGGTCCGGGCACCTGCGACGTGGAGGTCGAGGGCGAGCTCGTGGTCCGGGTCCCGATCGTGGGCAGATCGGTCGAGAAGGTCATCGTCAACGACCTGCGGGCATACATCGCCGACGAGGTCAGGGGCATCGCCGACTGGGAAGCCTGACGCTCAGCGGCCCGGCTGGTCACACACCTTGAGCATCTGGGTCATGCCGTCCTCGATCCCACCCGCCAGGATGTCGATGTCCGGCGTGGTGTCGTAGTCCCCCGTGATCCCGAAGTTGACCTCACCGTCGTAGGAGAAGATGGCGATTCCGAGTCGTATCTGCCCACCGAGTGGTACGTAGGGAAAGGCGCGGATCATCCGCCGGCCGGCCGCATAGAGCGGGAACTGTGGGCCCGGAACGTTGGTCGTGACCGTGTTCACGTTGCGCTGGGCCGCCCTGGTGGCGAGCCGCATGCCGAGCGCCAGGAGCATCGGCGGTGCGAACCCGGACATGGACGTCAGAGCCTCCCCGGCCAGCGCTTGGCTCGAGTCCTTGAGGTCCTTCATCTGGTCAGTGATGACATGGAGGCGCAGCGCCGGGTCGTCGATATCGACCGGGAGCTCGGCGAACATCGCCGAGACCCTGTTCTCGTAGGTGCCGTCGCCCACCGCCTTGCCTGACGAGTCGCGGGGGCGGACCGAGACGGGCACGAGCGTGCGAACCACGCGGTCGACGTCCTCGTCGCGGGAGAGGAGCAGCTCGCGGAAACCGTTGGTGATGCTGGCGAGCACCACGTCGTTGAAGGTACCCCCGAGGGCTTTGCGCACCCGCTTGATATCCTCGACCGATGTCGTCGCCCAGGCGTAGCGCCGATGGGGCCCGAGCGGTCCGTTGAGGCTGGAAGGAGGGGTCGGGCGGACCAGGCCGGCCAGCGAGAACAGGCCACCCGCCACCTCCAGCGCGTAGCCCGCCATCTTCCGGAGGGCCCGCGTCTGGGCCCGCGCCGCCCGCACCTGTTCGTAGGGCGATTGCATCACGTTTTCCAGAGCTTCCAGTATCAGCTGCAAGCTCGAGGGCTCGGGCCGCGGCGTCCACAGCGACGGCGCCACATGGACGGCGTCGGGGGACAGGTCCATGATCACCGCCAGCAGGTCGGTGCCGGAGACCCCGTCGACCAGTGCGTGGTGTGTCTTGGCCAACATCGCCCAGCGTCCGTCCTCGAGGCCCTCGACCACCCAGATCTCCCACAACGGCTTGGACCGGTCGAGCTGTTGCGCCATCACCCGGCCGACCAGCTTGCGCAGTTCGCTCTCGCCCCCCGGAGCGGGCAGCGCCGTATGGCGCAAGTGGTACTCGATGTTGAAATACGGGTCGTCCACCCAGACCGGACGCCCCAGTTCGAAGGGGACGAAGCGGACCTTCTGGCGGTAGCGCGGGACGAGGTCGAGCTTGGCGTCCACCATGGCGACGATGTCGCTGAACGAGGGCGGAGGCCCCTCGAAGATCGCGACCGAAGCAATGTGCATGTGGGACACGTGGTCCTCGATGTGGAGGAACGAAGCGTCCAGCGGGCTCAGGCGATCAGGACTCATCGACCCTCCCTTCAGCAATGCCCCCCCGGGAACTCAGACTAGCCCTGGGTGGTGTCGCGTTCTCGGAGTCAGCCGGTGGACGCGGACGCGGCAGCGAGCGGGGAGCCGAGCGAGGCGAGGGCGGGGGTGTCGAGGATCAGCTCGCAGGTCTCCTCGTAGGCCGCCTCGATCACCTGCGGGCTCCGATCCTCGGCCATGGCTCGCAGTCCCATTGCGTGGCGCGCCCGCGGACCCGGCTCCAGGCTGATCACGACGACCCCGGCCTCCTGCAGCCGGGCGACCTCACGCTCCATGCGCCGGTGCACGGAGCGCCTGAGCCAGCCGTCGGCCCCGTTGGCACTGCCGCGGGCTGCCGACATGGAGGAGATGACGACGACGACGTCGAGCCCCTCGGACCGCAGCACGTCAGCGTTCGTGGCCGAATGCACGCCACCGTCGACGTACTCGGTGCCGCCGATGTCGACGGGCCGGAAATAGCCCGGAATGGCACATGAGGCCAGCACGGCGTCGGCCAGCCGGGCTGGTGGGGCACCGGCGCGGCCGAAGACCACGCGGGCACCGTCCGACCGGCGGACCGTGCAGATCCGCAGCCCGTCCGGCCAGCGACTGCCTATGTGCGCGTCGAGCCCTCGGGCCCGCTCGGAGATGTCGATCGTTCCTCGAGGGAGGAGCGTCATGGCCGCCACGTCGGGCCTGAAGGCGAGGGGCCGCCGCACGGCACGCGCGATGAGCGCGGGCGATGGCAGGTTCCACGGCCGGAGCATGGTGCGCACCGACGGAGTGGGCAGCGGCTCGACGTCCGGGGGGAGGATACGGCGCAGGATGGCACCGCCCCGCCGCGACGTGGGGACGCCGTAGAGCGACGCCGCCAGGTCCGTGGCGGGCACCCCCACGCGAAGTGCCGCGCCGGTCACCGAGCCGGCAGAGGTGCCGACGATGATGGCGGCGTTTCGCGGATCCCAGCCGGTCTCGCGCCGGAGCGCCGAAAGAACGCCGGCCTGGTAGGCCTGGCCGACGACACCACCGGCGCCGAGCACCAGCCCGATCGAAGCGGTCTTCTGGCTCCCGATTCCTCCACGGATCACCTTCATCACCCACCTTTTTACCCGGCGCTGCAAACGTTCGCGCCGAATTGCGTCGCTCCAGGTGAATGTCCTGGCCGAGCGTCCTTTTGCAGCACCAGTTGCCGGTCTGCACGGCGATTGCAGGGGCCCACAGGGCAACCGGCCTGCGGAGTGCGAGGCTCAGGACTCGAGGAAGCGGAGCACGGCCAGGACCCGGCGGTGGTCCTTCTCGGACACCGGCAGGTCGAGCTTGGCGAAGATGTTGGCGACGTGCTTCTCGACCGCGCCTTCGCTGACGACGAGCGCGTTCGCGATGGCGGCGTTGGACCGCCCCTCCGCCATCAGCCCCAGGACCTCGCGCTCGCGCATGGTCAGGACGGAGAGCGAGTCGATGCGTCGCGTCGCACCGAGAAGCTGGGTCACGACTTCGGGGTCCAAGGCGGTACCTCCTACGGCGACGCGCTCCAACGCCTCGACGAAGTCGCTGACGTCGGCGACCCGGTCCTTCAACAGGTAGCCGATGCCGGCGGCATCGTCGGCCAGCAGGTCGGCGGCGTAGCGCGTCTCGATGTACTGGGAGAAGAGCAGGATGCCCAGTCCCTCGTGGCGGCTGCGGAGATCGAGGGCGAGACGGAGCCCCTCGTCGGTGAAGGTCGGTGGCATCCGGATGTCGATGACGGCGACATCCGGCGGGTTCTGGGAGACCGAGCTGCGCAGCGCGGCCGGGTCACCGACCGCGCCGGTGATGACGAAGCCTCGGTCGACGAGGAGCTGGACGAGACCGTCACGCAGGATTGCGGAGTCCTCGGCGATGGCGATGCGAAGGGCGCCGACCATCAGGTGGCGAGCGGGAGGTCGACGGTGACGACAGTGGGGCCGCCCGGTGGGCTGACGAGGTACAGCTGCCCGTCGACTGCGTGGACCCGGTCAGCCAGGCCGGCCAGGCCGCTCGACGAGGACCCGACCGTGGTCAGCTGCGCCCCACCGGTCCCGTCGTCGCGCACGACGAGACGCAGCCAGGTTCCCTGCTGCGTGCAGAAGACCGACGCCCGCGAGGCTTGTGCGTGCTGGGCCACATTGGCCAGGAGCTCGGCCACGCAGAAGTAGGCGATGGCCTCAATGGCGGGCGTCGGCCGCGCCTGCATGGTGACGGAGAGCTCGGTGGGCACCGCGCTGCGGGCGGCCAGCGTGGCCAGTGCGCCCTCCAAGCCGATGTCGAGTGCGGGGGGATGGATGCCGCGCGCGATGTCGCGCAGCTCGGCGATGGCTTCCTTGGCACCCCGGTGCGCCGCGTCGATCAGTTCGCGGATCCGCTCGAGATCGACATGGTCGGGGTCGACCTCGAGCTTCTCCTTGGCCATGCCCAGGCGCATGGCCAGCGCAACCAGTTGGGCCTGGGTGCCGTCGTGCAGGTCGCGCTCAATGCGGCGCAGCGTGGCGGCCGAGGCGTCGACCGTCTGGGTCCGCGCCTGTTCGAGGGAGCGCACGCGCGTGGCCATCGGGTCGGGCCCGAGCAGGCTGCGGATCATCTGCCGGTCGACGTTGACGAAGCCCCGCATGACCCAGGGCGCTGCGAAGAAGAAGATGGCGCCCAGGACGAAGCCGGCGAGATCTCGCGTGAACCCTCCGCTGTTGAAGCCGTTGAAGTCGTGCGCGGGGAAGAAGGCCGACACGAGTCCCCACACCGGCGACCCGCCGCCGCCGTGTCCGAAGAGGGGGAGCGTGAGCAGGACGAATGCATCCCACCACAGGCTGAACGCGACGAACACGCCCAGAATGGACCAGGGCACCTTGAGCGCCAGGTAGGCCACGCTGCGCCACGCCACGCGATCGCGCAGGCGGGACCCGAGCCAGCCGAAGAACCCCGGGCGCCCGAGGAAGGGTTCGGGGTCTTCCACCTCTTCACCGAGCATGTTCCGCGCCAGGCTCCGCTGCAGCGCGCCGATGCCGCGGGCGCTCCGCAGCGAGAGGGCGAGAATGGCCAGACCGACGACGGTGATGGCCAGGACGACACCGGCACCCATGGTGAAGGCCACGAAGGCCAGTCCGACCCCGGCCAGGCCGGAACCCAGAAGGAAGAAAGCCAGCTCCTTCCACGGACGCGCGGTGAACGGTTCGTGCAGCACCGTGTTTGTGAGCGCCTTCACACGGAGCTTCTGCTCCTCGGTCAGGGCCATCGACAGCTCCCGCCCGCCGATCCGCACCTTGACGCTGCTGTCCTCACCCGGGTCCGGCGTCATGCGTCCCGTCGGTTGAGGAGCAGGGCGCCCAGCCCCAGCGCAACGGCGCAGTAGGCGACCATGAGCACGGCCCCAAGTGTGACCGACAGAGAGTGTAAGTGCGGAACGACGGCTGCCACCGAGTTGGCGAAGATGAGCTCGGGAGCGAAACGGGCGATGCTCTCGGAGATCGAGGAAAGCAAGATGGACGCCAACAGGGTGCAGCCAGCGAACACGGCGATGGCGCCGGCGGTATGACGGATCACGGTGCCGATGCCCAGGCCCAGGAGAGCGAACAGCGACAGGAAGGCTCCCGACAAGGCCACCGCCCGGAACACACCCGGTTGTCCGAGTGACGCCGTGGGTGCACCACCCGAGAGGACGGCCTGACCCTCGAAAAACACGATGAAGCTCAGTGCCTCGCCGACGATGAGGGTGCCCAGCCCGACCAGGACGACCTTGGCCGTCAACAGCACGCCGCGCCGCGGCATGGCAGCCAGGGACGAGCGGATCGTCCCCGAGCCGTACTCGCCGCTCATGGCCAGCACGCCCAGGATGCCGAGGGTGAGAGAGCCGATCGCCAGGCCGGCCAGCGACTGGTTGGTGGGATCGAACCCGCTGTACCACGCGCGGGAATGGTGCAGGGCGCCGTGGGTCGACAGAAAGGTCACGAGCAGCGCGCCGACGACCGTGGTGAGCAAGGTCCATCGTGTCGAGCGCAGCGAGACGAGCTTGGTCCATTCGGCCCGCAGGGTTTGGCGCAGACCGGCACGCCACGGTTCGGACTGTGCACTCGCGCCCCCGGTGGTGACGCGGCTGGCGGTGAGGGGAAGTGTGGTCACAAGAAATCCTTTCAACGAACCGGCACGGCGACGTGCGCCCCGTCCTTGTCGACGGTGTGCGAGCGGTACTCGGTCGAGGTGCTCGTGAGTTCCATGAAGACATCCTCCAACGACGCGCGCAGCGGAGTGAGCTCGTGCAACGTCAGCTCCTGATCGGCCGCCAGTTCGCCGATGTCGGCGGAGGACAGGCCCGAGGCGACAATGACCCCGTCCCTGTCGACCGAGGGCCGTGCGCCGACCCGGGAGAGCACCGCGGCGAAGCGCTGGGGCGTCGGCGTCACGATGCGCACGGCGTCTGCTTGGTGGCGCGCCACGAACTCGTCGACGCTCGTGTCGGCGATCAGCGTGCCGCGGCCGATGACCACGAGCCGTTCCGCGGTGAGCGCCATCTCGTTGATCAGGTGACTCGAGACGAGCACCGTTCTGCCTTCCGATGCCAGGTCACGCAACAGGTTGCGGACCCAGCGGATGCCCTCCGGGTCGAGGCCGTTGACCGGCTCGTCCAAGAGCAGCACGCCGGGGTCTCCCAGGAGGGCGCTGGCGATGCCGAGCCGCTGTCCCATGCCCAGCGAGAACTTCCCCGCGCGGCGGTCGGCCACCGCTGTGAGCCCGACGAGGTCGAGCACGGTGTCAACGCGCCCGGGGGGAATGTCGTTGGCCTGGGCGAGCCAGCGCAGATGATTCCGTGCGCTCCGGCCGGGATGGAAGGCCTTGGCGTCGAGCAACGCCCCGACCTCGCGCAAGGGCCAGGACAACTCGTCGTAACTGCATCCATTGACGAGCGCCGAACCCGCGTCGGGTTTGTCGAGGCCGAGGATCATGCGCATGGCGGTGGACTTCCCCGAACCGTTGGGGCCGAGGAAGCCGGTGACGACACCTGACGAGACCGTGAAGCTCAGGTTGTCGACGGCAAGCGTCTCGCCGTAGCGCTTCGTGAGCCCGCGGGTGACGATCATGGGTCTCCTTTCGCAACCGGGGCCGGACCTTCCGTGCCACCTGCCTCCCAGCATGAGGCGACCGGGCAAGTCAGGGAATGCCGCTACCGGGCGTCCGGACCTGGGGCTAGCCCCAGTCGCCGCCTGTCTGGACGAGGTGCTCAGCCGGCGGAGGACGCGACCGGCGAGCCCGGCCAGGCCGGGTAGGAGGGTGCGCGGTCGGGTGGCGTCGCGTAGCTGGTGACCGAGCCGGGCAGCGAGAACATTGGCACGGCACCGGCCGGGACGGTTCCCGCCTTGTACCGCTTGCCCCCGTTTACGTAGCGCATCAACCCGCTGCCCTCCACGCCCTCCTCGTCTGGTCCCTTGGCCGTGGCGTCGTACCACAAGAAGGTGTAATCGGCGGGCGACGAGTAGCTCGGAAGCGGCGCGGCCCCCTGATAGCCGTACGCATCGAGTGGCGACGTGGGCCCGCCGCCGGTCGGTGGGGCGTGGAACAACCCGGCGGTGAACGTGTAGGGCGTGAGATCCGGGCCGGCCAGTTGGATGCCGGTGAAGAGCTGTTCGATCGGCGGGATGATCGCTGGTGCGGCCACCGACGCCGGCGTGGCCTTGGGGCCGTACCACCAGTGGTAGAGGTGGTCGGCGTCTCCGGCGGACACGGGCACCGGCACGCCGAGGCTGGTCACCCCGAATGCGTGTGACCACTCCGCCTGGTCGTAGTAGCGCCCGAGGGCGGACGTGTCGGTGAGGACGATTCCAGTGATGATCCACTCGGGGAAATAGCCGATGTTGGCGCAGGCTTTCGTGAGGTAGATCGGCATAATGGGGTCGCCGGCGAAGATGACGCTGGTGGCGCCCGACGCCTTCAGCTTCTCGGCGATGGTCGCCGCCGACGTCGGCAGCGTCGTGAGGTCGAGCGTGTAGGTGAGATCTGTGGGCGAGGCCATGGCGACGCGGCCGGCCGTGAGCTTCTTGGTGAGCGCAGCGGTCAACTGGGCGTATCCCGGTGAGGGCGGCTCCGATGTCTCGCTCACCACGATGAACTTGCGCTTCTGGGTGTGCAGGGCTGGAGCGCCGGCCCAGACGGCGTCCTTTCCGTTCAGCTTGGCGACGACGTAGTCGATCGTCTCGAACAGCGAGGTGTCGGCCGTGGGCAGGTTGGCCCACTGAAACGGCGCGTTCTTCTGGATCTCGCCGTTGGTGGACGAGTCGCCGCACACCAGGCACAGCACATGGAGCCTGGCCAGCTCGTCCTCGTAGGCGGTGGTCTCCCCCGGCCCGTTAATGGAGGCGAAGGCGTGGAGTTGTTGGGCGACGGTGACGGCGTCGGCATGGGCGGCGACGGGGTCGGTGTCGGCTCCCGAGGCGGTGAAGGGGATCAGGTTCACGTGCCGGCCGTACTGTTCGTAGATCTGGTTGAACATGGCGACGTAGGCCTGGGCAGTGGCGAGCCCCTGCGCGTTGGTACCCGCGGCGCCTGAGATCGCCGACGCCAGGCCACCCGGCTGAGCCTGGTAGTAGACGACGTTGATCACACTGCCCGAGACGCCGCTGAAGGTGGCACCGCCGTTGGCCCCCGTGAAGACCGGCACACAGGGCGGGGCGTACACGGTCGGCATCTTCAGGCGGCCGGTTGCGTGGTCGCACTCGGAACCCCAGTCGTAGGCCGACGTCTTCCCCGCCTTGGCCGCTGCGGCGTAGGTGACCGGCACGCTCGTGTGCCCGTTCTGCCGGGAGGTCCCGGTGCTGGCGGGCGTCGCCGAGGTCGTCCCCTTGTTCTCGTGCGTGGTGGCCGACACGCCGGCCACGATGAGCGCGGCGACGATGAGGACGACCGGCCCGCCCCGGCGCAGCAGGCTCACTGCTGGCCAGGGCCGCTCGGCCCCTGACCGGGCCGAGCCCGGCTCCGCCTCGGGGTCGTTCATTTCTGGTCCACCTCCGTGGTCGTTGTCGTCGGTGTGGCAGCGACGCCCGAACGCGAGAGGACGAGCGAATTGGAGCCGAGGAAGGCCTCCACGACCAGGGGGGAGGCGAGGACGTCGCCCGGCGGCCCGCTCGTGAGCACGGCGCCCCGATCCATGGCGACGACCCGGTCGGCCAGCTCCGCGATGAACGCGATGTCGTGCTCGACGACGAGCATGGTGGCGTCGAGTCGGTCCCGGACGGTGCGTAGCAGGCCGACCATGGCCTCGACCTCGCGCTGGGCCACGCCCGAGGAGGGTTCGTCGAGCAGGACGACGGAGGGCTGATGAGCCACCACGGCCGCCAGGTCGACGAGGCGTCGGGAGCCGGTCGAGAGCTCGCTCACGAGGCTTTCGGCGTAGCGGTCCAGGCCGAAGAGGTCGAGGAGCTCGTCGACGCGTTGCATGACGGCCGCCTCGGTGCGCACCTGGAGGGGCAGGCGGAGCACGGCGTTGAAGGGGTCGCGGACGTCGGTGAACCGCTCGAGTGAGACGGCCACCGCATCGCGCACGGTCAGGCCGGAGAACAGCCGAGAGTCCTGGAAGGAGCGCCCGAGCCCGAGCCGGGCGCGCGCCGAGGCCGTCCGGTCCGTGACATCGACGCCCGCCAGCTCGATCCGCCCGGCGTCGGCATGGAGAAACCCGGACACGACGTCGAAGAGGGTCGTCTTGCCGGCGCCGTTGGGCCCGATGATCCCCACGATCTCGCCGTGGTCGGCGTGCAGGGACACGTCATGCAGGGCGTTGTTGCCGCCGAAGCTGAGCGAGAGCCCGCGCACCTCGACCTCGGGCCGCCCATCCCTGTTCGGCGTCGACGGACCGGGCGCCGGCGCCGCGAGCGCGTCGGAAGCCTTCTGGACATAGACAGACCAGAGGAGCTCCGGGTGGGCGGCCAGCTCGTCGGCCGTCCCGGAGAAGCGCACGACGCCGGTCTCCATGACATAGACGCGGTCGGCCACCGCGACGGCGACGTTCATCGACTGCTCGACCAGGAGGATGGCGGTGCCGGCCTGGCGCATCGACTCGATCGCGCCGAGCAGCTGCTCGACGACGAGGGGGGAGAGACCGAGGGACAACTCGTCGATGAGGAACAGCTTGGGCCGGGTGATGGTGGCCATGGCGAGGGCGAGCATCTGCTGCTGGCCGCCCGAAAGGTTGGCGGCCCGCTCCTGGCGCCGCGAGGCCAGGAGCGGGAAGGCGGCGAGCGCCTCGTCGATCATGTCAGCGTCGTGCTCCCCGCGCCGTCGGCCTTGCCACGCCGCCACGCGCAGGTTGTCGTCCACGCGCAGGTTGGGGAAGATGCCCTCGCCACCGGGAACCTGGGCGACGCCCAGGCGGGCGATCTCGTCGGGGGGCAGGTGGGTGATGTCGCGCCCGTCGAACACGATGGCACCGTGATCGGCCTCGACCACCCCGCCGATGGCCCGTAGGAGGGTCGACTTGCCGGCGCCGTTGGTGCCGACCAGGGCGACGATCTCACCCTCGCCCACTTCGATGGCGACGTCGGCCAGCACGACGACCCCGTCGTAGCCCACGCTGAGCTCGCGCACGGCGAGGAGGGGCAACTGGCCGGCCCGGCGGTCCACCAGCATCTGGGTCCGCGTGCGCATGGAGGTCCACACGTCCTGGATGTCGCGTTCCATGAGGCCGCCCGCACTCGACACGATGAGTCCGCCGATGATGAAGATCGGGACCAGAATCAGGAGTCCGTAGCGGAATCCGACGGCGTCGCCCAGCGCGCCGACGACGGGCAGCACGAGGAATCCCGGCAGGACAAACAGCGCTCCGAGCGAGAACCCGACGGAGCGCACTCGGGATGGGATGGCGAGGGAGAGGGACGCCAACACGCCCGGTCCCACGATGGCCAGCGAGAAGTCGATGCCGGCGTTGCCGACGAAGGCCAACGGGACGTTCGGCGCCAAGGCGAAGAGAACAGCGAAGCCGGAAGCGACGACCGAGGCCACCGCGAGCATGCGAAACACGAGGCCGATGTCGCGCCGCGCCAGGCGGGTGGCGATGACGGCGCCCACGGCGAGGCCCAACAGATCGAACAGCTGGATCGGCGCAATGAGGTAGGCGCGCTGCACCGCATCGAGGTGGAACGTCTCCTGGTACTGCAGCGAGGCCAGGGACGTGAACCCCGCGATGGCGGCCGCGAGGAAGGGGAGGGCGATGAAGATGCGACGCAGCACGCCGATTTTCCACACGGTCCGCCAGGCCTCGCCCAGCGAGGGAGGCGGTTCGACGGGGATGTCGACGACGACGTCGGCCAGCGGAGCGGGCTCGCCGCGCTCCGAGGCGACCATCTGCTCGCTCAGCTCGAGTTGCTCGTGGCGTCCCCGCGGCGGTTCACGGAGGCGCAAGCCCACGGCGACGACGAGCACGATGGGCACGGCGAAGACGAAGAAAGGGGCGCGCCACGAGAAGAGCGAGGCCAGGCCGGCACCGAGAAGGACGCCGACGATGGCGCCGATGCTGATGCCCGAGCGGTGGG
>Ga0302181_10000141_pt1 | contig 67623 bp, 59 predicted proteins | sample I_Palsa_E3_3_FD_198786 | JGI IMG/M metagenome (GOLD analysis project Ga0302181, IMG submission 198786) | Peat permafrost microbial communities from Stordalen Mire near Abisko, Sweden - I_Palsa_E3_3 | ecosystem: Environmental > Terrestrial > Soil > Palsa > Peat permafrost | place: Sweden...
CGAGGACCAGCGTGGCGCGGGCCATCGGCCCGACGTCCACGACCGTGTGGCCGAACGCGGCCCCCTCGGTACCTTCGCCGCGCACGCTGATGATGGTGGGCGCGGACGTGACCGTCTCCGCGGGCACGGTGATCACCGTGGCCGCGGCAAAGGAAGCGAACGCACGCGCGCTGACCCGGTCGCTCGGCACGTACGCCGACCCTATCCTCGGATCACCGCGCTCGGCCTTCTCGGCCTTGACCTCAGGTGACGGCGTGACCTCCAGGGTCCAGCGGCCCTCGGGCAGCGGGTCGGCCCCGTGCAGGCCACGGAGGCGGCGCAGCGGGGTGAACCGCCACTCCTCCTCGCGGCCCGTCGGGACCGGGAAGTCCGCCGGGTCGTACGACTGGTGCTCATGCAGCCTGGAGACGGGCGCGTCGGACTCGAGCGCCCCCTGAAGAAGCGACATCAGCCGACCGCCCCCTCCATCTGCAGCGCGATCAGCCGGTTCAGCTCCAGCGCGTACTCCATCGGCAGTTCGCGCGCGATCGGCTCGACGAAGCCGCGCACGATGGTGGCCGCGGCCTCATCCTCGGTCATGCCCCGGCTCATCAGGTAGAACAGCTGGTCCTCGGAGATCTTGGAGACGCTGGCCTCGTGGCCCATCTCCACGTCGTCCTCGCGCACGTCCACGTACGGGTAGGTGTCGGACCGGCTGATCTTGTCCACCAGCAGCGCGTCGCACTTGACCGTGGACTTGGAATGCTCGGCGCCCTCCTGCACGTTGACCAGGCCCCGATAGGAGGTCCGGCCGCCCGCGCGGGCCACCGACTTGGACACGATCGTGGACGACGTGTTCGGCGCGCAGTGCACCATCTTGGCCCCGGCGTCCTGGTGCTGGCCCTCACCGGCGAACGCGACCGACAGGGTCTCGCCCCTGGCGTGCTCGCCCATCAGGTAGACCGCCGGGTACTTCATCGTCACCTTGGAGCCGATGTTGCCGTCGATCCACTCCATCGTCGCGCCCTGCTCGGCGATCGCGCGCTTGGTGACCAGGTTGTAGACGTTGTTCGACCAGTTCTGGATCGTCGTGTACCGGCAGCGCGCGTCCTTCTTCACGATGATCTCGACCACCGCCGAGTGCAGCGAGTCCGACTTGTAGATCGGCGCGGTGCAGCCCTCCACGTAGTGCACGTAGGCGCCCTCGTCCACGATGATCAGGGTCCGCTCGAACTGGCCCATGTTCTCGGTGTTGATCCGGAAGTAGGCCTGCAGCGGGATGTCCACGTGCACGCCCTTCGGCACGTAGATGAAGCTGCCACCGGACCAGACCGCGGTGTTCAGCGCGGCGAACTTGTTGTCGCCCGGCGGGATGACCGTGGCGAAGTACTCCTGGAACAGCTCCGGGTGCTCGCGCAGGGCCGTGTCGGTGTCCAGGAAGATGACGCCCTTCTCCTCAAGGTCCTCGCGGATCTTGTGGTAGACGACTTCGCTTTCGTACTGCGCCGCCACCCCCGCGATGAGCCGCTGCTTCTCGGCCTCGGGGATGCCGAGCCTGTCGTAGGTGTTCTTGATGTCGGCGGGCAGGTCATCCCAGCTCTCGGCCTGCTTCTCGGTCGACCGGACGAAGTACTTGATGTTCTCGAAATCGATGCCAGTCAGATCCGCGCCCCAGGCCGGCATCGGCTTGCGCCGGAACATGCGCAGCCCCTTCAGCCGCAGGTCCAGCATCCACTCCGGCTCGTTCTTCAGCGCTGAGATGTCGCGGACTACGTCCTCGGACAGGCCGCGGCGCGCAGCCGTGCCCGCCACGTCACTGTCGGCCCAGCCGAACTTGTACGTGCCCAGGCCGTCAAGGTTGTCCTGTGGTGCGGTCGTTGTCATATGAAGAGCCCATCCCTCGTTTTGTCAGCGGCTCGTGATAGCTTCCGTCGCGTCTGGCTGGTATCAAACCGGATCCGCCCCAGGGCATGGGGTGGCGGCGCAGGGAGACTTCTAGGGGTTGCCCGAGTCTGTGAGCCGTGAACCAACAGCGTGACCGGCAGGTCACGGCTGGAATCCAGGCCTGCCCAAGGCTTGGAGGATGCCAAATGAAGAGCCCTCCGGAGCTCGCAGCGGCTCAACATGGCTGACCGCCACGGCATTCCGCACCCGCCTGAGCGCTTATGCCCTGGCGGTCAGCCAGGGAGTGGCCGGTGACGTGCGTGGTGCAGATGCCGTCGCCGTGGGCGATCGTAGCCAGCCGCTGTACCGGGCGGCCCAGCAGCCGGCTGAAGGCCTCGGTCTCCGCCTCACACAGCTGCGGGAACTCCTCGGCCACGTGCGCGACCGGGCAGTGATGCTGGCACAGCTGCTCACCGCCGGCCAGCGCCGCCGCGGCCTCGCCGGCCATTGCGGTCGCACCGGCCGCTGCGCCGGCCGGGGCCGGGGCCGGGGCCGGGGTGGGAGCTGGTGCCGCGGACGCGGAGGCGGCGTAGCCGTCCGCGGACAGCGCGTCGGCCAGCGCCCGCACCCGCTCGCCGGGCGCCACCCCGGCCAGCACCGCGCCGTACCGGCGCTCCAGCTCGGAAACCTGGTGGCGGGCGAACTTCTCCACCGCGGCCGGGCCGGCCTCGGTGGCCAGGAAGCGCAGCGCGCTGCTGGCCAGGTCGTCGTAGGCGTGCTCGAAAGCACTGCGGCCGGCGTCCGTGATCGCGAACAGCCGGGCCGGCCGGCCCCGGCCCCGGCTGGCGTACGTCCGGGCGGAGCGGGTCTCGATCAGGCCCTCGGCGAGCAGGTTGTCCAGGTGACGGCGGATCGCCGCCGGGGTCAGCCCGAGCCGGCCGCCGATCAACGACGCGGTGGACGGCCCTAGCTCCAGGATCAGCCGGGCGACCCGGGCCCGGGTGCCCCGCTCGGCCCGGGCCTGCGCGGACAGCTCGCCCCTGGGCCGCGGCGCCGCCACCGGGCTCATCAAGCCTGACGAACCGGGCGAACCCGCGCGCACGGGACGGCCGGCCACGGCATCGTGTGCCGCCGCCAGGCTCACCCTTCCGGGCTCCGTGTCCGCTGTCCGCATGTTTTTCACAACACTAGTATGCCGTAAATAAGTCCGCTCCGGCAGAGTTTACCGCACGTCAATGTGACGTAAATCGCCGGGGCGGGGCATCCGGCCCGCGAACCGGCCCCGGCCCCGTAACGTCGTAGGTGTGCGGACTCCCAGATGGTCCGTTCAGCCGTAACGAACAGCTGCGGCGCGGCCGGATCGTATTCCGCGCCAGGTCCAGGCGCCCGGGCGCCGTTTCCGCCCCGGGCCGATGAGGAAAGAACAGCACATCATGGCCTCCTCCGAGCCCGCTAAGCCCAGCCTGCCCGACGTACCCGATCTGCTGGACGTCCTGGTGCCGGCCGGCCCGCCCGTGCTCGCGATCAGTGACCTGCACCTGCCGCCGCGGCGCACCGACGACTCCGCGCGCACCTGCGGCGTCCTGGCTGCCCGGCTGGCGGCGGAGCCGGGCCCCGTCACCGTGGTGCTGGCGGGTGACGTCATCGAACTGCTCGGCTTCCCGCAGGCCACCGCGGCGGAGATCCTGCGCGAGCACGAGATCCTGTGCGCCGCCCTCACCGCGGTGTCCGCGCGCGGCGGCCAGGTCGTTTATGCGATCGGCAACCACGACAACGAGCTGGCCTGGGACATCAAGACCGCGGACGCGGTCCGGGAGATGACGGGGGCCCGGCTCTGCCTGGCCGCCGACCTGGTGCTGCCCAGCGGCCGGAAGATCCGGGTCGAGCACGGCCACCAGCTCGATCCGTACAACTGCTTCGACGACCAGCGCAACAGCCTGGACACCCCGCTTGGCCACCACATCGTGCGGCAGGTCCTGCCGCGGATCGAATGGCTGGGCCGGGACTGGCTGGACGGCGCGCACGAGATGGCCGACCCGGCCGACTTCCCGGCCTTCGTCGGCTCCCGGCTGTTCTACCGCAAGCTGGTCCGGCACGCCTGGTGGCTGCTCCTGCTGCCGGTCCTGCTGCTGCTCGGCCTGCGGATATCAGAGATCTTCGAGCTCCAGTCGCGTTACCCGGACACCACCCGGTGGGTGCACGGCGCCGAAGTGCTCGGCTACGGCGCGGTGGCCGACCTGATCGTGGTGGCCGTGATCATCGCGATCGTCTCCCGCCGGGCGTGGACGGCGATCAGCGAGCTGGCCCTGGCGGAGCGCGGCTACGGGCAGAACCGTGCCGCCCGGCAGCGCGCCGTGGACCTGACCGGCGACGGCTACCGCGGTTTCCTGTCCGGCCACACCCACCACCCCGAGCTGGACAAGGCCGGCTCCGGTTTCTACGCCAACACCGGATCGTGCACCACGGTGGTCGAGGCGACCATCACCCGGCCCGGCCTGCCACCCGCATACCTGCGGGCGCAGCAGATCACCTGGGTGGAGATCACCGCTGATCGGGTCATCCTGATGGCCGCGCGGATCCAGCTGCCCGGTGCGACCCGGCTGGAACGCTTCGCCGCATACGGCCACAGCCAGTTCTCGGCCACCCCCGTTCAGGTCGCCGCCTGGGCACCCGGGCCCGGCAGCATTGATACCGGCAGCATTGATACCGGCGGCTCCGGTGCCGGCGCCCCGGGCGGGAACGACCGCCCATAGACTCGCAAATGTGAGCAGCGTTCCCGCCGTCGAACTGGCGAGCCTGGTGAAGCGGTACCGGCACGCGGTCGCGGTGGACGGGCTGACGCTGAGCGCCGCACCTGGCGAGGTGACCTCCATCCTGGGTCCCAACGGGGCGGGCAAGACCACCACCATCGAAATCTGCGAGGGCTACCGGCAGGCCGACGGCGGGACAGTGCGGGTCCTCGGGCTGGACCCGGCCCGCGATGGCCGCGCCCTGCGGCCCCGCGTCGGGGTCATGCTGCAGTCCGGCGGGGTGCCGCCCGCCGTCCCGGCCAGGGAGTACCTGCGGTTGCTGTCCCGCTTCCACACCCACCCGCTGGATCCGGACGGCCTGCTCGTCCAGGTCGGGCTGACCGAGGCGGCCCGGACCCCGTACAAACGGCTGTCCGGTGGCCAGCAGCAGCGGCTGGCCCTGGCCGCCGCGGTGATCGGCCGTCCCGAGCTGGTCTTCCTGGACGAGCCCACGGCCGGGATGGACCCGCAGGCCCGGCACGCGACCTGGGACCTGATCAGCGAACTGCGCTCGTCCGGGGTGACCGTGATTCTCACCACGCACTTCATGGAGGAGGCCGAGCGGCTGTCGGACCAGGTGGCGATCATCGACCACGGCCGGCTCGTGGCCGACGGTACCCCCGCCGAGCTGTGCGGCAGCGCGGGCCAGCTCCGGTTCCGCGCCGAAGTCGGGCTGGACACCGACGGGCTGCTATCCGCGCTGCCCGACGGCAGCGCGGCCAAGGAGTCCCCGGCCGGGCACTACGTCATCGAGGTCCCGGACGGAATCAGCCCGCAGCTGCTCGCTTCGGTGACCGCCTGGTGCGCCGAGCACGGCGTGCTGCCGACCAGCCTGCGGATCGAGAGCCGGACCCTGGAAGACGTCTTCCTGGAGCTGACCGGAACGGAGCTGCGCCCGTGACCGCGGCCGATGCTGTCGCCCCAGCGGCCCCCGGCGCCATCCCGCCAGAGGCCTTCGAGCCTGCCCCCGGCGCCGCCCCGCTGCCGCGGATGATCGCGGCGCAGACCGCGATGGAGACGCGCACACTGCTGCGCAACGGGGAGCAGCTCACGGTCACGCTGGTGATCCCGCTCGGGCTGCTGGCCATGTTCAGCCTGGAGCCGCTGGTGAACTTCGGCGGCGGCAGCCGGATCGACTTCCTGGCCCCCGGCATCATCGCGCTGGCCGTGATGTCGACCGCGTTCACCAGCCAGGCCATCGCCACCGGGTTCGAGCGCCGCTACGGGGTGCTCAAGCGGCTCGGCGCCACGCCACTGTCGCGCACCGGGCTGATCTCGGCCAAGACGGCCACCGTCATCATCGTCGAACTGCTGCAGGCGGCCATCATCACCGCCGCCGCCACCGGTCTCGGCTGGCGGCCGCACGCCTCGGCCCTGGCGTTCCTGACCGTCCCGCTGCTGGTCCTGGTGGGGACCGCGGCGTTCAGCGGGCTGGCCCTGCTGATGGCCGGCACGCTGCGCGCCGAGGCGACGCTCGCCCTGGCCAACCTGATCTACATCGTGCTGCTCGGGGTGGGCGGCGTGGTGTTCCCGCTGACCAAGTTCCCCGCCGCGGCGCGGCCGCTGCTCACGCTGCTGCCCACCGGCGCGCTGGCCACCGGGCTGCGGGCCGTACTCGCGCACGCCGCCGGGGTGCCCGTCCGTGACCTGATTGTGCTCGCCGTCTGGGCAGTTGTGACCATTGGCCTGGCCATGCGCACGTTTCGCTGGGAGTGAGTGCGCCGCCCAGGACGGGCCGCCCAGCGCGCCCGGCGGGGCGCGGATCACGGGAGATGACCGGCCCGGCCGCGCTGGTCCTGACCGGGATCGTGTCCGTTCAGCTGGGCGCGGGCGTGGCCACCCGGCTGTTCCACCAGCTGGCTCCCGCCACCGTGACCGGCCTGCGGCTGTGGAGCGCCGCACTGATCCTGCTCATCGTGGGCGGCCGGGGAGCCTGGGCGGCCAGCACCGGCGTGGCGGCCCGCCGGGCCTGGCGTGACGCCCTCACCACGGTCGCGTTCGGCGTCTGCCTGGGCCTCATGAACTACGTCTTCTACCAGGCCATCGCCCGGATCCCGCTCGGCGTGGCGGTGACCGTCGAGTTCCTCGGCCCGCTGGCGGTCGCGGTGGCCGGCTCCCGCCGCCCGGTCGACCTGCTCTGGGTGGCGCTGGCCGCCGCCGGCGTCGTGCTGCTCACCGGGACCGGGACCGCGCACCTGAACGCCGCCGGGATCGTCTTCGCCGCGCTGTCCGCGGCCGGCTGGGCTGGCTACATCGTGCTCAGCGCGGCCACCGGGCGCCGCTTCCCCGGATCGTCGGGCCTGGTCATCGCCATGCTGGTGGCCGCGCTCGTGGTCACCCCGACCGCGGTCGCGGCGGCCGGGCCCGCGCTGCGGCGGCCGTCCGTCCTGGCCACCGGGGCCAGCGTCGGGGTGCTTTCCTCAGCGATCCCGTACGGGGTCGAGCTGCGGGCGCTGCGGCGGCTGTCGACGAGGGTGTTCGGCATCTGGATGAGCCTGGAACCGGCGGTGGCGGCGCTGATCGGCCTGGCCCTGCTCGGCCAGCACCTGTCGGTCAGCGAATGGGCCGCCGTCGGCTGCGTCGTGGTCGCCTGCGTCGGCGCCGCCCGCTCCGCTCCCCCGGCTCCCACGCCCGATCTGCCAGGCCCGGCCCCAGTTCCCCCGGCGCCGGACCTTGGCGGCCGGTCCGCCCCCGTCTGTACCCGGTCTCGGCACCCAGCGCCATAACTAGCCCTGCCTATGACAGGGACCACCGTCAAGCCGATGATGACTGGTCCGAGACGTACTGATTGTTATTCCTGGTAGGCCTTTGCTTCGTCGATCCAGCTCTGCGTCTCATGCTCGGACAGGCCCACGACCGGTCCATGCCGTTCTTCGATCGTCTCCTTCAGGTTCGCCGGGTTGCGGTGCCGCAGCTCCTTGATCGAATCGACGCCGATGCTCTTAAGCATCTCCTTGTATTTGGGGCCGATCCCCTTGAGCTTGTCGAGGTCGTTCACCACGTGCTCAGCCATCTCGCTATCCTCCCCTGTACCGGCGGTCAGCAGCGTACCGTCGGTTTCTTGAATCCCCTGAGACTCAGGCTAGGGTGCCGGGGTTGTTCCTACAAGCCCCGTGTGCCGCGCCGCCCTTTCCCCGGGCCACCGCCAACCCGTAGCCCGGGGCCCGGGGCCCCGGCGAGGCTCACGGATACGGAGGCTGCTGGCCGGAATACGTAAGTGAAAGTACGGGGTATCTGTTCTTTTTCGTTACCACTACGATGCTGATGCCCGCTGCCCGGACCGCTGGATGCGCCAGTTCCTGGTCCTGCCAGTCCAGCTCCCAGCTGTCCGGTAGCCATTGCCACAGGCCAGAACGCCGGTCACCGGACTCGCCGCCGGTGAACACTACTTTCGGCAGGTACCCCGGTGGTGGCGCCATTACCCCGGCTGGAACCGGCGTGATGGCGTCTTTACCCCGGTAACTGCGGGGCCTGGGAACGCCGGCGGCAGCCGCGTGCCTTGGCTCGTGAAAGCACCCGCACGATGACAATCGTGTGCATAATGAACGCAACATGGCTGGCTCGCGCTGGTCAGGCACCGGTGGCCGGGACCCGGAGGCGGGGCGGCGGGAGGTCTCCTACGATGAGTAGCGTGTCCGCCGATGCCGCTCCCACGCCCGCAACGTCCGGGCCTGCGCCCGCATCCGCAACGTCCGGGTCTGGCTCACCGCTCCGCCGTGCGGTGAACCGGGCCGCGGAGAATCCGATCGCGGGGACGGTGCTGCGGCCGACGCCGGAGTCGATGCGGGGCCTGGCGCTGGCCGCGGTGATCGCCAACGCGGTCATCATGTCGACCGGCGAGGCGGTGCGGCTCAGCAAGTCGGGGCTCGGCTGCCCGGACTGGCCCAACTGCACCACGCGCAGCCTCGTCGCGGCCGGTACGTCCGGCCAGACCACGCTGAACACCTGGATCGAGTTCGGCAACCGGCTGCTGAACTTCCCGCTCGTGGCCATCGCCGGGCTCGTGTTCATCGCCGCGTGGCAGTACCGGCCGCCGGGCAGCACAGGGCGCCGGAAGGACCTGGTGTGGCTCGCGGCGGCGCTGCCCGGCGGAGTCGTCGCCCAGGCCGTGGTGGGCGGGATCGTCGTGCTGACCAAGCTCAACCCGGCCTGGGTCGCCGTGCACTTCCTGCTGTCGACCGCGATCCTCGGCGCGGCGGTCGTGCTGCACGTCCGCTGCGGGGAAGGCGCCGGGCCCGCGACCCCGGTGGTCCGGCGGGACCTGCGGATCATGGGCGGCGCGCTCGTCCCGGTGGTCGCGCTGATGTTCGCGGCCGGGACCGTGGTCACCGGCACCGGCCCACTGGCCGGCAACGCGGCTGCGCCCCGCTTCCACCTGCCGTTCGTCGGCGTCACCCAGTTCCACGCCGACATCGGCTGGCTGATGGGCGGCCTGTCCTGCGCCCTCATCCTCGGCCTGACGGTGTCCGGCGCACCGCGCCGGGCCGTCCGGCGCGGGTGGCTGTTCGGCGGGCTCATCCTGGCCCAGGGCGCCATCGGGTACGCCCAGTACTTCAGCGGCCTGCCCGCGGGCCTGGTCTGGGTGCACGTGACGGTGGCGGTGGTGATCTGGATCGTCACCATCCGGCTGTTCCTCGCACTGCGCGACCGCGGCCCGATCGAGCCGGTCCCATCCGCGGCGCCCGCCGACGCGACCACGGCGGCCGAGATACCCGCGGTGGCAGAGGTTGCCGCGGCGCAGCTGCCCGCGGCGGGCGCGGCTAGGAGCGCCCGGGTTCCCGGGGCATGACCGGGTGCGGCATCGGCGCCCGGTACGACCGGGGCTGGGTGAAGCCGGACGCCCCGGACCCGGTCCACGGCGTGCGCGGCGGCGCTGGCTGGCGGCGCAGGAACGCTGACCGCGCGACCTGCATGAGCCCCAGTAGAGCCTGCTGGCGCTGAGCGACCCCGGCGCGGTCCAGAACGCCCCGGCTGGCCTTCTCGTGCAGCATCGCGAGCTCGGTGGCGGCCAGCTGGTAGTTGCCCATCGCCGTGGCCGCGGCCAGGCCGCCGGTCGACAGGGCCCAGTTGCGGGCCAGCCGCCGTTCCCGGAGCGAGCTGAGCATCTGGATGTCGTGCGGGGTGATCAGGCCCGTCGGCTCGTATCCGGGCAGGTACCGCCGGATCAGGCCGACGATGCGGCGGCGGTCGGCGCGGATGACCGCGTACAGCACGCCGAGCAGGCACAGCAGGATCGCGTAAGCCACGATTGTCCCGGCCAGCCCGAAGATGCTGAGCCCGTTCCACATGGCGTGCAGGCACACGGCGGCGAACCAGCCCAGCGGCAGCGCCCAGCCGGCGTGCCGGTGCGAGGCCGCGTAGGCGGCGCCGATCCCGGTCATCGAGGTGAAGACGGGGTGCAGGAACGGCGACAGCACGCCCCGCAGCACGAACGTGTAGCCGAGCAGCGATACGCCCCCGTGCACCGGGCTGCCCAGGGCGTTGATGTAGTAGCCGATGTTCTCGGTCATCGCGAACCCGAGCCCGACCATCGCGGCGTAGACGATGCCGTCGGTCGGGCCATCCAGTTCCTGCCGCCGCCAGCGGACCAGCCAGACGAGGAACAGGCCCTTGAGGGTCTCCTCCACGACCGGGGCGCCCGCGGTGGCCGATATGTACTGCCCGGTGGAGGCCCCGAGCGCGGGCTGGGTGATGTAATCCAGCCCGGCCGTGTTGATGAGCGCGGCGAATAGCGCCGCGATACCCGCGCCCCAGAGGAAGCCGAACGCGAGGTTGAGCCGCGGCTCGGGCTCCAGCCGGTCGATGAAGAGGACCACCGCGATGAGCAACGGGACGGGCGCCAGCGCCAGCGGCAGCGCGATGAAGAACGGGATGGCGCTGCGCCCGGACGCGACGCTCTCGCCGAGCTCGATGGCAAACACCAGGAGCGCACACAGCGCGGCGACGACGATCCCGAAGATCACCCCGACCGGGGCGCGGCCAGGCGGCCTGCCGTCGATGACCGCCCGGGGATCGTAGACGGGCGCCGGCATCCCCATGCCCGGAGAGCCTACCGGGAGCACCCCGGGAAACTCGCTGGGACCGTCACCGGCGCCCGGCGCTCCTGAGCACGCCGTGAACAAACGATGTCCGTACGGTCAAAAGCTTGCTACACAGGCCCCGCGGGCCGCCTGAGGCTCGGGCTGGCACGCCCGGAGGGATAGGCTCGATCATGTAGTTGGCCCGCGGTTCTACCGGGCGGCTTTTCGGCTGCCCGGACCAGGGTAGGTGGGTGGCCGTGCACCGGGCGTATACCTACGGTCCGGCACCAGCAGAGAGGAGCCGTGACTTAACGGTGGCAAGTCAGCAGAAAAACAAGCTCGAGTGGTCCGACCTCGACGAGCGCACCGTGAACCTGATCCGGGTCCTGGCCATGGACGCGGTGGAGAACGAGGGCTCCGGTCACCCCGGGACGGCGATGAGCCTGGCCCCGGCCGCTTACCTTCTGTACCAGCGGATCATGCGGCACGACCCGACTGACCCGGCCTGGACCGGGCGGGACCGGTTCGTGCTGTCCTGCGGGCACTCCAGCCTGACCCTGTACATCCAGCTCTACCTGTCCGGCTACGGCCTGACCCTGGACGACCTCAAGGCCTACCGGTCCTGGGGCAGCCTCACCCCCGGTCACCCCGAGCACGGGCTGACGCCGGGTGTGGAGACCACCACCGGCCCGCTCGGCCAGGGCCTGGGCAACGCGGTCGGTATGGCCATGGCCGCCCGCCGCGAGCGCGGCCTGTTCGACCCGGGCACGGCCGAGGGCGATAGTCCGTTCGACCACCACGTCTACGTGTTCGCCTCGGACGGGGACATCGAAGAGGGCATCACCCACGAGGTCTCGGCCATCGCGGGCGTCCAGGAACTGGGCAACCTGATCGTCCTGTACGACGACAACCACATCTCGATCGAGGACGACACCGTCATCGCCAAGGATGAGGACACCGCGGCCCGCTACGAGGCCTACGGCTGGCACGTCCAGCGACTCTCCTGGGACACGCCGAACGGCTACCACGAGGACGTCCAGGCCCTGTACGACGCGTTCGAGGCGGCCAAGGCCGAGACCTCCCGCCCGTCGTTCATCTCGCTGCGGACGATCATCGGCTGGCCCGCCCCGAACAAGCAGGGCACCGGCGCGGCCCACGGCTCGGCCCTGGGCGACGCCGAAGTGGCCGCGACCAAGAAGATCCTGGGCTTCGACCCGGACGTCAACTTCCCGCTCGATCAGGACCTGGTCGACCACGCCCGCGAGGTGATCGAGCGCGGCCACCAGGCCCACGCCGAGTGGACCAAAGGCTTTGACGCCTGGGCCGGGGCCAACGCCGACCGCAAGGCGCTGTTCGACCGGATGGCCAGCCGCACGCTCCCGGACGGCTGGGCCGCGGCGCTGCCGGAGTTCAAGCCGGACGCCAAAGGCGTGGCCACCCGCAAGGCCTCCGGTGAGGTGCTCAGCGCGCTGGCCAAGCCACTGCCGGAGCTGTGGGGCGGGTCGGCCGACCTGGCCGGCAGCAACGACACGACGATGAAGGGCGAACCGTCCTTCCTGCCGCACGAGCGCGAGTCGAAGATGTTCCCCGGCAACAAGTACGGCCGGACCCTGCACTTCGGTATTCGTGAGCACGGCATGGGCGCGATCCTCAACGGCATCGCGCTGCACGGCGGAACAAGGCCGTACGGCGGGACGTTCCTTACGTTCAGCGATTACATGCGCGGCGCGGTGCGGCTCGCCGCGCTGATGAAACTGCCGGTGACCTACGTGTGGACCCACGACTCGATCGGCCTGGGCGAGGACGGCCCGACCCATCAGCCGGTCGAGCACCTGTGGGCGCTGCGGGCCATCCCGAACCTGGCCGTGGTCCGGCCCGGGGACGCCAACGAGACCGCGGCGGCCTGGAAGCGGATCCTCCAGCAGCCCACCAACCCGTCCGCGCTCGCCCTGTCCCGGCAGAACCTGCCGGTGTTCGACCGGTCGAACGGCCTGGCCTCCGCGGACGGGGCGGCCAAGGGCGGCTACGTAATCGCCGAGGCGGACGGCGACCCCCAGGTGATCCTGATCGCCACCGGCAGCGAACTGCAGATCGCGCTGGCCGCCCGGGACCAGCTGCAGGCCGGCGGCGCGCCGACCCGGGTGGTGTCCATGCCCTGCGTGGAGTGGTTCGAGGAGCAGGACTCGGCCTACCGCGAGCAGGTGCTGCCGCACCGGATCAAGGCCCGGGTGTCGGTGGAGGCCGGCGTCACGTTCGGCTGGCGGACGTACGTCGGTGACTCCGGCGCCTCGATCGGCGTCGATCACTTCGGCTCCTCCGCCGACTACCAGCGGCTCTACGAAGAGTTCGGGCTCACCGCGGAGCGGGTGGCCGCCACGGCCCGCACGATCCTCGACCAGATCGGCGCCGCGCGCGACTGAAAGACGCCGCGCGCAACTGAAAGACAAGGAAGGAAACCGAGGTCATGACCTCTTCGTCACACGACAACCTGGGTCAGCTGTCCGCGCAAGGCGTGGCGGTCTGGCTCGACGACATCAGCCGCGAACGGCTGCGCACCGGCAACCTCAAGCAGCTGATGCGCGACGACCACGTGATCGGCGTGACATCAAACCCGACGATCTTCGCCAGCGCCTTGGCCAAGGGCGACGCGTACGACCAGCAGACCCGCGACCTGGGCATCCGCGGTGTGTCGGTCGACGAGGCGGTGCGGTCCATCACCACCTACGACATCCGCTGGGCGGCGGACGTGCTGAAGCCCGCCTACGAGCAGAGCGGTCACCTGGACGGCCGGGTCTCGCTCGAGGTGGACCCGCGGCTGGCGCACGAGACCGAGAAGACGGTGGCCGAGGCGCGGGCGCTGTGGTGGCTGGTCGACCGGCCGAACATGTACATCAAGATCCCGGCCACCCTGGAAGGCGTGCCCGCGATCACCGCCGCCATCGCCGAGGGCATCAGCGTCAACGTCACGCTGATCTTCTCGCTGGAGCGGTACAACGCGGTCATCGACGCCTACTTCGAGGGCCTGGAGAAGGCCGACGCCGCCGGGCACGACCTGAGCCACATCGCCTCGGTCGCCTCGTTCTTCGTCAGCCGGGTAGACACCGAGGTGGACCAGCGGCTGGACAAGATCGGCACCGACGAGGCCAAGGCGCTCAAGGGCACGGCGGCCATCGCCAACGCCCGGCTGGCCTACGAGCTGTACGAGCAGCGGACCGACACCGACCGGTGGCGGGCGCTGGCGGCCAAGGGGGCCCGGGTGCAGCGGCCGCTGTGGGCGTCCACCAGCACCAAGGACCCGTCGTTCCCGGACACTATGTACGTGACCGAACTGGTGGCCAAGGACACGGTGAACACCATGCCGGAGGCGACCCTGCACGCGGTGGCCGACCACGGCGAGATCCGCGGCGACACCATCCACGGCACCTACGACAGTTCCCGTAAGGTCATCGCCGACCTGGAGCAGCTGGGTATCTCCTACGACGATGTGGTCGCCGTACTGGAGGATGAGGGCGTGGCCAAGTTCGCCACGTCCTGGAACGAGCTCATCGAGACGGTCAAGGGCCAGCTCGACGAGGCGACCAGCAAGTGACGGCGGCCGGGCGGCGGGCGGCCCCCGCCGCCCGGCCAGCCGCCTGCCGGGCCGGTAACAGAGAAACGGGAGAATCGTGAGCGAGTCATTGACGTCAGCCTCGGGCGGCGGCGGGCCCGCGCCCGCCAACCCGGCCGAGGTCCCGGATCTGCAGATACTGCAGAACCCGCTGCGGGATCCGCGCGACCGGCGCATTCCCCGGGTCGCCGGGCCCTGCGTGCTGGTCATGTTCGGCGTGACCGGGGACCTGGCCCGCAAGAAGCTGCTGCCGGCCATCTATGACCTGGCCAACCGGGGCCTGCTGCCGCCCGGCTTCTCGCTGGTCGGATTCGCCCGGCGGGACTGGGAGGACGAGGACTTCGCTCAGGTCACCTACGACGCGGTCAAGCAGCACGCCCGGACCCCGTTCCGGGACACGGTCTGGCAGCAGGTCAGCGAGGGCATCCGGTTCGTCCAGGGCGAGTTCGACGATGACGAGGCCTTCGACAACCTGGCCGAGACCGTCCGCAGCCTGGACGCCGAGCGCAGTACGGGCGGCAACTACGCCTTCTACCTGTCGATCCCGCCCAAAGCGTTCCCGGTGGTGGTGAAGCAGCTCAAGCGGTCCGGCCTCTCGGACCCGGACGCCTACACGCCGCCGCTGGGCCAGGAGGCCTGGGCCGCCCGCCGGCCCTGGCGCCGGGTCGTCATCGAGAAGCCGTTCGGCCGCGACCTGAGGAGCGCCCGGGAGCTGAACGACATCCTGTCCGAGGTCTTCCCGCCCGAATCGGTGTTCCGCATCGACCATTACCTGGGCAAGGAAACCGTCCAGAACATCCTGGCCCTGCGCTTCGCCAACGAGATGTACGAGCCAATCTGGAACCGCGGGAACGTGGACCACATCCAGATCTCGATGGCGGAGGACATCGGCATCGGCGGCCGGGCCGGTTACTACGACGGGATCGGCGCCGCGCGGGACGTGATCCAGAACCACCTGCTCCAGTTGCTGGCCCTCACCGCGATGGAAGAGCCGGTCGCCTTCGACGCCGACTCGTTGCGGGCGGAGAAGGAGAAGGTGCTGTCGGCGGTCCGGCTGCCCGTTGATCTGGCCACCGGCACCGCACGCGGCCAGTACACGGCCGGCTGGCAGGGCGGCGAGGAGGTCCGCGGTTACCTGGAGGAAGACGGGATCCCCCCGGACTCCCGGACCGAGACCTACGCCGCGGTCCGGCTGGGCGTCGGGACCAGGCGCTGGGCTGGCGTCCCGTTCTACCTGCGGACCGGCAAGCGGCTGCCGCGCCGGATGACCGAGATCGCGCTGATCTTCCAGCGCGCCCCGCACCTGCCATTCTCCGCCACCGACACCAAAGAGCTCGGGCAGAATGCGCTGGTGATCCGGGTCCAGCCGGATGAGGGCGTGACCGTGCGGTTCGGCTCCAAGGTGCCCGGCTCGGCCATGGAAGTGCGCGATGTGAACATGGACTTCGCCTACGGCGAGTCGTTCACCGAGTCCAGCCCCGAGGCCTACGAGCGGCTGCTGCTCGACGTGCTGATCGGCGACCCGCCGCTGTTCCCGCGGCAGCAAGAGGTCGAGCTGTCGTGGCGCATCCTCGACCCGATCGAGGACTTCTGGGCCGAATACACCAAACCGGATCCGTATGAGGCGGGCACCTCCGGGCCGGCCTCCGCGGACGCGCTGATGACCCGCGACGGCCGCGCCTGGCGGCGGCTGTAGCCGCGCCCGGCAAAAACGCTGGCCACGACGCGCAGGGCTCAACCGGAGCCACGCCAGCCTGAAGTAGTTACAAGAGGGACGAGAATGACGATCGACCTGACGGACACCAGTACGGGCGCGATCTACGAGGCGCTCACCGAGGCGCGGCGTCGTCTCGGCGGCCCCGCGCTCGGCATGGTGCTCACGCTCATCGTAGAGACCAGTGAGGACGCGCAGTACGACGCGATGCGTTCCGCGAACCAGGCCGGCCGCGAGCACCCGTGCCGGGTGCTGGGCGTGATCACCCGCCGCCCGAAGGCCCCCTCCCGCCTCGACGCGGAGATCCGGGTCGGCGAGACGGGCCCGGGTGAGACGATTCTGCTGCGCCTGTACGGCCCGGTCGGGCAGCACACCGACTCCGTGCTCGCCCCGCTGCTGGTGCCGGACGTGCCGGTGGTGACCTGGTGGCCGGGGCAGGCGCCGGAGGTGCCGTCGCAGAGCCCGCTGGGCGCGCTGGCCCAGCGCCGGGTCACCGACGCCGCGTCCGGGGACAACCCCCAGGGCGTGCTGGCCGACCTGGCCGAGGTGTACAAGCCCGGAGACAGCGACTTCGCCTGGACCCGGCTGACGCCGTGGCGGACGCTGCTGGCGGCCACGCTCGACGTGCCGCACCCGCCCATCGTCCGGGCCGAGATACTCGCGGAGCGGGACAACCCGAGCGGCGACATGCTCGCGGGCTGGCTCTCGGTGCGGCTCGGGGTGCCGGTGCGCCGGGGTGATTCAGACGGCCCGGGCATCACCGACGTCCGGTTCGAGACCTTGCACGGCCACATCGGTATCTCCCGGCATGACGGCCGGACGGCCACGCTGTCCAAGACCGGTGAGCCGGACCGGCGGGTCGCGCTGCACCGCCGCGAACAGGCCGAGCTGCTCGCCGAGGAACTGCGCCGGCTCGACCCGGACGACGTCTACGGTGAGTCGCTGGCCTGGCTGTTCAGTGACGCGCGGACCGACGACAGCCCGGAGTCTCCGGACTCCGACACGTTCACTCTTACCGGCCGGTCCGCGGTGGCCGAGCAGGCGACCGCCGACCAGCGGCTGGCCGAGCAGGTGCGGGCGGGCGCGCCGGAGCGGGGATTGGTCGACGCGGCGGCGACCGCGGCGATGAACGCCGACGAGGGCGAGACCGCCGTGGAGTCCGAGCAAGAGGTCGCAGGCCAATGAGCGGGCCGGAAGTCATCGTGCACTGCGACGCCGAACTGCTGGCCAAGGCGGTCGCGGCCCGGCTGGTCACCCGGCTGGTCGACGCGGCCGCGGCCCGCGGTACCGCCTCGCTCGTGCTCACCGGCGGCGGGATCGGCACCGCGGTGCTCGCCGAGCTGGCCGCGGCCCCTGCGCGGGACGCCGTGGACTGGCGGCATCTGGATGTCTGGTGGGGGGACGAGCGGTTCGTGCCGTCCGGGGACAAGGAGCGGAACGAGACCGGCGCGCGGGCGGCCCTGCTGGACCACGTCGACGTGGACCCGGCTCGGGTGCACCCGATGCCCCCGTCCGACGGCCCGGACGGCGATGACCCGGACGCGGCGGCCGCGCGGTACGCCACCTGGCTGACGGAGGCCGCCACGCCGGAAGACCACGGCCCGGTGCCCTCCTTCGACGTCCTGTTGCTGGGCATCGGCCCGGAAGGCCACATCGCCTCCCTGTTCCCGGGTATGCCGGCGCTGTACGACGAGCGTTCGGTGGTCGCGGTGCGCAATTCGCCGAAGCCGCCCCCGACGCGGCTGTCGCTGACGCTGCCGTCGATCAACGCGGCCAAGGAGGTCTGGATCCTGGCCTCGGGAAAGGAAAAGGCGGGCGCGGTCGCACTGGCCCTGTCCGGCGCCGGCCCGGTGCAGGTCCCGGCGGCAGGCGCGCACGGGCGGCAGCGCACGCTGTTTTTGCTGGACTCCGACGCAGCCGGGCAGCTGCCGCCCGAGATCGGCCGACCAGCGGCCCACTGAGCCGCCTGCACTGAGCCGTGTTAACGGAGGGGGGACGCTGGCCGTCTCGTCGGCGCGGGCGCGGACGGCCGCAGGGCGCCTTCCGTGAGCTGCGGGTCTCCCCGGTACCGGCCAGGCCGGCGGCCAGGCAGGCCAGCGGCACGGCCGCGAGCACGTACCGGTAGCTGAAGCCGGCCGCCATCGGGGGCAGCACGACCAGCACGGCAGCGACGGCCCACGGCAGCAGGGCCAGGCCGCCCCAGCGCCGCCAGCGGGCGATGATCCCGGCGGCACCGATGAGCAGTATGACGCCCAGCAGGGTACCCCGCAGGTAGAAGACCTTCTGGTAAGCGATCATGAAGCTGGAGTACGGCTGCACGACCGTGGGCTGGCCCAGGCCCGGGCCGGCGTAGTCCTCCAGCCCGTGCTTGTCCTGCGCGTAGTACAGCACCCACCACAGGGTGCTGTTCTTGGTCACCGGGGTCACGTGCGCCTCGAACCGGAACGACGGCCCGGACCCGGTGATGTCGGACCGCGTGCGGTTCCAGCTGAACGTGTGCCCGAGGTCCGTCAGCACGGCTTCGGCGTAGGCCACCGGCTGGGCCTCGATGGCGTCCTTGGCGAACTGGCCCGCGATGCTGTCGGCGTGCTTGGAGAACTGGTTGCTGCCGCTGATCTTGACCAGGGGGGTGCTGTCCGACCAGATGTATTCCTGCGAGCTGGGCCGCTGGTCCGGCGGCCGCGGGTCGCAGAGGACCTTCAGGTCCGGCGCAAGGTTCGGCATCTTGGCGCACTCGGAGAAGCTGCTGACCCGGCTGTACAGGAACGTCCCGCTCGCGCCGTCCAGGGCGTACTGCCCGTAGAACGAGTGGTACCAGGCCATGTAGCCGACGATCGGCACGAGGCCCGCGAGCAGCAGCACCGCTACGCGCTTCCAGTTCACCCGGCGCAGCAGCAGGGCCACCACCACGACGGCCAGCAGCGGTTCCCCCACGGTCCGGACGATCGCGGCGTAGCCGATCATCAGCCCCGCGATCACGGACACGGTGACCGGCGGCTGGTCGAACCAGCAGAGCGCGGCCACCGCCACGGTGATGAGGAAGATGAACAGCACGTCCGACATCACCATGTGCTCAAGCTGCAGTTCGAACACGTCGAACAGGACCGGCAGAGCCGGCAGGGTCGCCCCCCACCACGGCAGCCCGCGGCGGCGCAGCACCGCGTAGATGGCCACGCCCATCAGGACGCCCATGAGCGCCTGCAGGGCGGCGACCAGGGTCAGGCTGTGCAACGGCAGCAGCGCGAGCAGGAAAAACGGGTACCCGCTGGACCGCACCACGTCCGGGATGTGATCGACCGCATCCGCGATGTAGTTGTAGGAGTCGCTGTACCAGAGGATCGGGCGGTAGCCGAGCATGACCACGCAGCGCAGCGCGACCGCGACCGCGACCACGACGCCGAACTGCCAATGTGCGGCGAGCCCGCGCCCGGCCCCGGTTACCACCCGCCCGGGCAGGCCCGCCAGGCCGGCTGAGCCCCCGGGGCGAGCGGACGGGCGCCCGCCGTGGCCTCCGCCGTCTGGCGCACCCTCGCCACCGGCCCGTTCGGTATCTTCCTGGGCCGCATCCTGGTCGGCCGCCGCCGGGGCTACGGCTGTGTCATCAGGGGGATCTTCCGAAGCCGCGCCCGCCGCCACGCCGTTCGCGCGTTTCCCTCCAGCGGTTGCATCGGCCAACAGGTCTCCCAGATCCCTCGCCGTCGGGCACGTAACGTCGATGTAACGCACGCCTTCTCGTCCGGGCCGCAGGCTCCGTACGGCAGGCCCATAACCCGCAGCTGTCCCGGTCGCGATTGTTGCCCATTGACGTTACTAGATGTCCTGCTGTTCAGTCGCAGACAGGTTCGATTTTGAGCTACTGTTCAGCAGCCTGTAAGGGAATATCAACGCGAAATCACAGCAGCCAGGTTTACCCCACTCGTTAGCCGCGCGAAGTTTCTTCAATGTTCAGCTAGCCGCCGCTCCAGAAACACCTGTAACCGGTCGCGATCGTGCTCCAGCCTCCCGTCGACGGCCGGCGAGCGGCCGCTAGAGAAGGTCGTCCGTGCGCGGGGCCGAGGAGCCGGGTGTGTGCTGGCCGGGCCCGCGGTCCCGCGGCGGGTGCCGGCGGCGCCAGCCGGCCACCCGGACCGACATAAGGCACAGCAGCACGATCGGGATGATGATGGCCGGGGTGTGCGCCGCGACCGCTATTACCAGCCAGACCAGGGCGATCGGCAGCAGTGGGACGAAAGGCGGGCGGTGGGCTCGGTACTGCATCGGCGCGCCGGTCACCTCGGGCTTCGGCGTCAGCGGATGCAGATCAGCGCCCAGCAGTGGCTCCGCGGGCAGATCCGAGGTCAGCTCGCGCAGGTCGCCCCAGGTCTTGGCGGCGTAGGCCGCCGTGGTCCGCTCGTCGAATTCGTCCAGGTTCAGGCGGCCGGCCGTGTATGCGTCCCGGAGCACCTCTACGGCACTTTCCCGGTCGTGGTCTGAAGCTCGCATCGTGCCGTCTGTCGTCATACTCGGGCCTTCCCGTGGCCTAGCCCTGATAACAGTTCAGCATACTCGCCGTCGGCGTCGCGGCAGATGCGCCTGTGCCACATGGGGCGCACGTTGCGATCCCGCGCCGCCTGGTCGCGCTTTCGGGCATATGGCTACGATCACGTGGCTAAGATCACGCCATGCCACCCGTTACGCGTTTCCGCGCGTCCGAGGGACATCTGCTCATCTGCGGCGACGATAAGCTCGCTCACGAGGTCGCCCGGGAGCTCACCACCCGGTACCGCGAGCGCGTGACGGTGATTCTCCCGTCCAAGCGGCACGGTCACGGGCCGCAGATCGACCGGCTGCCCGGCGTGCGGGTGCTCGAGCGGGACGAGCTCACCAGCCAGGCGTTCACCGACGCCCAGATCACCTCGGCCCGGGCCCTGGCCCTGCTCCGCCAGGATGACGTGGGCAACTTTCACGCGGCGCTGCGGGCGCGGGAACTGAACCCCGATATCCGGCTGGTCCTCGCGGTGTTCAGCCCGGGCCTCGGGGACCAGGTGCGGGCGTTCTTCCCGGACTGCGCGGTCCTGGTGGGCACGGCGATGTCCGCGCCCTCCTTCACCGCCGCCGCTTTAGGAGAGCCGGCTCCCAGCCACGTCCGGGTGTCCGGGCGCACCCTGTACGTGGCCCGGCGCGAGGACGCCGATCCAGGCCAGGTGCTGTGCGGGCTGGCCGCCTCGAGCGGTTCCACCGAGCCACGGCTGCTGCCGCCGGACGAGCAGAACGCCGACCTCGTGCTGGCCATCGCGGACGGGACCCCGCGTAATCCGCTGGCCCGCCGGCGGGACCCGGTGCGGACCGCGCGGCAGATGCTCCGGGGGCTGGTCTGGCACCGGCTCGGCCTCGGGTTCGCGGCCCTGTTCGCCGCGGCGGTCGCCGGGTTTGTGCTGCTGGCCACGGCCGCTGGATACGCCTGGCCGAACGCGCTGTACCTGACCATGCTGGACGCGGCCGGCGCGGCGGTCACCGATCCCGCCCTCGGCGGCCCGGAGAAGGTCGCACAGTTCATCCTGACCTTCGACGGGATGGTATTCGTGCCGTTCGTGACCGCCCTGATCGTCGGCGCACGGCTGACCGGGTCGCTGCGGGAAAAGCGGCCGTCGGCCAGCGGCCACGTGATCGTGGTCGGGCTCGGCCGGGTCGGCATGCGGGTGGTCGGCCAGCTGCACGACCTGGGCGTCAGCGTCGTGGCCATCGACCGTGACCCGCAGGCGGCCGGGGTGGCGTTCGCGCGGCGGCTGGGCGTGCACGTGGTCATCGGGGAGATCCACCGGGAGGAGACGCTGCGGGCGGCGAACCTCCGCACCAGCATTGCCCTGGTCTCGGTGACCAGCAGTGACGAGGTCAACCTGGAGGCGGCCCTGCACGCGCGGGCGATCCGCGCGGATCTGCGCATTGTGCTGCGGCTGTACGACGACGACCTGGCCGAGCGGGTGCAGAAGATGATCGGCAACACCGTCTCCCGCAGCGTCTCCTACCTGGCCGCCCCGGCCTTCGCAGCCGCCATGCTCGAGCATCAGGTGCTGCGCACCATCCCGGTCGGGCGGCATGTCCTGCTCATCGCGGATGTCCGGGTCGAGGCCGGGGCCGAGCTGGCGGGCAAACGGGCCGCGGAAGCGCAGCGTCCCGGCGAGACGCACGTCCTCGCCGTGCGCCGCCGGGGCACCGACATGTTCGACTGGTCGCTGAATCGGGACTACCTGCTCGCGCCGCAGGACCAGCTGCTCGTGCTGGCCACCCGGGCCGGGCTCGGCCAGACGCTGGCCAGGAACCGGAGGCCGACGCCATTAACGGTTTCATAAAGGTGCAGGATGGCGAGGGAAAACACGGGACCAGGTATCGCGATTCAGGCACCTGCAGCGTTACGCTCAGTCCAGATCCTCCTGGTTCTCCTGATCCAGGTGTGATCGGGAGATTCCCAATCGCCCGCGGCAGCGAGCCGCGAGTAGAAGTGCTTCCTTCATAAAGGAGGATCACCCGTGAGCGTCAACGACGATCGCATCACCGGCACGGAACCAGCGGCCGCGCCGGCCGCAGCAGTGTCGCCCATCGCCGATCCGGCCCCGCTCGGCCTCGCTGCCTTCGCCCTCACCACCTTTCTGCTGTCCGCCGCCAACGCGGGCTGGATGACCAAAGCGACGGGGACTGCCTGGCTGGGGTACGCCTTGGCCTACGGCGGCGTCGTCCAGTTGCTGGCCGCCATGTGGGAGTTCCGCAACAAGAATGTCTTCGGCACCACCATATTCGGGAGCTACGGCGGCTTCTGGATCGGCCTCGGGCTCTGGGTCCTTCTCGTCCAGCGGGTGGCACCTGCGGCCCCTGCGCTCAAGCTGGCCTACGCGGCGGCAAGTACCAAGGACCTCGGCTGGATCCTGCTGGCGTGGGCCATCTTCAACACCTACATGCTGCTGATCAGCACCCAGACCAACATAGCCATCTTCTCGACGCTGCTCCTCCTGGAGGCCACCGAGATCCTCCTGTTCATCGGCTTCTTCACGGGCAGCACGGGAACGATCAAGGCCGGCGGTTACGTCGGTGTCGTCACCGCGCTCTTCGCCTGGTACACCTCGGCGGCTGGGGTGACCAATGGCCTTCCGGGCCGGATCAGCCTGCCGGTTGGCCGCCCGCTCATCAGCTAGTTCCGCTCAGCAGCTAGCTCCCTGGTCAGCCGGCCCGCTGCTGCGCCAAACCGGTCCCGGAGACATCGTGCTCCGGGACCGGGCGCAGCCACGGACCCCGGCTTACCGCGTTGCCTCCCCCCGCCGCACCGATACCGTAGGCGGGACGGTTTGCGCCCTGCGGACGCGAAGGAGGCAACAGGGGGTGGGCATCGGCAACGACGAGCAGCGGCACCCGGATCTGCACGAGCTGAGCACTCAGGTCGCCCTGGTCAGGGAGAAGACGCGGCCGTGGAAAGAGACGATCGCGCTCGTGCTCGCCATCGGCGCGGCCGTGGTATCGCACCACGCGGTGCGGATCTTCCGGCCGGTGGTGGAGGAAAGGCCGTACGCGGACGCTATCGGGTACGCGTTCGCCATCGTCTTCCTGGCCCTGGGCACCGTCGCGGTGCTGGGCATCTCCGGCAAGGCCCGGGCGATCTTCGAGCCCCGGATCGGCTCGGCGCACGCCGCCGTGATCCGCTACGCCCTGCTGCTCGTGGGCGTCATCCTCGTGGTGGTCATCACACTGCAGCTGTTCCGGGTGCCCGTCGGCCAGCTGGTGGTCGGTACCGCCCTGACCAGCGTGCTGCTCGGGATCGCGGCCCAGCAGTCGCTGTCGAACATCTTCGCCGGGATGGTGCTGCTGCTGTCGCGGCCGTTCCGGGTCGGTGACCCCATCCGGCTGCGGGCCGGCGCCCTCGGCGGCCAGCTGGAGGGCGTGGTCACCGAGATCGGCATCACCTATATCCGGCTGGATACCGGCGAGACCATCATGTCGGTGCCGAACTCCCAGGTGCTCGCGGCCGCCGTGGGGCCCATCCCCCGCCAGCCCGCGAAGCCCGCGACGCCCCCCGTCCCGGAGCCGGAGAACCCCGTCACCCGCCCGCCCGGCGCCGGCGCCCGGGTGTAAGCCCGGGGGGCGACCCCCCGGAACCTGCGCTGGCCCAGGGGGGACGGCGTCGCCCCGGGTCCGCTGGGCCGGTAACGCGAGAAGGCCCAGCAACCGGCAGGTTTTGCCTGCGGTCACTGGGCCTCTCACGTAACGGCCGGTGCGGAGGTCGCCTCCTCGGCGAGTGGCACAACGCGGCTCCAGCCGAACGGTATTCCGCGAAGGCTTTTTTGGATGCGGCCCGGGGCACTCAGCCGCACCGGCCGAATACTAGGAACGCGGGGGGTCCCCCTACTGTTCCCGCCCCGGTGATTTTCGCCGGTTTTCTCGGGCGAGCTCGGAAAAAGCCAGGCCAGCCGGGACGGCAGAAGGTTAGGAACGACCGCGGGGGGCTCGTTGTTCCGGCCGGTCGGGGACGCCGTAGGGGTGCGATCCGCTCCTCGCGTCATCGGGGTACACCGACTGGAATGGGTCATCGGGGTACCGCGGGCCGCGGACCTCGCCCGGGTAGAGATTCCCGCCTGCGGGCTCGTCCCGGTAGAAGCCGCCGGGCGGATCGTCCCGGTGCGACGACGGGGCGCCGGAATCGCTGTCGGCATAGGGCGGGCCGGCCGGGGGCCCGGGCGCCCGGTCACGGTAGACCGGGTAACTGCCCGACCCCAGCGGATCCCCGCCGTAGGAGGGCTCAGGATCGCGGTAGCTGGGCCGCGGCTGCTGCTGGCGGTAGCTGCCGGACCCGAGCGGATCGCCCGGATAAGGAGCGTTCAGGGGGTCGTCCTGGAACGACGGCGGCGGCATGCCAGAGTCTGCGCCCCGGTAGGGCGGCGGCGGCCCGTCATCGGCATACCCGGGGAACGAAGACCCCGCACCGGCGTCTCTGTCGGGATAGGACGGCGCGGCCAGCGGCCCAGGCGCCCCGTCACGGTAGACCGGGTAACTGCCCGACCCCAGCGGATCCCCGCCGTACGACGACGGGTTATGGGACCCGGCGGACCGCGACTCGGCGCCGCCCCCGGCGTTGGGGATGCTCGGCGGCCCGTCATCGGCCGTCATGGCCCGGAACTCACCCGTCATGGGCACGTCCTGGCCGGCGGCGTAGTCGGGGAAGCTGGCCAGCGCGGGCATTGGGCCGGTGGCCGCGCCGGTCAGGGCCCGGTGCGGCGGGGCGCCGGCCAGGTCACGCGAGTCGGCCGGGAGGGCGGCTCCGCGCGGGCCACGCTGCAGAGCCTCCACCATGCGGGGCAGGTCGTCGATCGGCAGCCGGAATGTCCCGGTGCAGGTACCCCCCTGCCAGATGCTGAAAACTGCTACGCCGCTGTCGGAGTACCAGCTGAGACGCATGCTGCGGGAGCTGCCGCGCACGTCGAAGAATACTTCGCCGAGCCTGGGCAGAGGTGCTGCGTCGGACGCTGACATGGAGCCCATCGTGGCGTGCGGCCATGCCTTTGTCCAGTTCGTTACCGGAGTTGGTCCCGTCGAAAAAAGTGCTGGTCACAGAATGAAGTTAATTAGCGGCCCCGGCTGCGCGGACGAGATCACCGGTGGCATGATTATCGCCTGGCTGGCATCCGTCCGGCGTCATGAGATCGGCGTCATGAGATCGGCGTCCATGGATGTGGGGCACGGCATACCGTGACGCTCGCGCTGGCCGTTCGGCAGATGACTGCGCCGCCTAGTAACGCCGTTTCCCGGCATGGGGCTGCTGTACCCCCGGGAACATAACGGCGATAGTACGCGTTGCATGAATCGGTGAGCGGACAGGCGCGCGCCGCACGGTGCGTCCGTGTGTCCGTGTCCGCGAGCCAGACCAAACGAGCTCGTCCTGAAGATGTCCTGTAAGCAAGTCTAGGAAACCATTAGAGGTGATTGGTCCCATGTCTCAGGTGCGTCGGCAGTCGGCTGTGCTTCCCCGGCCCAACTGGGGCTGGCAGGATGCTGCTGCGTGCCGCGAGGAGGATCTTATCCTCTTCTTCGGGCCGGACGGTGAGCGCCAGCCGGAGCGCGACATCAGGGAGCGGAAGGCCAAGGCCGTGTGCGCCGAGTGCCCGGTCCGCGTTGAGTGCCTCAATTACGCACTGTCCCGCCCCGAGAAGTACGGCGTGTGGGGCGGCCTGAACGAGGAAGAGCGGGCGGCCGAGCGCCGGCGCCGGATGCGCCGCGCCAACGCCGCCTGACCGGCCTGCCTGTCTGCCTCCTCCCGATAACGAAGTCCATCGCAAACATCCAGCCAGTCACGAAGTCCGCGCCGCGGCCCGGTGCCAGCAAGACCGGGCCACGGCGCGGACTTCGTCCTGCCTGCGAGCAGAAATAGCGAGAAGATAGGCGCATGATCTGCGTTCCATGCCGGGAGCGCCATCACGACGACTGCCCCGGCGGCACCTGGTGTGACTGCCAGCACCTTCCGCCCCGTGAGACCGAGCCGCCGGTGGGCTGGATCCGCCAGGGCTGACCGGCGCTGACCGGCGCTGACCGGCGCTGAGCAGGGCCATCAGGCCCGCCGGGCGACCCAGCCCGCGGAGCCTAGGGCATCTCGGGCCGGTAACGTTTTTGCTGTTTTCCAGCGGAGCGGAATAAGCCCGGCGGATGCAGACGTTTGCCCCGACGTGATGCCACACGAGCGTGCCCCGTATCCGGCGGCCCCGATGACGGGGGCGGGATGGACAGGCGGTGCAGCAGCGTGTGATGCTGGTGTCATGAGCGCGGTGGACCCCTTGCTTGTGGGGCGCAGGCACGTAGACCTGCTTCGCGTCCGCAGCGCCATCTGTCTGTACGCCCACTGACCCCTGCCCGTGACGTAGACCGGGCGCGTGTCACGAACCGGGCGTGCATCCCCCGGACTGAAGGCAGTATCTGGCCTCTGCGGCCGGGTGCGGCTGGGCCGAGCAAGGCCCGTCCAGGGAAGGGCGTACTTTGCGCCCGCCCTCGCTCCGGCTCGGGACCGCGCTCCCCGACAGCCGAAGGACATCAGCTTCATGCCACCGAGCACCACTCAGCGCTCCTCCCGTCGTGTGCGCGGCGAAGGTCAGTGGGCACTCGGGTACCGCGAGCCGCTCAACAAGAACGAGGAAAACAAGAAGAACGATGACGGGCTGAACGTCCGCCAGCGCATCATCGACGTTTACTCCAAGCGCGGGTTCGACTCCATCGACCCCGCCGACCTGCGCGGCCGGTTCCGCTGGTTCGGGCTGTATACGCAGCGCAGGCCCGGCATCGACGGCGGCAAGACCGCGATCCTGGAGCCCGAGGAGCTGGACGACCGCTACTTCATGCTCCGGGTCCGGATCGACGGCGGCCAGCTCACCAGCGAGCAGCTGCACGTGATCGGTGACATCTCCCGGCGGTTCGCCCGCCGCACCGCGGACGTCACCGACCGGCAGAACATCCAGCTGCACTGGATCGAGATCGAAAGCGTCCCGGAAATCTGGCAGCTGCTCGAATCGGTCGGCCTGTCCACCACGGAGGCCTGCGGGGACACCCCCCGGGTCATCCTGGGGTGCCCGCTGGCCGGGCTCGACGCAGAAGAGATCCTCGACGCGACGCCGCAGATCGAGAAGGTGCAGCACCGCTACATCGGCGACCCGGCCTTCTCCAACCTGCCGCGCAAGTTCAAGTCGGTGATGAGCGGCTGCCCGGCCCAGTGCACCGTGCACGAGATCAACGACGTGGCCTTCGTCGGCGTGCGGTCCCCGTCCGGTGAGGCCGGCTACGACCTGTGGGTCGGCGGCGGCCTGTCCACCAACCCGATGATCGGCAAGCGACTGGGCGCGTTCGTGCGGCCTGAGCAGGTCGCCGAGGTGTGGGCAGGCGTCGTGTCGGTGTTCCGTGACTACGGCTACCGGCGGCTACGGCACCGTGCCCGGATCAAGTTCCTGGTCGCCGACTGGGGACCGGTGCGGTTCCGTGAGGTGCTGGAGAAGGAGTATCTGGGCTACGCCCTGCCGGACGGGCCGCCGCCGGGTACGCCCCGCGGCGGGGTCCGGGATCACGTCGGCGTGCACCCGCAGCGGGACGGCCTCCGCTACGTCGGGTTCGCCCCGCGGGTGGGCCGGCTCAACGCCGACGCCCTCGACGCCATCGCCGAGCTCGCCGCCCGGTACGGCAGCGGCCGGGTGCGGACCACCACCGAGCAGAAGATGGTCATCCTGGACGTGCCCGAGGACCTGGTCGACGGCCTGGTCACCGATCTGGAGGCCGCGGACCTTCAGGTCAACCCGAGCGCGTTCCGCCGGCACACGATGGCGTGTACGGGCATCGAATTCTGCAAGCTCGCGATTGTGGAGACCAAGGCGCGGGCCATCGACCTGATCAGCGAGCTGGAGCGGCGGCTGCCGGACTTCACCGACCCGGTCACGATCAACGTCAACGGCTGCCCGAACTCCTGCGCCCGGATCCAGACCGCCGACATCGGGCTGAAGGGCTCACTGGTCACGGGCTCCGACGGCCAGCAGGTCGAAGGTTTCCAGATCCACCTGGGTGGCAGCCTGGGCGGCGGTGACGGCTCCGCGTCCGGTTTCGGGCGGAAGGTCCGGGGCCTGAAGACGACGACCGGGGAACTCCCGGACTACGTAGAAAGAGTTCTCAGCCGCTTCGCAGCCAGTAAGCAGCCTGGTGAGACGTTCGCCGAATGGACTGGGCGCGCGAGTGAGGAGGAGCTGTCGTGACCACCCATACCGGCCGCGCCGTTCCGTTCTACTGCCCGTACTGCGGCGAAGAGGATCTCGAGCCGCAGTCAGCCGCCGACGGGGACTGGCGCTGCCGCAGCTGCACGCGCAGTTTCCAGCTACGTTTCGCTGGAATAGGAGCGGCCCTGTGAGTTCCGCGGCAGCAATTACCGGTGTGTCCGTGGCCGAAGAAGCCTCATCGCAGGAGGAACCGCACCGTATGGAGCAAATCGTCGCGCGTGCTGCGGAGGACCTGGCCGACGCTTCCGCCGACGACATCCTCCGGTGGGCGACCCGGACCTTCGGGGAGCGTATCTGCGTCACGTCCTCGATGACGGACGCAGTCATCATCCACATGGCGTCGGCCATCGCGCCGGGCATCGACGTCGTGTTCCTCGACACCGGCTACCACTTCGCGGAGACCATCGGCACCCGGGACGCGGTGGCGGCCGTCTACCCGGTCAACCTGGTCAACGTCACCCCGTCCCGCACGGTCGCCGAGCAGGACGCCGAGCTGGGTCCGCGGCTCTACGGGCGCAACCCCGACCTGTGCTGCTACCTGCGCAAGGTGGAGCCGCTGGAGCGCACGCTCCAGCAGTACGACGCCTGGATCACCGGCGTGCGCCGCGACGAGACGGTGGAGCGCCGCGACGCCAGGGTGGTGGAGTGGGACGGCCGCCGGGAGATGGTCAAGGTCAACCCCATCGCCGGGTGGAGCCAGAAGCAGGTCGACGACTACATCGCCGACAACGGCATCCTCGTCAACCCGCTGGTTTACGACGGCTACCCCTCGGTCGGCTGCGCGACCTGCACGCTCAAGGTGACCCCGGGCGAGAATCCGCGCAGCGGGCGGTGGGCCGGGACCGGGAAGACCGAGTGCGGCATTCACCTCTGACCACGTCCGGGCCCGGTCACCACAAGCCGGACAGGGACCCAGGCCCGGTCACGGGCCCGGGTCCGGCCCTGCCGCTGGTGGGCGTGGCCCACGGCAGCAGCGATCCGCGCGCGGCGGCCAGCGTCGACACACTGCTCAGCCTGGTCCGGGCCCGGGCGGCGGCGGCCGGTTACCCGGGTCTGGACGTGCGCGCCGCCTATCTGGGGCACGCGGCGCCGACCCTGGCCCAGGCCCTCGGCGCGGTGGACGGCGCGGCGGCAGTGGTGCTGCCGCTGCTGCTGACCGCGGCCTACCACAGCAAGACCGACATCCCGAAGCTGCTACACGAGGTACGCGGCGCCCGGCCCCGCCTCGGCATCAGCTACGGGCGCCCGCTAGGGCCGCACCCGCTGCTGCGGCGGGCGCTGGAACGGCGGCTGGCGGACGCGGCGGACGGCGAGCCCCCATCGGCCAACACCGCGGTCCCAGCGGCCAGCACGACGGCCGTAGTGCTGGCCGCGGCAGGCTCCAGCGACCCAGCCGCCAACGCCGTGATCACCGATCAGGCCGAGTGCTGGCAGGCCGAGCGAGGCTGGCGGGCCGTGCTGCCCGCCTATGCGTCCGCCGCGTCACCCACCCCGCCCGAGGCGGTCGCGGCCGCCCGGCGGTCCGGTGCGCGGCGCGTCCTGGTCGCCAGCTACCTGCTGTGCCCCGGAGTGTTCGCCGACCAGATCCGCAGTGACTGCCTGGCCGCGGGCGCGGACGTGGTCTCCCCTGTGCTCGGGGCCGCGCCCGAGATCGCCGATATCGTGCTCGGCCGGTACGCCGAGTCGCTGACCAGCGGCGCCGTGCAGGTCACCGACGGCGCCGCCGCTGGCTGAGACCGCCGCCCCGGCCATACCCAGCCCTCGCCCCGGCGTCAGCTGACACGGGGGACGCGGCCGCCGGTCATCAGCGGTCACGAGGTCACGGGCCTTATAGCCGGGCGGAGATCGTCAGGCGGCCTCTTGCACCGGTAGCCTTACGCGGGTAATTACAGAAGCAACCGCCCGCGGCCAGACGCGCCGGGGAGCAAACGCGAAGGAGGCGGATGCATACCTGGCCCGGTGCGGCGTATCCGCTGGGCGCGACCTGGGATGGATGGGGCACGAACTTCGCCTTGTTCTCCGAGGTCGCGGACGGCGTTGAGCTTTGCCTGTTCGCCGGGGACGGCAGTGAAGCCGATACCGCCCGCACCGAGACCCGGCTCCAGATGACCGAAGCCGACGGATTCGTCTGGCACGCCTACCTGCCGGGAGTCGGCCCGGGACAGCGGTACGGCTACCGGGTGCACGGCCCCTACGAGCCGGCGGCCGGGCTGCGTTGCGATCCGTCCAAGCTGCTGCTCGACCCCTACGCCAAGGCTGTTCATGGCCAGCTGACCTGGGGCGAGTCGCTGTTTTCCTACAAGTACGCCGACCCGCGGACCCGGAACCTCGCCGACAGCGCAGCCAGCATGCCAAAGAACGTGGTCATCAACCCCTTCTTTGACTGGGCCAACGACCGGCCGCCGCGCACGCCGTACCACGAGACGGTGATCTACGAGGCGCACGTGCGCGGGCTGACCCTGAAGCACCCGGATGTCCCGGAGACGCAACGCGGCACCTACGCCGGCCTCGCGCACCCCGCGATCACCGAGCACCTGCGGCGGCTCGGAGTCACCGCGGTCGAGCTGATGCCGGTGCACCAGTTCCTGGCGGAGCAGGGGCTGGTGTCGCGCGGGCTGACGAACTACTGGGGCTACAACACGATCGGCTTCCTGGCCCCGCACAACCGCTACTCCTCGGCCGGCCAGCTCGGCGAGCAGGTGGGCGAGTTCAAGACGATGGTCAAGACCCTGCACGACGCGGGCATCGAGGTCATCCTGGACGTGGTGTACAACCACACCGCCGAGGGCAACGAGATGGGCCCGACGCTGTGCTTCCGTGGCATCGACAACGCGTCCTATTACCGGCTGGACGACGGGAACAAGGCCCGGTACGTGGACTACACGGGCTGCGGCAACAGCCTGAACGTGCGGCACCCGCACTCCCTGCAGCTGATCATGGACTCGCTGCGGTACTGGATCCTGGAGATGCACGTCGACGGGTTCCGGTTCGACCTCGCCTCGGCGCTGGCCCGTGAGCTGCACGACGTCGACCGGCTGTCCACGTTCTTCGACCTCGTCCAGCAGGATCCCGTGGTGTCCCAGGTGAAGCTGATCGCCGAGCCCTGGGACGTCGGCGAGGGCGGTTACCAGGTCGGCAACTTCCCGCCGCTGTGGACGGAGTGGAACGGGAAGTACCGGGACACCGTCCGCAACCTGTGGCGGGGGCACCCCGACACCCTGCCCGAGTTCGCCTCCCGGCTGACCGGCTCCAGCGACCTGTACGAGACCAGCGGGCGCCGCCCGGTGGCCTCAATCAACTTCTTCACCTGCCACGACGGGTTCACGCTCAACGACCTGGTCAGTTACCACCACAAGCACAACAAGGCCAACGGCGAGGGCAACAGGGACGGCACGGACGACAACCGGTCCTGGAACTGCGGCGTCGAGGGCCCGACCGGCGACCCGGAGATCCTGGAGCTGCGGGCCCGCCAGAAACGGAACTTCCTCACCACGCTGTTCTGCTCCCAGGGCGTCCCGATGATGCTGGCCGGAGACGAGATGGGCCGCACCCAGCGCGGCAACAACAACGGCTACTGCCAGGACAACGACATTTCCTGGACGGACTGGTCGCTGATGGACAGCGAACGGGACCTGGTCGATTTCACCCGCGCTCTGTCGGCGCTGCGCCGCGATCATCCGGTGTTCCGGCGGCGCCGCTTCTTCCGCGGCCGCCATCCCGGGGCGAGCTCCTCCTTCCCGGGGGACATCGTGTGGCTGACTCCGGCCGGGCGCGAGGTCACCGAGCACGACTGGCGCGGCGGGGCCAAGTCGCTGGCCGTCTTCCTCAACGGCGACAAGATCAGCGAGCCTGATCCGCGCGGTGAGCGCATCACCGACGACCGGTTCCTGCTGCTGTTCAACGCGGAGGCGGACACGGTCTCGTTCAACTTGCCCGGGGTCAGGTACGGGCGCGAATGGGAGGTCGTGATCGACACCTGCGGGCCCCGGGTCCCGGCCCTGCACGGTGGGCTGCCGCCGGTGCTGAACGCGAAGGCGCAGGCCAAGGTGGCCGGGCGCGCGGTGATGGTCCTGCGCTGCCGTACGTCCGGCCGGCCCTGACATGCGGCAGCTGTTCCCGCCCCCGGAGTCTCCAGAGTCTCCAGCGGACGGGCTGGACACCAGGCGGCTCGCCGAGCTCTACGCCTATCCCTCGGCTCGCCCGGAGTCGCCGCAGGCCACGGCTCAGCGCCCCTGGGTCCGCGCGAACATGGTCTGCAGCGTGGACGGCGCGGCGTCGGTCAACGGCCGCTCCGGCGGGCTGTCGGGTGACGCCGACCGCCGGATCTTCGGCATCCTGCGCAGTCTCGCCGACGTGATCCTGGTCGGCGCGGGCACGGCGGCGGCCGAGCACTACCGGCCGGCGCGGCGGGCCTCGATCCAGCCCGGGCTGCGGGCGGGGCGCACCGCAACACCGCCGATCGCGGTCATCTCGGGGCGCCTCAACCTGGACCCGCGATCGGAGCTGCTCACCGCGGCGCCGCCGGACGCCCGCACGATCGTCCTTACTAGCGAGCAGGCCCCGGAGCAGCAGCGAGCCGCAGTGGCCGAGCACGCCGACGTGATCGTGGCCGGGACCGGCGGGGTGGACCTGAAGATCGCGCTGACCGCCCTCGCCGAGCGCGGCTACCAGCGCGTGCTCACCGAGGGCGGCCCGCACCTGCTGGCGGAACTGGCCACCGGCGGCCTGCTCGACGAGCTGTGCCTGACCGTCAGCCCACTGCTGGCCGGCCGGGGGCCCGGCCGGATCCTGGCGGGCGACGCGCAGCTTCCGGGCGGCCTGCCGGTCACGCTCGGGCACGTCCTGGAGGACGAGGGCTTCCTGCTCTGCCGGTACACGGTGACGGGCCGCAGGTAGGCCGCCGGGCGCGGCCAGGCGCCGAGTTAAACCGACAGATTTTGAACGACGCGCCGCCGGCAGCCGGTCATGCGAGCGGTCCAGCCGGGCGGCGGTCTCAATGTTCGGCGGAATGCTGGGGCGTCCTTATGTGCGATTCTGAAAGGCCGTCAGGCCATTGACCCGCGCGAGCATTTTGCGGTCGGTCCTGAGCCAGGAGGGCCGACCCTAGGTGTACTGACCATGGTCAGTACACCTAGTCCACGGTGCGCGGGAGCAGGCCGCGCTCGAAGCCGACCGCCACAGCCGCCGCGCGGTCGTTGACGCCGAGCTTGGCGTAGATGTGCAGCAGATGGGTCTTGACCGTCGCCTCGCTAATGAACAGGCGCACCGCCGCGTCACGGTTGGAACAGCCGCGGGCGATCAGCGCTAGCACGTCCAGCTCGCGCGCGCTGAGTGGTTCCGGCGCGCGTCCTTGCCCGCGTCCTTGCCCGCGTACTTGCCCGAGCAGCCTGGTCGCTACCGACGGGGACAGCACGGCCTCGCCGTGCACGGCAGCCCGCACGGCCCGGAGCAGGTCACTGCGCGGGGAGTCCTTGAGCAGATAGCCGGTGGCCCCGGCCTCGATCGCGGGCACCACATCGGCGTCCGTGTCGTAGGTAGTCAGCACCAGCACGCGGGCCTCCACGCCCAGCTCGGCCAGTCGCTTGATCGCGGTCACGCCGTCCACGTCGGGCATCCGCAGATCCATCAGCACCACGTCCGGCCGCAGCGCCCGGGCCCGGGTCACCGCCTCGGCTCCGTTGGCTGCCTCGCCCACGACCTCGAAGTCCGGGCTGCCCTCCAGGATGCCGCGCAGGCCGTCCCGCACGACCGGGTGATCGTCGACGATCAGCAACCGGATCCGGCCCGGGCCAGGTTGCGGGCGCTCCCCCTCAGGCACCGGATGCCTCCCCCGCCGGCTGCCGCGCAGCCAGCACCGCCGCTGCTGATTGCGCCGCAGGCTCCGTGGCGGGCGATCCCGGCCCGGATGAGGCCGGATAGGCCGCACCGGCGGTGCCCCGCACGATGGCGGGCACACTGGCCGAGACGGCCGTCCCGCTGCCCGGTTCGGACTCGATGGCCAGCTGCCCGGCGAGCCGCTGCACCCGCTGCCGCATCGTGGTCAGCCCGAACCCGCCGCTGGCCGGATCCCACGGGCCGGGCAGCCGGAAGCCCACACCGTCGTCACGGACGTCCAGCGTTACCACGTCGTCCATGTAGGACACCGTGATCCCGACCCGCGACGCGTTCGCGTGCTTGGCCACGTTGGCCAGCGCCTCCTGCGCGACGCGCAGCAGCGTGACCTCGACCTCGGGGTGCAGGCCCTGCGCGTTCCCGGTGGTGGTGACCGTGGCGCGGACGCCGTTTACCGCGGACCAGCGGTCCGCCACCTCGGTCAGCGCCTCCGGCAGCTTGGTGTTCTCCAGCGCCTCCGGGCGCACGGCCCGGACGGAGCGGCGCGCCTCGGCCAGGCTTTCCCGGGCCAGCCGAGCGGCGTTGCTGATCCGCCGCTCCCAGTCGGCCTCGCGGGCGCCGGTGTCCGGGCGGCCCCAGGCCGCCTCCGCGGGCGCGCGCAACCCGGCCTGCTGGGCGGCTTCCAGCTGGGTGATGATGCCGGCCAGGCCCTGCGCCAGGGTGTCGTGGATCTCCCGCGCCATCCGCTGCCGTTCCGCCAGCACGCCCGCCTCCCGGGCCTGGACGAGCAGCTGGGCGTGCAGGCCGGCGTTCTCGGCCATCATCGCCTCGAGCTGACGGTTCGCCTCGGCCAGGTCGACGATGACCCGCTTGCGTTCGGTGTTCTGATCCTCGGCTTTCTGGCCCAGGTAAATAAACACGATGACCAGCACCGCGTTCAGGCAGGCCACGACGGCGAAGATGAGCAGATGCGCAGGGGTCGGCGGGTGGAACCCGCCGAGCTGCGCGATGGCTGACAGGCACGCGATGCAGAACAGGCCAGCGAACCGCAGCGGGCTGGCCAGGTACCGGTAGGCGTGGATGTACCCAACCCAGCAGAAGAACCCGAACCACGGGCTGCGGGCCACCAGCAGGGCGCAGCAGGCCGCGAAGCCCACGAAGTAGATACCCATCAGCACCCGGCGGTCAGCCCACTGCGGATGCAGCGTCGCCCACCAGGCCACCCAGGCGGCCGTGAGCCCGGCCACCGCCAGGGTCCGGCCCACCTCGGCCGCCGTCGGGCTCTCGGTGATCAGGTACGGGACCATGGAGATGACGAGCAGGACGTAGGGGACAACCCGCACCCATGCTTCCAGCCGCTGTTCTGGTTCCTTCATCGTGGCAACGGGGATCTGGACGCCCATGTCGGCCTCCTCCCGCCGGCGTCTGCGTTCATCTTGCCATTCCCGCCGGACGGCTTACTCCCACCGGAAGAAGCGGACGGCCAGCACGCCGCACCCGACGATCCAGGCCGCCAGGATGCCGAAGTACAGCCCGGAGGCCCAGTGCCCGGTGAGGGCCTCCTGGATGGCCTGGACGCCGGATCCCATCGGGGTACCGTCGCTGACGCCGCGCAGCCAGTCCGGCATCTCGGCCCGGGGCAGCCATAGCCCGGAGAAGAACAGCAGCACGAAGAACAGCACCGCGCCCAGCGCGTTGGCCGCCTTGGCGGTGAAGCTGACGGCGGCGACCAGCAGCCCCAGTGTGCTGGCCGCCGCCGCAGTCAGGAGGAACGCCACGATGAAGGCCAGCGGCTGCCGGATCGAGGCGGTGAAGGCCCCGGTGGCAAGGATGACGATCAGGGCCGTCGTCGCAATCTGGATGCCGAGGGTGATGACCAGGTCCGCGGTCAGCAGGGCCCGCGGGGTGACCGGGGTGGTGAACATCCGGCGCAGCACGCCCCGCTCACGGTAGGTGGCCAGGATCGAGGGCAGGAAGTTCACCGATGTCATTACGATCATGAAGGTGATGATGATTGGCAAGTAGGTCTGCAGCACGCTCGCGCCGCCGAAGGCCTTGACCGGCTTGCCGGTCCCCGGGATCAGGCCCAGCACGATCAGGCCGATCACCGGGAAGCCGATACCCCAGAACAGTACGGCCGGGGTGCGGCCGATGAGCTTGAGCTCGGTCAGCGTGAGCAGGCGCCAGGCGCGGCTGGGCAACGGGATCGCCGTGGACAGCGACATGGTGGTCATCCCCTCTGCGCAGCCGGCTGGTGGTGGGTAGCCGGCTGGTCATGAGCAGCCGGCTGGTCATGGGTAGTCAGCGCGACGAAGGCGTCGTCCAGGTTGGCCTGGTCCACCCGCAGGTGCTGGGCGACGACACTGTGCCGGATCAGCACGCCGATGACCGCCTGCAGGGCCTCTTCGTTCCCGGTGACCGTGAACTGGTCGCCGTCGCGGCGGACGGTGGACACCTCGGGCAGCCTGGTCAGCAGATCCTCATCCAGCGGCGCCGACGCCCGGAAGCGGATGGACTGCTCGCCGCCGGCCCGGCTGGCCAGGCCGCCGGGGGTGTCGGTCGCGATCACCAGGCCGTTGTTGATCACGGCGACCCGGTCACACAGCCGCTCGGCCTCTTCCATGAAGTGCGTGACCAGCAGGATCGTCACCCCGGTGTCCCGGATCTCGGAGATCAGCCCCCACACCTCGCGGCGGGCGGCCGGGTCCAGCCCGGTGGTGAGCTCGTCCAGCACGGCCACCTTCGGGGTGCCGATCAGGGCCAGCGCCACCGACAGCCGCTGCTTCTGGCCACCGGAGAGTTTGCCGTAGCCGACGTCGCGCCGGTCGCCGAGCCCGAGCCGGTCGATCAGCTCGTCGGCGTTCGCGGGCTGCCGGTAGAACGAGGCGTACAGGTCGAGCGCCTCGGTCACCCGCAGCTTGTCGGGCAGCTCGCTGTGCTGCAGCTGGACGCCGACCAGCTCGCGCAGCTCGTCGTGATCCCGCTGTGGATCCAGGCCGAGCACGCGGATCCGGCCGCGATCCGGTTTGCGCAGGCCGACGACGGATTCCACGGCGGTGGTCTTCCCGGCCCCGTTCGGCCCCAGGATGCCGAAGATCTCGCCGGCCTCTACCGTGAACGACACGTCGTCGACGGCGACCTTCGGCCCGTACTCCTTATGCAGGCCACTTACCTCGATGACTGGCATACCTCCATGGTTGGCTACCGGGCGCGGGCGGCACATCGCCCGCCGGGCCTATCCTTCGCGCGTTCCCGGTGGAGCGGGGAGTCAGCCGAACGGTGGATGCGGCCGGCGATAACCTGGCCCGTGATTGCCGAGCCCGATGTCTGTAGACCAGGGAGCCGACGGTGGCGCTGCACAAGCAAGTGGACGTGTCCCAGCAGGAGCGGGAAGTCGACATCAACCCCGTGTACGTGCAGGAAAAGGGGCTGCAGATCCCCCGCTACCGGCTTTCGGAGCACAGCATGCTGCCGAGCACGGCGGCGCAGGTGGTGCGGGACGAGCTCATCCTGGACGGCAACGCCCGGCTCAACCTCGCGACGTTCGTCACCACGTGGATGGAACCCGAGGCCGAGAGGCTGATGGCCTCGTGTTTCGACAAGAACATGATCGACAAGGACGAGTACCCGCAGACGGCCGAGATTGAGCGGCGCTGTGTGAATATCCTGGCCCACCTGTGGCACTCACCGGCCGACGGGAACGCGACCGGCTGCTCGACCACCGGCTCCAGCGAGGCGTGCATGCTCGGCGGGATGGCCCTGCTGTGGCGCTGGCGCAAGGCGCGCCGGGCCGCCGGCCAGGATGCGACCCGGCCGAACCTGGTTATGGGGTCCAATGTGCAGGTCTGCTGGGAGAAGTTCTGCCGCTACTGGGAAGTCGAGCCGCGGAAGGTGCCCATGGAGAAAGGCCGGCTGCACCTGACCGCGGGCGGCGCGGTGGCCCAGTGCGATGAGAACACGATCGGCGTCGTGGCCATCCTCGGCTCGACGATGGACGGCAGCTACGAGCCGGTCAAGGAGATCAGCGACGCGCTGGACCAGTTGCAGCAGAGCAAGGGGCACGACATCCCGATCCACGTCGACGGGGCCTCGGGCGGCTTCGTGGCCCCCTTCCTGCACGCGTTCCTCGAGTGGGACTTCCGGGTACCCCGGGTGGCATCCATCAACGCCTCCGGCCACAAGTACGGCCTGGTCTACCCCGGCGTGGGGTGGGTGGTGTGGCGGGAGCCGTCCGCGCTGCCCGACGACCTCATCTTCAACGTCAACTACCTGGGCGGGCAGATGCCCACGTTCGCGCTGAACTTCTCCCGGCCCGGTTCCAACGTCGTCGCGCAGTACTACAACTTCCTGCGGCTGGGCTTCGAGGGCTACCGCGAGGTACAGCAGGCCTGCCACGAGGTCGCCGTCTTCCTCGCGACGGAAATCGCCCAGATGGGCCCGTTCGAGCTGCTGTCGGAAGGCAAAGAGCTACCGGTCTTCGCGTTCAAGCTCAAGGACAGCGTCACCGGTTACTCGGTCTTCGACATCTCCGAGCGGCTGCGCGGCCGCGGCTGGCTGGTGCCGGCCTACACGTTCCCGGAGAACCTGCAGGACACCGCGGTGCTGCGGATCGTGGTCAAGAACGGCTTCAGCATGGACCTGGCCAGCTGCCTGATGGCTGACCTCCGCGAGCAGGTCACCATGCTGGAGAAGAACCCGCGCCGGCCCGTCCCGCTGGTCGACGAGAAGAATCGCGAGTCCTTCCGGCACTGACGGAACCGGTACCGGCCTGTGTGGTTCCGGTCAGGTTTGTGGGGTGCCCTGGGAGGCGCCCCAGGCGTCCGGGATGGTGCTGTAGCCGCCGCCGCTGTACTCGGAGAGCTCCCCGCCCAGCGACGGGGACGACAACCCGGCCCCGGACTTGAGGGCGGCCAGGATCTGCGGGTACCCGGTGGGGGTCAGGTAGGCCACCAGCGCCTGGATGCCGGCCTGGGGGCTCGGGTAGGAGTACAGGTTGTAGCCGTTGCCCTCGCTCTTGATCGGCCACCCTCCGTAGCCTGGCTGGCTGACGTTGATCGGGTTGTTGGCCCCGACGATGCCGCTGGGTGGGGTGCCGGCCTCGTTCTGCATCCAGTAGCCGATCGAGATGATGTTCGCGCTGGTCAGCGGATCCCCGAGCGCGTTGAGGATGGCCTCGGACCAGGCCAGCTGGTTGGCCCCCCGGGGGGTCTGATACTCCGCGGTGGGCTGCGGCGCCCCGGCGGCCGTGACGGGCGATGCGGGGGCCTGGGCGGCCGCGGACGGTGCGGCGGGCTTGGCGGCCTGGGCCCGCGTGACGTGCGGCGAGGGCTTGGCGGAGGTCGCCGCCGGGGCAGGCGTCAGCGGTGCGACCGAGGGATGCTGGAACGTGAACTGGGTGAGGTCAGCCGCGCCCAGGATGGCGGCAGCCTGCGGGGCGCGGCCCTTCGGCGCCGCGCGGGACGCCGGGTGGCCGCCCAGGCCGATGACGAGGCCCACGCCGATGAGGGTGGACGCGGCCCCCAGCGCGACCAGCCAGCGCACATGGGTGGCAGGACCGCGGCGGCGCGGCCGGGCCCGGCTGTGCGCCGGGCCACTGGCCGCGTACTGACGTTCCGGCGAACGCTGCATCCCGATCCCCCTCCCCCGCCGTTAATCCGGTAATCCGGCGAAGGGATGGAACCCGGCCCACGCCATGCGGCTCCGCACGGGTCAGGCGCCCTTGCGCAGCCGGTCGAGGGCCTCGGCGAGGATGGCGGCGCCGTCGGAGTCGCTGCGCCGCTCCTTGACGTACGCGAGGTGCGTCTTGTACGGCTCGACCCGCGGCGGCGCCGGCGGGTTCTGCTCATCCTGGCCGGCCGGGTACCCGCACCGGGGGCACTCCCAGCTGTCCGGGACGGCCGCGTCGGTCGCGAAGCTGGGTCGCGTCTCGTGCCGGTTGGCGCACCAGAACGACACCCAGACACGAGGTGCGGACTCGCCGCGTTCAGCCTCGCCCATAGGGCCAGCGCCCACCCTACTGCCGCGGATGGCGTTGCCACTGCTCACAGATCACCTCTTGATATAGCGCGCATGCGTTACGTCCGGTGCGGGAGGACGCCAGGGAAAAACTTACTTAGTGAATGATCAGCAGGTTGAGGCCGATGATGCAGACGAACCACAGAATTCCAAAGAAAATCGTGATGCGATCCAGGTTGCGCTCGACCACTGAAGAGGAACCGAGCGTGGAGGACACGCCGCCGCCGAACATGTCGGACAGGCCGCCGCCCTTGCCCTTGTGCAGCAGCACCAAGAGCACCATCACCAGGCTAGTGATGATCAGGATGATCGAAACTCCGATGACCATCGCCGCTCGTTCCTTCTTCCCTGTTTAAAAGCTACGTCTTAGCTCACCGTACCGCCATGACGAAGCCGTACAACGCCGGCTCGCAGGCCGAAGCCCCGCACCGGGGTCCGGGGGTCGCCCCCGGGTTGGCACTGCGGGCCCCGGCGAAACTGGCCCGTGAGGGTCAGTGAGCAGCCGGAGCCGCCCCCGGGGGGTCCGGGGGGTCGCCCCCCCGGGTTGGCACTGCGGGCCCCGGCGAAACTGGCCCGTGAGGGTCAGTGAGCAGCCGGAGCCGCCTCGTACCGGCAGATCTTGGCAAACTCACCGGCGTCCAGGCTGGCTCCTCCGACGAGGGCACCGTTGACATCCGGCTGCGCCATGATCGGCGCGATGTTGCCTGACTTTACCGATCCGCCATACAGGATACGCAGACTGGCAGCCGTTTCGCGTCCGTGAGCCGCAGAAACGTACCCTCTAATTCCCGCACAGGCCTCCTGGGCGTCTTGCGGCGTGGCGACCTCACCGGTGCCGATCGCCCAGATCGGCTCGTAGGCGATCACCATGCCGGACACCTGGGCGGCGGTCAGCCCGTCCAGCCCGCCGGTCGCCTGCTGGACGATGTGCTCGATCTGCTGGCCCTGCTGGCGGACGTCCAGGGTCTCGCCGACGCAGAGAATTGGCGTGATCTCGGCCTCCAGCGCGATCTTGACCTTGGCGTTGATCAGGGCGTCATCCTCGTGGTGGTGCTGGCGCCGCTCGGAGTGCCCGCACAGTACGTAATCGCAGCCCAGCTTGGCCAGCATGGACGCCGACACCTCGCCAGTGTAGGCGCCCGACGGGTGCGAGGAGACGTCCTGGGCGCCGTAGGCGATCCGCAGCCGATCCCCGTCCACCAGCGTCTGCACGCTGCGCAACGCGGTGAACGGCGGCAGCACCGCGACGTCCACGGCGTTGAAATCCTTGTCCGACAGCGTGAAGGCGAGCTTCTGGACCAGCGCGATGGCCTCCAGGTGGTTCTCGTGCATCTTCCAGTTGCCCGCCATCAGCGGCAGGCCTGGCTTGCGCTCGCCCCGGCCGCTCATCGGACGCTGGCCTTCGCGTCATCGGCTTCCAGCGCGGTCAGCCCGGGCAGCGTGCGGCCTTCGAGGTACTCCAGGCTGGCGCCGCCGCCGGTGGAGATGTGACCGAACACGTCATCCGGCAGGCCGAAGGACCGGACCGCCGCCGCGGAGTCGCCCCCGCCGATCACGGTGAAGCCGTCGACCCGGGTGATCGCCTCGGCCAGGGCCCGGGTGCCGACCGCGAAGGCGGGGAACTCGAACACGCCCACCGGGCCGTTCCAGAACACCGTCTTGGCGTCGGCCAGCTTCTCGGCGAACAGCTCCCGGGTGGCCGGGCCGATGTCCAGGCCCTCCCGGTCCGCCGGGAAGTCCTTGGTCGAGACGACCTCATGGTCCGCGTCCGGCGCGAAGTGCGTGGCGGCGACCAGGTCGACCGGCAGCACCAGTTCCACACCTCGCCGCTCGGCCTCCGCCATCACCTCGGTGACCTGCGGGATCTTGTCCGCTTCCAGCATGGAATGCCCGACCTCGTAGCCCTGGGCGGCCAGGAACGTGTAGGCCATGCCGCCGCCGATGAGGATCCGGTCGGCGCGGTCGAGCAGGTTCGCGATCACCGCGAGCTTGTCCGACGGCTTCGCGCCGCCCAGCACCACTATGTAGGGCCGTTCCGGTGCCGAGGTCAGCCGGCTGAGCACCTCGACCTCGGCGAGCACCAGGTCGCCAGCAGCGTGCGGCAGCCGTTGCGGCACGTCGTAGACGCTGGCGTGCTTGCGGTGCACGGCACCGAAGCCGTCGCCCACGTAGTAATCGCCGAACAGCGCGAGCTGGCTGGCGAGCTCGCCGCGGGCCGCGTCATCCTTGCTGGTCTCGGCGGGCTCGAAGCGGACGTTCTCCAGCAGGGCGACGTCGCCGTCGGTGAGCTGGGCCACGACCCGGGCGGCGTCCGCCCCGACCACGTCGGTGGCGAAGGCGACGGGCCGGCCGAGCAGCTCGCCGAGCCGCGCTGCGACCGGCCGCAGGGACGGGCCGCCCGCGGCCCGCTCGGCATAGTCCGCGCCCTTGGGCCGGCCCAGGTGCGCCACGATGACCACCCGGGCCCCGCGGTCGATCAGCTTCTGGATCGTCGGCAGGCTCGCCCGGATCCGGCCGTCGTCGGTGATGCGCGGCTGCTCAGGATCGGACAGGTCCAGCGGCACGTTCAGGTCAGCCCGCAGCAGTACCCGGCGGCCGCTGACCGGGAGGTCCTCGATGCTCTTCATCGCTACGACAGCCGGGCCGCGATGAGCGCCGTCAGGTCGGCCAGCCGGGCGGAGTAGCCCCACTCGTTGTCGTACCAGCCGAGTACCTTGACCTGGTCACCGAACGTCATGGTCAGCGTGGCGTCGAAGGTGCAGGAGGCCGGCGAGCCGACGATATCGGAGGAGACGATGGCGTCCTCGGTGTAGTACAGGACCCCGTTGAGCGGGCCCTCGGCGGCCGCGCGGAAGGCCGCGTTGACCTCGTCCTTGGTCGCCTCGCGGTTGAGCTGGACGACCAGGTCGACGAGCGAGCCATCCGGCACCGGCACTCGCAGCGCCATGCCGTCCAGCTTGCCCGTCAGCTCCGGCAGCACCAGGGCGGTGGCCTTGGCGGCGCCCGTGGTGGTCGGGATGATGTTCACCGCCGCGGCGCGGGCCCGGCGCAGGTCCTTGTGCGGGAAGTCCAGGATGACCTGGTCGTTCGTGTAGGCGTGCACCGTCGTCATCAGGCCCTTGACGATGCCGAAGTTTTCCAGCAGCACCTTCGCCATAGGCGCGACGCAGTTCGTCGTGCAGGAGGCGTTGGAGATGATGTGGTGGTTCGCGGGGTCATAGTCGCTATCGTTCACGCCCAGGACGACCGTCAGGTCCTCTTCCTTGGCGGGCGCGGAGATGATGACCTTCTTGGCGCCGGCGTCGAGGTGGTTACGCGCGTCGGAGGCCTTGGTGAAGCGGCCGGTCGATTCGATCACGATGTCGACGCCGAGGTCCTTCCACGGCAGCTTGGCCGGATCACGCTCGGCCAGCACCTTGATGGACTGGCCGCCGACACGGATCGCGTCGGCGGAGGCGGACACGTCCAGCGGGAGCGTGCCCAGCACGGTGTCGTACTTCAGCAGGTGCGCCAGCGTGGCCGGGTCAGTCAGGTCGTTGGCCGCGACAATCTCGATCTCGCCTGCGGGAATGCGACCCGCCATGCCGATGGCCTCGGCGTTGGCGGCGCGCCAGTAATTACGGCCGATCCGGCCAAATCCGTTGATGCCCACGCGGATAGTCACAGCACCGTTCTCCTCATTATCGCTGTGTATTCTTTGGCCGATTCAAGACCGCCGGCCAGCGGTGCCCAAGAGTCTTACGTCCTTCAAGACCCTATCGAACGCCGTCCCCCGGGGATCCCCGGGGGACGGCGTTCGATCCAGCGCGCCGGCCCTGTTCCGGGCGGAACGCGGCAGGCAGCCAACCGCCACCTATGGTCTAGACCATACGAGAATCGTATGGTCTAGACCATACGAGAATCGGCAGCCGGGGGCAAGCTGTGCTGGCCCGGGGGGACGACCCCCCGGAACCCCCCGCGACGCCCCGATAGTGGTGCTCGCCGATAACACCGCCGCTCACCGGGCCTGAAGGCCCGGTTCGCTGGGCGGCCGGGCCTGCGGCCCGTCGGTCCGTAGCCCGCGATGGTACTTCGCCGCCCGGCCGCTCACCGGGCACAAGGCCTGGTTCGCTGGGCCAGTTACGGCATCATCATGTCGGGGGTCAGGTTGGCTTCGGTGCTGGGCAGGCCCAGTTCCGAGGCCCGGCGGTCGGCCATGGCCAGCAGGCGGCGGATCCGCCCGGCGATCGCGTCCTTGGTCAGCGGGGGGTCGGCGAGCTGGCCCAGCTCCTCCAGGCTGGCCTGGCGGTTGGCGATCCGTAGTTTCCCGGCCATGGTCAGGTGCTCCGGCGCGTCGTCGCCAAGGATCTCCAGCGCCCGCTCGACCCGTGCGCCGGCCGCGACCGCGGCGCGTGCGCTGCGCCGCAGGTTGGCGTCGTCGAAGTTGGCCAGCCGGTTCGCGGTGGCCCGCACCTCCCGGCGCATCCGGCGCTCCTCCCAGGCCAGCACGCTGTCGTGCGCGCCGAGCCGGGTCAGCATGGCACTGATCGCATCGCCGTCCCTGATCACCACCCGGTCCACCCCGCGGACCTCGCGCGACTTGGCGTGAATCTTCAGCCGCCGGGCCGCACCGACCAGGGCCAGCGCCGCTTCTGATCCGGGGCAGGTCACCTCCAGTGCCATCGACCGGCCCGGCTCGGTCAGCGAGCCATGGGCCAGGAACGCACCCCGCCAGGCGGCCTCGCAGTCGCAGGTGGTCCCGGACACGATCTGCCGCGGCAGCCCGCGCACCGGGCGCCCGTAGTTGTCCAGCAAACCGGTCTGCCGGGCCAGGTTGTCCCCGCCCTTCAGCACCCGGACGACGTAGCGGTTGCCCTTGCGCAGCCCGCTCGGGGCCAGTACCAGCACCTCGGAGACGTGCCCGTAGACCTCACTGATACCGGCCCGCAGACGGCGGGCGGCCGCGCCGGTGTCGAGTTCCGCTTCGATCACGACGTGCCCGGCGGCCAGGTGCAGGCCGCCCGCGAACCTCAGCATCGCGGAGACCTCAGCCTTGCGGCAGCACGGCTTGACCACGGTCACCCGGCTTAGCTCGTCCTTAACTACGCCCGTCATCGCCATCGGCGTCCTCCTTGCTAACCCGGGGGGCGACCCCCCGGAACCCCCCGCTGCGCTGTGCTGGCCCGGGGGGGCGACCCCCCGGAACCCCCCGCGACGCCCCGGTGGTGGTTCTCGCCGTTACACCGCCGCTCACCGGGCCCAAGGGCCCGGTTCGCTGGGCGGCCGGGCCTTCGGCCCGTCTGTCCGTAAACCCGCTGTGGTTCTCGCCGTTACACCGCCGCTCACCGGGTCCAAGGGCCCGGTTCGCTGGGCGGCCGGGCCTCCGGCCCGTCGGTACGTAGCCCGCTCCGGTACTCCCCATTTCACCGGGCGCTCACCCGGGTCGCGTCCGGCCGGGCCTGTTGGCCCGTCTATCCGTAGCCAGCCGTGGCTGGCCGTTAATTACCATGGCGGCCTGTAGGCCGCCCTAGCTGGCGTCATCCGCTCTCGCAGCCGTCAAAGATATCCGCATAAGCCTTCGCCAGCCGCAATGGATCATGGCGGGGCGTTCCGTCCGCCATGGCCACGTCCGCCAGGACGAGCCGGGCGCCCAGGAGACCGGCGGCCTTTTCCAGATCGGCCACCGCGTCGTCGCTGGCCTCCCCCAGCAGGCCATCCGGGACCGCCCCGGCGCCTTCGCCGCGGGCCGCCGAGCTGTCCGCGAGAACCACGTCGAACGCCAGTCCCGGCGAATGTCCTGCGAGCACCTCCAGGTGCTTGTGCGGGGAAAAGCCGCCCGTCTCGCCTGGCTGCGGCGCCAGGTTGAGCGCCACCAGGCGGTGGGCCGGGGTGTCCCGCAGCGCCGAGGCCAGCTCTGGCACCAGCAGATGCGGTAGCACGCTAGTGAACCATGACCCCGGGCCGAACACCACCCAGTCTGCCTCCCGGACCGCGGTGACCGCGGCCGGAACGGCCGGCGGATCATCCGGCAGCAGCGAGATCGACCGGACCCGGCCCGCGGTGGACGCGCAGGCGTCTTGACCGCGGACCCGGGAGATCTCCCTTGGCCGGGCCGGGTCGGCCCCCTCCACCTCAGCCACGATGTCCAGCGGGACCGAGGCCATCGGCAGTACCCGGCCACGGGTGCCAAGCAGCCGGCCCACCCAGTCGAGGCCCTCGACCGCGTCCCCCAGCAGTTCCCACAGCGCGATGATCAGCAGGTTTCCCACCGGATGGCCGGACAGTTCGCTATCGCCGCCGAACCGGTGCTGGACGACACGGCTCCAGGTGTTGCCCCACTCGTCGTCACCGCACAGCGCGGCCAGCGCCATCCGCAGGTCGCCAGGCGGCAGCACGCCGTACTGGCGGCGCAGCCGGCCGCTGGAGCCCCCGTCGTCGGCTACCGTCACGATGGCGGTCAGGTCCCCGCTCACCCGCCGCAGCGCGGACAGCGACGCAGCCAGCCCGTGCCCGCCGCCCAGCGCGACCACCCTAGGCGCCGTCACCCCTGTAGCCCCGTTAGTCACCTGAGCCCTCTCATTCACGCCCGAGATCCCGGTGGGTGACCTGGACATCGGAGGCGTATGGACCCTCCTCGCCGAGCCGCGCCGCCAGGTGCTCCGCAATCGCCACACTGCGGTGCTTGCCGCCGGTGCACCCCACGGCCAGCGTCACGAAGTGCTTGCCTTCCCGCTCGTCCCCCTCGAGCAGGATCTGCAGTGCCTCGGTGTAGGCCCTGAGGAACTCCTGTGCGCCGGGCCGGCTCAGCACGTAGTCCCGCACCGGCGCGTCCAGGCCGGTCATCGGGGCCAGCTCCGGGATCCAGTGCGGGTTCGGCAGGAACCGGCAGTCGACCACCAGGTCCGCGTCCACCGGGAGCCCGTACTTGTAGCCGAACGAGACGATGCTGACCCGGGGTCCCTTGACCGAGCGCCCGCCGAAGAATTCCCGCATCCGGCCGCGCAGCTCGTGCACGTTCAGCCGGGAGGTGTCCAGGACCAGATCGGCTTCGCCGCGCACGTCGCGCAGCAGCGCGCGCTCGGCGGCGATCCCGTTCACCACCCGCCCGTCGGCCTGCAGCGGATGCGGGCGGCGCACGTTGTCGAACCGGCGGATCAGGGTGTCGTCACCGGCTTCGAGGAACACGATCCGCGGGGCGACGCCGCGCGCGCCGAGCCCATCGATGGAGGACTTCAGGTCGGTGGTGAAGGCCCGGCTGCGCACGTCGACCACGGCGGCGATCTTCGGTACCGCGCCATTCGAGCGCTCGGCCAGGTCCACCATGGTCGGCAACAGCCCCGGCGGCAGATTGTCCACCACGAACCAGCCAAGGTCCTCCAGCGCATTGGCCGCCGTGCTGCGACCGGCGCCGGACATGCCCGTGATGATGACGATGTCCGGAATAGCCTGGTCCTCTGGCCCTGGGGCCGCCCCGTGCTCGCGTAGCGGTTTCCGCACCGGGTTCACGACGCCTCCCCCGTGGTATGCGCGGCTCCGGGACCGGCCGGGCCGGCCGCAACGGCCGGCTCGTGCAGGGCGGCGGTGATCGTCAGGGCCAGCCGGGGGCCGATGCCCGGCACGGTGGCGATCTCTTCCGGCGTCGCCGCCGCCAGCCGCTTGACCGACCCGAAGCGCTTCAGCAGAGCCGCTCGCCGGGCCGGGCCGAGCCCGGCCACATTATCCAGCGCGCTCGCGGTGAGGCCCCGGGACCGCTTCTGCCGATGGTAGGTGATCGCGAACCGGTGCGCCTCGTCCCGGACCCGCTGCAGCAGGTAGAGGCCCTCGCTGCTGCGCGGCAGGATGACCGGGAACTCCTCCCCCGGCAGCCAGACCTCCTCCAGCCGCTTGGCCAGCCCGCACACCGCGACGTCGTCGATGCCCAGTTCGGTCAGCGCCCGGCTCGCCGCGTCGGCCTGCAGCGGGCCGCCGTCGACCACTACCAGGTTCGGCGGATAGGCGAACTTGCGCTGGCGCATCGCCGCGTCCCGTTCGGCCGGATCCTGATCTTCGTCGGCCTCGGGATCGCCGAGCACGTCCAGCTCGCCGGTCTCCTCGCGTTCTTCCAGGTAGCGGCGGAACCGGCGGCTGATGACCTCGTGAATGGCGGAGATGTCGTCGGTGCCATCGTCCCCGCGGATGCTGAACCGGCGGTATTCGCTCTTGCGGGCCAGGCCATCCTCGAACACGACCATCGACGCCACGACGTTGGTGCCCTGCAGGTTGGACACGTCGTAGCACTCGATCCGCAGCGGCGCGTCATCCAGGCCGAGCGCTTCCTGGATCTCGTGCAGCGCCCGGCTCCGGGTGGTCAGGTCGCTGGCCCGCCGTGTCTTGTGCAGCGCCAGCGACTGCATAGCGTTGCGCGCGACGGTCTCCAGCAGGGCCTTCTTGTCGCCGCGCTGGGGTACCCGCAGGTTCACCGGCCCGCCGCGACGTTCCGCCAGCCACTCGGCGACCGGGCCCGGCTCCGGGGGCAGCATGGGCACGAGCACCTCGCGCGGCACCCCGCTGGCAGGGCTGCCGCCGCCGGACCCGCTGGCGGTGCCGGTCGCCGCGTTCACCGCGGTGTCGCCGTACACCTGGCCGAGAAAGTTTTCGACCAGCTCCCCGGTCGTCACGTCCTCGACCTTGTCCAGCACCCAGCCGCGCTGGCCGCGCACCCGCCCGTCACGGACGTAGAAGATCTGCACGGCCGCCTCGAGCTGGTCCTCGGCCAGGGCGATGACGTCGCAGTCGGTGCCGTCGCCGAGCACCACGGCCTGTTTCTCCAGGGCCCGCTCCAGCGCGCGCATGTCATCGCGCAGCCGGGCGGCCCGCTCGAACTCCTCGGCCGCCGCGGCCTCCATCATCTCGATCTCGATGCGGCGGATGAAGCGGGCCGTCTGCCCGGCCATGAAGTCGCAGAAGTCCTCGGCCAGCTCGCGGTGCTCGGCTTCGCTGATCCGGCCCACGCAGGGCGCCGAGCACTTCCCGATGTAGCCGAGCAGGCACGGCCGGCCGATCTGCCCGGCCCGCTTGAACACCCCGGCCGAGCAGGTCCGGACGGGGAAGACGCGGAGCAGGGTGTCGACCGTGTCCCGGATGGCCCAGGCGTGCGAGTAGGGCCCGAAGTAGCGGGTGCCCTTGCGTTTCGCGCCCCGCATGACCATGACCCGCGGGTACTCCTCGCTCATGGTGACCGCGAGGTAGGGATAGCTCTTGTCGTCCCGGTACTTCACGTTGTACCGGGGGTCGTACTCCTTGATCCAGGAGTACTCGAGCTGCAGCGCCTCGACTTCGGTGCGCACCACGGTCCAGTCGACCCCGGCCGCCGAGGTGAGCATGGCCTGAGTGCGCGGGTGCAGGCTGGCGAAGTCGGCGAAGTATGAGTTCAGTCGCTGCCGGAGCGACTTGGCCTTGCCCACGTAGATGACCCGCCCACGGGCATCACGGAACCTGTAGACCCCGGGCGACTCGGGGATCGAGCCCGGGGCCGGCCTGTAGGTTGCCGGATCTGCCACGCAGTAACTCTACGGCGACCAGGCGGCCATCCGCGCTCTGAAGCCGGTCCCGGGGGGCGCGCCAGTTTTGTCGGGAGCAAGAGCAACTTGCCTGACTGGCCATGTCAGGGAGCAGCGGTACGGCGAGCCGGGATATCCCTGGGCCAGCTGAGCCCGCGGTAGCTGGTGCGCTGGTTGTCACGTTGCGGCCCAGGTAACGGCGCCGCCGAGCCTGGTCTGCTGGACGGTGATCTCGCCGATGGCGCTGGAGTCCGCCCGGCGCGGATCGGACGACAGGATCGCGAAGTCGGCATGCTTGCCGGGCTCGAGCGATCCGAGCACGTTGTCGGTGTGGGTCTGCCATGCCGCGTCGATCGTGACCGCACGGAGTGCGGCTTCGGCACTGATCCGCTCATCCGCGTTCAGTACCTCGCCGCCGTCGTGCATCGACCGGGTCACGGCGGTCTGCACCGAGCGGAGCGGGTTAATCGGTGAGACGGAGTAATCGCTGTGGAACGAGGGCCGCAAGCCGTGGCGGAGTGCACTGGCCACGGCGTCGAGGCGGTTGGCCCGCTCGGGACCGAGGATGTTGTCCCGCAGCGCCTTGCCCCAGTAGTACACGTGGTTCATCAGGAAGCTGGGCGAGATCCCGGCCGCTGCCATCCGGTGGAAGTGGCCGTCGTAGGCGATGGAGCAGTGCTCGATGCGGTGCCGCAGGTCCTTGGGCTCGGCGCCGGCGAGGGCCTTCTCGTAGGCCTCCAGCGTGACATCGATCGCGGCGTCGCCGTTGGCGTGCACCATGACCTGCCAGCCGCGGTCGTGGGCGTAGCGGATCGCCTCCTGGAGCTGATCGGCCGTGTAGTTGGCTGCGCCGCGTTCTGCGGAGCCCAGGTAGGGCTCGCGCTGGTAACCCGTCCGGCCCTGATTCGATCCGTCGGCGATCAGTTTCCAGCTGGTGGCGCGGACCATGTCATCGCCATCCCCGGCCTGGACGCCTGCCTGCTCCAATGCTGCCCGGGCCTGGTCGAGCTGCGCTGTGGTGATCCGGGTGGGCAGCCGCCCAGCCGCGCCGAGCCCGTGCAGGATGTCCAGTTCGCTGGCTCCCAGCAGGCCGCCAGTGGCTGCCTCGTGCACCTTGGTGACACCGGCGCTCGCCGCCCTGTCCAGGATGGCGGCCAGGCCGTCGAGCAGCTCGTCATGGGTCAGCTTGGGGAGCGCGCCCAGGAGCGGCATCATGGCGGCCATCTCGGAGACAACCCCGGTGAGGACGCCGCCCGCGCGGAGGTAGCTGCCGCCGGGAGGGTCCGCCGTCTGCGCGGTGATGTGCGCGAGGGCCAGCGCCTTGGAGTTGACGTACAGGAAGTGCATGGAGGCGTTCGCCACCAGCACCGGGTTCTGGGGCGCGATCCGGTCCAGGATCGCAGCCGTCAGGACCGGCTCACCGGGGTACAGCGAGGGGTCGAACAACTTACCGGTCACCCACTGGCCGGGGCGCGCCGATGCCGCCGCATGGCGGAGCCGCTCGACGACCGCGCCGAAATCCGGATTCACCGGCGGCGAGCAGTCCAGCCAGGAATCGAAGATCACCGTGCTCCACAGATGCATGTGCGGCTCGATCAGGCCGGGCAAGGCTACCTGGTCGCCGAGCTTTTCAATCTCGGTGTCCGGGCCACGCAGGCCAGCGATCTCGTCCGGTGATCCGAGCGCCAGCACCCGGCCGTTCCTGACAGCCAGCGCCCCGGCCTCCGGCTGGGCCGGGTTCATCGTGACGATGGTGCCGAGCACCAGCAGATCAGCGCGCTCCGGCCGGCCGCCCAAGGCCGGGCGGTTGCTGCCGGATGCCCGGATCTCGGGGACCGCCCCGGGCGTGATCATCTGGGCCATGAAGGGGTGTGGCTGGCAAGAGCCCGCCACGCTGGATTCCGGCATGGCACTGGTATACCCAGGGTAACCGGATATACGCAAAAGGTAATCGCGCCCTGCCCAGATGTGGGACCCTTACAAATGTGTCGCGATCCTCACCGTGACGCAGGACCTGCTGCGCCGGGACGGACTGCCGGGGGCAGCCCATCGAGGTGATAGCCCAGGCTGGCGCGAACCTGGATGTGCTCGTCGACCTGGCCTACGGCTTCCTGTGGTATCGCCTGCTCGTCGGGCACTCCCGTCTCGACGCGGCCGCCGCCCGTGACCTGGCCACGCACCTCATCGCGGCCGCCACCGCACCATCCGCGCCCCACCTGGGCTCAGGTCAGGGCACTGATGGCGTCGCCAATGAGCTTGGCCCCGATGATCAGGCATAGGACGGACATGATCACGGCGTTGTGCTGGGCCATCCAGTACTTGAGCCTGCCGAGGATGTCCTGGGATCGTTGGCCCAGCGCGAAGTAGATGCCCACGGGCGCGCCGATCCCGATGGTGGCGATGACGGCGAAGATCAGGTAGGCGATGGCCTGCTGAGCCCCGTCGATCCCGGTTTGCGCGATGGCCACTGCGCCGCCGACCGCGAGCAGCAGGTTTTTCGGATTCGCGCCCGCGAGCAAGGCGCCCGTGCCGAGTGCGGCTGGGGGCTTGAAGTTGTCGATAGCCCCCATCCATTTGGGCATCGCCGCCTGCTCCTCGTCGTGCGGACGGCCGCGGAACTGGCGGACGGCGACCAGGAGCAGCAGGATACCGAGCACGATCTTCAGCCAGCTCACCCAGGTTGCCGGGGCGCCGGAGTTGCTCGCCTTGGCTGGGTCCGCGATAGCCAGGACGATGGCCCCGATGACACCGAGGCCGAGCAGCCAGCCGAGCATGAACGCCGGGCCGTTAACCCTGGCCCGGGGGGTGGTAAGCATGAGCACGACCGCGATGATCGGGACCGGGCTGATCGCGATCCCGATCGCCAGCGGCAGTGACCCTCCGATGGCTTGGCCCATCAGTCCTCCTCCTGCCCAGGATGCTACTGTGCCGGTTCAGTCCCGCATGAAGGCCATGCGTGCTTCGGCGGCGAGGTCGACGAATGGCTCACCGCTGACGTCGGGGGTGCCGGCCACGGCATCCCCGGTGAACAGGAGGCGGTGGGCCGGGAGGCGGATCGCGATGCTGCCGTCGGTGTGGCCGGGCATGCCAATCACGGCTGCCCCGCCACCCAGGTCGAGCAGGTCACCTTCCGCACAGCAGAGCGCACAGAGCGAGAAAGCACAGAGCAGAAGCGGCACCGGGGCGAGGGCAACAGTATGGGTTCAGGCTGGCGCCGTGTAGGCGGCGAAGCCGCTGGTCTGCCAGGTGGCGCCGTCGGGGGCGACCGCGAAGACCGCATACCCGTCGAGGCTCTCGGCCCATTCGCGGGCCGCCCCGCCCATCGCGAACGCCGCCGTCGCGTAGGCGTCGGCCGTGCTTATGCGGGGGCCGACCACGGTCACGCTGGCCAGTTCCGTCGCGGGCAGGCCGGTATGGGGGTTGACGATGTGCGCGCCGCGTTCGGCCGTGCCGGAGGTGGCGACGGCGAAATCACGCCCGGCGACGATGACCGCGAGCGCGGACGGGTGCAGCGGATGTGCCACACCGACCCGCCACGGGCGGCCGCGCTCCGGTTCGCCGGTGCACTGCATGTCGCCGGCGCCGTTGACGCTGTGCCCGGTGCCGCTGGGCCCGGTGCCGCTGGGCCCAGTGCCGCTGGGCCCGGTTTTGGCGGCCACGCTGAGCATGTTCGACGCCCGTTCGATGGACCAGCCCTTGACCAGGCCGGACGGGTCGAAACGGCCACCGGGCCAGGCGGTGAAATACCCGTCGCTCTGCTCGTTGAGCACCGCGCATTCCGCGATGACCTCGGCGAGTTCCGGCGCGCACTCGGCCAGTGTCAGCTCACCCCGGCCGAACCGGCTGACGTCGCTGCCGCCGGAGTAGGTGGAGAACGTGGCGTCCACCCAGTGCAGCCAGCTCAGCACCTCCGGCAGCGCTGGGGCGGCGCTGGCCGGCACGTCGAAGGAGAACACCGTGCCCATCACGTGCTCGGCGTGCCGCAGCCGTCCGGCGGGACGCCCGATCCGGGTCCCGCCTGGACTGGTCGCGCCCGGGCCGGGCAGATCGGGGTTGGTCACGCTGATCCCGGTCACGCCCGCAGCCGCTGCGGCATCTCCCGGGCCGGCGGAGCCGGCGGGCTCGCCGGGTCTGCTGCCGCTCATCCGCGTGACCGGCACTAGGCGCTGGCCTTGTCCAGCGCGCTCTGCAGGGACTTGATGTAGCCCGCGCTGGTGTAGCTCGCGCCGGAGACGGCGTCGATCTTCGCGCTCTGCGCGGCCAGGGTCTCGTTGTTCAGCAGGGGCAGCGCGTGCCCGTCGATCATCTGGCTGTTGACACCATCGTCGGTGTGCTGCAGCACGGTGACCTTGACGATCTTCCCGGCGTTGAGCGTCACCTGCACCTGGGTCGGGCCGTACGGCGTGGCGATCGCGTCTCCGGTCACCGCGGTGCCGGTTCCCGAGCCCGCGCTGACCGGGGCGGATGCGGCCCCGGCGCCGGAGGCCGCCGAGCTGCCGGAGCCGGCGGCGCTGCTGGCCCCCGGTGACGTGCCCGTCCCGCCGGAACCGGCCGTCACCCCGGCCGAGGCGGTCGAGGCCGTGTGCGACCGGAACGACAGCAGCATGACCAGGCCGGCCACGGTACCGCCGAGCGCGAGTACTACCCGGCGCATCGGATTCCTCCGTTCAACGTTGCTGATGGGTGTGCGGCCATGGACGGGGCGGCGCTCAGAACTCGAATGACTCGTGGTGAATGCGGCCGCGCGGGACGCCTGCCGCGGTCAGGGCGGCGAGGGCGGAATCCTGCATCCCAGCCGGGCCACATACGTAGACGTCGTAGCGGCGCAGCCCGGGCAGCAGGGACAGCAGCCGTTCGGCGGACAGCGGATCGCCGCCGAGCTGAGCCCGCGACCCGATCAGGTAGTGCACCGTGCCGCCGCGATCCCGGGCGATGGCGTCCAGCTCCGGGCCGAACACCACATCGTCCGGGCTGCTCGCCCGGTAGATGAGCGTGATGTGCCCGGGCAGGGTCGCGAACATGGCGCGCAGCGGAGTGATGCCCACTCCGCCCGCCAGCAGCAGCACCTGGCGGCTGTCCTTGGCCGGGGTGAACGCCCCGTAGGGTCCTTCCGCGATGACCTTGGTGCCGGGCCGGAGCCGGCTGACGGCCCCGCTGTGATCACCGCGGTCCTTGACCGTGATGCGCATGACGTCCGGCCGGGGGGCTGCGGACAGCGAGTAAGGATGCGAGGACCACCACATGCCGGGGGTGAGGAACCGCCAGCGGAAGAACTGCCCCGGCTCGGCCTGCAGCTCGTCCAGGTGGTCACCGCCGATGTAGACGGACACCACGTCCGGGGATTCCCGGCGCAGGGCGACGACGTGAAACCGGTGCCGCCGCGCGCTGCGCAGCGGGGTGAGGACGCGGTACCAGATCAGCAGCGCGGCGACCGAGGCGTACATCAGGGACCAGACGAACCGCGCCTTGAGGCTGCTGACGAACGAGGCACCGTCCGCGAACTGGTGACTGAACGCCAGCGCGATGGCCAGGTAGGTGTAAAAGTGCAGGTGATACCAGGTGTCGTAGTTGATACGGCGGCGCGCGGCCCGCGCGGACATCAGGCCGATACCCAGGAACAGGAACCCGGCCACCGTCGCCATCAGCACATCGGGGTACGAGAGCAGCAGGGTCTTCGTCTCGCCGACCACGTTCTCGTCCGCCGTGACCGCATAGCCCCAGGTGATGAGCGTGGCGTGGGCCACGATCACGCTGACGACATACCGGCCGCCCATCGCGTGCCAGCGGGCGAGCCGGTCGGTGCCGATGCCTCGTTCCAGGGGCGGAAGCCGGGCCATGAGCGCGACCAGTACGACGACGCCGTAGCCGGCGAGGAGGCCGAGGATACGGCCCGCGTTGGTGAGCCAGTCGCCCAGACCGTGTACGGAGGGGGTGTCCGACCACCACAGCGCGATCACGGCGAGTACGCCGGCCCCGATGATGGACAGCACCAGCCCCGGCCGTGCGCGCAGGCGGTCGCGTGGCTCGATGACCCGGCGCGACCGGCCGCTCTGGCGCGCTCTCGCCCGGTCCAGGCGCGGATCGCCCGCGCCTCGTGACCGGGACCCGGCCGTCCCCTGCCGTGATTCGACGCTCAGCACGGCGTTCCCCTCCTGACCTGTCGCCGCCGATATTCCATTAGGCCAGTGAGATCTGGTCGGACTGGATCTTCAGGGACTGCGCGGGCAGCGGGCTCGGGGCCGGCCCCGCGACGACGTGGCCGTCCGTGATGCTGAACTTGCTGCCGTGGCAGGGACAGTTGATCGTCCCGTTCGCGATCTGGTCGACGATGCACTGCATGTGCGTGCAGACGGCGCTGAATCCCTTGAACTGCCCGCGGCTGGGCTGCGTGACCACGACCCGCTCGCTGACGAAGATCTTGCCGCCGCCCACCGGGATGGCCCCGGTACTGGTGAGCGCACCGCCGCGGCCGGCCGCCTGGCCGCTGCCCCCAGCCGCGCCGCTGCTGGATGCCGTCGCGTTCGGGGTGCTGGCCGAACCGCCGGAGCAGCCGGCAAGCGGGCCCGCCAGGCCGGCCAGGCCGACGCCGGCGAGCATGCCGCGCCGGGTCGTCTCCGCCACGCGGTGCTGGGTCACAGCTGATCCTCCGGCATCGATTGGGTCACGGGATGGCTACTACTCATTAATACGTGCCGGCGGAGCGCCGTGTTCAGCAACCGGGCCGGCCGTAATCGGCTGTTAAGAGCCTGCCCGAAACGCTTCGGAATTCACGTCAACTTAGGTTGACACAATGGTACCTGTCAACCTAAGTTGACGAGCATGAGGAACGAAACGACAGCTCCCGAGACCACGGCGGGCGAGTCGGCTCCGGAACTAGCCTCGGCCGCCGACAGCGCGGACCCGCGCACCGGCCTGCGGGCGGTGGCTGCCCTGCGGCGGCTACTGGAGCGCCTGGAGGCACTGCAGGTGGGCAACGCCCGGTCGCACGGCTGGTCCTGGCAGGAAATAGCCGGCGTACTCGGCGTCTCGCGACAGGCCGTGCACAAGAAATACGCCAGGCGACGGCCTTAAGGCATGACACAGAACCACACAAAGAGATGGGCGTCACACCAAAGGGGAACGACGTGTTCGAGCGTTTTACTGACAAAGCCCGCCAGACCGTACGGACCGCCGTGGGGGCGGCCCAGCGGCTCAATGACGACCGCGTCGGCGACGAGCACATCCTGCTGGCCCTGGCCGCCCCGAACAGCGGCGTGGCGGGGGCGGTCCTCAGCCGGAGCGGGGTCAGCCCGGAAGCGGCCGAACTCGCCCTCGCGGCCGTCCGGCGGGGGCGCCGGTCGCGAGGGCAGGCCGGGGAGGCCCAGGGGACGGGCCGCGACGGGGACCTGGCCTCCGCTGAACACGGGGCCGGCCCCGGCGACCCGGAGGACGCCGAGGCCGAGGCGCTGAAGGCGATCGGCATCGATCTGGCCGAGGTCCGGCGCCGAGCAGAGCAGACCTTCGGCCCGGGCGCCCTCGACATCGGACGGGAGCGTCCGCGGCGCGTCCCGTTCAGCCCGGAAGCGAAGAAGATCCTGGAGCTGGCGCTGAAGGAGGCGCTCTGCCAGCACAGCCGGGCCATCGGGACCGAGCACCTGCTGCTCGGCCTGCTGGATCAGGACCGCGGCACCGCGATCGCCATGCTGCGGGCCATGGAACTCTCCCCCGCCACGCTCCGCGAGGAAGTCCGGCAAGAGCTCCGGCAGGCGAGCTAGCCGGCCCCGGTGCTACACCTGGCGGATAACATCGGCGGCGCATTCAGGGGGTTCCGGGGGGTCGCCCCCCGGGCCAGCACAGCGGGGGTTCCGGGGGGTCGCCCCCCGGGCCAGCACAGCTAGTCGGGCCAGTTGGGGGGCAGGACATCGGAGCTGGCGCCCATGGCGTCGCGAAGGCGGGCCCGGAAGCTTTCGTGCAGGCCCTCGCCCCAGGCGTACTGGCTGGGCACCCGGACCGCGCTGAGCAGGATCTCCCGCAGGTCACGAGCCCGGCCCCCGCCCTGCGCCAGCGGCAGGGCGGCCAGCGAGTACATCTGGTCCAGGGCGCCGAAGATCTCATTGGCCAGCAGCGGCAGCGTGCCGTAGCACACCGCGGCCTCCACGAACCCCTCCCACCAGGTCGGGTCCGCGCCCTCGCCGTCGGCCGGGACCTCATCGCCGCCAAACGCGCGGCGCAGCCGGGTCCGCACGGCGGTTTCGACGGCCGGGTCGGGATCCTCCAGGCCGCGCTGCCAGACCAGGGCCGCGTCCGCGTCATGGCCCCGCAGCGGCAGGGTCCGGGCCAGCAGTTCGATGGCGAGCGGCATGATGTCGCCGTCCGCCGACTCGCAGGCCCGGGAGAATGCCTCAATGGCCTGGTCCAGGTAACCCATGCCCTCGGCGACGGAATCCGCTGGATCTGGTCCCCGGGGCGGCCCGGGCCGGTCGGCCGGATCCGCCAGTCTTTCGGCGGCCTCATCCGGCGCATGCGTCTCGGCGGTCGTGCCGGACGGCTCCGGCCCTTCGGCGCTCATGCCGGAATGCTAAAGGGCAACGCCGTATCCCGCCAGCCGGTCCGCCCGCCCGCGAGCGCCTCCGGGGTGGTTAGGAAAGCACCCGGCGGCGGAAGTTGCGCAGGCCGAGGGCGAGGAATCCGGCGCCGAAGGCGAGCACCACGGGGTAGACGACGTAAAGGTGCATATGCGGAGCCAGCGTGAACGCGGCCCGCATGCCCTCGTTCACGTAGACGAGCGGGTTGATGAGCACCACCGTCTGCAGCCAGGGCCAGCCGCCCACCGTGACCGGCGCCAGCTTGGTCCAGGAGTAGTAGGTGCACCCGAGGAAGGTGATCGGCAGGATGATGAAGCCGAACATCAGGCCGATATTGCGCGGCTCGAAGCTGGTGCCCAGGACCAGCCCGAGGCCGGCCATCGCGACGGCGGCCAGCGGAACGAAGGTCACGATGATCCACCAGTGCAGCGACAGGTGAGCCTGCACCCCCGGCGCGTGCACGACCGAGGCCATCGGCAGCACGATGGCGGCCGACAGGATGCCCTGAGCCGCGCCGGAGAGCACCTTGGCCATGGCGACCAGCCAGATCGGGCAGGGCGCCTGAACCCGGTCTTCGATCTCCCGGGTGAAGCCGAATTCCTGGGCCATGGCCAGGGCGATCGACTGCACACCCTGGAACATGACCGAGATGCCGACCACACCGGGCACGAGAATCGTCGCGAACGCGGACTGCGCGGCGGTGCCGTGCCCGCCGCCGATGCCCTGGCCGATCTTCGGGAAGACGAAGAGGAAGACGAAGCAGAGCAGGAACGGCTGAATCAGCGTGCGGAGCACGAACTCCCAGAAATGCTTGCGCAGGACGACGAGGTCGCGCAGCAGGAGGGCGCCCAGCGCGGTCCGGCTCGCGGCGGCCACCGACCGGGTCGGGCCGCCGCCGATCCGCTGGACGGGCGCCTTGGGCGCAACGGAGGTCGTCATCAGTCGCGCAGCTCCCGGCCAGTGAGGTTGATGAACACCGTCTCCAGGCTGGGTTCGGAGACCGAGACGTCGTTCAGGTCGAACCCGCCCCGCTCGGCCGACAGGACGATCCGCGGGATCAGCCGGTCGGCGCCGTGCATGTGCAGCTCGACCCCACCGTCCATGAGACGGGTCCGGGTGACGCCCGCCACGTCGTGGCTGAGCAGATCGGCGAGCTTCTGGGGGTCGTTGGCGGTCCTGACCGTGACGACCGTGTCCGCGTCAATGCTCTGCTTCAGCGCGGCCGGGGTGTCCAGCGCCAGCAGGCGGCCGTGGTCCATGATGGCGACCCGGTCGCAGAGCTGGTCCGCTTCCTCCATGTAGTGCGTGGTCAGCAGGATGGTCTGCCCCTCGCCGTGCAGCTCGCGCAGCATGTCCCAGAGCGCGAGACGGCTCTGCGGGTCCAGCCCCGCGGTCGGCTCGTCGAGGAAGAGCACGGCCGGGCGGTGGAAGATGGCCCGCGCCACCATGAGCCGCTGGGCCATGCCCCCGGACAGGGCGTACACCGACGCCTTGGCCCACTTCGACAGCTGGAACTGCTCGAGCAGCTCATCGGCGGTCCGGCGGGAGACCTTCACACCCATCCCGAACAACCGGCCGTGGAAGTACAGGTTCTCCCAGACGGTGAGCTGGCGGTCCAGGGTGTTCTGCTGCGAAACGATCCCGCTGAGCTGCTTGGCCAGGGCCGGATGCGCCGCGACGTCCACCCCGGAGATGAACGCCCGCCCGGAGGTCGGCACCACGCGCGTGGTCAGCATGCCCGCGGTGGTGGTCTTGCCCGCCCCATTCGGGCCCAGCAGGCCGAAGATCTCCCCAACCTGGACGTTGAGGTTCAGCCGGTCGACCGCGGTGAAGTCGGTCCCCGCGTAGATCTTGGTCAGGTCCTCAGTATGGATGGCCGGCCCAGGGACGGCACCCGTCTGATCAGCGGCGCCCGCCGGCGCCTTGGCCATGCTCATTGATCCTCATCGTAGCCTGGGGCCGGCGGAGGCTGACGGCGCGCTAGGCGAACGCCTCCGGGGGCGGGCAGGCACACACTAGGTTCCGGTCGCCGTAGGCCTGATCGATGCGCCGGACCGGCGGCCAGTACTTGCCCTGCCGACCGCCGGGGGCCGGGTAGGCCGCCGCGGCGCGGTCGTACGCGTGCTTCCACTCCCCCGCGATGAGCATCTCGGCGGTGTGCGGCGCGTTCTTCAGCGGGTTGTCGTCGCGGTCGTACTCCCCCGAGCCGACCTGCTCGATCTCGTGCCGTATCGCGATCATCGCTTCGCAGAACCGGTCCAGCTCGTTCAGGTCCTCGCTCTCGGTCGGCTCGATCATCAGCGTGCCGGCCACCGGGAACGACATGGTGGGCGCGTGGAACCCGTAGTCGACCAGCCGCTTGGCCACGTCCTCGTTGGTGACACCGGTGCTGGCCGTGATCGGCCGCAGGTCAATGACGCATTCGTGCGCCACCAGCCCGGCGCGGCCGGTGTAGAGCACCGGGTAGTGCGGCGCGAGCCGCCGGGCGACGTAGTTGGCGGACAGCACCGCGACCTGGGTGGCCTGCCGCAGCCCGGCCGCGCCCATCATCGCGATGTAGGCCCAGGAGATCGGGAGGATGCCGGCGGATCCGAACGGCGCGGCTGCGACCGGCCCGACATGGCCGTCCGCCGTGTCCCCGGCGTGCCCGGCCCTGGCCGGCTGAGCGCTGGGCAGGAACTCGGCCAGGTGGGCCCGGACCGCCACCGGGCCGACCCCCGGGCCGCCACCGCCGTGCGGGATGCAGAACGTCTTGTGCAGGTTGAGGTGCGAGACATCCGCCCCGAACGAGACCGGGGTGGCCAGTCCCACCAGCGCGTTGAGGTTGGCCCCGTCGATGTAGACCTGGCCGCCCGCGGCGTGCACCGCGTCGCACACCTGCCTCACGGTGTCCTCGTAGACGCCGTTCGTGGACGGGTAGGTCAGCATGATCGCCGCAATCCGGCCCGCGTGCGCGTCCAGCTTGGCCCGCAGGTCGCCCAGGTCGATCGCGCCGTCGGAGCCACATTTCACGACCACCACGCGCAGCCCGGCGAGCACGGCGCTGGCCGCGTTCGTGCCGTGCGCGGAGTCGGGGATCAGGCAGACGGTCCGGTCCGGTTCCTGCCGGGACCGGTGGTAGGCCCGGATGGCCAGCAGGCCGGCCAGCTCACCCTGGGAGCCGGCGTTCGGCTGCAGGGAGACCGTGTCGTAGCCGGTGATCCGGGCCAGCGCATCCGCCAGCCCGCTGATCAGCTCCTGGTACCCGAGGGCCTGCTCCGGCGGCGCGAACGGGTGCAGGGACGCGAACTCCGGCCAGCTGATCGGCTCCATCTCCGCCGCCGCGTTGAGCTTCATCGTGCAGGAGCCGAGCGGGATCATGGACCGGTCGAGGGCGATGTCGGAGTCGGCCAGGCGGCGCAGATAGCGCAGCATCGAGGTCTCGCTGCGGTGGGTGTGGAACACCGGGTGGCTGAGGAACTCCCCGGACCGCCGCAGCTCGGCCGGCAGCGAGGCCGGCGTACCCGGGGCGTCGGCCGGGTCCGCGGCGAGCTCCACGTCGGCGGGCGCCCGGCCCAGCAGCGCGGCGGCGACGGTGAGCAGGATGGCGTCGGTGGTCGTCTCGTCGCAGGCGATCTGGATCGCGCCGTCGCCGGCCAGGTGCAGGTTGTACCCCGCCTCCCGGGCGCGGGCCACCGCCGCGGCGGCCGCCTCGGGACCCCCCGGGGGCTGGGCCCGCACGGTGTCGAACGCCGCAGGCGGGCCGGTTCGGAACCCGGCTGCGTCCAGGGTCGCGGCAAGAACCGCGGCGCTGCGGTGGGCACCGGCCGCGATGGCGGCCAGGCCCTCGGGTCCGTGGTACACCGCGTACATGGCGGCCAGCACGGCCGGCAGCACCTGCGCGGTGCAGATGTTGCTGGTGGCCTTCTCCCTGCGGATGTGCTGCTCCCTGGTCTGCAGCGCGAGCCGGTAGGCGGGCTTGCCGTCAGCGTCGACCGAGACGCCGACCAGGCGCCCCGGGAGCTGGCGGCGCAGCTTGTCCCGTACCGCGATGTAGCCGGCATGCGGGCCGCCGAAGCTCATCGGCAGCCCGAACCGCTGGGTGCTGCCGACCGCGACGTCGGCCCCCATCTCGCCCGGCGGCCGCAGCAGCGTGAGAGCGAGCAGGTCGGCGGCCACCGCGGCCTGGGCGCCGCGCTCGTGCGCGGCCTCGATCACCGGGGCCAGGTCACGGACGGCGCCGGACGCCCCCGGGTACTGCAGCAGCACGCCGAACAGCTCACCGTCCGGCTGGCTGGCGATCAGCTCGGGGGTGACGCCGGCGACGACCAGCTCGATGCCGAGCGGTTCGGCCCGGGTGCGCAGCACGGCGAGGGTCTGCGGCAGGCAGTCGGCGTCGGCGAGGAAGATGTGCCCCCGGCCGACGGCGCGGCGGGCCAGCGTCATGGCTTCCGCGGCGGCGGTCGCCTCGTCCAGCAGCGACGCCCCGGCCACCGGCAGCGCGGTCAGGTCAGCGATCATCGTCTGGAAGTTCAGCAGGGCCTCCAGCCGCCCCTGCGAGATCTCCGGCTGGTACGGGGTGTAGGCGGTGTACCAGCCCGGGTTTTCCAGCACGTTGCGGCGGATGACGGCCGGGGTGATGGTGCCGTAGTAGCCCAGCCCGATCATCGAGGTCAGAACCTGGTTACGCCCCGCGAGACGACGCAGCTCAGCCAGCGCGTCGGCCTCGGCGAGGGCCGGGGGCAGGTCAAGTGGCGGGGCGGAAGCGGAGGCCGGCAGCGCGGCCTCGGTGAGCTCATCGAGCGAGGAGTAGCCGACGGCGGTGAGCATCTGCCGCTGCTCATCCGCCGAGGGTCCGATGTGACGCCGGGCGAATTCGACCATCCAGGAGCCTCCTGAGCTGACGGTTCAGTTAGGCGGTGCACTCCCGGTGTGATCTCTGCGGCGAAGCCGCACCGGGGGGTCCGGGGGGTCGCCCCCCGGGTTAGCACTGCGGGCCCTCGCGAAGGTGGCAAAGCCACCGAGCAGGATCCGCCGCCTCGGCTCCCCCTCTGTCGTTAAGGCTCACCGGCGTTAACTTCAGAGATGCCTGTCCCGTCCGGTCCTGGCGCCTGAGAGGTTGCGGGGAACTTGCCCCTTCGGCGCCCCGCGCTGGCCGCGCGAGGACTCTCCCGGATGGTGTCACTGGCGCTTAATAGTCTATCCCCCAGGACGCGTTTCATATCGGCGTCGGTTTTCCGCAGCATGTGCGGAAAACCGACGTTCTTGATACCCCCAGGCGCTAGCCGGTTCGCCGTTGGCGTCGCCGGGAAAGCTCGTCCTGGCCCACGGTGAGCAGGCCGTCCTCGGCGCGGACAGCGGGCAGTTCAGCGAGGTTACCTTCGACCTCCTGCCACACCCGGCCGAGCGCGATGCCGAAAACACCCTGGCCGCCTTGCAGCAGATCCACCACCTCATCGGGTGACGTGCACTCGTACACGCTGACCCCGTCGCTCATGAGCGTGACCTCGGCCAGGTCGCCGGTGCCCCGGTCGCGCAGGTGGTGCACGGCGGCGCGGATCTGCTGGAGCGAGATGCCGGTGTCGAGCAGTCGCTTGACGACCTTCAGGACAAGGATGTCGCGGAAGCCGTACAGGCGCTGGGAGCCGGAACCGTGCGCCCCGCGAACACTCGGCTCGACCAGGCCGGTACGCGCCCAGTAGTCCAACTGGCGGTAGGTGATGCCGGCTGCCGCGCAGGCGGTGGGGCCCCGGTAACCGGTGTTCGGGTCGTCAGTGGCGGGCTCGGTGGGGCTGGGTTCAGCGTTCATGCCGTCCTGGCCAGCTCCATCCTGATCGGTCCCGTCCAGGCCAGTTTCGCGCTGGCCAGCGGGTCCAGCCGCTGCGTCGTCGAACAGCGTGCCCTGTTCCTCGGCGCGCGGGACTTCCGGCTGGCTATGATCAGCCGGTCTGTCACCATCCGGGGATCGCGTGCCCCTGGTTCCCGCCACGCCCACCTCCATCGCGAGCTGACCTCCCCGGGTACTCGCTTCGAACCGTAAGCCGACCGGCTCATGGCGTCAACGATCCCGTACGGCGCGTCGCGACATTCCGTTTAAGTCAGGCATACGGGCCCGAGCACACCCATCACTGCTGTCTACCTTAGCCTTGCCACCTGGGCTAAACGGTGTCCCGCAGCGAGTTTGCGTTAACGTACAGTAACCATTCAGGTAAACGTACAGTAACCATTCAGGTAGCACGGCCGAAATCCTCGGGCGAGATGGTGTCCAGAAACTCCCGGAACTTCTCGACCTCGTCCTCCTGCTCGTCTGGGATAGCCACCCCGGCCTCGTCCAGAATCTCCTCGGCAGCGAAGATCGAGGCACCGGTGCGCAGCGCCAGCGCGATGGAGTCCGAAGGCCGGGCGCTGACCTCCGCGCCGTTCGAGAACACCAGGTCGGCGTAGAAGATCCCGTCCCGCAGTGCGGTGATGTTGACCGTGCGCAGCTGGACGTTCAGCACATCGAGTACGTCACGGAAAAGATCGTGCGTCAGCGGCCGTGGCGAAACCATGCCTTGCTGGGCGAACGCGATGGCCGTCGCCTCGACGGCGCCGATCCAGATGGGCAAGTACCGGTCACCCTGCGTCTCCTTGAGCAAGACGATAGGGCTGTTCGACGGCATCTCGACCCGGACGCCGACGACCTCCATCTGCCGCACTACAGCTCCATCCCACGTGCGATTGGCACACCATCGCTGGCCGGCCACTCCCTTTGTCAAGGTACACCCGCTATCGGCCCGACGCGGAGCGCAACCCACCCCCCGCCTCATCGGCACGGTGTCCTGAGGCGGAGCGCAACCCACCCCCCGCCTCATCGGCACGGTGTCCTGAGGCGGAGCGCAACCCACCCCCCGCCTCATCGGCACGGTGTCCTGAGGCGGAGCGCAACCCACCCTGGGCGTCTTCGGCTGAGGTGGCGGGGCGGGGCGACGGGGCCGCCACGGCTCCGGCCAGGCCCGCTTCATCCAGCGCGGATTCGACCAGGGCGGCGTGTAGCCAGAGGGTCAGCGTCGCGATCTGCCAGGCGTCACGTGCGGCGGAGGCCCGCACTCCGGGCCCGCGCTGCCGCAACTGCGGGGAAACGAGCTGTTCGACCAGCGAGACGTCCCGGTCGGCCGAGGCTTTCACGCCGCGCAGATGCCGGGCGCCAACGCCGAACCTGGCCAGCGCCGCGGCGGCCCGCGCCACCTCGAGCGCGTCCCTTCCGTAGTGCCGCCCGGACCGCCGGATCAGGCCGTAGTCTTCCAGTTCGGCCAGGCTGTCGCCGTCGATCCCGGCCGTCTCCAGCAGCTCGGCGCGGGTCAGCGGGGAACCGTATCGGCCGGTGCCGGGCCGGGACGCCTCGTCGGCCGCGGCCGCCCCGGCGAGCGAGGCGGCGAGAGTGGGCCTGGCACTGGTCTGCGCGGACGCGTCAATAGCGTCCAGGCGCTCCTTGATGACCCGCAGCGGCAGGTACTCGTCCCGCTGGGCGGTCAGGATGTACCGGAGCCGCTCGACGTCGGCCAGGGCGAACTGCCGGTATCCCGACCGCGACCGGGCCGGTTCGATCAGGCCCTCGGCCTCCAGGAAGCGGATCTTGGAGGTGCTGATGTCCGGGAACTCAGCCCGCAGCCGACCGAGAACCTCGCCGATCCCGAAGGAGGCAGGCTCACGCGATGAGCTCATGCCGAGTTTCCCGCTCGCGTCCGGGGCCCCGGCCCCGCCCGCCTCCCCATTCCCACTTCACTGCGCCGCCTCCCCTCCTCGCTCCTGTCTCGCTCGTCAGTCCAGGCAGCGCCGCGCCCCAGCCGCTCGCTCATGCGTAGTCCTGTGCGCCTCCGCCGCGCCGCTGTCCCTGGAGGCGCGGGTGCGTCATGAAGATGAGCCGGAACTTTCCGATCTGCACCTCGTCCCCGCTGAACAGCTCCGTCTCCTCGATCCGGTCCCGGTTGACATAGGTGCCGTTCAGGCTGCCGACGTCCCGGACACTGAACCGGGTGCCCATCCGGTAGAACTCCGCATGGCGGCGGGAAACCGTCACGTCGTCGAGGAAGATGTCGCTGTCGGGGTGCCGCCCGGCCGTGGTCAGCTCGCTGTCGAGCAGGAACCGGCTGCCCGCGTTGGGGCCGCGGTGCACCACCAGCAGCGCCGTGTCGGCCGGCAGCGCCTCCAGCATGGCTGGATCGGCGAGCGGCTCATCGTTCAGTTCGGCATCGAGCGCCTCGGCGCGGGCCAGCGAGATCGTCGAGGTGGTCTCCCCCGGGCGCTCGGCCGATCCCCGCATCAGGGAGGTGCCGCAGTTCGAGCAGAAGCGTGCGTCATCCGGATTCGGACGACCGCACTGCGTGCAGTAGACACTGGCCATTGCTCCGCCAGGCCTCCCTTCCACGGGCCAGTCCCACTCGGCGGGGGCCCCATCCGGGCCCGGTCCCTGCGCATACGACGCGGGTTCGTGGGATGAGGGTGACCACGTTACCGGGGCCGGGGTGTGCCGGTCCATGCGCCACGCGAGCAGCCGCCGCCAGCCCTTGACGGGCTGCCCGCCACTGCCACCGGAGGGCGCCCCATCCGGGGACCGCTCGCTACCCCCGGCGCGACGTCTACGCCACACCGCCGCTCCTCCTCCGCCATGCCGCCGCCCGGCCGGAACACGCCAGCCCGGGACTCGCCACCGGGACTGCGAGCCTTTTGGCGGCTCTCGCCCCGTAGTGTGGCTGATTGTCTCACGACTGTTCGAATTCTCGACATGGCGTACCTAGTCAGTCCTCCACCATAGCGCGGCTTGTGCCAGCAGATGACCAATCGCGGCGGTCACCCCAGCCATCCGCTGGCCGCCCCGTTGACCTATTGGCCGGCCTGCTCCACGACGGTGGCCCACTCGTCCAGCAGCAGCTGCGCGGCGTCGGCGTCGGTGCCCTCGGCCCACAGATGGGTCACGGCCTCGGC
>Ga0302181_10000144_pt1 | contig 67208 bp, 66 predicted proteins | sample I_Palsa_E3_3_FD_198786 | JGI IMG/M metagenome (GOLD analysis project Ga0302181, IMG submission 198786) | Peat permafrost microbial communities from Stordalen Mire near Abisko, Sweden - I_Palsa_E3_3 | ecosystem: Environmental > Terrestrial > Soil > Palsa > Peat permafrost | place: Sweden...
GGTGGCGCAACGTTGCCGCCACCGCCGGCTGGTCGCCGGTCAGCGTCCCCAACGCGTACAACGCCGGGGACTTTACGGCCGCCAGCATGGCGGGATCCGTCGGCTGGTACCGGCGGGACTTCACGCTGCCGACCTCGTCGTTCGCGCGCTACGTGCCCGTGGCCGACCGGAGCTGGATCATTCGCTTCGAGTCGGTCAACTACCGCGCCACCGTGTGGTTGAACGGACGCGAGATCGGTCGCCACACCGGTGCCTACCTGCCGTTCGAGTTCGACCTCAAGGGCGTCCACGCGGGGGTCAACCGGCTGATCGTGCGCGTCGACGACCGCCGGACGGCGTCGGACCTGCCGCCCGGACCAGGCGGTGGATGGTGGAATGACGGGGGGCTGCTGCGCGAGGTGTACCTCCGCTCGGTCCAGCGCGCCGACCTCGCCCAGGCGATCGTGCGGCCCCTGCTGCCCTGCCCCACCTGCGCGGCCACGGTGCAGGAGCAGGTGCTCGTGCGCAACGTCACCGGTGCCCCGCAGACCGTCATGTTGCGAGGCTCCTACGGCAGCGCGCGGCTGAACTTCGGCGCGCGGACGATCGCCCCGCACGCGACCTGGACCGCCGAGGCGGACGTGGGGATCGCTCACCCGCGCCTGTGGTCGCCCACGAGCCCGTTCCTGTACCGGGCGAGCCTGACGCTGTCTGACGCCAAGGGCCGGTTGCTCGGCGGCTACGTCACCTACAGCGGCATCCGGAGCATCACCGTCACCGCGGGCGGCCGGCTCGAGCTCAACGGGCGACTACTGGACCTACGCGGTGTGGACATCCATGAGCAGAGCCTGCTCACCGGCGCCGCACTGGACCCCGCCCAGCTCAGCCAGCTGGTCGCCTGGACGCGAGAGCTTGGAGCGACGGTGATCCGGGCGCACTACCCGCTCAACCCGGAGATCGAAGCGCTGGCCGACCGCGACGGGATCCTGATCTGGTCGGAAATCCCCGTGTACCAGGTCAAGGGTCAGTACCTGGACCAACCGGGATGGCTGGCCCAGGCCCACGCAGTGCTGAAGGAGAACATCCTCGCCAACGAGAACCATCCCTCGGTGCTGCTGTGGAGCATCGGCAACGAGCTGCCCACTCCGCCGACCAGCGCCGAGGCCAGCTACATCGCCGGAGCGGCCGCGCTGGCCCGCCAGCTCGACCCGACGCGTCCGGTCGGGATGGCGATCAGTGACTGGCCGGGAGTCGGCTGCCAGTCGGCCTACGCGCCGCTCGACGTGATCGGCTTCAACGACTACTTCGGCTGGTTCGACGCCGGCGCGGGCGCGACCGACGACCGCGACGCGCTGGGGCCGTTCCTGGACAGCTTCCGCGCCTGCTATCCGACCAAGGCGCTGTTCGTGACCGAGTTCGGGTTCGATGCCAACCGGGATGGGCCCGTCGAGGAGCGAGGCACGTACGCGTTCCAGTCCAATTCGGCCGCCTACCACCTGGACGTGTTCGCGACGAAGCCGTGGCTGTCGGGAGCGATGTACTTCACGCTGCAGGAGTACGCCGCCTTCCCGGGGTACTCCGGCGGCAATCCGTTACCCGATCCGCCGTTCAACCAGAAGGGGCTGGTCGACCTGGCCGGCAACTTCAAGCCCGCGTTCGCGGTCGTCCAGGGGATCTATCAGGCAACCGTCCAGATCGCACCGGTGCCGGCGGCCCCCGCCGTCCGCGACCACGCACCGCGTCGCGCGACCCGCCGGCGGCAGCTGTGAACCAAGGATGACACCCGTCCAGGAAGCGGTGAACCACCCATATCCTCGGACGCCCCTCCTCCTTCTGGCTGCGTTCGGGCGCGGCTGTGTGGTGTCGATCGTGCTGTCGGTGGTGCTGCTGCTGGCGGTTGTGGTAAGTGGTGCCGCCGATGCTCAGGCGCCCGCGCCCGCGCCGGTGCCCTATGTGGCGCAGCCGCCGACGCAGGGTGCGCTGGATCGGGATGGGCAGACTGATCGCTTTCTGCTTGGCGGGACCTGGTTGTACCGCGCCGACCCCGGCGATGTGGGTAATGCGCAGGGCTGGTGGCGCAACATCGCGGCCACCGCGGGTTGGTCGCCGGTCACGGTTCCCAACGCGTATAACGCGGGAGATTTCTCCGCGGCGAGTATGACGGGCTCGGTGGGCTGGTACCGCCGGGATTTCACGCTCCCGCGTTCGGCCTTCGCGCGGTATGTGCCGGTGGCCTTCCGGAGCTGGATCATCCGTTTCGAATCGGTCAACTACCGGGCCACGGTGTGGTTGAACGGACGCCGGATCGGAAGTCATGCCGGCGCCTATCTTCCGTTCGAGTTCGACCTCAAGGGCGTTCGCGCCGGGGTCAATCGCCTGATCGTGCGGGTTGACGACCGCCGTTCGGCGGCCGATCTGCCCCCCGGACCCGGCGGCGGATGGTGGAACTTCGGGGGGCTCCTGAGCGAGGTCTATCTGCGCTCGGTGCAGCGAGCCGACCTGTCGCAGGTGGTCGTGCGGCCACGGCTTCCGTGCCCCACCTGTGCGGCCACGGTGCAGGAGCAGGTGGTGGTGCGCAACCTCACCCGAGCGCCGCAGACCGTGTCGCTGCGGGGTTCCTACGGCAGCGCGCGGCTGCACTTCGGCGGTCGGACGATCGCCGCGCACTCGACCTGGACCGCCGCGGCGCAGGTCACCATCCCCCATCCTCACCTGTGGTCGCCGGACGACCCGTTTCTGTATCGGGCGAGCCTGACGCTGTCGGACGCGGACGGGCGATCGCTCGGGGGCTATGTGACCTACAGCGGTGTGCGCAGCATCACGGTCACGGCGGGCGGCCGGCTCGAGCTCAACGGGCGGCTGCTGAACTTGCGGGGCGTGGACATCCACGAGCAGAGCCTGCAGACGGGCGCGGCGCTGGACCCAGCCCAGCTCAGCCAGCTGGTCGCCTGGACGCGAGAGCTGGGGGCAACGGTGATCCGCGCGCACTACCCGCTCGATCCCGTGATCGAGGAGCTGGCGGACCGCGAGGGCCTGCTGATCTGGTCGGAGATCCCGGTCTACCAGGTTCAGAGCCAGTACCAGAGCCAGCCCGGTTGGCTCGCCAACGCGTACGAGGTGCTGAAGCAGAACATCCTCGCCAACCAGAACCACCCCTCGGTGATGCTGTGGAGCATCGGCAACGAGCTGGGCACTCCGCCCAGCGCCGCGGAAGCCCATTACATCGCCGGCGCGGCCGCGCTGGCCCGCCAGCTCGACCCGACCCGTCCCGTCGGGATGGCGATCAGCGACTGGCCGGGAGTGCCCTGCCAGACGGCGTACGCGCCGCTCGACGTGATCGGCATCAACGACTACTTCGGGTGGTACGACGCCGGCGGAGGGACGACCGACGACCGCGACGCGTTGGGCCCGTTCCTGGACAGCCTCCGCGCCTGCTATCCGACCAAAGCCATGTTCGTGACCGAGTTCGGGTTCGAAGCCAACCGGAACGGGCCCGTCGAAGAGCGAGGCACGTACGCGTTTCAGTCCAATTCGGCCGCCTACCATCTCGGCGTGTTCGCAGCCAGGCCCTGGCTGTCTGGCGCGATGTACTTCGCGCTGGAGGACTTTGCCGTCAGCCCTGGGTGGAGCGGCGGCGACCCCTTTCCGGACCCGCCGTTCAACCAAAAAGGGCTGATCGGCCCGGCCGGTGACTTCAAGCCGGCGTTCGCGGTCGTCCAGGGGATCTACCGGGCGACGATCCAGATCGCGCCGACGCCAGCGCCGGCACCCGCCCCGCTGCGCACACACAAATCGCGGGCGCCGCCGCGGGCTAGGCGGCGGTGAACCGACAGCGCAGGAGGGTGGCCACAACTCGGAAGCCGTCGCGCGCGGTGAGCTTCTTGCCCTCCTCGTTCGAACGCGCCCGGTAGTGCACCGGCACCTCGAAGATGCGCTCGCCCCGCTGGACCAGCCGCGCGGTGATCTCGGGCTCGATCGCGAACCCGGCCGAGTGCAGTGGCAGGCTGCGAAACACATCGGTCCTGATCATCTTGTGGCAGGTCATGATGTCGTGCAGATACACGTTGAAGAGGACGTTGCAGGCCAGGGTGACGCCCTTGTTCCCGAGTACGAACAGGAACGAGTGGCTCGTGTAGCCGTCAAATACGCGCACGCCGAAGCTCGCGTTCGTGCGCCCATCCAGGAGCGGCGGCATCAGCTCGCCGAGGTCCGCCGGGTCGTACTCGAGATCGGCGTCGAAGATGGCTGCGTACTCGCCCCGGGCGTGGCTCAATCCCGTCTGCACCGCCGCCCCCTTGCCCAGGTTGTGCTCGTGCTCGAACAGCCGCACGCGCTCGTCCCAGTGAGTGGTGCGCAGGATCTCCCGGGTCCCGTCGGTCGACCCGTCATCGACGACGATCAGCTCGAACTCGCTCGGCAGCTCTGTCTGCAGCACCTCGAGGATCGCGCGCTCGACGCGCTCGCGCTCGTTGTAGACCGGCATCAGGATCGAAAGCATCGTGGCTGGGACTCCGGGGGGCGGCGGGGCGAAGAGACTACGAAACGGCGTGCAGATCGATCACGAACACGAGCGCAGCGTTGGCCGGGATCGTTGGCGGGCTCCCGGCGGCGCCGTAGCCGAGGCTGGCGGGGATGATCAGCAGCCGGCGGCCGCCGACCCGCATGCCAGGAATGCCCTGCTGCCAGCCTTTGATGACGCCGCTGAGCGGCAGCGCGACCGGTTGGCCGCTGCCGTCGTTCCAGGACGCGTCGAACTGCTTTCCGCCTTTGTAGAGAACGCCCACATACTGGACGGTCACCGTGGACCCGGCGGTGGCGACCGGGCCTGTCCCCTTGATCAGGTCCTTGATCACGAGGTGCGTGGGTGGCGGCCCCTTGGGGACGACAACGGTCGGCTTGGTCTTGAGCGCTGCAGGCAGCGGCGTCGTGCTCGTCGCGGTGGCGGACGTAGAGGTGGTCGAGCTGGCCGTCGCGCTGGCGGTCGAAGTGGTCGCGGCCACCGACGTCGCCGTCGCCCCGCCACTGGGGGCGAGCTGGATCCCCGGGGCTTTCGAGCTCCCGCAGGCGGCCAGGCCGACAGCGAGCGCAGCGACGACGGAGAAGATGGACAGGCGCTTGCTCATGGAGGGCGAGGGTAGCGAGCCCGGTCAGCCGGCGATCCGCTCGAGCACGTCGGCGTCCACGTCGAAGTTGGCGTGGACGGCACCGACATCGTCGGATTCCTCGAGCGCGTCGATCAGTCGGATCAGCTTCGCCGCGTCAGCTTCTCCCACCGGCACGCGCGATTTTGGCCGCTGCGTGACATCGGCGCTCTCGATCTCGACCCCGGCCCGCGTCAGCGCGTCGCGCACCGTGCCGAGGTGGCCCGGTTCGGTCACCACTTCGAACACGTCGTCGTCGAGCGAGATGTCCTCTGCGCCGGCGTCGATCGCGACGATCAGGTCGTCCTCGTCGTACCGCGAGGCGTCGACGACGATCACGCCGCGCTTGTCGAACAGGTACGAGACCGAGCCCGGCTCCCCGAGATTGCCGCCATGCTTGGAGAGCGCGTGGCGAACGTCCGCGCCGGTGCGGTTGCGATTGTCGGTCAGGGCCTCGATCAGCAGTGCCACACCGCCTGGCCCATAACCCTCGTAGAGCACCGTCTCGATCTGGTCTGCGTCGACGCCGTCGCCGGTTCCCTTGCCGATCGCGCGCTCGATGTTGTCCTTGGGCATCGAAGCGTCGCGCGCCTTCTGAATCGCCAGCGCCAGGCCGGGATTGCCGTCGGCGTCACCCCCGCCCTCCCGCGCGGCGACGGTGATCGCGCGCGCCAGCTTGGTGAAGTGCTGGCCGCGCCGAGCGTCGACGACGGCCTTCTTGTGCTTGATCGAATGCCATTTGGAGTGACCGGACATCGCTCAGAGTCTAGATCGGGTGCTCGCGGTACCAGTCGATTGTCCGGCGCAAGCCTTCCTCGAGCGTCACCCGGGGGCGCCAGCCGGTCAGCCTGTGCAGCTTGGCCGCGTCGACCCACTGGCGGTCGATTTCATTCGCGGGGGTCCCTCGGCCGCGGATGTCCGGCTCGATGTCGCGACCGGCCAGGCGGATGATCAGCTCGACCACGTCCAGGACCCGGTGCGGCTGGCCGCCCCCGGCGTTGAACGCTTCGCCGCGCCCCTCCCCCCGGCGCAGCGCGCCCCACAGCGCCAGGTAGGCCGCGACGGCATCCTCGACGTAGAGAAAGTCGCGCTCGGGCGAACCGTCGGAGCGCACGACCGGGGCGGTGCCGGCCAGCGCGGCGCAGACAGCTTCGGGGATCAGACGGGAGCGATTGGTATCCGCGCCGCCGTACAGGTTCGCGCAGCGGGTGACCGCGACCGGCAGGCCGAACGTGTGCCAATACGAGCGCGCGAGCATGTCGGCCGCCGCCTTGGAGACGTCGTAGGGATACCTCGCCGCCAGCGGTTGGTGCTCGCGGTAGGGCAGCTCGGACTGGGTCCCATAGGCCTTGTCCGAGGAGGCCACTATCACGCTCTCCGCACCGTGGCAGCGGCACGCCTCGAGCAGGAGCCAGGTGCCTCGGATGTTCGTCTCGAAGGTGGACAAAGGAGCCCGGCTGGCGGTCCCGACCAGCGTTTGGGCGGCGAGATGAAACACGCTGTCGACGTCGTACTCGTTCAGCGTCCGGGGGATCAGGTCGCGGTCGCAGATGTCGCCGCGGACGACGTCAACCTGGTCGGCCAGCCCGAGCAACGCCAGCCCACAGATCGCGGGCTCGTCACGACGGACGGCCACCACCCGCGCGCCGCCGAGCAGCAGCGCCCGCACGAGCCACGAGCCGAGCAACCCGTGTGCACCGGTCACCAGGACCGAGCGACCGCTCAGCTCCACAGCTTCCATGGCGCGCTGCCCGCCCCCCAGAGGTCGTTGAGCACCACCGCGTCCTTGTAGGTGTCCAGGCAATCCCAGAACCCATCGTGGAAGAACGCCCGGAGCTGCCCGGTGGCGGCCAGTGCCTCCAGCGGCTCGCGCTCGAGCACGCTGTCGGATCCCAGGCGGTCGAGCACGGCGGGTTCGAAGCAGAAGAAACCGCCGTTGATCCACTGTTCACTGCGCGGTTTCTCGATGAAACCCCGGACCACCCCGTCACCCCCACACTGAGCCACGCCGAACGGCAGCTCGGGACGGACGACCGTCATCGTCGCGTGCGCCCCGTGCCCGGCGTGGTAATCGAGCAGTGCGTCGAGGTCGATGTCCGCCACCCCGTCGGCGTAGGTCGCGCAGAAGCGGCGCCGGTCAAGCCATTGGGCGGCCAGGCGCAGACGCCCACCGGTGGGCGTGTCCTCGCCGGTCGCCAGGCACCGGATGTCGGTGCTTTCTGGCCACGCCTGCGCAGCGATGAACTGCTCCACCTGCCTCCCCATATAGCCCGTCAGGAGCAGGAACCGGCGAAACCGCTGGGCCAGGTAGATCTGGATCACATGCCACAGGATCGGGCGCCCGCCGATTTCCACCATCGGCTTGGGGATCGACTGCGTGTGCTCCTGGAGGCGTGTCCCGCGCCCGCCGCAGAGGATCACCACGCTCGGTCTCACGGCGGCGGATTATCCCTCGCGGCGATCCGGACAACCCCCAAGTAGGATCCGACGACGATGCCCGGCGCCGTCAATCCCGAGATCTTCAAGGCCTACGACATTCGTGGGCTCTACGGCGAGGACATCGACGCCGGGACCGCCCGGGCGATCGGTCGGGCGTTCACGCGCGTGATCGCCGAGCTCGAGGGCAAGCCGGCTTCAGAGCTCAGGCTCGGGCTGGGCCACGACATGCGCTTGAGCGCCCCGGAGCTCGCGGCCGCCTATCGAGACGGGATCTGCGCCGAAGGGGCGGCCGTCCTGGATGCCGGTCTCGTCGGCACCGAGGTGCTCTATTACCTGGTCGGATCGCGTGAGCTCGACGGAGGCCTGATGTGCACCGCCTCCCACAACCCGAAGGCCTACACCGGTGCCAAGCTGGTTAAGCGCGGGGCGATCGCGCTGTCCGGCGACGCCGGGATCGGCGACGTCCGCTCGATCATCGAGGCGGGCCTCGGCGACGCTCCGGGCGGCGGATCGGTGCAGGAGGTCTCGATCTACGACGAGTTCCACGAAGCGGCATTGACGTTCATCGACCCGTCGGTGGTGCGGCCGCTCCGAGTGGTGGTCGATGGCGGCAACGGGATGGCCGGGCCGACGGTGGGGCCGCTGCTGGAGCGCCTGGGCCTCGATCTGATCGAGGCCTACTGGAAGCCCGATGGGAACTTCCCCGATCACGAACCGAACCCGATGCTCCCCGAGAACCGGGAGTTCATCATGCGCGAGGTGATCACGCGGGAAGCTGATCTGGGGATCGCGTGGGACGGCGACGGCGACCGCTGCTTCTTCATCGATGAGCAGGGAGCGTTCGTCGACGGCGACTTTCTCACCACCTTGCTGGCCGAGTCGATGCTGCGTAAGGAGCCCGGCGCGACGGTCCTCTATGACGTGCGCGCCAGCCGCGCGGTGGCCGACACCGTTGAGGCGGCAGGTGGACGGGCGCTGATGAACCGGGTTGGACACGCGTTCTTCAAGACCCGGATGCGCTCCGAGCACGCCGCGTTCGGGGGCGAGGTGTCCGGGCACTATTACTTCCGTGACTTCTACTGCGCGGACTCGGGGACGATTCCGGCGCTGCTGATCCTGGAGCTACTGTCGGTGCGCGGCCTCAGTATGTCCGAGTTGCTCGAGCCGTATCGGTCGCGCTACTTCATCTCGGGTGAGATCAATTCTGAGGTCGACGATCCAGCGGCCAAAATGGAATTGCTGGCGGACCGCTACGCGGACGCCAAGCAGAGCCGGCTCGACGGGATCTCCGTGGACTACGAGGACTGGCATTTCAACGTGCGCGCCTCGAACACCGAGCCGCTCCTGCGGCTGTGTCTCGAGTCGCTGCGCTCCGTGCCGGACATGGAGCGCCGCCGCGACGAAGTGCTGAGCGTGATCCGGCAGTGACAGCGGCGGAGCCGCCCGCTGTCTCGACCGCACGGTCGCTGAAGCTGGCCGCGGAGGCTGGAATCCACCGGCTGCAGCTGCCGACGCCGTTTCTGGTCGGGCGGGTCAACTGCTATCTGATCGATGACGAGCCGCTCACGCTGATCGACACCGGGCCCAACTCGGGCACGTCGCTGGACGAGCTCGAGCGCGCGTTGGCGCAGCACGGGCGGTCGGTCGAGGACCTGGGGCTGATCGTGATCACCCACCAGCACATGGATCATCTTGGCCTGCTGGAGATCATCCAGCGCCGCGCCGGCGCTGAGGTCGCCGCGCTGTATCTGCTCGGTCCCTATTTGGAGGACTTCAGCCGCAGCGCGGCGGCTGACGACGAATTCGCCCTGCAGGTGATGCGCCGACACGGCGTTCCCTCCGACTTGGCCACCGCGCTGGCGTCGGTCGGCGCAGCGTTCCGGGCCTTCGGATCGAGCGGCCGGGTCACCCAGCCGCTACACGACGGCGACGAGCTGGTGCTCCGCGACAGGACCCTGCGGGTGTTTCACCGTCCGGGCCACAGTCCGTCGGACTCGATCTTCTGGGACCCCGAACGCCGGATCCTGCTCACGGGTGACCACCTGCTCGGTCATATCTCCTCCAACCCGGTGGTCTCACGGCCGCTCTCGGACACCGGTGGTGGCGACCGCCCGCACGCGTTGATCGACTACATCGACTCGATGCGCGCCACCCGCGAGCTCCCGGCAGAGCTGGTGTTACCCGGGCACGGAGCGCCGATCCACGACCACGTGGGGCTGATCGACGAACGCTTCAGGATGCACGAGCGGCGGGCGCGTAAGCTCCTGCGCACACTGGGCGAGGGTCCGCTGACCGCGTATGAGCTCGCGCTGAACATGTGGGGCAACGTCGCGGTGACCCAGGCCTACCTGACGATCTCCGAGGTCCTCGGTCACGTCGACCTGCTGATCAGAGACGGCCTGGTCCGTGCCCATGACCAGGCCGAGGTGACCCGGTTTGAGGCCACCGGCGGCTAGCGGCGCGAATCCGTAGAAACCCGCAGACGTGTGCGGGAATCCGCGGTGCGACTCGGAGGCGCCCTGCCGATACTGCGTCTCGAGGATGGCTCGCCCGATTGCACGTCGCGCTAGTGCGCTGGCGCCGCCCGGAGGGACGGCGGTCGTCCCCGGACGCAGCGGGCAGGACTACCTCGGGCTGCTTGAGCGAGTGCCCGCCATCCTCTATACGGCCGAACCCGGCGAGGCCGGGCGCTGGCGCTACGTGAGTCCGCAGATCGAGTCGATTCTGGGCTTCTCGCCTGAGGAATGGTGCGCAGATCCGCATCTGTGGGCGGCGCGTCTGCACCCGGCGGACCGCGAGCGCATGATCGCATTCGAGGCCAGCTATCAGTCGACCGCCCCCGCCAAGGGCGCCGCCGAGTACCGGCTGCTGCATCGCGACGGCCATGTGGTGTGGGTCCGCGATGACGCGCTGTTGCTGCGCGGCGAGGACGGTCAGGAGCGCTGGCACGGCGTGCTCTCCGACGTATCCGACCAAAAGCAGGCCGAGCTCGAGCTGGAGCGGCGCGCCGCGCAGCAGGCGGCGGTCGCCCGGCTCGGCGAACACGCGCTCGAGGGGGCGACGACGTCCGAGCTGATGCAGGAGGCGGTGGCCGCGGCCATGGACCTGGTGGGCGTCGAGATCGCCGCGGTTGCCGAGCTGATGCCGGACCAGGGCTCGTTCATGCTGCGGGTTGCCGTCGGACTGCCCGATGCGGCGCTCGTCAGCGAGCCGGTTCGCGCCGGGGCGGCTTCCCAGGCTGGCTTCACGATCCTCACCGGCGGCCCGGTGATCGTCTCTGACTGGTCCGTCGAGGACCGCTTCGACCGGGCGCCGGTCTTGACCCGCCATGGGGCTCGCAGCGGCCTCTCGGTGGTCATCGAGGGCCGCCACAGCCCGTTTGGGGTTCTCGGCGTGCACGCCCGGCAAGCTCGGGACTACGAGGCTGGTGATGTGGCCTTCGTGCAGTCGCTGGCCAATGTCCTCGGCGACGCCTTCGAGCGCCAGCTGGCCGAGGATGACACTCGCCATCGCGCGCTCCACGACCCCCTCACCGGCCTCCCCAACCGGGTGCTGTTTCTCGACCGGCTCCAGCAGGCGCTCGAGCGACTCCGCCGCCGCCGCTCGTTGACCGCGATCCTGTTTCTCGACGTCGACCGATTCAAGCCTGTCAACGACAACTTCGGACGCCAGGCCGGGGACGAGCTGCTCGCGGCGGCGGCCCCGCGGCTCAGGCAGGTGGTGCGCTCGAGCGACACCGTGGCGCGCTTCGGCGGCGACGAGTTCGGCATCCTGCTCGAGGACATCTCCGGCGAAGGCGACGCGATCGACATGGCCGAGCGGATCGCCCAGATGTTCACGCGGCCGTTTGAACTCGGCGGGCGCGAGCACGTCGTCACCACCAGCATGGGAATCGCGCTCGCCCGTGGCGGTGAGCTGGCTGAGGATCTGATCCGCGACGCTGACGCGGCCATGTACCGGGCCAAAGATCGCGGGCGCGCACGCTACGAGATGTTCGACGCGGGGATGCGCGGGCGCGCGATCTCACGGCGGCGGGTGGAGAACGACCTTCGTCGCGCGCTGGAACGTGACGAGCTGCGGCTCGACTACCAGCCGCTCGTGTCGCTCCGGGACCAGTCGGTCGTCGGCGTGGAGGCATTGCTGCGCTGGGAGCATCCCGAGCGGGGCTTGATCGCACCTGACGCCTTCATCCATGTGGCGGAGGAGAACGGGCTGATTGAGCCGATCGGCCGCTGGGTGCTCGAGCGCGCCTCGCGCCAGGCCGCGTATTGGTACAGCGCGCGGCCGGACGCCGCTCCGATCGAGATGTCGGTCAATCTCTCCGCGGTCCAGGTCGCACACCGTGACCCGGCCGAGGTGGTGCGCGCGGTCCTGGGCGCCACCGGACTTGACCCCGGGTGCCTCACGCTCGAGATCACCGAGAGCGTGATGCTGGCCGAGGCCGAGGGCATCACCGAGGCGCTGCGGGCGCTCAAGGCGCTCGGGGTTCGCCTCGTGCTCGACGACTTTGGCACCGGCTACTCCTCGCTCGCGTATCTGACCCGCTTGCCGCTCGATGCCTTGAAGGTTGACCGCTCATTCGTCGACGGGCTGGGCACCGAGGCTCGCGACACGGCGATCACCGAGGCGATCGTCGCGATGTCACATGCCCTCTCCCTGCAGGTGGTCGGCGAAGGGGCCGAGACCGCGCTACAGGTGGCCGAGCTCGCCCGGATGGGCTGCGACTTTGTCCAGGGCTATCACTTCTCGCGCCCGGTTCCCGCCCACGAGATCACTCGGATGCTGCGCGACGGACCCGCCTGGCTGGCGGCCTAGCCGCCGGCAGAGCTCAGGGGTACGCCGACCGGCCGGCGGCCAGCGGCGAGACCGTCGCCGTGCCGCACTCGTAGGCCCCTTGGGGCATCGAGACCCGCAGCGTCGCCGTGTCGTTGGGAGGGATCACCTGCAAACCGTATGCGGTCGTGCAGCCCGCGCTCGAGCTGATGCCGTGGGTCACGCCGAGCCGGAACGAGACGCTGGCTCCCGGTGCGATCACCAGCGGCTTCGCTGGTACCGAGCCGAAGAAGTCGTTCGTGGTCCGGGTCGAGTCCGTCGGCAGCGCTGCGCCTGATCGATCCAGGAACAGCACGCCCGGGAAGCCGTAGGTGCGACAGCTTGTGCTGGTGATGTTGCGCAGCGCGTAGCCGAGCTCACCGTGCCCGGTGGCCCCCTGACCGCCCAGGAACGAGAGCGCGAGGTCTGCCGCCACGCAGGGCCCGGACCCTGATGCGCTCGTCGTGGTCGTGGTTGCGGTGGCCGTCGGGTTGCTCGCGCTGCTGGTGCTCACCGTGGCGGTGACCGTCGCGATGGTCGAGCTGGTGGTCGAGACCGAGGCCGAAGCGGTCGGGCTCGAGACCGTCGGGCTCGATCCTCCGCAACTCGAGAGCACCAGCACCCCACATACCGACAGGACGGCCAGGAGAACCCGCATCGGGACACTTTCGGCAGCTCAGGCCTTAGATCCTTCTCGCCGCCCGGCCGAGGAGCTCGCAAATCTCGGCTTCATCGTCGGCGAGCGCCAGCAGATCGAGTTCAGCGGCCGAGATCTTCCCCGCCGGTAGGGCGAAGTCGCGCAGCCAGCCCAGGAGGGGTTCCCAGTAGGGGCGACGCACCAGCACGACCGGGAGCGAGGAGACCTTCCCGGTCTGCATCAGCGCCGCGAGCTCGAAGACTTCATCGAGCGTCCCGAACCCGCCCGGGAAGACGAGAAAGGCCGACGCGTAGCGGACGAACATGAGCTTGCGGGTGAAGACGTGTTGGAACCGGAGCGGAAGGTCGACGTAGGCGTTCATGCGCTCTCCCAGCGACAGCCCGATCGACACTGACTCGGCATCCCGGGCGCCGCGGTTGGCGGCCTCCATGATTCCCGCACCCCCACCGGTGATGATCGCGAAGCCGTCTGCGCCGAGGCGCCCGGCCACCGCCCGCGCGAGCTCGTAGTCGGGGTCGTCCGGCCGTGTGCGGGCGGATCCGAACACCGAGACTCCGCGCTTGACCGCGGCGAGCGCGCTGAACCCCCTCCGCAGCTCATCGCGCACCTCCGCCATGAGCACGGAGTCGCCCGGGGCCATGCCCGGGCCGCCCGGCGACGGCACGGCGAGCGCGAGGTGAGCATCGGTCAGCGGGTTTCGATCAGCCATCGGCGTGCGAGTATCCCAAGGCCGTGGAGTGAAATCTCCACGATCCCATTCCACCGCACAGACCACCGCCCGCTATGGACCCGAAAGCGCATCATCCGCCGACACCCGAGGCCCTGGCCGCGGCGCTCGCCCGGCACGATCCGTTCTGGGCTCCGCAGCTGATCGCCGCTGGGGCCATCCTGCTCGACCTGTCGCTCCCGGATCAGCTCACGGTCGGACCCACGTGGTTGCTGCCGTCGCTGGAGGCGCTGGCCCTGCTGGCGCTGGTGATCGCCTCACCGCATCCGCGCATGAGGCACTCGCCGCTGCGCCGTCACATCGCGATGGCCTTGATCGGCATCGTCAGTGCGGCCAACACCGTCTCGCTCGTGCTGCTCTGCCACTACCTGCTGCGGGGCGGACAATCGAATGGCCGTGAATTGATCGGGTCAGGGATCGTGTTGTGGGTCACCAACGTGCTCCTGTTCGCGCTCTGGTTCTGGGAGCTCGATCGAGGCGGTCCGCTGGTCCGGGCCAGCACATCTGAGACCACGCCCGATTTTCTGTTCGTCCAGATGACCGAGCCCCGCCACGCGCCGCCGGACTGGGCCCCCGGAGTGACCGACTACCTCTACACCTCGTTCACGAACGCGACGGCGTTCAGCCCGACCGACACGATGCCGCTGACCCATCGGGCCAAGTGGCTGATGAGCGGGCAGGCGCTGACGGCTCTGGTCACGATCGGATTGGTCGTAGCCCGAGCGGTCAACATTCTCAGTTGACGTGCGTCTCCCTCCTGGCACCCAGCAACCACGGCGGCGGCGCCAGCTCGATTGGGAGCTGATCACCTGCGGGGTCCGCGGTCACGCGCTGGTCGGCACCGACGCGGTGGAGTTCCGCCCCCAGGACGCAATCGTGGCGCGCGAGCACGACGGGGTGCGCTGGCACCGCTGCCTGCGCTGCGATGCCTGGCTCGCGCTGCCCGCGCCCCCGGCGCCCACTCGCCCGCATCCTCCCGACCGGGCGGAGATTCACGTGCCGTTGCGCGGCCGGCCGCTGCGCGACCGGATCGTGCTGCGGTTGATCGCCATCGACCGAGCCTTCCACTTCCTCATCCTGAGCCTGCTGGGCGTGGGCGCACTCGCGTTCGAGGCTGACCGGGCGGGCCTGCGTGCGCCCTTCTACCGCGTCTTGACCGATATCCAGGGCGGAATGGCGGGGGGACCCGTGCAGAACACCGGTCACGTGGGCATCCTGCGTGACCTCGACAAGCTGTTCTCGCTGCGTTCCGGCACGCTCGAGGAGATCGGAATCGCCCTGCTCTCCTATGGGCTCCTCGAGGCCGTCGAGGCGGTCGGATTGTGGTTCGGCAAGCGCTGGGCGGAGTACCTCACCTTTCTCGCCACCACAATCCTGCTGCCCCTCGAGATCTACGAGCTCATCCACGGGGCCACCGTCTTGAAGGTGGTCGGCTTCATCATCAACCTCGCGGTGGTCATCTACCTGCTGTTCGCGAAGCGATTGTTCGGCCTGCGCGGCGGCGAGGCGGCGGAGAAAGCCAAGCGCAGTCGGGAGCTGGGGTGGGAGGCGGTGCAGCGCGCCACGCCCGCGGGCTCCGGCTCTCCTGGCTCTGCCGGCTCTCCTGGCTCTCCTGGCTCTCCTGGCTCTCCTGGCTCTGCCGGCTCTCCCGGCTCCCCCGGGCCCCCCGGTTCCCCCCGCCCCCCCGGGCCCCCGGGCGAGAGCGTGATGACGCGGTGAACTCAGCCGCCATCGCTCCCGGCTCCCCCGACGAGCTCGTCGAGCGCGAGACCCGTCGGGTCGGTACGGAGCTGGCGGACGCTTTCCCTTCCGTGGCCCGGCACCCAATCCGCGCGCTCGACGCCCGCGCGCTCGAACTGGCCTCGAGCGATCGCGAGCTGCGCGCAGCGCTGTTCCGGTTCGTCGATGTGGTCCCGGCCTGTCGGTCCCTCGACGACCTCGCTCGCCATCTGACCGGGTTACTGGACGAGCTGCCGGACGCTCCGCCGCCGATCGCCGCCGCGCTGCGGATCTCCCATTCCAAGGCCGGACGCGCCGCCCTCGGCGCCGCTGCGGCCGGTGGGGTCAAGCACATGGCGCACCGCTTCATCGTCGGCGAGACCCCGTCGGCAGCACTGGGCGTGCTGCGCCAGCTCTGGGAGCGGGGAGTCGCGAGCTCCGTCGACCTGCTCGGCGAGGCGACCGTCACCGAGGCGGAGGCCGATCGCTACGCCGCCCGCTGCGCGCAAGCGCTCGAGCAGCTCGCGCTCGCCGCCCGCGCGTGGCCGCAGCGGCCAATCCTGGAAATCGACGGCAGCGGGCCGGTGCCCCGGGCGAACGTGTCCGTCAAGGTCTCCGCGCTGACCCCGCTGTTGCGTCCCGACGCGCCCGAGATCGGCCAGCGTGACGCGGCGCGGCGGCTGCGCTCGCTGCTCCGGCAGGCGCGGACGCTCGGCGCGCACGTCCACGTCGACATGGAGTCGCTCGACTCGCGCGAGGCCGTGCTCGAGCTCTTGCTCGCACTGCTGTCCGAGGACGAATTCGCTGATGGCGCGTCCGTGGGGCTGGTCCTGCAGGCCTACCTGCGTGACTCACCCGACCAGCTCACGCGGATCCTCGCCTGGGCAGGCGACTCGCAACGCCGGCCGCCGATCCAGGTCCGACTGGTCAAGGGCGCCTACTGGGATCACGAACTCGTTCAGGCCCGACAGCACGGCTGGCCCGTGCCGGTGTTCGAGGACAAGGCCGACTGCGATCGCAACTTCGAGGCGCTGACTCGCCGACTGCTGCAGGCGCGCCCCGCGGTCCGGGTCGCCATCGCCTCGCACAACCTCCGCTCGGTCGCCCACGCGATCGCCGTCAGCCGCGTCGCCGGCGCCGAGGACCGCGAACTCGAGCTTCAGGTGCTGCGCGGACTCGGCGACGAGCTTCAGGACGCACTCGCCGCCCGCGGCTTCCGGGTCCGCACCTACTGCCCGGTCGGCGACTTGGTCGCCGGCATGGCCTACCTCGTCCGGCGGCTGCTCGAGAACACGAGCAACGAGTCGTTTCTCCACGAGCAGGCCAACGGAACGCCGCTGGATCAGCTCCTCGCGCCGCCGTAGGCGTGCGGGTGCGTGATTGACTTTCTGTGGCCCGCGCGATGCTGTCCCCGTTTGCCAACGAGCCGGTGCTGGAGCTGCGCCGATCCGCTGTCCGTGCGCGGCTCTCCGACGCGCTGGCCCGCGTCGACCGCGAGCTGCCGATCAATGTGCCGGTGAGAATCGGCTCCGACGAGCGAGTCGGCGATCAGCTCGCGTCGACCGATCCGGGAGAGCCGGAGCGGCTGGTCGCCCGGGCCGCCCGAGCCGACGCGTCGGACGTGGCGGCCGCGGTCGCGCACGCGCGGCAGGGCCTGCGGGCCTGGCGTTCGCTGCCCGCCGCCGAGCGCGCCCGCGCCCTGATCGGGGCCGCGGCGTGGCTGCGCGAGCGCCGCTTGGAGCTCGCCGCGCTCGAGGTGCGCGAATGCGCCAAGCCCTGGCCGGAGGCGGACGCGGACGTGTGCGAGGCGATCGACTTCCTGGAGTACTACGCCCGCGGCGCGATCGACCTCGAGCCGGGTCGGGCGCTGCTCCAGATGGCCGGCGAGCGCAACGAGCTGCACTACGTGGCGCGCGGGGTGGTCGCGGTGATCTCCCCGTGGAACTTTCCGCTGGCGATTCCGTGCGGGATGACCGCCGCGGCCCTGGCGACCGGCAACGCGGTGGTGCTCAAGCCGGCCGAGCAATCTCCGGCGCTCGGGCATCGCCTGGTGCAAGCGCTCCGGGCCGGGGGGGTTCCGCCCGGCGCGGTCGCGCTGCTTCCCGGCGAGGGCGACGTCGGCGCTGCGCTCGTGCGCGATCCCGACGTCAACGCCATCGCCTTTACCGGCTCGCTGCCGGTGGGGCTCGAGATCGTTCGCGCGGCGGCCGAGCCGACACCCGCCCAGCGCCACTTCAAACCGGTCATCGCCGAGCTCGGCGGCAAGAACTGCGTCATCGTCGCAGCCGACGCCGACCTCGACGACGCTGTGCCGGCGCTGGTCTCCTCCGCCTTTGCCTACGCTGGCCAGAAGTGCTCGGCCGCCTCGCGGGTGATGGTGCACGAGGCGATCGCCGAGCCACTCCTGCAGCGCCTGGCCGGCGCCGTGCAGGTGCTCGTGGTCGGTCAGGCCGAGCAGCTGGGCACCGAGGTTCCGCCGGTGATCGAACGCTCTGCCCAGGAGCGCGTCAACCGCTACGCCGAGCTGGCGTCCGAGCACGGGCGAATCGTCGCGCGGGGCGCCGCCGTGCCGGATCGAGGCTGGTTCTGCCCACCAACCGTGGTCAGCGAGCTGCCTCCGGGCTCCCCAGTGCTCGAGGAGGAGGTGTTTGGACCGCTGCTGGCGATCGAGCGCGTCCGCGATGTCGCGCACGCGTGCGACCTCGTCGACGGACTTCCGTTCGCGCTCACCGGTGGCTTGTTCGCGCGCGATCCGACGACCGTCCGCTACGTGCGCGAACGGACCCCGGTGGGCAACCTGTACATCAACCGTGGTATCACCGGCGCGATGGTCGCTCGTCAGCCCTTCGGCGGCAACCGGCTGTCGGGGACCGGAACCCAGGCGGGAGGCCCCGATTACCTGCTCCAGTTCGTCGAGCCGCGAGTGGTGACCGAGAACACGATGCGACACGGGCTCGAGGTCTGACGGACCCCTTGATTTCTGCCCGATTCGGGTCGATCATCGGACACCAGAAATGATCTTGTCCGCTGTCGTGACCTGGAAGCTGGCCCTCGCCATCGGGCTCGGCCTGGCAATCCTCCTCAGTGCCTTGCACCCGGCGCCTCACCGCGCCGTGTCAGGCGCCGGGCTGCGACGGCTGCTGCTCTGCGCGCTCGGCTGGTACGTCAGCGGCGGGCTGGCGTGGCTGACCGATCACGCCGGGCTGGCTGGGCCCCTGTGTGCAGCCGGGATCGCCACCTGTTCGCTGGCGGCTTGGCTCTCACGCGGTCGCGACTCCGGGGCACCGCCCCGAGCGGAGACGACGCTCCCCCCGCCCGACTCCGATGGCCCGCCGGAACTCGACTGGGCCGCGTTCGAGCGGGAGTTCCGCGAGTACTCCCAGCCACAGCCCGCGCCCGAGCCCGCGCGGCTCGGCTAACGGCTGGCGGCAGTCCCTCGGAAACCCCCGCTCCGCGAGCGTCGAAAGCGTCGCCGGTGCTCGCCCGGCGCATGACCGTGCTGAATCTTTGCCCACATTGGGCAAAGATTCAGCACGACCCCCTGGAGCCGGCGTCCGCAGTCCGGCGGGCCAGGGTGTCCAGCAGCAGTTTGTGCAACCGCGTCTCCCCGGCCAGCTCGGGATGGAATGCCACCGCGAACACGTTCCCCTGCCTGACCGCGACCGGATGCGCTTGCACCTGCGCGAGCACCTCGACGCCGGCGCCGTGCTCAACCACCCATGGGGCGCGGATGAAGATGGCATGAACGGGGCCGCCGTCGACCCCCACCAACTCCAGATCGGCCTCGAACGACCGCAGCTGCCGCCCGAACGCGTTGCGCTGCACGCGAATGTCCAGTACGCCCAGGTGATCACGATCGAGCACGATCATGCCAGCGCAGGTGCCGAGCACCGGAGTGCCCGACCCCGCCAGTTCCCGCAGGGGGTCACCGAGGCCCTCACGCTCGATCCCGAGCGTGATCACCGTCGACTCGCCACCCGGGATGATCAGCCCGTCGAGACCCGCCAGGTCGGCCGGAACGCGGACCTCGCGCGGCTGCGCGCCGAGCGTCTGCAGGATCTTCGTGTGGGCTTCGAAGTCGCCCTGGAGCGCCAGCACCCCGATGACGTTCGCACCGCGGGGAGTTTCGCCGCCCGGCGAAACATTCCCGGGCGGCCCAGCCGTGCCACGGGACGTTTCGCCGCCAGGCGAAACTCCCCCTGGCCGCGCAGCGGCCACTACCAGCCGCGGGATGCCAGCAGCTGCTCGGACTCCAGCTTCGAGGTCTCAAGGCTGACCATCGGCTGACCGAGACCGGTCGATGCCGCCGCCACGCGGGCGGGATCCTGGTAATGGGTGGTCGCCTCGACGATCGCGCGGGCACGGCGGTCGGGATCCTCGGACTTGAAAATGCCCGAGCCGACGAACACGCCCTCGGCACCGAGCTGCATCACCAGCGCAGCGTCGGCGGGCGTCGCGATCCCACCGGCGCAGAACAGCACCACCGGCAGGCTGGCTTCGGCCGCCACCTGGCGAACCAGGTGCAGCGGAGCGCCGAGCTCCTTGGCGGCGGTGGCCAGCTCCGCGTCGTCGAGCAGCGTCAGGCGACGGAGCTCGCTCCTGATCAACCGCAGATGCCGTACGGCTTCAACGATGTCGCCGGTGCCGGCCTCGCCCTTGCTGCGAATCATGGCCGCGCCCTCACCGATCCGCCTCAGCGCCTCGCCCAGACTGGTGGCGCCACACACGAACGGAACCTTGAACGCCCACTTGTCGATGTGGTTGGCCTCGTCCGCGGGTGTCAGCACCTCGGACTCGTCGACGTAGTCGACCTCGAGCGCCTCGAGCACCTGCGCTTCCGCGAAGTGCCCAATCCGCGCCTTCGCCATCACCGGGATCGTCACGGTCTCCTGTATCGCTTGGATCATCAACGGGTCTGACATCCGCGCCACGCCGCCGTCGCGCCGGATGTCGGCGGGAACGCGCTCGAGCGCCATCACTGCTGCCGCGCCCGCGTCCTCGGCGATCTTGGCCTGCTCAGGCGTGACCACATCCATGATCACACCGCCCTTGAGCATCTCGGCCAGACCGGCCTTAACGGTGAACGTGGCCTCGTCGCGAGGCGTGTCTGGTTCCTCATGCATGATCGCTGAGTGTACCCGGGCGGTAATTTGTGACGCCATGCCCGAAGCGGTGTTCGAGCGGATCGATGGGGGCTTCAAGGCCACGGAGCTTGCCCGCGGCCCGTGGGATCCAAAGGCCCAGCACGGCGGCGCACCCGCGGCGCTGCTCATCCGCGCCTTCGAACGGTGCTCGCCCGCACCGGACCTGGCGCTCGCGCGCGTCAGCTACGAGTTCCTGCGGCCGGTGCCACTCGGCAATCTCACCGTGACCGCCGATCTCGTGAGGCCCGGACGGAGGGTGCAGCTGCTGGAGGGGTCGATCCTGACCCCGGCCGGCACGGAAGTGGTACGGGCCCGGGCATTGCGGGTTCGGCGGGCCGAGGTGGACGCCGCTCCGGAGCCGCCGCTGCCCCTGCCCGGCCCGGACCTCGGCCGACCCAACGATTTTCGCCGGGCGCAGCAGCCGATGTTCACCCCCGACGCGATGGAGATCCGCTTCGTTGCCGGAGCCTTCTACGAGCCCGGTCCGGCCAGCGCCTGGTTTCGTCTGCGCCATCCGCTGGTCGATGGTGAACCACCCTCGCCGCTGCAGCGACTGGCGGCGGCCGGTGACTTCGGCAACGGCATCAGCGCCGTGCTCTCCTGGGAGGATTACGTGTTCATCAACCCGGACCTGACGCTGTATGTCGAGCGCGAACCGGTCGGCGACTGGATCGGGTTGGAATCGCAGACCCACATCGCCGCCGCCGGCGTCGGGATCGCGGAGAGCGTGCTGTATGACCAGCGTGGTCGTGTCGGCCACGCAACCCAGGCGTTGCTCGTAGCGCGACGATAAGCCTGCAGCAGCAGGACTCGTCCAACTCGCGGCGTAAGATCACGGTCGGATGATCACTAAACCGCTCCCGGCCGCCGCGAAGCCTGGGCGGCTATCCGGCCGCCAGCGCCACTTTGCGCCCTACCGAGTCGCCCGCTTCATCCTGGTCACGCTCGTACTCGTCGGCGTGATCGCGATCGCCTTGCTCGTGCTAGGGCTCCTGCACGTGCACGCCGTCACCGACCACTTCAGCATTCACTAAGGGCCCCGCGCCGGACCCGCTCGCGCCGGACACCCCCGCCGGCCCGCTCGCGCCGGACGCCCCCGCCCCGGACACCCCGCTCTCGCCGCGACAGATCGCTATTTCAGCCGGAACGCCTTGATGCGCACGTCGTACTGCTGCGCGTCGCGCGCGTACACGCCGTAGGCAAGCGCCTGGATCAACGACAGCAGGGCGGTGTGGGAACGCACGAAGGCAGGCGTGTTGGACGAGTAGTACAGGCGGATTCGAGCCAGCCGGGCGACTTCGGAGAGCGTCGCGTCTGTGATCGCCAGCGTCGAGGCCTTGCGGTGACGCGCCAGCTTCATCGTCCGGGTGATGAGCGGGTGGGGCCGTCCCGCCGATAGCCCGATCACCAGCGTTTCCTCATCGATCCGGCTCAGCCGCCCGAGCGCCTCCTGCGACGGGCTGGCGACGATCTCGGCCCGTAGGTCCAGCAGCATCAGCAGATGACGCAGGTAGCTGGCGAAAAACGCCATTTGATCGGTGCCGGCGATCAGTACCTTCTGGGCCGACACAATCGCGTCGACCGCCCCCTCGACGTTCATGCGCGACAGCTTGTGCGCGGTGTCCTCGACATTGACATGGTCGGCTGCCAGTGCCGCCTCGAACTCGGTGTGGTCAAGCGAGAACAGCGGCGCGGCCGCCGCTTGAGTCTCGGTGGCGCCGGGCGGTCGGCGCCGGTATTCGTCCCGCGCCGCCTGTTGGAGCTCGGGAAACCCCTCGAATCCCAGCGCCTGGGAGAAGCGCACAACAGTGCTGGAAGAGGTGCTGGCGCGGCGCGCCAACTCCTCGGCGGTCTGGAAGGCCGCCTCGTCGAGATGGTCGACGATGTACTGAGCAACGTCCTTCTGCGAGCGGGAGAACTCGTCGAAGCGCGCGCGGATGTAAGCGGACAGGGCCTGGTGGCCGTGCGATGACGCGGGGGCCGCAGTCGGTGTGGATGATGGCTTCATGGGCAGGCGTCTCATTCGACGCCGCCCCGCGCCCTTCCTTCAGAACGCGTGCTGAGCTTCGCTCATTCGCCCGCTGGGCCCCGCGAAGCGCAACCGGTCCAAACGCTCAGGTTCTCCCTTGAGTCGCGGTCGCCGGACACCCGGCAGACCGTCCTACTGCTCGAAGCCCTGCTGGCGTTCCTGGTTCTGCTTGTGCTCGGCCAAGACCTGAAAGACGATGTACACGACCAGCACGTTCACGAAGATTCCGATCCCGATGAACGTGATGATCAGCGCGAGCGTCTGGCCAAAGGCGCTTGGCTTGTCCCCCAGGCCCAGGATGCTCGCCATGATCACGATCGGAGAGGATACCGCGACGCGCGGCCCGGTTCGTCCCCAGGTGCGCAAACCGCTACCTTGCTGGCGCCGGCCCGGTAGCTCAGTTGGTTAGAGCAGCGGACTCATAATCCGTCGCGCGCAGGTTCGAGTCCTGCCCGGGCCATGGCAACGGGCCACCGATGCGACATCCTCCCCGACCGTCGTCCCGGGGGGCTAGCTCACCGCTGCGGCGTTGAATTGCTCCTCGATGGCGGGGTAGATCAAGTTCTGGTCGTCGTGCAGGCCGGCCTTGATGTTGGCGCTGAGGTCGTCGACCAGCGCCTCTGCGCGCCCCTGCTCAAGCGCGTCGAGCGCGGATGTCGCCACCGCCTGCGGGGCGATCTTCTCGACGTCGAGTCCAGCCGTGAGGTCGGTGTCGACGAAGCCGACGTGGACGGCGACGACCTGGGTGCCGTGGCGTTTCAGTACGACGCGGGCGGCGTTGGTGAAGCTCCAGGCGGCCGACTTCGACGCGGAGTAGGTGGCGAGGTTGGGCATGGCGACCCACGAGACGACCGACAGGACGTTGATGAATGCTCCGCCGTGATTGGCCGCGAGCACGGGCGCGAACGCTTGGGTCATCGAGACGAGGCCCAGGTAGTTGACCTCGAGCTCTGCGCGGGCGTCCGCGAGCGTCGCCGTGAGCGGGGTCGCCGGATTGCCGATCCCGGCGTTGTTGACCACGAGCGAGACGTCGCCCAGCGACTCGGCGACGGCGAGCACCTGCGCGGCGTTGGTGATGTCGAGTTCGACGGCGACGAGCCGCGGATCGGTGACGGAGTCAACGTCGCGTACGCCGGCGTACACCTTGGCGGCGCCGCGGGCCAGCAGCGCCTCGGCTACCGCCTTACCGATGCCGCGATTGGCACCGGTCACCAGGGCTCACGCACGGCGGCTTCTACAAGCACTTTGACTCACGCGACGACCTCGTCGCGGAGGCGGTGGACCGGACCTTCGCGGACGGCGAGCGGGCGATCGAGGCGATCACCGATGATGCCGAGGATCCATTCGGAGCGTTTGTGGACTGGTACGCCTCACCGGAGCACCGGGACGATCCGGCCAGCGGATGCGGGGTGGTTGCGCTCGGCGCCGACGTCCTGCGCGGCGAGGCTCGCGTCCGGACCGCCTACCGCGAACAGGTGGAGCGATATCTGGGCCACCTCGAGCGTCTGCTCGGCGGCGGCGCGGACGCGCGCGCCCGGGCGACCGTTGCGCTCAGCACGCTGGTCGGGGCCGTACTGGTCGCCCGCGCCATCGACGATCCAGCGCTGTTGGACGAGATCCTGCGCAACGTGCGCGACGCCGTGAAATCACCGCCCGGCGGCTAGCAGCGTGGTGGCGGCCCCGACCCGGTAGCGTGGAGGCACGTGAGCACGACTCCAGCTCCCAAACGCCAGTCGACCGAGCCAAACGCTGGCGGGGGCGCGGTGCACGTTGCGGCGGTTCCGACGATCGAGCGGGTGGAGGTTTTGCTGCACGGCCAGCGGGTTCAGTTCACGATCGCGGGACAGGGACCGCCGGTGGTGCTGATCCACGGTGTCGCCGGCCGCGCCTCCCAGTGGGACCAGATCGTTCCGCTGCTGGCCGACACGCACACTGTCGTGGCACCCGATCTGGCCGGTCATGGCGAATCGGCCAAACCGCGCGGCGACTATTCACTCGGCGCCCACGCCTCGGGCATTCGAGACCTGCTGGTGGGACTCGACATCGAACGCGCGAGCATTGTCGGGCACTCGCTCGGCGGCGGAATCGCGATGCAGTTCGCATACCAGTTTCCCGAGCGCTGCGAACGGCTCGTGCTCGTCTCGAGCGGGGGCCTGGGTGAGTCGGTCCACCCCCTGCTCCGAGCCGCGACGCTGCCGGGGTCGGAGTTTGTGCTGCCGCTGTTGGCCCACCCGCGCGTACTCGGTGCCGCGTCGCTCGTGCCTCGGGCACTCGGGCGGATCGGCCTCAGCACACGACCTGACCTGACCGAGATGGCCCGGGGCTATCAGTCGCTCTCCAGCGCCGAGGCGCGCAGCGCCTTCATTCACACGCTGCGCAGCGTGGTCGACCCGACGGGTCAGCGGATCAACGGATCCGATCGCCTGTACCTGGCGTCCAAGATACCGTCGCTGATCGTTTGGGGCCGTCGCGACCGGATCATCCCGGTCGAACACGCCCAGCCGGCGCACGAGGGCATGCCGGGCAGCCGCCTTGAGGTGTTCGACGAGGCGGGCCACTTTCCGCAGCTCGACGAACCGTTGCGGTTCGCGCGCACGCTGGAGGATTTCTTCCGCGAGACCGAGCCGGCGCGCCTCGACGCCGGCATGATGCGCGAGCTCCTGCTGGGCCATGATCCGAGCTCTGCGGTGGTGCTCGAGCGGCTGCAGCGCGAGCACACGGCCGTCTGACTCGCGCGCCGGTCCCTCGCGCCTGCGGCGGCGCGCGTCGGGTCAACTCTCTTACGCTTGTCTAAGCGCCCGATCATGTTGGTCTAAAGCGCCAGTCTTACCGTGCTGTCCCACTATGGCGTCACCTCGGCATCTCTGGTCCGGCGATTGGGCTCGTGAATCCGCGAGCGCGGCAGACGAGATCGCGCGCTTACGCGGGCAGACCCGCCCGGCGCCGGCCGAACCTGACCAGCGGCCCGCTGCCGAGGCCGCTCGCGCGCTCCCCGTCGCCCGGCGCCCACCAACGCGGTCACACGAGCCAACCGCTCCGCCACCGGTCGCGGCGCCCGCTCGCGTGCCACCGGCACCGGCACCGACGGCGAGGCGGCCCGACAGGCTCGCCACGGCGCCGAGCGAGGCCGCCCGGACCCGCCCTGGCTCGAGGCGGCGCCGCGCCCGGGCAGCCGCGACGCTCATTCTGGTCGTGCTGGTCGGCACCGCTGTCGCCTTTGCGCTGGGCGCGTTCGACGACGCGAGCCCCGGCACGAGCCAGGGCACGAGCCAGGCGCCCGGGGTATTCCCACTGCCCCAGCCGTGGCTGGGACTGACCACCACCAGCGCACCCGGCGGCGCTGGCGCGCTGATCACCCAGGTTGCGGCTGGCGGTCCGGCAGACCAGGCCGGATTGCAGCGCGGTGATCTGATCACGGCGATCGACGGTCAGGCGATCACCGGCCCGGCCGAGATCACGAGCGTGGTCGGCGCTCAGCCGGTGGGCGCCGAGGTCCTGTTACAGGTCGACCGCGCCGGAACGCTCGAAACGGTCGGCGTCATCGTCGCCGGCCAACCCGGCCGCACCCCGTGAGCTTCGCCGCCCCGCTGCTCCTGCTGGGCCTGCTGGCTCTGCCGCTGCTGGCCGTCTGGTACGTCCGTCACCAACGGCATCGATCGGCCGCCGCCGCGGCATTTTCCTCGCCCTGGCTGGCACCGTCGGTGATGCCGAACCGTCCCGGCTGGCGGCGCCACGCACCGATCGTCGTGTTCGCGCTCGCCCTGATCGCGCTGGTGGTCGCGGCGGCCCGGCCCGAAGCCAAGCTGGAGACGTCGGTCAAGCGCAGCTCGGTCATGCTGTTGATCGACACCAGCGGCTCGATGGCCGCGACCGACGTGGCGCCGACGCGATTGGACGCCGTGCGCCGGGCGGCCGGACGCTTCTTGGACCGCGCACCGAGCCAGGCCAGTATCGGCCTGCTCGCCTTTAACACTGCGCCAACGTTGGTGCAGTCACCCACCACCGACCGCTCCGGCGTCCGATCGGACCTCGCCGCGCTGCGGGCCGGTGGCGGCACGGCGATCGGGAGCGCCCTTCAGTCCGCCCTGCACATCCTGGCCGAGGTCCCAGCGACACACGGCCGCCGGCCGCCGGCCGCCATCGTCCTGCTGTCTGACGGCACCTCGACCAGCGGCGTCGATCAGCTGGCGGAGGCGCGCGTGGCGGGGCAACAGCACATCCCCGTGTACACGGTCGCGCTCGGCACGCCCACCGGCACGATCACGGTGCCGCGGGGACGGGGCAAGAGCGGAACGGTGATCCACAAGGCGCCGCCGGACCCACAGGCGCTCGCCGCGATCGCTCGGGCGTCCGGCGGGCAGGCGTACACGGCAGCGGACTCCGGACACTTGAGCGCCATTTACGACCATCTGGGCGCTCAGCTCGGGCGCCACATCGTCAAGCAGGAAATCACCTCGAGCTTTGCGGGCGTGGGGCTCGTGCTGCTGCTGCTCGGCAGCGCCCTCACCCTCCGCTGGCTGCGCCGACTCGTCTGAACGCGAACCAAAGGAGAACCCGACCGTATGAACGACACCGACCCCACGATCCCTGAGGTCGATCCGCCCGGCGACATTCGCCAAGAGGCTCGGGCCGCGCTGCAGGAAGCGCTGTACGAGATCAAGCGCGTGATCGTCGGCCAGGACGCGATGCTCGAACGCCTGCTGGTCTCGCTGCTGTCCCGCGGCCACGTGCTGTTGGAAGGCGTTCCCGGCCTGGCCAAGACGCTCACCGTCAAGACCCTCGCCGACGTGCTGGGCGGGTCATTCCGACGCGTCCAGTTCACACCCGATCTGGTGCCGGCCGACCTCGTCGGCACGCGCGTGTACCGGCCGGATACGGGCAGGTTCGAGACCGAGCTGGGGCCGGTGTTCGGCAACTTCCTGCTCGCCGACGAGATCAACCGCGCGCCGGCCAAGGTGCAGTCGGCGCTGCTCGAAGTGATGCAGGAGCAGCAGGTCACGATCGGCGGGACCTCCTACCCCGTCCCAGAGCCGTTCATCGTCATGGCGACGCAGAATCCGATCGAGTCGGAGGGCACCTATCCGTTGCCCGAGGCCCAGATCGACCGTTTTCTGATGAAGATCGTGGTCGACTACCCGTCGCTCGGCGAAGAGGCGGCGGTGGTCGGACGAAGCCTGCGCGATCCCGCCAGGGTCGTGCAATTTCTCCAGCTCGAGGATCTGCGCCGCTACGCCGCCGCGACACAGACGGTGTTGGTCGATCGCGACGTGATCGGCTACGCGGTGGCGCTGGCCGATGCCACGCGGCGGCCGGCCGAGTACGGTTTGGCAGAGGTGGCCGGGTTGATCGAGTACGGGGCGAGTCCGCGCGGGCCGATCGGACTCGTCCAGGCAGCCCGGGCACTCGCGCTGCTACGCGGCCGCGGCCACGTGGCCGTGCAGGACATCCGCGACCTGGCCGCCGACGTGTTGCGTCACCGACTGGTTCTGTCCTACGACGCCCTGAGTGAAGGGGTGAGCGCCGACGATCTGATCGATCAGATCCTGATCGCCGTCGAGGAGCCCCGCGAAGACCACCTGGCGCGCCCCCACGCGGCATGACCCAGGCCACGCTCGCGCCCCCCGCGGCCCGCCAGGGCCCCGGCCCGATACCGCAGGCGCTGGTCGAGTCGATCGACCTCATGATCACGCGCATGATCGCGCGCACGACGCCGTCGGACCGCCGCGCAGCCGGCGTCGGGGTCGGCATCGAGTTGGCACAGTTGCGGCCCTACGAGGTGGGCGATGACGTGCGCCACATCGACGCGGCCGCGACGGCGCGCACCGGGCAGCCACACGTGCGACTGCACGTCCCCGAACGGGCGCTGACCACGTGGATCGTGCTCGATGTGTCGCCCTCAATGGCCTTCGGTACCGCCGAGCGACTGAAAGCGGACATCGCCGAGGGCGTCGCGCTCGTGCTGACTCGGATCGGCATCCGACGGGCCGGCGCCGTGGGCCTGGTGGCGTTCGGCGCGGGCACGCCGCGGCTGCTGCCGCCCCGCGCTGCCAAGCCGGGAATCGTCGCGGTTCGCCGGTTGCTGGCCGAGGGTGTGACGCCCGACGGCCAGGGAGATCCCCACGCCCTCGGGGACGCCCTGGTCCGCCTGGCCAAGCTCGCCCGGGCGCCGGGCCTGGTTGCGCTGGTGTCGGACTTCCGCGAGCAGGAGGGGTGGGTGCGCCCGCTCGGTGCCCTTCGAGTTCACCACTCGGTCCTGGCCGTGGAGATCGGCGATCCGCGCGAGCGCGAGCTTCCGGCCCTCGGCCGCTTGGCGCTGATCGATCCCGAAAGCGGCCGTCGCATCGAGGTCGACACATCGCGTCGGAAGGTGCGACAGCGCTTCGCCGAGCTCGAGCGTGAACGTCGCACGGCCGTGGCGCGCGAGCTGCGGCGACTACGCATCGATCACGTCGTGCTCGACACCGATCAGCCGTGGTTGCTCGAGCTGGGACGGCGACTGCGGTGAGCTTCAGTTCCCCGATCTGGCTGTGGGGTTTGCTCCTGGTGCCGGCCGCACTGATCGCGTACCGCATTGCTCGCACCCGCAAGGACCGCTATGCGATCCGCTTCACGGCGGTTTCCACGCTGCGCCTCGCGGCGGCCGACACGCCGGATTGGCGGCGCCGCGTGACGACGGCGCTGGTGCTGGCGGCGATGGCCTCCCTGGTGGTCGCGCTGGCCAGGCCGCACATCACGGACAGGGTGGCCATCCAGCAGGCTTCGATCATGCTGGTCACCGACCATTCCGGGTCGATGGCCGCCACCGACGTTGCGCCCACGCGGCTGCTCGCCGCCGAGAAAGCCGCGAACACGTTCATCGATCAGCTGCCGTCGTCGGTGCGCGTCGGCGCCGTGGCGTTCTCGGGGACGCCCGACGGCGTCCAGGCCCCGAGCGCCAATCACCAGGCTGCGCGTGAGATCATCGACGCGCAGGTGGCCAACGGCGCTACCGCGACGGGCGACGCGCTGGCGCTCGCGCTCGGACTCCTGCACCAGGGAACCAAACCGCCCCCGTCGGCGATCGTGCTGCTCTCCGACGGCGACGCCAATGCCGGGCAAAACCCCGTGACCGTGGCGCGCGAGGCCGGAGCCGACAAGGTCCCGATCTACACCGTCGCGCTCGGCACCCCCGGCGCGACTCTCCCCAACCCAGATCCATTCGGACCGGCGACGGACGTTTCACCGGACCCCCAGCTGCTGGCCGAGATCTCGCGCGTCTCCGGAGGGCGGGCGTTCACCGCGCAGGACGCCGGCCATCTGAGCACGATCTACAAAAGCCTCGGCTCGCAGCTGGGCAGCCGTGCCCGCCAACACGAGGTGACCGCCTCGTTCGCCATCGCCGCGCTCCTGTTGCTCGTCGCCGCCGGTGTGACATCGGTGCGGTGGGCCGGCCGCCTGCCCTAGCCCGTTTCCGGCCTCGGGCCCGCCGCCCGAGGATGTTGCCAGCGGGCTCGAGCGCGACAATGACCGGATGACGGTCGCCGATAACCCCTCTCCCCGTAAACGCCGGGCCCTGTCGCTGTTTGACGGCCTCCCGCGCGATTACGACCGGATGGGGTCATGGCTCAGCTTTGGACAGGATCCGCGGTGGCGTCGTGCGCTGGTGAGCGCCGTCGATCCGCGGCCGGGTCAGCGGGTGCTGGATGTGGCTACGGGCACCGGCCTGGTGGCGGCAGCGCTGGCGCGCCGGTGCCCGTGTACGGTCGTCGGGCTGGATCAGAGCGAGGCGATGCTCTCCGCCGCGCGGGCGCGGGTGAGCCGGGATCCGGCGCTGGCGGCGCAGGTCACGCTCGTGCGGGGCGAGGCCGAGCGGCTTCCGTTCGCCGAGGCCGAGTTTGACGCCCTCACATTCACCTACCTGCTGCGCTACGTGGACGATCGCGCGGCGACCATGCGCGAGCTGGCGCGCGTGGTCAAGCCGGGCGGCCGCATCGGGATGGTCGAGTTCGGCGTTCCCCGCGCCGGGGTGCTGCGGGCGCTGTGGCGCGCCTATACGCGCGTCGGGTTGCCGCTGCTGGGCCGGGTCGTCTCCCCGGCCTGGTTCGAGGTCGGGCGCTTTCTCGGCCCGAGCATCGAGCAACTCGAGACGGTCGAACCGGACCTCGTCGGGTTGTGGCAGGCCGCCGGTATCGGTGATGTCCATCTGCGCCGCGCGAGCTTCGGGGCCGGCCTGGTGATGCATGGCGTGAGGGATGGCCACCGAGCGTCGTAGGCTCGAGCGCCCGGCTTTCTACGCGCTGCGCAGTGGCGGCTGGCGGGATCTCGTCACGCTCCTGCACCCGCCCTACACAGCCTGGCACTTGAGCTATGTGGTGCTCGGCGCGGCAGCCGCGCCGACCTTTCATGCCGATCGCCTGGTCGCGGCGCTGGCCGCTTTCTTCCTGGCGGTCGGGGTCAGCGCTCACGCCCTCGACGAGCTCAACGGACGCCCGTTACGGACCGGCCTGCGGCGCCACACACTGATCGGCCTGGCTATGCTGGGGCTCGTGGGCGCCGTCGGGATCGGCGTGGCCGGAGCGTTCATCGTCTCGCCGCTGCTCGCTCCGCTCGTGCTGGTCGGGGCGCTGCTCGTGCCGGCGTACAACCTCGAGATCGGCGGTGGACGATTCCACAGTGACCTCTGGTTCGCGGTCGCGTGGGGTGGCTTCCCGGCCTTCACCGGTTACTTCGCGCAGGCGCTGACCATTCGTCCGGCCGGGGTGCTCGTGACGGCCGCGTGCTGCCTGCTCAGTGCCGCTCAGCGCCGGCTCAGCACACCGGTGCGCGAACTCCGCCGACGCACCACAATGGTGACCGGGGAGCAGCAACTCGCGGACGGGACCGTGGTCGAGCTGACCAAGGCGCACCTGGCCGAGCCGTTGGAAGGCGCGCTGTCGGCACTGTGGATCGGCGTGGTCCTGCTGGCCGCCGGATTGCTGGCCGTCAAGCTGTGACGAACTCGTCCCGCCCTACACTGGCGCCAGCACCCAGACACCGATACGGAGCGTTGAGATGACTGCAAAGGCCGACTTCACAGCCGCGGAGTGGGAGTTGATTCTGGAGGGACCTCCGAGCGCCGGGATGATTGTGATCACGGCACAGCGAGGCGGGACGCTGCGCGAGACCCTGTCAATGGCCAAAGCGTATGCACAGGCGCGCCAGCAGCATGGCCAGAGCGAACTGCTCGACGAGATCGTCTCCGCCAAGCCCGCGGTCGATCACACGCGCTATCGCTCATTCGACGAGTTGAAGGCGCACGGCCTGACTCATCTGCGCGACGCGGTGGCTCTGCTCGATGCCAAGGCAACACCGCAGGAACTCGACGATTACCGGCATTTCGTGCTTCACCTCGCTGACCAGGTCGCCCACGCACACCGGGAACACGATGGTGACGCCGACGGCGTCGGCGACGCCGAGCGAGCGGCGGTCGTCTCGATTACCGAAGCCCTCGGCGCGGCGACCCCCTCGTAGGCTCCGATGGCAGTTCAGGCGTGCCTGAACGGGGGGCGCACGCGCGAGGAGCATCAGGCGCTCCCGCTGAGCGCAGCCGAGCTCGCGGCTGACGCTGAGGCGGCTCGGAGCCACGGGGCGTTCGCCGTGCACGTGCACCCTCGCGACGCCCGCGGTGCGCAGACCCTGGCGGCGAGGGCCTGCGATGCTGCCGTCGCCGCGATCCGGGCCGCCGTCCCTGGTCTGCCGATCGGCCTATCAACCGCCGCGGCGATCGATCCCGACCCGTTCGCGCGCGCCGCTGCGATCAGCGCCTGGCGCACGCCGCCCGATTCCGTCTCGGTCAACGTCGGCGAGCTCGGCTGGGCCGGGATCATGCGCGCGGCGTTGCACGCCGGGGTGGGCGTCGAGGCGGGGCTCGCGTCTCCGGGCGAGGCCGAGGAACTTGCCAGCAGCCCCTTCGCTCACCGTCTGACCCGGGCTTTGGTCGAGGTCGATGGCGGCGCCGCGCAGGCGCGCGAGATCGCGGAGCTCATCCCCTGTGGAGTGCCGCAGCTCTGGCATGGCGTCGCTCAGCGCACGTGGGAGGTGCTCGCCGCCGGTGCCGCCGCGGGACATGACGTACGCATCGGCCTCGAGGATGTGCTCGTGCTCCCTGACGGTCGGAGCGCGTCCGGCAACGCCGAGCTCGTCGCTCGTGCGGTGGAGCTGATCGGCTAGGTCCTGCTCCCGGCCCCAGCGCGCCTAATGCCCGGATAGGGCTGAAGGCAGCTTGGGGAGCAGGCGGTGGCCATCGACGACCGCCGTGGCCAGGTCGACCAGTTTGCGGTTGTTGATCCGCGAGGACTCGCGCAGCATCTCGTAGGCGCCGATGTCGTCGATCGAGTGTCGTTCCATCAGGATCCCCTTGGCCCGCTCGATCAGCGCGCGCCGTCCGAACGCCCCTTCGAGATCGTGGTATTCGGCGAACCGTCGCAACACGATGTCGATCGAGCTCTGCCAGTCCTCGACATCAGCATCACTGATATGGGCGAACACGCCTCGCTTGGATGCCTCCTTGACGAAGTCCGGATCGCGGACATGGATCAGAACGATCACCGGACACGCCGCTTCACGGACGATCTTGTCGATCAGGTCAAGCGCGTGCGCCGAACTCTCACCGAGTCCGACGAGCGCCACGTCGGGCCGCTCCCTGGCCGTGACTGCAGCCACGTCCTCGACCTCGACCTCGCTGGCGATCACCTGATGGCCGAGCGCGACCACGATTGGCGCGACCAGAGCCAGGCGATCCCGGCGCTCGTTGGCGATCAGGACTCGCAAATGGTCGGTCTCGCGGTAGTTCATCAGCGACCTCGGGCCACCCGGACCCCTACTTTGTCACAGCGTCGGGCCGACTCGGACACAGACCCTCGAATCCGCTGCGGCGGCTGTGCGTTGCCCCTGGGTGTATGGTGGATCTGGCCCGCTCCATTTTCTTGGTGGGCCAGGTTTGCCCGGCTCCAACCTTCGGCCGGCGTGCGGTTGTCGACCTGTCAGCCATGTCACGCACCGTCAGGAGCCATCATCCGCGAAGCGCATACCCCGAACGGCTCGTCCGCACCAGTGGCCGACGCCCGGCCGCCGGCCAGCCCGGGCGCCCGGGGCCTGCTCGAGATCGCTCGCAGCGTGCTGGGCGATTTGGACCTCGATGGCGTGCTCGACCGGGTGTTGGAGTCCGCGCGCGAGTTGACCGGGGCACGGTATGCCGCGATCGGCGTGTTGAACGAGTCGCGGACCGCGCTGGCCCGTTTCATCACCGTCGGGCTCGATGAGACCACGCACCGTCAGATCGGGTCCGAGCCGACGGGAAAAGGCGTGCTGGGTGAGTTGATTCGCGATCCGCGGCCGTTGCGAATGGCTGACGTCGGAGTGCACCCGCGGTCGTATGGGTTTCCCGTGGCTCATCCCCCGATGAAGAGCTTCCTCGGGGCTCCAGTCATGGTCGGCAGCACGCTGTTCGGCAATCTATACCTGACCGACAAGCATGGCGGCGGCGAGTTCACGGCCGCCGATCAGGAGTCCCTCGTGCTGTTGGCGGGGTTCGCCGGAGTCGCCATCGACCATGCGCGCCGTTACACGGGCTCGGAGGCACGCCGGGACGAGCTTCAGCGAACGGTCGATACGCTCGAAGCGACGGTGCAGATCTCGCGCGCGCTCGGGGGCCAGACCGACCTCGGAACCGTGTTGGAGCTGGTGGCCAAACGCGGGCGGGCGCTGGTCTGCGCCCGCGCCCTGGTGATCGAACTGGAGCGAGACGGAAACCTCGAGGTGGCCGCCGCCGCCGGAGAGTTGGCCCGAGGTCTCGTCGGTCGCCAGATCCCGCTCAAGGGCTCGGTCGCGGACGCCGCGCTGCGCACCGGCCGCACCCAACGCTTGGAGGACGAGCTCACCCGGGTGCGATTCAACGAGTACGGACTGGGTCGGCTCGGCTTTGACGTCGAAGGCGGACTGATCGTGCCGCTGATCTTCAACGGGCGGTTCTTCGGGGTCCTGATCGCGGTCGATCGGCTCGACGGCGGCCCGCAATTCAGCGCCGAAGACGAGCGACTGCTCGAATCCTTTGCCGCCAGCGCGGCGACCGCGGTCGCCACCGCGCAGTCGGTGGCGGTCGAGCGGCGTAGCCAACGCCTGGCCGTCGCCGAGCAGGAGCGGGCCCGGTGGGCGCGAGAACTGCACGACGAGACACTGCAGGGGCTCGCGGCGTTGCGGCTCGGACTGTCGGCGGCCCGACGCGCGGGCAGCCGAGAAGCCTTGCACGAGGCCGTCGAGGCAACCATCGGCCAGCTGGAGAACGAGATTTCCGGGCTCCGAGCACTGATCACCGAACTGCGCCCCCCCGAGCTCGACCAGCTCGGGCCAACGGCGGCGATCGAGGCGCTGGCCGAACGCGTGGCCAAGAATGGATTGGGCGTCGACGTGCACGTTGGCCTGGCCCTCGATGAAAGCGGCACGCCTCGGCGTCACACGCCCGAGGTGGAGACGACGATCTATCGCATCGTCCAAGAGGCTCTCACCAACGCGGTCAAGAATGGCCGCGCTCACCGCGGCGTGGTCGAGGTGATCGAGCACGACACGACGATCGAGGTGACCGTGAGGGACGACGGAGTCGGATTTGACGCCACCGACCCGACCGAGGGATTTGGGGTGCTGGGGATGCACGAGCGCACCGAGCTGCTCGACGGCACGCTCGAGATCGAGTCAGCCCCAGGTCAGGGAACCGTCGTCCGGGCCACGCTCCCGGTCTCCTCGCCGACGAAACGGCGCAGCGCGGATACCGCCGGCCCAATCCGGCAGACCGGCTGAGAGCGGCGAGCTTGGCCGTTCGCGCGCCCGTGCCGGCGCTGCGGGCGACGGCGCTCCCGGCGACGGCGCGGTTCTACGTGGCGGCGCGGTAACGAGCCAGCGCCTCGCGCCGGGCGAGCGCGTGATCGACGATCGGCTCTGGGTAGTCACGTCCGATCACGCAACCGACCTGCTCCTGAACCTCTCGCGGCATCGTCCACGGCTCGGCCAAGTGCGCGTCCGGTACGGACTGCAGCTCGGGCACGTAGTGGCGCACGTAGCGGCCGTCGGGGTCGAAGCTCGCCTGCTGGCGGGCGGGGTTGTACAGGCGACGAAACGCGGGCTGCGGATCGACCCCCACGGAGGCGATCCACTGCCAGTTGCCGTTGTTACTGGCCTCGTCGCCGTCCAGCAGCAGGCGCATGAACCAACGCTCGCCCCAGCGCCAGTCGATGCCGAGGTCCTTGGTCAGGAACGAGCCCACGACCAGCCGGGCGCGGTTGTGCATCCACCCCTCCCGGCGTAGCTGTCGCATCCCCGCGTCGACGAGCGGAAAGCCGGTGCGGCCCTCGCACCAGGCGTCAAAGCGCCGCCGAGCGTGACTCCAGCGGATCGTTCCGCGATATCGCGGTTGGTGCTCCCGGCTCGCGTTGGCGGGGAAGTGCCGCAGCACGTGGGCGTAGAAATCTCTCCAGCACAGCTGACGCCGGAAGGCGTCCGCCCCGGCGCCCGGCGGGAGGCGCTGCTCGAGCTCGCGGGGGGAGATACATCCGAAATGGAGGTATGGGGACAGACGTGAGACGCCGGGGCGCCCGATGGCGTTGCGACCGTGCTCGTAGTCGGCCACCCCGTCGGCCAGGAATGCCGTGAACGATGCGCGCGCCGCTCGCTCTCCTCCGATCAACGGCTCGGGCAGATCCTGCTCCAGGGCAAGCTCCGATAGCCTCGGCAGCCGGCCCGCGTCGACTCCCGGCCCGGCGGCGGGCAGCGACCGGGGGGCGCTGAGCACCGGCCGGCGCTGCTCGGTCAGCCAGGTGCGGTAGAACGGCGTGAACACCGTGTAGGGCCGCCCAGCGGCGGTGGTGATCGACGCGAGGTCGTCGATGACGAACAGCCCCGGGTGCGCGCGCGGCTCGATGCCGGCCTGCGCCAGCGCTTCGCCCACCGACGCTTCTCGCCGGCGGGCGAACGGCCCGGCGTCGGCGCTGTAGTGCACCGAGTGGGCGCCCAGTTCACGCGCGAGGGCGGGCAGCTCGCGTTGGGGGGTACCGTGACGCACCACCAGGCAGCTACCGCGCCGGCGCAGCGCGTGGTCGAGGTCGGCCAAGCACTCGAGCAAGAACTGCGTCCGTGATCCCGAGGCGTGCCGGCCCTTGACCAGTCCCTGATCAAAGCAGAACACCGGGATCACGCGATCTGCCTCGGTGAGCGCCGCGCGTAGCGCAGGATGATCCCGCAGGCGCAGATCACGCCGCAGCCACAACAGTGCGGTCACGCCATCAGTCGCTGAGCATGCCCCGCATCGTCGGCGTTGATCCAGACAGCGAGCGGCTGTCAGGGGCGCAAAACGCGCGAAGACAAGCGCGAGCGTGGCCCGCGACGGATCGCTCGTCCGCCGCGCACGGACGGCTGTCGACCAGCCGGCGGGTGATTTCATGGCCAGTAATATCTGAGGAGGTTACGTGAAGCTCCAGGGGTTGCATCACATCACCATGATCACCGGCGACGCGCAGCAGAACGTCGAGTTCTACGCCAACGTCCTCGGTCTTCGGCTGGTCAAGAAGACGGTCAACTTCGACGCCCCCGAGGCCTACCATCTGTACTTCGGGGACGAGCGCGGAGCGCCGGGATCGATCATGACCTGGTTCGAGTTTGCCGGCGCGGCTCGTGGACAGGCCGGAACCGGAATGATCCACACGATCGGACTCGGTGTCGGCTCAGACGCGGCACTCGATTTCTGGGCTCGGCGCCTGGAGGCGAAGGGCTACCCCTCGCAGCGCGCCGAGCATGCGCTGCGTGTGCAGGACTACGACGGCCTCGGCCTCGAGTTGGTGGTGGCCAACGACGGCAACCCGCCACTCACCGCCCGGCATCCGGAAGTGCCGGCCGAGCACGCGATCCTCGGGCTGGAAGGCGCCCGGGCCTATGGCCCCCTCGCCAGCGTGGACGACGCGTTCTTGACCGACACCCTCGGCTTTACGAACGTCGGCGCGGGTGAGTACCGCCTCGCGGGGGACGAGCGCCACTTCCACTGGGCCTACGACCAGCCGCCCGCGGCCAGCGGACGCCAGGGAGCCGGCACGGTGCATCACATCGCCTGGGCCTGCCCGGACGAAGACCAGTTGGCCTGGCAGCAGCGCATTCGCGAGGCCGGCGGATACGTGACCGAGGTGCGCGACCGCGACTACTTCACTTCGATCTACTTTCGTGAGCCGACCGGAATCCTGTTCGAGATCGCCACGCTCTCGCCGGGCTTCGCCGTCGACGAGGATCCCGACCATCTGGGCGAGGAGCTGAAACTCCCGAAGATGCACGAGCATCTGCGGGCACAGCTTGAGCGCAGCCTGATTCCAGTGGTCAACCCTCGCGCGGGCCGCGAATCGGTCGGCGCATGAGCGCGCTCACGTTCCGCGAGCGGGCGGCGTCGGGCCGCCCGGAGGGACTGCTCGTCCTTCACCACGGTCGCGGCGCGGACGAGCACGACCTGCTCTCGCTCGGCGATCAGCTCGATCCCGGGCGGCGGCTGCACGTGGCCACGCCACGGGCTCCGCTGACCCTGCCGGGGTGGCCGGGCTATCACTGGTACGTCGTGCCGCGGGTCGGCTACCCGGACCCCGAAACCTTCCACGCCGCCTATCGCCGGCTGACGGCATTTCACGACGAGCTGTGGCAGCGGACCGGGGTCCCGCCGCACCGAACGGTGTTCGGTGGGTTCTCGATGGGGTCGGTGATGAGCTACGCGCTCGGCCTCGGAGCCGACCGCCCCGCGCCGGCCGGGATTCTCGCCTTTTCAGGCTTCGTGCCGACTGTCGACGGCTGGCGGCCGGACCTCGAAGGCCGGGGCGGACTACGAGCGTTGATCGCGCACGGGAGGCGCGATCCGGTGATCGGAATCGAGTTCGCCCGCCGCGCCCGCGACCTGCTCCAGGCCGGCGGACTCGACGTCGAGTACCACGAGTCAGGTGTCCTGCACCAGATCGATCGAGCCCACATCCCGCCGGCCAGGGAGTGGCTTGCGGGAACCCTTTCGCCAGCCGGAACCAACGCTCCGCTGACGGGGGCCCACACGCCTCCCACCGGTGCTTTGCCGTCCGGCTGAGCTCGGGCGGCGACTAACCATTGCGGGGTGAATCGAGCCCTCGCCGGGCCACCGGTATGTAGACCAACCAGGTCGCCAGGGCCAACCCGGCGGCGGCCGCCAGTGGCAGCGTCAGGCTCGTTTTCAGCAGCAGCGCCCCCACGATCGCTCCAGTCAGCATCGCCACCACTGCCGCGGTTCGACGCGTCGAGCCCTTGCCCGACCCCCCAAACAAGGGCGCGTCGGCCGCCAGTCCGGTGAGCGTCATGGTCAGCACCGTGGTCGTGAGGTCGGGCACCGCGATCTTTCTCACAGTGGCGTTCCGGACACCCATGGCGAGCGCGAGCAGGGCGATCACGACGTTGCCGGAGACCGTACTGGGACGGATGTGGATCGCGGCGGACAGGACGGCGGCGATCGCGACCAGCACGGTCTCGATCGCCAGGGTGCTGGCCACATGGCGCGGATGGTGTGCCGACAACCGCGAGGCGAGCACGCCGCCCAGACCCGCTCCGACCAGGAACGCGGCCAGCGAGACCAACGGCGCCAGGACGGGCAGCCCGCCCGCGCCCGCGATGCCGAAGCCCAGGAGCACGATGTTGCCTGTCATGTTCGCCGTGAACACGTGCCCGAGCCCCAAGTAGCTGGACGCGTCGACCAAGCCCGTGGTGAAGGTGAGCACGAGCAGCGCCCGCGCCAGCGGGTGCCGGATGCTGGCGGCCGCGTGGCTTAGGGATGTGCCATCGGGCGGGCTCAGCAGCCGACACCCGGGCGACTGGAACCGGGGGCGAGACAGGCCACCCGGATCTTCGGCGCCCGCCGGGCGCGCATGACGAATGCGTAGTACTTGCCGATCCAATGAGACCGGACCACCTTGATCATGATTCGGGACCCAACCTGAAGATGATCGCCGCGGAACCGAGCGAGAAGGTGGACCGTCGCGGACTTTGGAGGCGGGGAGCACTTGTGCTTCGCCGTCCGGTGGCACGGCTTTGGTCTATGGACGGGGAGCGATCGCTTCGCGAAAGGGCAACCTCCGCCCGTGCACTGAATGACGACCCTCGACCCAAACGGCGCACTGTTGACGACGAGCGCGAGCACCTTCGTATAGCTGGGCGTGAACAAGAACGTCCATTGCATCGTCGATCCAACGATGCCCAGCACCTTGGCCGACGCCTTGACGACGCCTACGGCTTGCCCGGGTGATGAGGCCGAGCCGCTGAAGTTCGCGTCGCCGCTGTAGACCGCGGTGATGTCGTGCGTGCCGGTCTTTGTGTAGCTGATCGTGCAGGTCGCGGCGGGTCCCGTTCCGACCGGCTGGCTGGCACAGCCCGGTATCGGCGTCCCGCCGTCCTCGAACGTGACCCCCCCGCTCTCGAACGCACCCCCGTGGGCTGAGGCAATGCTGGCCGTATACGTGATGCTGGCCCCGAGTTTCACGATACCGCCGTTCGGCACGCTGAGCGTGGTCGAGGTCGGGTCCCGTCCGACCGCCAGCGAATCCGTCGCGCTCGTCGAGCCCGCGACGCTCGATCCCGGGCTGGCGGTGAACACCGCGGTGAGGCGCGCCGGGGACGTGGAAGCCGCAAACGCCGTCAGGCAGGTGACGATCTGGCCCTGCGTGGACACCGGATCATTCGCGCAGCCGCTGATCGGGGCCGCGCCGTTCTCGAACGTGACCGTTCCCGACGGCGCCGTGGACGTGCTCGAGGTCACCGTCGCGATCAGCGTCACCTGCTGATCGGTGACCGGGGCGGTCGGGGCCGTCGACAGCTTGGTCGTGCTCGGACTGGCCGAAGTCCGGGGCGGGGGTGAGCTGGGGGCCGTCTGCTCCAGAACCGCGCTTTGGCTCAGGTTTGGCGAGAGCGACTGATCCGTCGCGGTGATCGTGATCCTGCCGACGGTCGTCGAGCTCGTGATCGTCACCGTGGCGTTGCCCTTGCTTCCGGTGGTCGAGGTGGCGAAGGTGCCGCCGTCGCTACGGGCGAACACGACCGTGTGGCCAGGGTCGGGCCGGCCGCTCTCGGTGACCGTGGCAGTGGCCGTGCTCGTCGAGACCCCGTTGGCTGGGATCGAGGTGGGCGACAGTTTCAAGGTCATCTTCGGCGACGGCGAAGGAGGAGGAGACGTCAGCGTCAGCGTCGCGCTGCCGCCTACGTTCGCCGTGGTATCAGTCGCGCTGATCGTCGCGGACCCGGCCGTGGTCGAACTGGTGATCGTCGCGGTAAAAGTTCCGTTGCCTTTGGTGGTTGTCCCACTGACCGTGACCGGGGCCCCGGAGGACGCGAACGTGACCATGTCGCCCGTCGAGCTGGTCGGGTCGGTGACCGTCGCGGTGGCGGTGCTCGTGGAGGTCCCGTTGGCCTCGATCGAGCGTGGGGAGAGCGTCACGGTTACCGACGTCGCGGCACTCGCCGCCACGGACGGAGCCGCCTGGAGCCACCAACCCATGGCTGAGCAGAGCAGCACGAGCGCGCCGATGCTCACAGGACGAACGGACCCGAGGGCCGGGCGGCGGCAGAAGAGGAGTTGACCCACGAGGTGTCTGATCAGTCGCACATCACGCCCCACGCCGAAGCGGACAGACTACCGAATGCGCGTCGTCGTTGCACAAAGCTCGGTGGCTCCTCCCGGGCTCTGCCCTTCCGCCAATCCGCGCGCCCGCGTATGATTGAGATAGACCGAAACCGGTTGCGACAATGGGAGCGAGCGTGGCAGTAGGTTCTGCAGTCGGCAAGAGCCTTGCGGGCGAGGGGTTGGGGTCATCGATAGGGGCGGGTCTCGGCGATGTCGCTCCACCGCGCGGCAACGCCAAGCTCCGAAACCTGTTGGTCCTGGCCGGCCTACTCCTCGTCGCCTTCGGCGTGGCGTTCGCGGCCGGGAGCGCCAGCAAGACTGGATCATCCAGCCGGAATCAGCTTGCGCCGGCCGTCCACGTGACCGGCACGACGCCGCGCGTCGTCTCGGTCTCGCCCGCTCAGGCGGTTCCCGCCTTGAAGGTCACGCCCAAGCCTCAAGTCGCGCCTCACGTCCAGGCCACGCCGGTCGCGCGGCCACAGACGGTCGCTGCCCCCTCCACCACAACTCCGGTCGGTTCCCAGACGACCCCCGGCGTCTCGAAGGTCACCGAATCGCCCTCGACCAGCGCTCCGGTGGTCGCCCCGGCCCCCGCGCCCACTCCGGCGCCGGTCTACCACGCGCCGCCGCCCGCAACTCCGGCTCCGTCGAGCGGCACCGGGATCGTCAGCGGCAGCAGCGGCGGCGCAGGCAGTGGGGTCAGCAGCGGCTCGAGCGGCAGCGGCGCCAGTAGCGGCTCCAGCGCCAGCAGTAGGGGCTCCACCAGCGGCAGCGGCGGAGGTACGGGCACCACGAGCGGCGGAGGCTGACCCGCCTCCGGTTGAGGGCAGGCTCCTTCAGCGAACGCTAGCGCCGCGTATGATCACGTACGAGGTAAACCGGTTGTGGACACGGGAGCGAGTCGCGTGGCATTGGGTTCTGGGGTCGGCGAGAGCCATGCAAACGAGGGCTTGGCATCATCAGCCGGGACTGGCGGAGACGACGTCGCGCCACCGCAGGGCGAGTCCAGCCTGCGAAACCTGTTGCTTCTCGCGGGCCTGCTGGTCGTCGCATTCGGCTTTGCCTTCGCGGCCGGGAACGCAGCAAACCGGACCGGGTCGTCGAGTCCCAGTCAGGCTGCGCAGAACCCGCCCGTGACCGCAGCGACGCCAGGCGGGGTGACGGTGCCGGCTCGGCCGGTGCGAGCACGGAAGGTCACGCCGAAGACACGGGTCATTCGTCACGCTTCTGCCAAGCCGGTGGTGCGGTCGAACAGGGGCATCGCGCGCTCGACCAAGACTCGTGGCGATTCGCATGCGAGCGCCGGGGTCTCGAAGGGCACTGCTTCGCCGTCGACGCGCGCGCAGGCGATCCGCACTCCCGCGGCAGCGCCAGAGCCCACCTCGGCCCCCGCGCCCACTCCGGCGCCCGTCTACCGCGCACCGCCGGCCCGTCCTGCTCCGTCGAGCGGCAATAGGTTCGTCAGCGCTAGCGGAGGTAGTGGCAAGCACGGAGGCGGTGGCAGGCGCGGAGGTACTGGCATTGTTAGCGGCTCGGGCTGACGAACAGACACCGATCCATGAGACTCGGCGTATACGTCGCTTACTGGGGCTTGGGTATGGGGCCCCAGGACCAGCTGCGAATCGTCCAGGAGGCCGAACGGCTCGGCTATGACTCGGTCTGGGCGGCCGAGGCCTACGGCTCTGACGCCGCCACGGTGCTCGCGTGGCTGGCGGCGGGGACGAGCGCGATCAAGCTGGGCTCGGGCATCTTCCAGATGCCGGCTCGAAGCCCGGCGATGACCGCAATGACGGCCGCCACGATTGACGAGCTGTCCGGAGGGCGGATGCTGCTTGGCCTCGGGTCTTCGGGTCCGCAGGTCGCCGAGGGCTGGCACGGCCAACGGTTCGGGCGCCAGCTCCAGCGCACACGGGAGTACGTGGAGGTGGTTCGCCTGGCCCTGACCCGCGAGCGTCTCGAGTACCACGGCGAGACGATCGTGCTGCCGCTGCCCGACGGCCCCGGCAAGGCGCTGAAGCTGACGATCGCGCCCGTCCAAGCGCGCATCCCGATCTATCTGGCTGCGATCGGTCCCCACAACACCGCCCTGGCCGGTGAGATCGCCGACGGCTGGATTCCGACCTTCTTCTCACCCGAGCACTTCACCGACTTCCGCGCGCTGCTGCAACAGGGTGCGGCCAGGTCCGGGCGCTCGCTCCAGGACTTCGACATCGCTCCGATCGTCAACGTCTACGTCTCCGATGACCGTGAGCTCGCTCGCAACCTGATGCGGCCGGTGCTGGCGCTGTACATCGGGGGCATGGGCTCGCGAGCGCAGAACTTCTACAACCGGCTCGTGCGGCGCTATGGGTTCGAGGACGCCGCCCAGACGGTGCAGGACCTGTATCTCGATGGCCAGCGGGTCCAGGCGGGCGAGGCGATTCCCGACGAGTTGATCGACATGGTGTCGCTGTGCGGGCCGCGCGAGGTGGTCCGAGACCGACTGGCGGCCTTCCGTGAGGCCGGGGTGGGCACGCTCATGGTCACGCCGATGGCGTTCACGGCCGAGGACCGGATCGCGCAGCTGCGAGCCGTGGCCGAGCTCGCGGCTTGACCGGCGCCCGCGACCGCCCGCCAGCGATCGAGCGCCTGCGCTCGCGCCGGTTACGGGTGTTCCTCGGCGCCTTCGGCGAACCGGGCCACGCGTTCCCGATGCTCGCGCTCGGCGCAGCCCTGGTGGCCCTGGGTCACGAGGTGACGTTCGAGACCTGGTCGAGGTGGCGCGACTACGTCGAGGCGGAGGGGATGCGATTCCTGGCGGCGCCCGAGTACCCCGTTTTCCCCACGCGCGACCGTCCGCTGAAGCCCTACGAGGCGGTCGTGCTGGCGACCGCCGAGACCCGACCCCGTCTCGCCCAGGCCGCTCCCGACGTCGTCGTGCACGACATCCTCACGCTCGCGCCGGCGCTGGCGGCGGAGCTTGAGGTCGTGGCGGTGGCGACGCTCATCCCCCACCTCTACCCCGCGGGCGAGCGGGGCTTTCCACCCTACGCAGTCGGCGCCCGGCTGCCTCGCACGGCAGCCGGGAGGGCGCTGTGGCGGTCCTTCGAGCGTCCGGTGCAGAGGGGGCTGCGCCTGGGACGAGCCGAGCTCAACGGCGCCCGCGCACAGCTCGGTCTGCCTGCGCTGGAGCGTTTTCACGGCGGCCTGAGCCAGCAGCTCTGCCTCGTGGGCACGTTCCCGCAGCTCGAATATCCGCGCCCCTGGCCCGGGCATGTGAAGGTCGTCGGCCCGGTGATGTGGGAGCCGCCGTTCGCAGCCGTCGAACCGCCACCGGGCGAGCAGCCACTCGTGCTGATCGCGCCGTCGACCGCCCAGGATCCCGAGCACCACCTGTTGGTCGCCGCACTCGCGGGCCTCGCTGAGGAGCCCGTCCGCGTGCTGGCGACCTGGAATCGACGGCCCCTGCCGGGGCCCGTGGCCGTCTCAGGCAATTCACGCCTGGTCGAGTGGCTCTCCTACTCACGCACGATGCCACGCTGCGCGCTGGTGGTCTGCCACGCCGGCCACGGGACGATGGTCAGAGCCCTCGCGGCCGGTCGCCCGGTTCTCACCGTCCCCCACGTCGGCGATATGGCCGAGAATGCTGCCCGGGCCGATTGGGCGGGCGTAGGGGTGCGGCTCCCGTGGCGCCTGCTGACGCCCGCGACCCTGCGCCTCGCCGTCCGCCGGGCGCTGAGCGACGGATCCCTGGCCGTGCGGGCGCGTGAACTCGCGGCGTGGGCTAGCGACCACGACGGCGCTGCGCGCGCCGCCGAGCTCGTACAGACGCTCGGGTTCAATCAGCGCGACGGCGGCGCACCACGTCGAGCTTCCCAGACCTCACGTGAGGGTTGAGACGAACGAGCTCCGGGGGTGGGACTCGAACCCACAACATTTCGGTTAACAGCCGAACGCTCTGCCAATTGAGCTACCCCGGATTATGGTGCATTGCGACTCAGCGACCCTCCAAGACTGTACCGGCAGGCTTGGTCACTCCGCCCTCGACTTCCGCATGGCAGTTCGAGCACAGCAGTATGCACTTCGCAGCCTCGGCCCGGGCAGCGGCCAGCGACAGCGTCAATCCAATCGCGCTGATTCCGAGCCGCTTCTCATCAGGCTCAAGGTGGTGAAACTCGAGCGCGCGCGCGGAGCGGTCGTAACCGCATACGCAGCAGCACCCACCCGCTTCGGTGACCGGGATCTCCTTGAGCCTTCGCCGATGCCGTGCGATCCCGGCAGTGCGGCAGCGCTTGCATCGGTAGTAGCCCCGACCCTCCAGCACGAATTCCGTTTCGCCATGGTGCGGGCAAGTGAAGGTGACCTGCGCAAGGCCCACCGCTTTTGCCTGACGGGTCTTCGCCCCGTGGCGTGGTCCTCGCTTGTTCTTGGTTCGTATCCCGTATCTGCGCATCCAGTGACGGACTGTCGTCTTGCTCACGCCGAGTTCCGTGGCGAGTTCGGCGATTGTCATCCCGGACTCGACCATCTCTTCCAGCCGATCCCGCTGGATCCCGCCGCGGGCCGCATGCTTCGCCCGGTTCACGGCCTGCAAGCCGTATTTGGCCATCCAATATGAAACCGTCGAGGGGTGCTTGGCAAACCGCTTGGCGATCTTCTCGATGCTCAGGCCCTGACCCAGCAGTAGCTCCAGCGATGATCTATCCACGCCCGACCCCGTCCATCGTGCTTTGTCTTGACAGAAACGTATGTTCGCATCTGCGTCGGACGGAAACTCCCTGCTCAGACCGCCTTTTCCAGCTGGGACACCACCCCTCGGATCTCCTCCAGCACCCTCTCCCGCTCCCTCGCCAGGTCGTTGATCCCGGCTCCGCCCTCGGCGCGAGCGCGAATGATCGCGCGGTCAAGCCGGTCTCGCTCGAGCACGAGCCGGGCGTGCTCCAGACGCTCGGGAGTGACATCGCTGGACCGGCCGGCTCGGGCGACGAGATCCGCGACGATCCGGGCCAGCTCCTCGTCATCGGGCGGCAGATCGGCGAGCGGGGATCCGGTGCGTCCGTCGAGGTGACGGGCAGCGCGGCGCAGCGGCTCGCTGGTCAACAACGCGTCGGGATCGATCTCGGACAGCGTTGCCGCCCCGCGATCGGGCACGGCGAGGCAGAGGGCCAGGAACGTCCGCTCGGACCGGGCACCGTGGCTCAGCGTACCCCCACTGACACCGGCGGATCCCGCATCGCCCCCGCTCCCGTTATCGGATGGCCGTCTGGAGCCGGGCGAGCCGCCGGCGACCAGCGTCGCCAGCCGCCCGTCGGAGAGCTCGAGCCGACCGGCGACGCGCCTCATCAGCTCGTCGCGCAGGACGCTGGCCGGCAGCTCGGCGAGCACCGGCCGCAGCTCGGTCAGAGCACGGTCTCTGCCCTCTGCGCTGCTCGTGTCGGCGCTCGCGAGGATCCGGTCGACGTGGAAGGCGACGAACGGCACCGAGGCCTCGACACGAGCCTGGAGCGCTTCGGGGCCCTCGCGCTCGACTAGGTCGGCGGGGTCGCCCCCCTCCGGCAACGGGACCACCCGCAACTCGAGCTTGGCTCCGGCGGCGACCCGAGAGGCGCGGAGCATCGCCTCCTGACCGGCGCGATCGGCGTCGAGACACAGGTCGAGCACACGCACGATCCGCTCGAGCTCCCGGACCTGCTCTTCGGTCAGCGCGGTGCCCATGATGCCGACGGCGTTGCGCAGCCCGGCCTGATGCAACGCGAGCACGTCCGTGTAGCCCTCGACGAGGATCATCCGACCCGCGCGCGCCGCCGCAGACCGCGCGAGGTCGATGCCGAACAGCTGGCTGCGCTTGTGGTAGAGCTCGCCGTCGGAGGAGTTGAGGTATTTCGGTCGCTGGTTCTCGCGCATGGCGCGCGCGCCGAAACCGAGCACGCGCCCGCGAGCGTCGGCCGACGGAAACATGATCCGCTCGCGGAAGAGCCCGTAGACCTGACCGGAGCGGGTGTGCGAGGGCTTCACCAATCCGGCCGCGAGCAGCTCCTTGTCGCTATAGCCCGCCCGGCGTGAGGCGAGCAGGATCCGGTCCCATGCGCTCGGCGCGTAACCGACGCGGAACTCGCGCAGCGTCTGCTCGGTGAGTCCCCGGCCGAGCAGGTACTGCCGGGCCCCTGCGGCCTCGCGTGCCTCCCACAGGTATCGCGAGTAGTAGGTGGCGACCCGCCCGAGCAGCGATTGCAACCGCTCACGCCGCTGACGGCGAGCGCCCGCCGCAGGGTCTTCGGCCTCGGTGTCGAGCTTGACCGCGAAGCGGTCGGCGAGCGACTCGAGCGCCGCCTTGAAGTCCAAGCCCTCGGTCTCCATCACGAACGTGAACGGATCGCCTGAGACCTGGCAGCCGAAGCAGTGATAGTGCTTCTCATTGGGCCGGACGTGGAACGACGCGGTGCGCTCGTCGTGGAACGGACACACTCCGAAGTAGCTGTCGACCCCGGCCCGGCGCAAGTCGGTGCGCGGCGAGACGAGCGCGAGCATGTCGACTGCGTCCAGCACGCGATCGCGCGAATCAGCGGTGTAGCGAGTCACGGGGCAAAGGCGACCGGCACGCTCAGCGCCTCGAACGTGCGGATGCAATACCGATCTGTCATTCCGGCCAGGTAATCGGTGACCCGCCGGGCCAGGTCGCCGGGCGGTATCGAGGCGGGGATCTCCTCCGGATGGGCGCAGTAGTGGTCAAACAGTGAACGCACGACGAGCTCGATCTTCGCATGCTCGCGAGTCGCTCCCGGTTCGAGATAGACACGCTCGAACATGAACGCGCGCAGCTGCGCCATCGCAGCCCCGATCACCTCCCCCTGGACGATGTCCCCGGCCGCGTCGGAATGCTCGACCAGATCGTGCACGAGCATGTCGATGCGGCGCGGACCCGTATCCCCCAGGATCGCGATCGGGCTGGTCGGCAGGTCGGCCACCGAGATCACGCCGGCCCGCAGCGCGTCGTCGATGTCGTGGTTGATGTACGCAACCCGGTCGACCAGCCGGACGATCTTTCCCTCCAGGGTCGAGGGCTCCGCCGCCCGCCCCGAGTGGCTGACGATGCCGTCCCGCACCGCCAGGGTCAGATTGAGGCCCTGGCCGTCGCGCTCGAGTGTGTCCACCACCCGCAGCGAGTGCTCGTGATGCAGGAACGCGGAGCCGAATCGCTCGTGCAGACAGCGGTCAAGCGCCTCCTCGCCGATGTGACCAAACGGTGGGTGGCCGAGATCGTGCCCCAGCCCGATCGCCTCGACCAGATCTTCGTTCAACCTCAGCGCACGAGCAACGGTCCGCGAGACCTGGGTGACCTCGAGCGTATGCGTCAGCCGCGTGCGGTAGTGATCGCCTGTCGGCGCGACGAACACCTGGGTCTTGTACTTGAGGCGACGGAACGCCTTGCAGTGCACGATCCGGTCACGGTCGCGCTGAAACGGCGTGCGCAGGCCGCAGTCGGCCTCGACGCGGGCGCGCCGGGCTGGATACGACGCGGTCGCCAGCGGCGAGAGCTCGGACTGCTCACGCGTCGCGATCCGCTGTGCGAACGCGCTCGCCACCGGACCGTCCGGGTGCGCGTAACCGGCTGACAGGGTCTGGTCGCTCACTCTGCGATTCTGACACTGCCCGGAGTCGGGCATCCGACTTGTGGCGAACTCGTCACACCGGGCCGGTCAGCCGACGCGCCTGAGCTTCGCACAGTGGTCGCGGTCAGGCGGCGCGCGTCGCCAGCAGCGGTCTCAAATGCACATGAGCGTGGTGCTCGGCCGTTTCGCCGATTGCGCGCTCGACCTGCCGGAGTGCGCGCTCGGATGCATCGGGCGCCTGCGCCAACGGCTGCCCGAGCGCCCCGACCAGGAACCGGTAGGACTCCTGATCGAGTGGGAACGCCGCCGCCTCACACGAGCTGCACACGACGCCGCCCGCGGCGCCCGAGAAGCCGCGCAGATGCTCGGCCTCGCCGCACACCGCGCACGCCGCGAGCTGCGGCACGATTCCCGCCACGACCAGCAGCTTCAAGCGAAACGCCAGCCCGTTCCCCGGGCCGGCATGGGCCACGCCGGAGTGCAGCAACGCCAGCTCATTGGCGAGCAGCCGGAATACCTCGGGGTGCGGATCGGAGGTCTCGAACAGGCGGGCAACGGCATCACACGCGCGGGCGGCGGAGTCAAGCGTGGACGCGTGATCGCGTACGCCGCCGTGGGCCGTGACCGTATCGACGCTCGTCACCGTGAGCAGGTCTCCACGGCCCTCGTGCAGGACCGCGCGGACGTGGAAGAACGGTTCCAGTCGCGCCCCAAAGCGACTACGGGACCTGCGGGCGCCTTTGGCGATCGCGCTCAGACGTCCGTGTCGGGGGGTGTACAGGTGCAAGATGCGGTCCGCTTCGCCGTAGCGGATCGAGCGCAGGACGATCGCCTCGGTTTTCAGCGTGCCGGCCACGCGGGTCCGTCCTGCGCCTGGAGGCACGCCCTTCGCCGCGGGCGGCAAGCCTGCGCTATACTTTGTGAAGTCATGAGTAACGTGATCATGTACACCACCGAGTACTGTTCTCGCTGCACCAGCGCCAAAGCGCTCCTGGCCCGTCGTGAGATCGGCTACGAGGAAGTCAATCTGGCAAAGGACCCGGACGGTCGCGCGAAGTTGTCCGAGCTCACCGGAATGGTCACCTTCCCGCAGATCGTGATCGACGGCAAGACGCTGGGTGGCTTCGACGAGCTGCTGGCCGCTGACCGCGCCGGACGGCTGCGCGAGCTCGTCGCAGCCTAGCCGCGCATCGCAAGCAGCGCAGCCGCGCATCGGAGCCTAGCTGCGGCGAGAACCGATCCTCACCTCGAGGCGCGCGGCCGCCGGGGCCTGGGCTGGCAGTGCTCGCACACATACGTCCCGCGGCCCCCGGCAACGATCTTGCGGATCGTGGTGCCGCACCGGGGGCAGGCTTCCCCCGCGCGCAGGTGCACGAGGAACCGGTCCTGAAAGGAGCCGCGCGCGCCGTCGACGTGGCGGAAGTCGTCGATCGTCGCGCCCTTGGCGGCGATTCCAGCCGACAGCGCCGCCTCGATCGCGTCGTGTAACCGTTCCAGTTGCGCTCGCGTCAGCGTGCCGGTAGCCCGCAACGGGTGGATCCCGGCCCGGAACAGCGCCTCGTCGGCATAGATGTTGCCGACACCCGCGATCTGACGCTGGTCGAGCACGAACGCCTTGATTGGCGCCCTGCGCCCACGGGTGATCCGGCGCAGATGCTCGACGGTGAAGTCGGCCGTCATCGGCTCGACGCCGATGCGCTGTGCCAGGTAGGCGTCTCGCGCGGCGGAGCCGTGCAGCAGATGGCCGGTCCCGAACCTGCGCGGGTCGACCGAGATGATGCGATGCCCGTCATCCAGCCCAAAGCGCACGCGTGTGTGCGCCGGCTCGGTATCCGGATCGAACAGCAGCGCACCGGTCATCCGCAGGTGCACGAGCAGATGACGATCGTCCGAGAGTGACCAGATCAGGTACTTACCCGAGCGGCTCAGTCGATCCACTCGCGCGCCCCGCAATTCGGCCTCCACCAGATCCGGAGGCGTCGGACGCGTCCAGCGCGGATCGAGAATCTCGACCTCGACGATCGTCCTGCCCTCCAGGTGCGGCGCGAGCTGGCGGCGGATCGTCTCGACTTCTGGCAGCTCGGGCATTTAGTTTGAGACGAAGGACGTGCCGGGAAGCTCAGGCGCTTCGGCGCCCGCGAGCCAGTCCAGGACGCTCGCACCCACGTCGGCCAGCGCGCCATCGTGTCGGCGCGAGCGGTGGCCGGTGAACTGGGCCAGCAGCGGTACGTGTTCGCGCGTGTGGTCGGTCCGAGGCGAGGTCAAGTCGCACCCGTGGTCCGCGGTCAGGACGAGCAGGTCATCGCCGCGCAGTCGGCCGAGCCAGTCGGCCACGCAGGCGTCGATCTCGCGCAGCGCCCGATCGAACCCCGCGATGTCATGTCGATGCCCGTAGACTTGATCTGTCTCCACCAAATTCGTGAACACCAGGCCATGATGCAGCGAGGACATCAGCGCGGTCGTCTGCTCGAGCGCGCGAGCGTTGGTCGGGCCGGGATGCTGGACATCGATGCCGATGCCCGCGAACAGCTGGCCGACCTTTCCGACCGAGTGAACCGGCACGCCGACGGCCTGCAGCTCCTGGAGATAGCTTCGGGTGGGCGGCGCCACCGAGTAGTCGCGCCGGCCCTCGGTCCGCTCGAAGTGGCCCGCGGAGCCGGCGAACGGACGCGCGATCACCCGGCCGACGGCGTGCTCGCCGGTCAGCTTGCCGCGCACCTCGCTGCAGATGGCATATAGCGCCTCGGGCGAGACCACGTCCACGTGGCCGGCGATCTGGAGCACCGAATCCTGACTGGTGTAGACGATCAAATCGCCGCTCTGCACGTGTTGGACGCCGAAATGGTCGATCGCCTCGACCCCGTTGCGAGGCTGGTTGCAGAGGATCCCGCGCCCGCTGGCCGCGCGCACCGTGGCGATCACCTCGGGTGGGAAGCCGCTGGGAAAGGTCGGCAGCGGCGCCGGCATCACCACGCCCATCAGCTCCCAGTGGCCCGCCGTCGAGTCCTTTCCGGGACCCAGTGCGTGCAGGCGGCCATGGAGGAGCGGAGCGGGTGACGGCGGCACCCCCGCCAGCTCGAGGATCGATCCGAGCCCGAGCCGTTGCAGTGTCGGCAGGTGCAGACCCCCAACCTGCTCAGCCAGGTGACCAAGCGTGTTGGTACCGGCATCGCCATAGTCACCAGCGTCTGGCAGCGCTCCGACGCCGCAGGCGTCGAGCACGACGACGAACGCGCGGCTCACGGCCCGCCGATGTGGGCCCGCGGATGAGCGTCGAAGTACACATCGCGCAGTCGCTCGGTCGAAAGATGCGTGTAGATCTGCGTGGTGCCGATGTCGGCGTGACCGAGCATCTCCTGCAGGGAGCGCAGGTCGCAGCCCCCCGCCAGCAGGTGCGTGGCGAAGGTGTGGCGCAGCGTGTGGGGGCTCATCCGGTGCGCGAGACCGGCGGTCCGCGCGTGGCGCTGGACGATCTTGTACAGGCCCTGCCGGGACAGACCAGCGCCGCGCACGTTGACGAACACGTGCGTCTCGTGCCGCAGCCCGACGAGTCGCGGGCGGGCCACGTGGAGGTATTCGTGCAGGCGTAGGATCGCTTGGCTGCCAATCGGGACGAGCCGCTCCTTGGACCCCTTGCCCCGGGCCACCAGGATGCCAGCCTCGAGGTCGAGCTCGGACAACTCGAGCCCGACCGCCTCCGAGGCGCGCAGCCCGCACGCGTACATGGTTTCGAGCAGTGCCCGGTCACGGACCGCGGCGGGGGTGCCACCGACCGGCTGGGCCAGCAGCCGTCCCACCTCGTCGCGGCTCAGCACCTTGGGCAGGGGTCCCCGTGAGCGTGGTGGACGCAGCTCGGAGGTGGGATCGTGATCGATGACCTGCTCGCGGCGCAGATGCCGGTAAAACGAGCGCAGGCAGGCGATCTTGCGCTGCAGCGTGGCCGCGGCGAAGGGGCGCTTGCCGTCGCGTCCTTCCGCCAGCTCCGAGACGAATCTCGCCAGGTCCGTCGGCGCGACCTCCAGCGGGTCAAGGCCGCTGCGCCCGAGGAACTCGCCGTACTGCTGCAGGTCAGAACGGTAGGCCTCCAGCGTGTTGCGCGACAGGCCCCGCTCGAGCTCGAGTGAGGCGAGAAAGTCCAGCGTGAGCTCGGTCAGCCGACGAGTGCCGGTGTCGCGCGCTTGACCGGTGGGCATGGTGAGCGTATTCGCGCAGTGATGCGCCACTCCTGCGGCGGTCGATCGCCCCGGCGACGAGCCGGGTCAACCGAGGACAGATTCTCCGCGCTGCCGGGCCAGCGACAGCCACAGCAGGGCGATCAGCGACTTCGAATCCTCGCACTCCGCGATCGCTTGATCAAGCCGCGTGAGCTCCCAGGGCACGATCTCGATCCGCTCGTTCTCCTCGGGCTCGGCGTCCGGCGCGTCGGACATCCCGCTGGCCAGGTACAACCACACGCGCTCATCAGTAAACCCTGGGCTGGTGTGGAAGACCTTGATCTCCTTCCAGTTCTGGGCCTGTTTGCCGATTTCCTCACCGAGCTCGCGCTGGGCCGTCGCGAGCGGCTCCTCGCCGGGCACGTCGCGCTTGCCGGCTGGGATCTCGAGCGAGGCACTCGCCCCGACCGCCTCTCGCGGCTGGCGAGTCAGCCACACGTGCGTCGCGTCCACCGCCAGGATCCCGACCGCGCCCGGGTGCCACACCTTCTCACGGGCGACCTCCTCGCCGTCGGCGTGGCGAAACCGCTCCACGCCGACCGTGATGACCTTGCCCACCCAGATCGTCTCATCGCCGATCGGCTCGAATGCGCTCATGCCGCTCCGGCCACCGGCACTCGCGCGGCTTCCTCCACCAGAACGATGGCGACCTCGAGCAACCCCTCGAGCGCGTCCACGCTGATGCGCTCGGTGGGCTCGTGATTGTGCTCGGTTCCGTCCGCGAGGTTGGTGCAGTGAAAACCGGCCGCCTCCAGCGAGTTCGCGTCTGACGCGCCGCCGGTGACGATGTGCGTGGGCTCGTAGCCGCAGGCCCGCAGCGCCCGTTCAGCCACGAGAACCTGGGCGGCTCGGGGCCGCGTGCGGTAGCCCTTGAACATCCTCTCCACCGTCAGGTCGAGATCGCACTCGGATGCGTTGGCGGCGTCCTGGAGGTGATCGACCATCGCGGTGGCGGCCCGCTCGACCCGGGCTTCGTCGAGGCTTCGCACCTCCGCTTCGATCCGGCATCGCTCCGGCACGACGTTGATCGCCGTCCCCCCCACGATCGTGCCGACGTTGGCCGTCGTCTCCGCGTCCAGCCGTCCGAGTTCCATCGCCGCAATTGCATGTGCCGCCGCCGCGATCGAACTGCGACCCGCCTCCGGACGGACCCCGGCGTGCGCCGCGCGACCGTGAATGTCGGCGACGATCCGATGGTGCGTGGGCGACGCGAGCACGATCTCGCCGATCGGTGTGGCGTGGTCGAACACGTACCCAAAGCGACTGGTCAGCCGACCCACATCGAACTCGCGTGATCCGCGCAGGGACACCTCTTCGCAGACCGTGAACAGCAGCTCGAGCCCGACCGGCGGGGGCTCGCCGACCGTGGTGAGCGCCCGCGCCAGTTCGAGGATGACCGCCACCGCGGACTTGTTGTCGGCGCCGAGAATTCCCTCGTTCGCGTTCTCCCAACCACCATCCCTGATCACCGGCTCGATCGGCGCGGTCAGCGGAACCGTGTCAAGGTGTGCGCACAGCAGGATCGTGTCGGAGCCACGACCGGTGATCCGGGCCAGCAGGTTGCCCGCGTCTGAGCCGGCGACCGGGCCGGACCCGTCCTCTTCCACCTCGAGCCCCATCCCTTGCAGCTCCGTGGTCACCCAGTCGGCGCAGGTGCGCTCGCGTCCTGACGGGCTCTCGATCCGGCACAGCGCGGCGAACGTGTCGTGCAGTCGATCGCGTTGTGCCTCGGTTGTCCGCCTCACGGTCCGGCGCTGCGCGAAACGCGAACATCGCGCTGGTCATCGGTGTCCGGCTCACTGGCCGCTGGTTCGTGCAAGTGCGCTTGCTCGAGTGCCGCCCCGACGAATTCCCGGAACAGCGGCGCCGGACGCTCGGGACGCGATTTGAACTCCGGGTGGTACTGAGAGGCGACGAAGAACGGGTGCTGCTCGGCCGGTAGCTCGATCGCCTCGACGAGCCGGTCGTCGGGTGAGGTGCCCGAATAGATGAGCCCGGCCGACTCGAGCCGGCGGCGCAGGTGGTTGTTGACCTCGTAGCGATGACGGTGGCGCTCGTAGATCACCGGCTCGCCGTAGAGCTGGCGGATGCGGGTCGAGTCGTGGAGCTTCACCGGGTCGGCTCCGAGGCGCATCGTTCCGCCCAGATCCGCGATCTCCTTCTGCTCGGGCAGCAGGTCGATGACCGGGAACGGCGTCTCGAGATCGAACTCGGTCGAGTTCGCGCCTTCCATGCCCGCCACGTGACGGGCAAACTCGCACACGGCGATCTGCATGCCGAGACAGATGCCGAGATAGGGGATCCGGTGCTCGCGGGCCACCTCAGCGGCACGGATCTTGCCCTCGATCCCGCGACCGCCGAACCCGCCCGGGATGAGGATCCCGTGAGCGTCTTGCAGCTGACGCGCGACATCAGGGTCGGTGAGCGACTCGGAGTCGATCCACTCGACCTCGACCTTGCATCCGTGGTGCACACCCGCGTGCCTGAGCGCCTCCACGACGGACAGGTACGCGTCCTCGAGTTGGACGTACTTGCCCACGAGCGCGATCCGGACGTGGCCTCGGGCCTCGGTCGCCCGGCGGGTGATGGCCTCCCATCCGGTCAGATCCGGGGCTGGCGCGTCGATACCAAAGTGCTCCCGGAGAATGAAGTCGTCGACCCCCTCGTCCCGGAATACCAGCGGGACGCGATAGATGTCCGGGACGTCATAGGCGGAGACGACCGCCTCGACCGGGAGGCTGGCAAACAGGGCGATCTTGCGCCGGATGTCGCCCGAGATGACCGACTCCGACCGGCACACGACCATGTCCGGGGCGATTCCGATCCGCCGCAGTTCATTGACCGAGTGCTGGGTCGGTTTGGTCTTCAGCTCGCCGGCATGACCGATATAGGGCACGAGCGTGAGGTGGATGAACATGCACCGCCGTCGCCCCACGTCGACGGGAAACTGCCGAATGGCTTCCAGAAACGGGAGCGACTCGATGTCGCCGACCGTCCCGCCGATCTCCGTGATCACGAAGTCGACCTCGCTGGAGTCCGCCATCAGCCTGATCCTCTGCTTGATCTCATCCGTGATGTGAGGCACGACCTGGACGGTGGCGCCGAGATAGTCGCCCCGGCGCTCGCGGCGGATGACCGTGTTGTAAATGCCGCCGGCGGTGACGTTCGAGGCCCGGCTCGTGTTGGCGTCGGTGAAGCGCTCGTAGTGGCCGAGGTCGAGGTCGGTCTCGGCGCCGTCCTCGGTGACGAACACCTCGCCGTGCTGATACGGGGACATCGTCCCGGGATCGACGTTGATGTACGGATCGAACTTCTGCAGCTGGACGTCCAGCCCGCGCGCCACCAGCAGCCGCCCAATCGATGCGGCAGCTATTCCCTTGCCCAGCGAGGAAACCACCCCGCCGGTGATGAAGATGAAGCGCGTCTCGCCTTGGGCCATCAAATCGACTCCTTCCGATCGAGTCTATCTCCGGCTTCGACAGTAGTGATCAGCGCGGATGACATATGCCCTGACCGGAGTGGATCGGATCACCGGACTGCCTGCGCCGACGCGGACGTCGCTCTACGCCGCGCGCAGCAGCTGGCGAGCGTGCTGGCTGGCGGCCCGGTCTCCCTCGCCGGCTCCGAGCATCCGCACCAGCTCCCCGACGACCGTGTCGCCGTCGAGAGCGCGGACGGTCGTCGTCGCGGGCACCGCGGTGGTGTCCTTGGCGATCGTGAAATGCCGCGCGGCCAGTGCCGCCACCTGGGGCAGGTGGGTGATGCAGAGGATCTGCCGGCCGCGCGAGAGCTCGCGCAGGTGCTCGCCCACCGCTCGCGCCGTATGGCCCCCGATGCCGGCGTCGATCTCGTCGAACACGAGCAGAGGACTCCCCACCGGCTCACCGTCGCCGATGCCCTCGGTCCCGCTATGGGCAACGCTGAGCAGCGCGAGCATCACGCGGGAGAGCTCGCCGCCCGAGGCGACGTCGCGCAACGGACCGGCTGGCACGCCCGCGTTCGGCCCGATCAGGAACGCGACCGCATCGGCTCCGCGCGCTCCGCAGCCGTCGGAGCGCGGGCGCAACTCGACGTCGAACTGTGCGTCTGGCATCGCCAGTTGCTCCAAGCGGCCGCGGACTGACGCGGCCAGCGCGGGCGCCGCCGCGTGGCGGGCCGCGCTCAGCTGTCCCGCGAGCTGATCGAGCTCCGCTCGCGCGGTGGCGAGCTCAGCCTCCGCCGCATCGAGCGCGACGTCGGCGTGCTCGAGCTCCTCACGCCGTTCGCGGCACCGCTCCGCGTGGAGCAGGACATCGCCGACCGAACCACCATGCTTGCGCTGCAGGCGGGCGAACAGGGCGAGGCGCTCCTGCACCTCCTCGAGCCGTCCCGGGGCTCCCTCGACCCCGAGCGCGTACCGGCGCAGCTCTCCGCCGAGATCCTCAGCCTCGTAGCGCAGAGATTGAAAGCGTGCCGACAGCGCGCCGAGGTCCGGATCGATCTCCGCTGCCAGGTCCAGTCGGTGGGCGGCCTGGGCGAGCCGTTCCGAGACGCCGTCGCCCGCCTCGGGAGCGATCGCCTCGGCCCCGGCGGCGGCAGCGCCGGCCAGCGTTTCCAGGTGACGCAGCCGGTCCCGCTCGGCGCTCAGCGCCAGATCCTCCTCCTCGCTCAGCCCGGCGGCCTCGATTTCATCCAGCTCGAACACGATCAGGTCCAGCTCCCGGTCCCGGGCGCCCGCCAGCCCACCGAGCTCGGCGACCCGTTGTTCGAGCCCGTGGACCCGTTGGTAGGCACGGCTGACCCGCGAGCGCAGTGCCAGCTGCTCAGCGCCACAGTACGCATCGAGCACGTCCAGCTGGACCGTGGAGAGCATCAGCTTGCGGTGCTCGTGCTGCCCATAGAACGACACCAGTTGGCTGCCCAGCGCCTGCAGGTCGGCGAGCGGCGCCGAGCGGCCGCAGACATACGCGCGCGTGCGCCCGTCGGGCCATACACGTCGCGCCAGCACGATCTCCTGGGCTCCGGTCGGCAACCTGTCGGACCCCTCGAACGGGGCTCGGAGTGCGGAGCCCGGCTGCGGCAGCGCGAACACGCCCTCCACGTAGGCCTCGGGAGCGCCGCGCCGAACGATCCCGCGGCGGGCCCGGCCGCCGAGCAACAGGTCGAGCGCATGCGCCAGCAGGGTCTTGCCCGCGCCGGTCTCCCCGGTCAGAATGTTGAGGCCCGGCTCGAGCCGCAGCTCGGCTCGCTCCATCAGCAGCAGGTTCTCCACTCGCAGCTCGTACAGCATGCGCGAGGGTGTACCAGTCGGGCCCGACAGACCGACCGAGCGTGCGCAGACGCTAGCCCCAGAGTGGGGTGGCCAGACGGCCGAACTTCTCGCGCAGGCGTTGGTAGAACGTCGTTCCGGCGATCTGCGCCAGCGAGCCCTGATCGGTGGCAAACCGCGCCTCGAGCCGCTCTGCGGGCGCCAGCACGCACATCGGCCGCCCGTCGACCATCACGTCGACGGGCTCTTCCTGGGAGCGGTTGTGCACGGTGACCACGTCCCCCGGGGCCACGACCAGCGCCCGCGCGGTGAGTGAGTGGGGAGCGATGAACGAGACGACGAATCCGTGCACGCCCCAGGCCATCACCGGACCGCCGTTCGCGAGGTTGTAGCCGGTCGAGCCGGCCGCCGTGGCCACCACGAGGCCGTCGCAGCGCACGCGTCCCACCTCGTCGGCACCCACTGCGTACTCGAGGTCAGCCACCCGCTTGCCCGCCTTTCGATGAATCGAGATGTCGTTGATCGCCAGCCACCGGCCGCTCGCCCCCGAGATCTCGATCCCGGGCAGCGACAGCACCTCGAAGTCGCCGTTGAACGCGCGCCTGAACCCGTCCCGAGCCGACTCGCGATCGACGGTGGCGAGAAAGCCGACCTCGCCGAAGTTGATCCCGAACACCGGAACGCCGGTCCCCGCGTAGATCCGCAGGGCACTGAGCATCGTGCCATCGCCACCGAGCGCAAAGCAGATATCGACATTCGGGTCCACAGCGGCACTCAGGTGTACGCCGTCCGTGGGCTGGAGCCCGTGCTTGCGCGTTTCCTCGGGGTCGAAACGGAGCTGCGCCCCCACTTCGCATGCCAGCTCGATCAGCATCACGATCGCCGGCCCGGTCTCCTCGGGGCGCCGGTGCGTGAACACGGTGGCGGTCCGGATCGGCTTCACGGCTCGACCTCTCGCGCCGCCGGCTCGAGGTCCTGCCGTCCACCCCGCGTCCCTTCGGCCAGCCATACGAACGTCTCGAGGTTGCCCTTGGGTCCGGGCAGCCCGGAGCTGGCATAGCCGATCACCGCGGCGCCCAGCGCCCGCGCCGCCTCTCCCACGGTGACGAGCGCGGCTCTCCGCAGCGCCGGATCGCGGACCACGCCGCCCTTGCCGACCTGGCCGCGTCCCACCTCAAACTGCGGCTTGATCAGAGCGAGGCAGTCGAAATGCACGTCGGCGCACTGCAGCGCCGCCTCCAGCACCTTCACCAGCGAGATGAACGACAGATCGATCACGATCAAATCGGGTGCGTAGGGAAGGTCGTCCCCGCGCAGTGAGCGCGCATTCTGGCGCTCGATCACGGTCACCCTCGGATCGGACCGCAAGCGCCAATCGAGCTGTCCATACGCCACGTCAACCGCGACGACGTGGCCAGCCCCGCGCTTCAGCAGACAGTCGGTGAAACCTCCAGTCGATGCTCCGAGGTCGAGCGCGCGTCGCCCGGTCACGTCCAACTCGAGCGAGTGCAGCGCGTTGGCCAGCTTGATCCCACCGCGGGACACGAACGCGGGCGCACAATCCAGCTCCAGCTGAACGTCCTCAGGGACCAGCTGACCGGGCTTCTCGGCCCGGTGCCGACCGGGCAGCAACATCACCTCACCGGCGAGCACCGACGCGGCCGCGCGCGTACGCGACGGAAACATCCCTCGCTGTGAGAGCAGATTGTCAAGCCGCACACGCTTCACCGAAGCAGAAACGGTACGTGATCGACGTCACAGTCATCCGACCGCGTCCACGCGATTATCAGCACACGATGAACGCGAGCAGCCATTTCAACCCCCGATTGACGGCGCGATCGAGTTCTACGCGGTCACCCCAACGATGCAAATGACTTCCTCCACGCGATCCACGCACACATCTCTCCTCTCTCTGAGGCGGCCCGCCCACCAGGCGGGTCGCTTCGATTGCGGGGGAGCTCCGGGGGGGGGGGGGGGCGGGGGGGGGGGGGGGGGGGGGGGGGCGCCCCCCGGTTGGGGGGCGGCGCCGGGGGCGCGGCGCTGCGATCAGGGGGCGTGTCGGGCGGCGCCGGGGGCGCGGCGCCGCCATTTGGGGGACGTGGGCGGTACCGGGGACCGGGCGCGCGGGGGGCGCGCGCCCGGTGCGCCCCGTTGGCCGCACGTGCGAGCGCTCAGGCGGGGCTAGCTCGTCACGCCGCTGCGTTCGGACACCGCCGCCTCGATCCGCTCGGCGATCCGCTGGCCGGTGAAACCGATTTCCTCGTGCAGCAGCGCTGGCGCGCCGTGGGTGACGTAACGGTCGGGCAGCCCGACGCGCATGATGCGGGGCGTGACCCCGGCATCGGAGAGCGTCTCCCAGACCGCCGAGCCGAACCCGCCGGCGAGCACGCCTTCCTCGACCGTGACGAGCAGTTCGTGCTCGGCGGCGAGTTGGGCGGCGAGGCCGGCATCGATCGGCTTGGCGAACCGGGCGTCGGCGACCGTGACCTCGATCCCGTGATCGCCGAGAAGCTCGGCCGCCTCCAGAGCCTTCCCGACTCCGCTCCCGTAGCCCAGCAGCGCGACCCGGGCCCGGCCCGGCGCATCGCCCTTGGCCTCGCGGAGGATCTCGCCGGTGCCGATCTCGAGCACCTGCGGACGGGTGGGCAGCGGCACGCCGAGGCCCTCACCGCGCGGGTAGCGCAGTGCGACCGGCCCGTCGTCGTGGCACAGCGCGGTGTGGAGCATGTGAACGAGCATGGCTTCGTCGCGTGGGGCCATCAGGATGATGTTGGGCAGGCAACGCAGGTAGGCGATGTCGAAGGCACCGTGATGGGTTGGCCCGTCGTCGCCGACGAGTCCTGCGCGGTCCATGGCGAACACGACGTTCAGCTTCTGCAGGCAGACGTCGTGGACGATCTGGTCGTAGGCGCGCTGGAGGAAGGTCGAGTAGATCGCGGCCACCGGCTTGCAACCCTGGAGCGCCAGCCCGGCGGCGAACAACACCGCCTGCTGCTCGGCGATCCCGACGTCGTAGTAGCGCTCGGGTAGCGCGCGCTGGAGGATGTTCAGCCCGGTCCCGGAGTTCATCGCCGCGGTGATCCCGATCACCCGCACGTCTCGCCGGCATTCGCGCACCAGGGCTTCCCCGAATACCTGGGTATAGGCCAGCGGAGCCGGCTTCGCACCGGCCGGCTTGGCCACCTTGGCGGCGGGCGCGCCGTTGGTGATCGAATGGGGCTTGGCGGCATGCCATTGCTCCATCCCCTCCAGCCCGCCCTGCTCGGCGGGCGCGAAGCCCTTGCCCTTGACGGTCGCGCAGTGCACGACGACCGGCCGCTCGGCGGCGAGCGCCTCCCGCAAGGCCCGGCGCAGCGCGCGCATGTCGTGGCCGTCAATCACGCCCATGTAGGCAAAGTCGAGCTCCTCCCACCACAGCCCGGGGGCCCAGAAAGCCTTGATCGACTCCTTGAAGTGGGGACCGAGGCGCTCGAACGCGGCCCCGATGCCGACCGGCAGTTTGGTCAGGCCGCCCTCGACCTCCTCGCGTGCGTGCCACAGCTTGGGGTTGAGGCGGATGCGGTTGAAATAGCGCGAGAGCGCGCCCACGTTCGGCGCGATCGACATACCGTTGTCATTGAGCACGACGACGATCGGCGTGCCCTCACCACCAGCCTGATGGACCGCCTCGAACGCCACCCCTCCGGTCAGGGCGCCGTCGCCGACGACCGCGACGACGTGGCTGTCCTCGCCATGCCCGCGACGCATCGCCTCCTTGATCCCGACCGCGTACCCGATCGCCGTCGACGCATGTCCCGCGCCCATGATGTCGTGCTCTGATTCCTGGATCGCGCAGAACGGCGCCAGGCCGTGGTATTTGCGGATCGTGTGTAGCTGGTCCCGGCGCCCGGTGAGGATCTTGTGCGGATAGGCCTGGTGGCCGACGTCCCAGAGGATCTTGTCCCGCGGCGAGTCCAGCAGCGAGTGGAGCGCCACCGCGATCTCGCAACTGCCGAGGTTGGCGCCGAAATGACCGCCGATCTCCCCCACCGTGGTGATGATGTGCTCGCGCACCTCCTGAGCCACCTGCTGCAGCTCCTCGTCGCTGAGGTCGTGAAGGTCCGCTGGTTTCTCGATGCGGTGCAGATGATCTGACATCAGTAGCTCCGGGTCGCGATGAAGTCGGTGATCTGCTCGAGCTCCGCGGCTCCGACCGGTGCCGCCTGGTTGAGCGCCTCGCGGGCGCGCTCGTGCGATTCGACGGCCAGCCGGCGCGCTCCGTCGAGTCCAAACTCGGTCACGTAGGTGCGCTTTCCCAACCGCTCGTCGCTTCCCTGCTGCTTGCCCAAAAGCTCCTGAGACCCGGTCACGTCAAGGATGTCGTCGACGATCTGGAACAGCACGCCCAGCTCGCTGGAAAAGGCGCGGAAGCGCGTGAGCGTGTCACTTTGTTGCCCCCCTGCGAGCAGCAGCACGCACTCGATGCTAGCGGCGATCAGCCGGCCGGTCTTGAGCTCGTGCAGTTTTCGCAGCCCGGCCGGTCCCGCCGGCGCGGTGCCGGTGACGTCCAGATACTGGCCTCCGACCATGCCCTGGACGCCGGTTGCGGTGGCCAGCTCGCGTGCCGCCGCGAGCACGTCGGCGGGATCGCCGCCCTGTTGGGAGAGCAGCAGCCTGAACGCCTCCGCGTAGAGCCCATCTCCGGCCAGGATCGCCACATCTTCGCCGAAGGCGCGGTGACAGGTGGGGCGCCCGCGCCGCATCTCATCGTTATCGATCGCCGGCAGGTCATCGTGGATCAGCGAGTAGGTGTGGATCAGCTCGATCGCCGCGGCGAGCGGCAGCACCCACGCCGGATCGCGGCCCAGCGCGTCGGCGCTGGCCAGGGCGAGTACCGGCCGGATCCGCTTACCGCCGGCCAACAGCGAATAGCGCATCGCCTCCTCCAGACCGGCCGCTGCCACCTCGGTCGAGAAACGCAGCGACTCGAGGTAGCGCTCGACGTCGGCGCGCAGATGCTCCGGGTAGGCCGCGCCGCGGGTCGCCACGGCGAGCACTACGAGGCCGGCAGCGGCAGCTGACCAGGCAAGTCCGGGAGCGGCTCGAGCGCCGCGCGGGCGTGTTCGTCCACCTGCAAGCTGGCCTCCGAGGCCAGCCGAGCACATTCCTCGATCAACGCCAGCGCGGTGTCGGGCTCGATTTCGCCCGCGCGCAGCCGCTCGGCGGTGTCGTGCAGTCGAGCGCTGAGCTCGATCAGAGCATCGGTCACGACCTGAGAGAGTAACGACCACGCTCGGCGCGAGCGCGGCGACCACGACGTGGGCCGGGTTCGATTCGGGATCAGCGGCCGCGGTCGAGCGCTGCGTTGACGAGGTCGTCAGCGCGAGCGTTCTGTGCCCGCGGCACGGTGCGAATCTGCCACCGGTCGAATCCCTGCAGCGCTGAGAGGGCCTCCTGATACAGCGGCTGCATCGATGGATGCTTGACCTTGTAGGCACCGGTGAGCTGTCGCGCGACGAGCTCGGAGTCGTTGATGATCTCGACCTCGCGGGCCCCGAGGGCAGCCGCGCGGTCGAGTCCCCGCAGCAGGGCGCGGTACTCGGCGACGTTGTTGGTGGCCACGCCGATCCGCTCTGCGAGCTGGTCGATCACCGTGCCGTCCGGTGCGGAGATCACCACCCCGATCGCGGCCGGGCCCGGGTTGCCGCGAGCGCCACCGTCAACGTGGACCACGAGCTTCGCGCCTGACGGCTTCCCGCTGCTCACCGTGCGCGCGAGCTCGGCCAGCTCGACCGGATGCGGCGGCACCGTCAGTGGGTCAGCGACAGCACGCCGCGCTCGTCGGCGGTCGCGTTGGGCTGACGCTCGTCGGGCGTCAGCTCGTCGAGCTCATACCCTTGCCCACCGAGCCGCACGGTGGGTACCTCGTCGGACAGATCGACCTCGTAGCGGTACCAGCACAGCTCCCATGACACGACCAGGTTGACTGCGCTGGGCCGCTCGTCGGAGGGCCGAACAGACACCTCGGGGTAACCGAGCGACCGGGCAACGCCGGCCACTGTCCGCAGATGCTCTGATGAGTTGAACACCTGCACCGCCGAGGCGACCTTGTGCTCCGCGCTGGTGGGGATCGCCCGCACGTGACGCTCTTCGCGCCCGGGCTGGCGAGCCCGAACCGGGCGGGGGCGATCCGGCCGCGCACGGTCCGGACGCGAGCGCTCCGGGCGCGCGCGGTCCGCGCGCTCGGGCCACGGCGCCGTTGAACCCGCAGGCCGGTCTGGCTCGTCACCGTCGAGCGGGGCGGAACCGCGGTTCGCGGAGGTCTCACGGCGAGGACGCAAGCGGCTCAACAGCGAGCGGCGCCGATCGACCCTCGCATCCTTCTGGTCGTAATCCGGCACCGTACCCTCCCGCACCCAGCCCCCGTTGACGGCTCGCGAGGTGCAGAGATCGCACACCGACCGGCGGGTCCCGCCGCTCAGGTACACCTCGGCGCGCTCGCCCCGCAGCAGCGTCCGCCCGCACACATCGCAGGTGGAGATGGCCACCGAGGTCTGGATCGATTTGGTGCTCACGAGACCGAGCGTACTATGCCCTGACCGCCTCCCGCTCTGCGCGTGCCTCATTGACCACCTTGCCGGCCAGATGCCCAGGCACTTCCTCGTAGCGCAGGAACTCCATCGTGAACTCGCCCTGACCGCCGGTGATCGACCTCAGGTCGGGCGCATAGGAGAGCATCTCGGACATCGGCACCTCGGCCTTGACCTCGGTCATGCCGGCCCCCACCGGCTCCATGCCCAGCGGCCGACCGCGGCGTGAATTGAGGTCGCCGATGACATCGCCAACCGTGTCTTCGGGCGCGTTGACGGTGACGAGCATGATCGGCTCCAGCAGCACGGCATCGGCCTGCTCCATCGCCTGCTTCATCGCCTGCGAGCCGGCGACCTTGAACGCCATCTCCGAGGAGTCCACGGTGTGGTACGAGCCGTCATACAGGCGCACGCGCACATCCTTGACCGGGTAGCCGGCGACCACTCCCTCCGACATCGCCTCCCGCACGCCCTTCTCCACCGCCGGGATGAAGCCGGTGGGGATCACCCCGCCCTTGATCGCGTTGACAAACTCGAACCCGCTTCCGGGCTCCAACGGCTCGATCTCGATGTGACAATCCCCGAACTGCCCGCGCCCGCCGGTTTGCTTCTTGTGGCGGCCGTGGGCCTTGGCGGGCTTGCGGATCGTCTCCTGGTAGGGCACTCGCGGCGGCTTCAATGTCACCTCGGCACCGAAGCGCGACTTCAGCCGCTCGACAATCACTTCGACGTGGACCTGTGAGAGCCCGGCGACGATCTGCTCGCCGGTCTGAGGATCACGGTGCAGGTCGATCGTCGGGTCCTCCTCCTGGAGGCGACGCAGCGCCGTGAACACCTTGTCCTCATCACCCTTGCTCTTGGGCTCGATCGCGAACGCCATCACCGGCGCCGGCAGCTTGATGCTCGGCATCTCGATCGGTTCGTCGCGCGAGGCCAGCCAGTCGCCGGCCTTGGTTTCCTTGAGCTTGGCCACGGCGCCGATGTCGCCGGGGCCGAATTCGTTCGCATGCCCGGTCTGGCTGCCCTCGAAGGTGACCAGCTGGCCGACTCGCTCCTTGTGGTGGGTGCGCGTGTTGAGCACGTGCGAGTCCTGGCCCAGCACGCCCTGATAGACCCGGAACAGGTTGATTCGCCCGGCGAACGGGTCGGCGCGCGTCTTGAACACATAGGCGAACAGCTCGCGGTCCTCCACCGGCTCGAGGTTGAGCTCCCCGACGTCCAAGCCGCCGTGCTTGACCGGCGACGGGAGGTCCTCCACGATCGCATCGAGCAGCCGGTTGGTGCCGAGGTTGCGCGTGGCGACACCGCAGGTGACCGGGAACAGCGCCCCATGGTTGGTCCCGTCCTTGAGCGCGGCCACGATCTCCTCGTGGGAGATCTCCTCGCCCTCCAGGTAGCGTTCCATCAGCGCGTCGGAGCTTTCGCTCACCTCATCCATCAGCTTCTCGCGGTACTGCTCGGCCTGGGCTTGCTGCGCGTCGGGGATCGGGATCTCGGAGCAGTTCTCGCGCGTGGGTGGGCTCGTATTCTCGTACGCGTAGGCCTTCATGTCGACGAGGTCGATCAAGCCGGAGATCTCATGTTCAGATCCGATCGGGATCTCGGTGGCGACGACGTGCGGGCCAAAGGCCGACTTCAGCGAATCGAGCGTGCGGAAGAAGTCGGCGCGCTCACGGTCGAGCATGTTGACGAACAGCAGCCGGGCCAGATCGAGCTCCGCGGCCCGCTGCCACAGACGGCTGGTGTGCACCTCAACGCCCATCACGGCATTGATCACGAACACGGCCGACTCGGCCACCCGGAGCGCTCCCAGCGCGTCGGCGATGAAGCTCGAATCGCCTGGGGTGTCGAGCAGGTTGACTCGGCGCTGCTGCCATTCGAATGAGCTGAGCGCCGCGGAGATCGACATCTGGCGCGACTTCTCGTCCGGATCGGAATCCGACACCGTCGTCCCGTCCACGACGGACCCGAGTCGGTTGACGGCGGCGGCCTGGAACAAGAGCGCCTCGTGTAGCGAGGTCTTGCCACTGCCGCGGTGGCCGACGAGGGCCACGTTACGGATCCGATCCGCGGCCTTGTGCATGCCTGGTCTCCTCTCTCTCGGACGGCGAAAAAGCGACCTTATCGCGTCGAGAACGCATCGAGCTTGGCAGGCGCGCGATGCTCAGCGCAACCACGATCGCCGGGCGCCGGGCCCGGCGGGCTCTACTCCAGCTCGCCGCCCAGCTTTGAGCGCAGCCGCAGGACGGCTTTGGTGTGCAGCTGAGACACCCGTG
>Ga0302181_10000145_pt1 | contig 66838 bp, 65 predicted proteins | sample I_Palsa_E3_3_FD_198786 | JGI IMG/M metagenome (GOLD analysis project Ga0302181, IMG submission 198786) | Peat permafrost microbial communities from Stordalen Mire near Abisko, Sweden - I_Palsa_E3_3 | ecosystem: Environmental > Terrestrial > Soil > Palsa > Peat permafrost | place: Sweden...
ACTGCGGCTTTATCTCATCGTCGGTCGAGTCCTCGTAGCCGAGCGGATACTTCTCGCGCCAGCCCTCGATCCGCTCCCACCAGGCGCCCAGACGAGCTGGGTCCACACCAAGGGCGCGGTACTCGATCACGAGCTTCGCCAGCACATGCTTGGCGTCGCCCACGATCGGGATATGCGCGGGGATGTTCTTGGAGATCTCCGCCGGGTCCACGTCGATGTGGATGAACTTGGCGTGCGGTGCGAACTCCGACAGCTTGCCCGTAACCCGGTCGTCGAAGCGGGCGCCGACCGCGCAGATCAGATCCGCCTCGTCCATCGCGTAGTTCGCCGCGCGCGTGCCGTGCATGCCGGGCATCCCCAGCCATTGTGGGTGCGGCGCGGGGAACGCTCCGAGACCCATCAGCGTGCAGGTGACGGGAAAGCGGTCGCTTGTCGCGAACTCGACGAGCTCCTCCGAGGCGTTCGCGTTGACCACACCACCGCCGGCGTAGATCACCGGGCGCTGCGCGGCAGCCAGGGCCTTTGCCGCCTGGCGGATCTGCTTCTGGTTGCCCTCAGTCGTCGGCTGATACCCCGGCAGGCGCACGTCGGTCACCGGCTCATACTCGATCTCATCGCGCGAGAGATCCATCGGGATGTCGACGAGCACCGGTCCCGGGCGGCCGCTGCGCGCGATGTAGAAAGCCTCGTGGATCGCGCGCGGGATCTCCTTGGCATCCTGGATCATGAACGAGTGCTTGACGATCGGAATCGTGATCCCGAGCGTGTCGGCCTCCTGAAAGCCGTCGGTGCCGAGCAGCTCGGTCCTGACCTGGCCGGTGATGAACACGACGGGTACCGAATCCATCATCGCGTCGCAGATCGGCGTGATCAGGTTCGTCGCCCCCGGCCCTGACGTGGCGAACGCGACCCCGACTTTCCCGGTCGCCTTCGCGTATCCCTGCGCGGCGTGGCCGCCGCCGGCCTCGTGACGGACGAGGATGTGCCTGATGCCCCCGGTCACGAAGGCGTCGTAGGTCGGGAGGTTGGCGCCGCCGGGCAGCCCAAAGACGACGTCGACACCCTCCGCCTTCAAGCATTCCATCACCGCGTCTACCGCGCGCATATCGCCGACCTCCTTTCGTTCGTGTCTCAAGGTTTATCTCAGGGAAAGCCCAGTGTACCAGCGGGTTTTCGCCGCTCTGAGCCAAATTCCGCTTTCAGGAGCTGCCGAGACCGATGCCGATCGCCAGCGCGATCAGGCCGCCGACGGCAACGAGCAGCAGCGAGGAGCGCATCGAGACCTCGAGGAAGCGTTTACGGATCCAGGCGATCGTGAACAGCTCCACCGCGACCACACAGCCGGCCACCAGCAGCGCCGTGTGGACGTCGGAGATGATGAACGGCAGCGTGTGAAACAGGCCGCCCAGCGCAGTCATCCCACCGGTGATCGAGCCGCGCACGACCGCGGAGCCGCGGCCGGTCTGCTCGCCGGTGTCCGACAGCGCCTCTGACCAGCCCATGCTGACCCCGGCGCCCAACGCGACGGCGAGTCCGACGACCAACGCCGTGTGGGAGTTGGCGTAGATCGCGGCCGCGAAGATCGGCGCCAGCGAGGAGACGGTGCCGTCGATCAACCCCACCAGTGCCGGTTGCACCACACGCAGGAGGAAATCCGTCTCGTCCTCGAAACCCCAGCGATGGATCATCCGCGCGATCCGCGAGGAGCTCAGATGGATGGTGGGCTTTACCTGTGTGCTCATATACCCCCACAGGCTAGGTGAAGGCCCGGATTAGGGCGGCCGAAGTGGCTCTGGCCTCTGCCCCTGGCGGGGTCAAGAATGAGGAGCGGATCGGGGCTCCCAGGATTCCGGAGCGATCGCCACGTCGGGGAACTCGAGCTCGGCCCCGCAGCGGGTACACAGCGCATCGTAGATCTTGGTCACACGCCCGCATTGTGGGCATTCTCGGCGCAGCTCCTCGCGCTCAAAGCGGTAGGCGATCGCGGCCATCAGGCCCAGCACCGGCACCAGCCCAGAGATCAGGAACCACAGGAAGAACGAGCTGCCCTTGATCTTGCCGACGATCCCGCCGGCCAGACCGAAGCAGATGGCGATCACGACGTAGGCCATCGACAGGGTGGGCGGCGATTCCTAGAAGAGGACCCGCAAAGCCCAGATCAGGGCTCCCACCGCCAGCACCACGACGGCGATGCTTGCGACGAACACGACCAAGTGGATCACGAAGTGCAGCAATAGCCAAACGGCGACGACCAAGATCAGCCCGGCAACAAGCATCTTGCCTAGTGACGGAGATGAAGACTCGTTCGCGTTCATATCCACAGCGTAGACGGTTATGCGGTCGAGCAGGGCGCTAACAACCCCTGCCCGACCGCATTCGCGCGCACCCGGCCGGGGGAAGCCAAGGTGCAGTTGATGTGAGGAGAGAGCTAACTCATGCGTGCTTCATATTGATGCAAGGCTGGACGCCTGCCATTGGCCTGCCGTCCAAAATGTGCACCGTGCGCGTGTTGGGAATGACGCGGCGGTCAGATGCCCAGCTGCTCATTCACCAGCTTCGTGACCTCACCACCGTCGGCGCGGCCTTTAGTCTCGCGCATCACGTGCCCCACGATCGGGCCGATCGCCTTCGCGTTTCCCCCTCGCACGCGCTCGGCGGCATCCGCGTTGGCCTCGAGCGCGGCCGCGACGATCGCGCCCAGGTCCTCAGCGCCCCCGATCGCCGCGAGCCCCTCGGCCTCGACGATCGCGTGCGGATCCCCACCCTCCGCCACGAGGCGATCCAGCACCTGCCGCGCGGCGCCGACACTGACCTGCTTGGACCCGACCATGCCCACGAGCGCGGCGATCGCCGCGGGCTGCACACGCGAGGAAAATGGATCCCCCTCCGCTTCGGCGCCGTCCTCCAGGCGCGTGAGGAGATCACTCGAGATCCAGTTCGCGAGCGCCTGCGCGGGCGGCGCCGGCTCGACGGGGGCCGCGAGCGCGGCCTCGAAGTAGTCGCCCAGCTCGGACCGGTAGGCCAGATGCTGGGCGCTCTCGGCGCTGAGACCCAATGTCTCCTCCAGCCGCGCGCCGCGCGCGGCAGGCAGCTCACCTATCGCCTCCGCGGCTTCGTCGAGCATCGCCTGGTCGATCGCCACCGGCACGAGGTCGGGCTCGGGGAAGTAGCGGTAGTCGTGCGCCTCCTCCTTGGAGCGAAGCGTTGTGATCGCGCCCGAGACAGGGTCGAAGTGGAGCGTCTCCTGCATGACCCTCCCCCCCGCCTGGAGCGTTGCTTCCTGGCGGGCGATCTCGGCGCGAATGCCGCGTTCGATGAAACGGAAGGAGTTCATGTTCTTCAGCTCGGTCTTCGTTCCCAGCTCGCTCGTACCGGACGGGCGCAGCGAGATGTTCGCGTCGCAGCGCAGCGAACCCTCCTCCATGTTCACGTCGCTCACTCCCAACGCTCGCAGCGTCGTGCGCAACAGCCGCAGCCACTCCCCGGCCTGCTCGGCCGTCCTGAGATCGGGCTCGGTGACGATCTCCGCCAGAGGCGTGCCACCGCGATTGAAGTCGACGACGCTCTCATCCGAGCCCTGGATCCGACCACTGGAGCCGACATGAATCAGCTTGGCGGCGTCCTCCTCCAGGTGCACCCTATGGATCCGTACCTCCCCGAGCCGCCCTCCTTTGCACAGCGGCTCGTCGTACTGGGAGATCTGGTAGCCCTTCGGCAAGTCGGGATAGAAGTAGTTCTTGCGGTGGAAAATCGAGCGCGGGGCGAGCTCTGAATCGAGCGCCATGCCGATCATCAAGCCGAAGTGCACGGCGCGCGCGTTCGCCACCGGCAAGCTCCCCGGCAGTCCGAGACAGACGGGACAGGTGTGCATGTTCGGGAGGTCTCCAAACGACAGCTCGCAGCCGCAGAACATCTTCGTGCGAGTCTTCAACTGGACGTGAATCTCCAGGCCGATCACAGGCTCGAGCTCGGTCATACGCGCGCCCCAGACCCGTCGAAGCCGAGCGCCAGCTCGAGCGCGTGGGCGGCGTCGAGCAGCCGATTCTCGCTGAACGCTGGCCCGGCGATCTGCAAGCCGACAGGCAGTCCTTCGCTGAGCCCGCAGGGAATCGAGATCGCGGGGATCCCAGCGAGCGACATCGGCACCGTGCAGAAGTCGTTCAGGTACATGGCGAGCGGGTCAGCAGTCTTCTCGCCGAGCTCGAACGCGACCGTGGGCGCGGTCGGCGTGACGATCAGATCGACCTGCTCGAAGGCCGTGCGGAAGTCCCCGGCGATCTTCGTGCGCACCCGCTGGGCGCGACCGTAGAAGGCGTCGTAGTAGCCAGAGGACAGCGCGTAGGTGCCGAGCATGATCCGCCGCTTGACCTCCGCGCCGAAGCCGTCGTGGCGCGTGCGCGTGTACATGTCCAGCAGGTCCCTCGGGCTCTCTGCCCGCAGTCCGTAACGCACGCCGTCGAAGCGGGCGAGGTTCGAAGAGGCCTCCGCGGGCGCGAGCACGTAGTAAGCCGCAAGCGCGTGCGGGGCATGCGGCAACTGGACGCTCTCGACGATCTCGGCGCCCAGCTCTTCGGCGCGGCTCAGCGCGGCGCGGAACGAGTCGAGGACACCCTCTTCGATCCCCTCGCCGTCGCCGGTGGAGTCGCCGGTCAGCTCCCTCGGCACGCCGAGCCGGATGCCATCCAGCCGCTCGGCGCTCGGCAGCGCGATCTCCTCGGGAAATGCAAGCGAGGTTGCGTCGCACTCGTCGCGGCCGACCAGATGGCGCATCATCAGCGCGGCGTCGGTCACGTCACGGGTAAGCGGGCCGGCTTGATCCAGCGAGGAGGCGAACGCGATCATCCCGTAGCGCGAAACCGCGCCGTAGGTCGGTTTCAGGCCGACGATCCCGCACAGCGCCGCGGGCTGGCGGACCGAGCCGCCGGTGTCGGTGCCGAGCGCCCACGGCGCCAGGCCGGCGGCGACCGCGGCGGCGCTGCCACCAGAGGATCCTCCGGGCACGCGCTCGCGGTTCCACGGATTGAGCACCGGGCCGTAGGCGGAGTTCTCGTTCGAGGAGCCCATCGCGAACTCGTCCTGGTTGGTCTTCCCCAACAGCGTTGCGCCCGCTCCAGTCAGGCGCGAGACGGCGGTGGCCGTGTACGGCGGCAGATAGCCCTCGAGAATCTTCGAACCAGACTGACTGGGCACGTTCTCGGTGCAGAACAGATCCTTCACCGCCAACGGCACCCCTTGCAGAGCCCCACCCCGCGTGCCGGGTGTGCTATCGCCGCCAGGCGAAGGCTCCGCTGGAGTTCCCGGCGCCACCCACGTGAAGCAGTTCAGGCCGGCTTGCGCCACGTGCTCCGCCGCACGGGCGCGATATGCCTCGAACAGCTCGCCCGCCACAAGCTCGCCCGAGGCGATCTCCCGCACGGCCTCGGCGGCGGACAGGTCGATGATCTCTGAGTCGATCATGCCTGCGGGCTGGGAACCAGAAAGCCCTCGCCGTTGGCACTGATCGCCGGCGCCTGCGCAAGCGCAACCTCACGGGGCAGCGAGTCCCGCGGCTCATCCGCGCGCAGAGCACCCGAGACCTCGACCACATGCGTCGTCGGGAGGACATCATCCAGATCGAGCTGATCGATCGTGGCGATGTGATCGAGCACGGCCGAGAGCTCGCGCGCCATCGGCTCAACCTCGTCCTCGCTCAACTGCAGGCGCGCCAGGCGCGCCACGTGCAGAACCTCGTCACGGTCGATCACGGACCGCATTCTACGGAGCGCCCCACGCCACGCCCGGCGGATCTACGCCCGACGCTCCTGAGCCCGTCAGCCGAGGGCGCATCTATGCTGAGAGTAGATGTCAGAGAATTCCCAGACGATGCCTGAGAACCCCCATGCGGAGCACCTCCAGGAGCTGCTGGAGGGGCTGAACGAGCCTCAGCGCGAGGCCGTGACCCACGGTGAGGGCCCGCTGCTGATCCTCGCCGGCGCGGGCAGCGGCAAGACGCGGGTGCTCGTCCACCGGATCGCGTTCCTCGTCTACACCGACCAGGCCCAGGCCGGCGAGATCCTGGCAATCACATTCACGAACAAGGCCGCCAAGGAGATGCGCGGCCGTGTCGAGCAACTGCTGGGAAGAGGCACGCGCGGGATGTGGCTGATGACCTTCCACGCCGCATGCGCGCGCATCCTGCGCACCGAGGCCGAGCGCCTCGGGTACACCAGACAGTTCACGATCTACGATCAGGCCGACGCGCGCCGGTTGACCAAGCGCTGCATCGACGAGCTTGGGATCGATCCCAAGCGCTATACCCCCGCCGCCCTGCACAACCAGATCTCGGCGGCGAAGAACCAGCTGCTCGACGCCGAGGCATACCAGCAGGCCGTCGGCTCCCCGTTCGAGGAGATGGTCGGGGAGGTCTACAGGCTGTACGAGCGCGACATGCTCCGCTCAAACGCGATGGACTTCGACGACCTGCTGTTTCGGACAGTGAACCTGCTGGAGCTATTCGAGGACGTCCGCGAGCGCTACCGCGACACCTTCCGTCACGTGCTCGTCGACGAGTACCAGGACACCAACCACGCGCAGTACCGGTTTCTGCAGTTGCTGGTCGGCGGGGGTCGCCCGCCGCGGGGCGGTGATGTCCAGCCCGGGGACCGCCCGAGCTACAGCGGGCCGGTCGGGCACCGCAACCTCGCGGTTGTCGGTGACGATGCCCAATGCTTGGTCACCGGAACGCTTGTCACGATGGCCGACGGAACAAGGCGGCCGATTGAGGAGCTTCGTGCGGGCGATCGAGTGCTGTCGTGTTTCGGATCCGGCAACTTCCGGACCGCAGAAGTCACCGGCGTCTCCAGGTCCTGCAGAACTGACGGCATTCGTATTCGCACTGCCGCAGGGCGTGAAATTGTGAGCACCCCCGAGCACACTCACTTCGCGGGCTACCGCAATGGGCTGATTCCTTCGTTCCACGCCACATATCTCATGCGCAAGCGAGGGGTGGGCTGGCGTGTGGGAACAACGCGGACAGCCATCAACCGGCGAGGGCAGGCTACCGCCGGGGTCCAGCTGCGCGCGATGACTGAGCGAGCGGACGACGCGTGGGTCGTGTCCACTCATGAGACCGGTGAGGAGGCGCGGGTCGCTGAGGCGATTCTGGCTGCTCGATATGGACTCCCGATGGTTCCATTCAGAGCAAGAGCCAAACGGGGTGTTCTTGGTGATCAGGCATTGATCGACAAGGTGTTCGCCGAGGTCGACACTGGGACCGGCGGTGAACGCCTGCTATGCGAGGAGGGTCTCTCTTGTGAGGAGCCTCATCACATCTGGCAGGGGTTCGACGGGAGGCGACGGATCGTCACTGTGACGCTCGCTGCGGATCGTTCCGGCGCCGATCGCAGCGGGCCTCCGCTTCACACGGTGTCGATGGGTGGACGAGACGCAGATGTTCGTGGCCGACTCGAACAAATGGGATTGAAGGTCTCGGAGGTGCGTGGTCGCGCGGTTGGCTGGCGAAGCGAGACCTATTTCAAGAGCTTTGGGGACGCAACACGCGCCGCTGACCGCATACGCGCTTCTCTTGACGTGACGGTGCGAGACGTGGCCCGTCTCGGGAAGCCTCGGGCGGGGCAGACGAACGCGCTTCCGTTTACGCGTGCAGCGTCCATAAGGCCCGGGATGGTGATGTTCGATGAGGACGCCGGCTACGACACCGTCGTTTCGGTCGAGCGTGTCGCGCTTGACGATGCGGTCTATGACCTCAACGTGGCAGACACGCACAACTTCATCGCGGCCGGCCTGATTACCCATAACTCGATTTACGGCTTCCGCGGCGCTGACGTCAAGAATATTTTGGGGTTCCAAGACGACTTCCCGGACGCGCGCGTGGTAAAGCTCGAGCAGAACTACCGCTCGACCGAGACGATCCTGCAGGCCGCGAACGCGGTGATCGCTAACAATCGCGGTGGGATCGCGAAGCGCCTGTGGAGCGAGCTCGGACAGGGAGACAAGGTCCAGGTGCGCGAGCTCGAGGACGAGCACGCCGAGGCGCGATTCATCGTCGGCGAGATCGAGAGGTTGGTCGATGAGGGAGCAAGCCGGGCCGAGATCGCGATCCTGTATCGCACGAACGCGATGTCGCGAGTCTTGGAGGACACGCTCGTGCGCCGCGAGATCGCCTATCAGGTGATCGGCGGGACGAAGTTCTACGAGCGCGCCGAGATCAAGGACGCGATCGCCTATCTCTCTCTCCTGGCGAACCCGTTCGACGTGGTGAGCTTCACGCGCGTAGCCAACTCGCCGCGGCGCGGGCTCGGGCAGACCTCGCTGTCGAGGATCGTGGCCCACTCGACCAGCGTCGGCGTGTCCGTCTGGGAGGCTGCCTCGGCCCCCGATCAGATCCCCGGGCTCGGCACCGCCGCGATCAAGTCGCTCAGACGTTTCATGGACACGATGGAGGAACTGCACCTGCGCGTCGAGCAACAGGTCCCCGTGGCCGACCTGCTCGAGGCGGTGCTCTCACAGACGGGCTACATCGACGCGCTCGAGGCCGACAGGACGATCGAGGCGCAGGGCCGGATCGAGAACCTGGAGCAACTCGTGCAGGTCGGGCGCGAGTTCGACACGAGCGCGCCAGAGGGCGAGGACTCGCTCGAAGTCTTCCTGCAGCAGCTCGCGCTCGTCGCCGACGCTGACTCCCGCACCGAGGACGAGGGGCTCGTGACCCTGATGACGCTACACAACGCGAAGGGGCTGGAGTATCCGATCGTGTTCATCGCCGGCTGCGAGGACGGGGTCTTCCCCCACTCGCGCGCGCTCGACGAAGGGGCCTTGGAGGAGGAGCGGCGCCTGTTCTACGTCGGCGTGACGCGCGCGATGCAGAAGCTGTACCTGACCCACGCGCGCCGGCGAGCGGTGTTCGGCGCGCAGAGCTACGGGCTGCCGAGCCGCTTCCTCGACGAGATCCCGGCGGAGCTGCTCGACCGCGTGCAGGCTCCGGCGCTGCACTCCTGGGCCGGCGCCAGGACCGGCGCGGGCATCGCCAACGGCGGGTCCTCGCTTGGCAGTGGAGCGCCGGCCGGTGGGTGGGGTGGGCGCGCGGGAGCGCAGAACCCGGAGGCCTCCTCTCGTGGACACGGCCGGGAGGCGCCGGCCGCGCCAACGTTCCGCATGGGCGAGGATGTCGTCCATGCGGCCTTCGGTGAAGGCGTGGTCACCGGCGTGGAGCCGGGCGGGGTGATCATCGTGCGCTTCGCCGACGACGGCTCGGAGCGCAAGCTGATGGCCGAGTACGCCCAGGTTGCCCGGCGTTAGAGTCCGACGCGATGTCCGCCACGATCATCGACGGCAAGACGATCGCCGCACGGGTGCGGGGCGAGGTCGCAGGCGAGGTGGAGACGTTCACCGCGCAGACAGGACGACCCCCGGGCCTGGCGACCGTGCTCGTCGGAGAGGACCCCGCCTCGGCCGTGTATGTGGGCGGCAAGCAGCGCGCCTGCGCGGAGGTGGGGATGGTGCCGTTCGATCGGCGCTTGCCCGCCGATGCCACTTTCGAGGACATCGCCGCGGAGCTGCGAAGCTTGAACGCCGACCCAGCGGTGAGCGGCGTGCTGCTGCAGCTGCCGTTGCCCGGCCATCTCGACGGGGCGGCGCTGACGGCGATGATCGACCCCGGCAAGGACGTCGACGGCCTGACCCCAGTGAACGCCGGTCTGCTCGCGCTCGGGCTGCCCGGACTGCGGCCCTGCACCCCCTCAGGCGTGATGGAGCTGCTGAGCAGCGTCGACACGCAGCTGGAGGGCGCCGAGGCGGTCGTGATCGGACGCTCGAACCTGTTCGGCAAGCCGATGGCCCAGCTGCTGCTCGCAGAGAACGCGACGGTGACCACCTGCCACTCGCGCACGCGCAATCTCGGCGCCGTGTGCGCCCGCGCGGACGTGTTGATCGCGGCGGTCGGTCGCGCGCGGCTGGTTACGCACGAGTTCGTCAAGCCCGGCGCGGTCGTGATCGACGTCGGCATGAACCGCCTGACCCCCGAGCAGGCTCACAACAAGAGCGGCCTCGTCGGCGACGTCGACTTCGACGCCGTATCCGAGATCGCCTCGGCGATCACGCCGGTGCCGGGCGGGGTCGGACCGATGACGATCGCCTACCTGCTCGTGAACACGCTGCAAGCCGCTCGTGCTCAGGAGGGAATCCAGTGAGCGCGAGGCGTATTCGCCTGGGCGAGCTACTCGCCGCGGCGGGCGCCGTCTGCCTGATCGTCGCACTGACGCTGCCCTGGTATGAAAACGCCGAAGGCAAGCTCAGCGCCTGGAGCACGTTCGGCCCCGCGGTCGTGCTGCTGATCCTTGCGACGATCGCCGCGCTGGTGCTGTTCTTCGCGACACTCGCCGAGCGCACGCCGGCGTTGCCGGTAGCGGCCGCGGTCTGGGGCGTGCTGTTTGGGCTGATCGCCGTGGTGGCGGCAATCGTACGGGTCTTGGAGCGGCCCGACCACACGAGCTCGCTGTGCGCCGGCGCGTGGCTGGCGCTCGTCGGCGCCGTGGCGGTGCTGCTCGGCTCGTGGCAATCGATCCGCGACGAACGGACCTCACGCTACGAGCCGGCGTCGCCGGAGGCGCGCCGGCTACCCGGGTAGGGACCCGCCGCCGGGAGGTGATCCGCTGACCCCTGCGGCGCTATCCCCCGGCGGGATTCGGCCCCTTGACGGTGCGCAGCGGCCGCACCTCGGCCAGCGGGGCATCGGACTCCTTGCCGGATAGCTCAGAGACGGTGCGTTCGAGCGCACCGATGCGGCTCGCAAGTCCCTGGATAGCCTCGGCGATCGGGTCGGGCAGGTGGATCCAGTCGGCATCGGGGCCCTCGGCGCGGCGGCCGTCGACGCGGACAGGGTGGCCGGGGTTGCCGACGACGGTGGAGTTGGGCGGCACGTCGGTAATGACGACGCTGTTCGCGCCGATCTTGGCGCCGTGACCGATCGTAATCGGCCCGAGCAGCTTGGCGCCGGAGCCGATCGTGACGTTGTCCTGGACCGTCGGATGGCGCTTGCCCGTCGCGAAGCCCGTGCCCCCGAGCGTGACGCCCTGGTAGAGGGTGACGTTCTCGCCGATGTCGGCCGTCTCGCCGATCACGACCCCCGCGCCGTGGTCGATGAACAGGCCCTCGCCGATCCGTGCGGCGGGATGGATCTCGATCCCGGTGAGCGCCCGCGTGAGCGTCGAGATCGTGCGCGGTAGCACCCGCACCCCGGCGCCGTGCAGCATGTGCGCGACGCGATAGGCAAGAAGCGCATGGATCCCCGGCCAGGTGGCGAGAATCTCGCCCTGCCCGACCCCCCGCGCGGCGGGATCGCGATCGCGCGCCGCGGCAACGTCCCGACGAAGCTCACGAGCCACCTGCGCAAATGCGCCAAAGCCAGGCATGCAAACAGCGTAGCGCCCAACTTTGAGCCTTCAGCGCGATTCCTCAAGAGGCCACGATCCAGGAACAACGCGTCTGACGGTGCACGGCAGACTTCCGCGTGCTGGTTGCACGTGGAAGTCTGCCGGGTGCCGTCAGGGACTAAAAAACGCCTGAGAAATGTAGCGCTCGCCGGAGTCAGGCATGATCAAGACAATCCGCTTGCCCTTTGACCCGGGGCGCGCGGCCACTTGGAGCGCCGCCCACAACGCCGCCCCGCCGGAGATGCCGGCCAGCAGCCCGACGCGGCGGGCGCATGTCCAGGCGGTCTGGATCGCGTCATCGTCGGACACGGTGATCACCTCGGAGAGCAGCTCACGGTTGAGCACCGCCGGCACGAAGCCCGCGCCGATGCCCTGGATGCGGTGCGGCCCGGGGCGTGCGCCGGAGAGGACCGCGGAGCCGGCGGGCTCGACCGCGACGATCTCGAGCTCGGGATTGCGCTCGCGCAGGTATTCGCCCGCGCCGGTGATCGTTCCACCGGTGCCGACGCCGGCGACGAGGACATCGACACGGCCGTCGAGCGCGCGGTCGATCTCCGGCCCGGTGGTGCGCCGATGGACGGCCGGGTTGGCTGGGTTGGAGAACTGGTCGGGCAGGAACACATCGTGCTCCTCCGCCATCGCACGAGCGGCCGCGACAGCCTCGGACATTCCCCCAAGCGACTCGGTGATGTCAACGCGCGCGCCGTAGAGACGCAAAAGGCTCGCGCGCTCGCGACTCATGCCCTGGGGTAGCGTCAGCACAAGCTCATAGCCCCGCGCCGCGCAGACGAGTGCGAGCGCGATCCCGGTGTTGCCGGAGGTCGCCTCGACGATCGTCGTGCGCCCCGGCTCGATCAGGCCCTCGGACTCGGCCGCCTCAATCATTGCGACGCCAATCCGGTCCTTGACGGAGCCGCCGGGGTTGAGCGACTCGAGCTTGGCGAGGAGCTCCACGCCCTCGGCCGCGCCGGCGCCCTCGAGCATCCGCGGCAGCCCCACCAGGGGCGTGTCCCCGACAAGCTCTGCAATGTTGATCGGGATTTGGGACATCCACCCCCGAGAATAGTGGGCCGGGAGGAGGGTGGCTGTAACGATCGTGCAAGACCACACCCACGACCATCAAGCTCGAGCCCGAACAGCCGATGAGATGACCATGTCCCGATCTGGGCACCAGGCCCCAGCCCAGCAGACCCTCCAAGCACTCGACGGGCAGACCGGGGACGCCGCGGCCGCGTTGCGCGAGCTACCCGAGGCGTTGATCCTGGTGTTCGACTCCGAGCTGCGCTTCGTGCTGAGCGCCGGTCAGGCGCTCGGACGCGACGGGCGCTCTCCCTCGAGCTTCCGTGAAGGGCAGTCACTCGCGGATGCCTTCCCCGCCGAGATGTGGCGGCAGATCGAGCCGCTATGCCGCTCCGCTTTGGAGGGAGAGACCCGCTCGCGAGAGCTGTGGAGCAGCGACGGGCGTCGCGGCCTGATGGTGGACGTAGGCCCGCTGTGCCTGGAGGACTCCGCTCCGAGAGCGAATGAGCCCGGTGCCCTCACGGGCGGCGTGGCGGTCGTCCTCGATATCTCCGGGCGCGCACCCAGGGATGCGGGTGAGCTCTCCTCAGACCCGCGCGAGCACTTCGATCTGGTCTTCGACCAGGCTCCGGTTGGAATGGGGCTGCTGGATCAGGACGGCCGCTGGGTGCTGGTCAATCACGCGTTGTGCGAGATCACAGGCTATACCTCCACCGAGCTGATCGGCAAGCGCTTCAAGGACATCACTCATGCCGACTACAAGAGTGATCTGGAGCCCCGTCGACGCTTGCTGGCCGGCGAGATCGCGGCGTTCCAGACCGAGCTGCGCTACTTCAACTCGGTCGGAGAGACGATGGCGGCGCTGCTCTCGATCTCGCTCGTACGAGACCAGGACGGCGATCCCCTGCACTTCATCGTGCAGCTCCAGGACATCTCCGAGCGCAAGCTCCTGGAGGAGCACCTACGCCACCTCGCCGACCACGATCCGCTCACCGGCCTGCGCAACCGGCGGCTGTTCGAGCACGATCTCAAGCTGCAGGTCGGTCGCTGCCAACGCTACGGCGAGCAGGCCGCCTTGATGGTGATCGATCTCGACTACTTCAAGCAGGTCAACGACCTGCATGGTCACAAGGTCGGCGACGAGGCCCTCAGAGCGGTCTCGAGGACACTCACCCGTCGCCTGCGGACCACCGACCTGGTGGCCCGTCTCGGTGGAGACGAGTTCGCTGTGCTGCTACCCCACATGGACCGCGAGGGCTCCGAGCACGTCGCCGCAGACCTAGCGTCCGTAATCGCCGCATGCACCGTTGACGCCGGCGACGCCGTCGTGCATCTGTCAGGCAGCGTGGGCTTCGCGCTGATCGAAAGCCAGGTCCGTGACAACGAGCAGATCCTGGTGGAGGCCGACCGAGCGATGTACGCCGCCAAGCGCGCCCGAGCATCCATCGCCCAGGCGCGCTCAAGCTAGGTCGATCAACGCTCTCAGGCCGCAGTGCGACGTTGCAAGGCCAGCTACCAGCTGCCTGTTTCGCTACCAGAACAGTTTTTGCTGCCTTTGACGCTCGTACACGTGCGGAGAACTGAGCCGTTAGCTTCCCGTTTGATCGTGAATTCGTCACCGGTGGTCGCGGCCTTAGCGGTCAAAGTGTATGTTTCTTTTCCTGGCGTAACCGTGCTGACGTAGGCGTTTCCCCCACCCGCGGTAGTCTGAATCGCCGGTTCGTATTTGTTCAGTTCTGCTGCCGTGACCTTCGTGTATTCGCCACTGTTGTCGGTGGCGATCGTCTCGGCGGTGACCGCGGCAGAGTGAACCAGTTCCTTTGCCGCGGCGTCGTAGGCCTTGCTTTTCTGACTCAAAAGCGACGGAAGGGCGATTGCGGCCAGCACGCCGATGATCAAAATCACCACCAGCAGTTCGATCAGTCCAAAACCACTTTCATCCCGCGTGCCCTCACGCAGTCGATCCGGCATACGGGCGAGGCGGCGCTGCAATGTCCGAGAGGTACGCGATGAGTCCGTAAACAAGATAGCCCTCCGTGGCTTTGGAATGGCGGCCGAGCTATCTCGTTGAGATCTCTGACTTTGCGACCCCGTCTCACGACGGGTTTGCCTTTTTCAGTGTGGTTATCGAGCCGGAAGTGTAAGCACAGAATTAGCCGCTGTGGGGCGACTGGACGTATGTACTAGTCCTCGGCACATCAAGGCGGTGACAAAGGGAGACATAGCACTTCAAAGGTGCACTTCTCGGTTTTTCTTTTAAATGTCTCTCCAATCAGATGTAATACATGCTCGCGCCCGCATCGCGCGACTCGCGCTCGATCACGTCGGCGATCGTGGTCTGGGCGAGCACCTTGCGGGCAGCCTGCGCGGCGTCAGCGAACACGCCCTCGGAGTCGCGCCCGAGCGGGCCGTCGAGCAACTCGACGATCTCCAGCACGCTCACCGTCGAGGGCTCACGCGCAAACCGGTAGCCGCCCTTGACCCCGCGTTGCGAGCTGATCACCCCGGCGCGTCGCAGAGCCGCGAACAGCTGCTCGAGAAACTGCACGGGCACATCGCGCTTGCGCGCCAGCTCGCCGATCGGAACCGGCCCCGAGCCCGCGGAGCGCCCGAGCTCGGCAAGCGCGAGCACGGCGTAGGGAGACTTACTGGTGATCGAGATCACACGGCGATGCTACGGAACTACAACCAGCCGCGCTCGGTGGCGATCAGAACCGCCTGGGCGCGATCCACCGCGCCCAGCTTGCCGTAGATGTTGTGCAGATGGGTGCGCACGGTGCTCGTCGAGAGCGTCAGCTCGTGGGCGATCTGCTTGTAAACCTTGCCCTCGGCGAGCCGTTGCAGGACGCCGAGCTCGCGCCCGGACAGCGGACAGGGATCTACGTGACGCTGGCGCTGGTTGGCGGAGCTCGGCAGCTCGTACATCACGCGCCGCAGCTCCTCCGGGCCGATACCGACGATCCGGGCGCTCTGCAGCATCTCCGTGGAGGACACCGGGGCGCCCTGCTCATAGTGGGCGAGCATGTCCGCCAGGCGGATAAAGGAGGCCTCGCCTTCCACATCCGGGTTGTGATGGCGCTCGATCGCAGTGGCGATCGTGCCAGGCAGCCCCCAGCGCCGCGCGAGCACACCACCCACCAGGGCGTGATCGACGCCCAGCTCCCGGCGCTCCTGATGGATGCGTTCCTCGGGCGTCTTTGCCCCGAGATGCACCTCCGCGGGATAGCCGGGGTAGGCGTGCAGGAGCACGAGCTTGCCGATGTCGTGCAGCAGGCTCGTCACCGTGAGACGATCGCGGTGCTCGTAGCCGACCTCCGCCGCAACCCGGTCGGCCGCGCGCTGCGTCGCCAGCGCATGTAGCCGGAAGCGCTCCGGCGCCGCCTCCCACACGCTCGAGCGCTCGAAGAATTCAAATGTGCGCACGCGCCCGGCCAGCGCCTGGACCATCTGCGGGCTGAGCAGCTCCACGGCGGCGACAACAGTGTCCACGCGCACACGAGAGCTCTGCGCCTGGTTGGCGACCCGCAGGACGGCGATGATCAGCGCGACATCTGACTCAACGGCGGTGACGATGTCGGCCGTGGCCACGTGGTCCCCGGACATCACCGCGAGCAGACGGTTGCGCGACTCGGCGAGCGCGGGAAAGGCCTCCAAAGCCTCGAAGGCCATCGTCAGGCGACGGCCATGCCCCTCGTTCTGATGGCGCGCACCAGGGGTCGCGGTGGGTCTTGCGCTTGCCTGGGGCTCTACCTCCGCGGAGCGGCCCTTCGTGGTCGCTCGCTTTGGCTTGGAAGCTGTGGCCTGCATACGTCCGTGTACCTGCCTCATGATCATTGACCACCCAGGTGGGTGATTCCGTGTCGGGGTTCTATCGGCATCCCTGGACGAACGGTTGAGGGAAAGTTTGCCGGTTCAGTGCGCCGAGGCGAGGGCGGAGTCGATCCGCCGCAGCGTCTCCTCGCGGCCGAGCAAAGCCACGCTCTCGAATATGCCCGGGGAGATCGTCGTGCCGGAGATCGCCACACGCACTGGCTGATAGACGGCTCGCGGCTTCAGATCGCGATGCTTCAAGACCCGCTCCAGCGCCTCCTGCACGCCGGCCTGGTCGAAGTCGACGACCTCGGCGAGCGCCGCGCGCACATCGACGAGCACCGAGTGTCCATCCTCGCCCAGCCACTTCTCCCGCGCCGCCGGGTCCTCACGGGGCCCATCGAAGAAGAACCCCGCCAGCGTCCAGAAGTCGACGAGCGTGTGAATCTTCTCCTGGCTGATGGCGACCGCTCCCGCGAAGCGCTCCTCCTCGCGCACACCGGGGTGATCGCCGGCTTCATCGAGGAAATCGCCTAGCAGGCCGGCCAGCTCGTCCAGGGACAGCGCGCGGATGTGGACTCCGTTGAGCCACTTCAGCTTGACCTCGTCAAAGCGCGCCGGGTTACGGCTCACCCGCTCGAGCGTAAAGCGCTCGACCAGCTCGTCCGTCGAGAGCACGGTCTGATCGTCGCCCGCGCCCCAGCCGAGCAGCGCCAGGTAGTTGCGAACCGCCGCCGGCAGGTAGCCGGCATCGCGCAGCTCCTGCACGGAAGCCGCGCCGTGGCGCTTGGAGAGCTTCTTGCCGTCGGGACCGTGCAGCAACGGCAGATGGGCATAGACCGGCAGTGGACGATCGGCGCCGTCAAACCCGGCCGCCCTCACAGCCTCCAGCACGAGCACTTGCTTGGGCGTGTTCGAGAGGTGATCCTCGCCGCGCACGACGTGCGTGATCCGCGCATCGAGGTCGTCGATCGCGACGGCGAAGTTGTAGAGCACCGAGCCGTCCGCGCGCGCGATCACCGGATCGTCGAGGTGGACGTGCTCAAAGCGCGTTTCTCCGCGGATGACGTCGTGGACGACGGTCTCGCCCTCGTCGGGCACGCGCAGGCGTACCGCACCCTCGGCCTCGGCCTCTCCCCGAAAACCGCGCTCGGCGCCGTGGAGTTGCTTGTAGGCTTTGACATCCTCGGCGGTCGCGCTGGAGCGGTAGGCGAGCCCGGCGTCGAGCAGTGCCTGCAGCGCCTCGCGATGGCGCTCGGAGCGCTCGGTCTGGAGAATCGGGCCCTCGTCCCAGTCGAGCTCCAACCAGCGCAATGCGTCGAGGATCTGCTCGACGTTCTCCGGCGTGGAGCGCTCGCGGTCGGTGTCCTCGATGCGCAGCACCAGCTTTCCCCCGGCATGGCGGGCAAGCAGCCAGTTGAACAGCGCCGTGCGCGCCCCGCCGATGTGCAGCGCGCCGGTCGGCGATGGGGCGAAGCGCACGCGCATCGGCTCCTCTGAGCGGTCGGTCTGGGCGAGAGCAGAAACCATAAGATCGCCGCCATGCTAATCGGAGCACACGTCTCACCCGCCGGCGGGTTGCCGAAAGCGATCGAGCGCGGCGTGGAGCGCGGCTGTGAGGCGATCCAGATCTTCAACCAGTCGCCGCGCATGTGGAAGCCCACGACCTACCGCGAGGAGGATGTCGCCGCGTTCAAGGAGGCGATGTCCGCGAGCCCGATCGACGCGGTCCTGATCCATGCGGTCTACCTACTCAACTGCGCCAGCGACGATCCTGAGATCCGGGCGAAGTCGCTGACCTCGCTCACGCACTCGCTGCGCGTCGGCCACGAGATCGGCTCGAGCGGTGTGGTCCTGCATCCCGGCTCGGCGAAGACCGGCGATGTCGGCGAGGCGATCGCCCGGGCTGGGGAGACGATCGCGGAGGCGCTGAAGGAAAGCGAGGGCTGTGAGCTGCACCTGGAGAACACGGCGGGCACCGGCGGCACACTCGGGCGCTCGTTCGACGAGCTCGCGGCGCTGCTGGAGGCATCCGGCGGTGGCAAGCGGCTGGGAGTGTGCCTGGACTCCTGTCATCTGCTTGCCTCGGGCTATGACATCCGCACGGCGGCAGGCATGGGCTCGACGCTGCGCGAGGCGACGCGCAAGCTAGGACGCGGCAAGGTTCGCTCACTGCACCTAAACGACTCCCAGACTCCGCTCGGCTCAAACCGCGACCGCCACGCCAACCTCGGCGCCGGCGAGCTCGGCAAGGAGGGCTGCATGGCGTTCCTGTCGGCGCCGGGCCTGCAAAAGCTACCGTGCGTGCTCGAGACCCCCGGCGAGAACCGCGAAGGCCCCGGACACAAGGAAATCGCCTTCGCAATCGAACTGCACGAGCGAGGCATCGCGGCCCGCAAGAAGTGAGCTGGGGGCGTCAGGGTCAGCCGGCCGCAGCGGCCTGGGCCGCCACAGGAACAAGCGCGTGTTCCAGCTCCGCCAGCAAGGTCGGCGTGTGCTGCACCCGATAGGTCTCACCCAGGCGCACCCGACGGGTGCCGGTGCTCGTGTCGATCTCCAGCACGACCTCGGCGGATCCTGGGTTTTCCTCGATCAACTGCTTGCAGTCTTCAATCGCGCTTGCCCCCAGGCAGGACGCATCAATGCGCAGGCGCACCGGATTGGCAAGCGCCGTGGCGGTCCTGGCGGTCGAGTCCGCGTGTGAGCGGGCGCGCTCGATCTCCTCCTGCGAAGGCGAGAAGGACTCGACCGACTGCACCACCAGAGATGTATTGCCGGCTTCCTTGTGGTCCACGCGGCCGCGCACCAGCACGACCTGATCGACCGCCAGCGCCGCCTCGTGCTCTGCGATCGCCTTGCCGAAGACGATCATCTCGACCGCCCCCGCGAGGTCATCGAGCGTCGCGAACATCATCGGGTCGCCGTTGCGCGTGCGGATCCGCTTGGCCTCGGTAATAATCCCACCGACCGTCACCAGGTCCTTGTCGCGGCGGTCGGCGAGCGCGGACAGCGGGCAGTCCACGCGGGCGCGCAACACCTCGCGCAGCGGCTTCAGCGGGTGCGCGGAGACGAACAGCCCGATCGCTTCCTTCTCCACGGCCAGCAGCTCGGCCTGCTCGAACTCCTCCGTCGGGATCGGAGGGTGCATCGGCCTTGCCAGCCCAATCGCAAAGCCGGCCGCGGCCGTGCCCGCGGCGCCGGGCTCGCCGCCCGGTCCCGCCTCTATCCCGGAGGAGGAGCCGCCACCGCCGACTGAGGCGGCCGGGGTATCCAGGTCGAAGATCGAACCCTGACCGATCAGCGCGTCCTGCTGGGCCTTCTGACCCGCACCCTGAGCCTGCTCGAGCACAGCGAGCATGCCCTTGCGGGTGGCCCCGGTGGAACCGAAGGCCCCGCACTTGATCAGAGCCTCGATCGCCTTCTTGTTGACCGTGCGGTTGTCCACGCGCTCGCAGAAGTCCCACAGCGAGATGAAAGCTCCACCCTCCCCGCGCGCCTGCTTGATCGCCTCGACCGCCTGGTAGCCGACGCCCTTGACGGCGTCCAAGCCGAAGCGGATGTTGCCCTGCACGACTGTGAACTCGTGGTCTGGGAGGTTCACGTCGGGGGGCAGGATCTCGATGCCCATCTCCTCACAGCGTGCAACGAAGAACGGGACCTTGTCCTTCGTGGACATCACCGAAGAGATCAGCGCCGCCATGTACTCAGCCGGGTAATTGGCCTTCAGCCAGGCCGTTCGGTAGGCGATCAGCCCGTAGCAGGCAGCATGGCTCTTGTTGAAGGAGTAGTCGGCGGACTTTTCATTCGTCTGCCAAAGCGATTCGGTCACAGCCGAGCTCGTGCCCGAGGCGCGGCAGCCCTCGACGAACTCCGGCTTCAATGCGGCCATCGCCACACGGTTCTTCTTGCCGATCGCCTTGCGCAGGTCGTCCGCCTTGGCGCCGGAGAAGCCGGCGATCTCCTTGGAGATCTGCATCGCCTGCTCCTGGTAGAGGATCACGCCCTTGGAGGACTCGAGGATTCCCCGCAGGCGCTCGTCCTGGTAGGAGATCGTCTCCGGATTATGCTTGCCCCTGGCGTAGACGGGGATCTGGTCCATCGCGCCAGGGCGGTAGAGCGCGTTGAGCGCGACGAGATCGTTGAATTCATCCGGGCGGACCTTCTTCAGTGCCTCGCGCATGCCCTCTGACTCGAACTGGAATACGCCCGTGGAGTCTCCGCGGGCGAGCATCTCATAGGTCCGGGGGTCATCGAGAGGGAGCGTGGTCATATCCGGACGACCGACGCTGTTTCCGTCGGCGTCGACGCTGGAGCGCTCGATGATGTCGAGCGCGTCCTCGATCACGTCGAGGTTACGCAGGCCGAGGAAGTCCATCTTCAGCAGGCCGATGTCCTCGATCGGCTTCATCGAGAACTGGGTGACAGTGCGCCAGACGCGTTCGCCATTCTCATCGGTACCGCCGTCGGCGAGCTGCAGGGGCACGATGTCGGTCAGCGGCCGATCGGCGATCACGACCGCCGCCGCGTGGATCGAGGAGTTGCGCACGATCCCCTCCAAGCCCTGGGCGACGTCGATGATCTGCTTCGCGGTGGGATCCTCATCACAGGCCTTGCGCAACGGCTCGCCTTGCTTGAGGCAGTCCGCAAAGGATGGCGAGCGGCCCATGATCGGATCGGGGATCAGCTTCGCCAGGCGATCGCCGGCGCCGTAGTCCAAGCCGAGCACGCGCGCCGCATCGCGCGTGGCGGCGCGGGGAAACATCTTGCCGAAAGTGACGATCTGCGCGACCGACTCGCGCCCGTACTTGTCGGTCACATATTTCATCACTCGCTCGCGCCCGCGCACCGAGAAGTCGATGTCGATATCGGGCATCGACACGCGCTCTGGATTGAGGAAGCGCTCGAACAGCAGGTCGTAGCGCAGCGGGTCCACATCGGTGATCGCCAGGCAGTAGGCGACAATCGAGCCGGCGGCCGAGCCGCGGCCGGGGCCGACCGCGACGCCGTTCTCCTTGGCGAACTTGACAAAGTCCCAGACGATCAGGAAGTAGGCGTTGAAGCCCATCCTGTCGATCACATCGAGCTCCATCTCCATGCGCTCGAGCGCCTCGGCCGACGGCGGATCACCGTAGCGCAGGCGCAATCCCTCCTGCACCCGCGCGCGCAAATACTCCTGCTCGGAGGCTCCGTCGGGTGTCGGATAACTTGGAATCAGCTGCTTGTCCAGCTCGAGCTTGACCGAGCAGCGCTCGGCGATCTCAACGGTGCTCGCGATCGCCTCGGGCCACTCCGCGAAGGCGGCGACCATTTCAGCGGAGTCGCGCAAGTAGAACTCGTTGGTCTCGAAGATCATCTTCGGCGAGGCGAGCGTGCTCTTGGTCTGCACGCAGAGCAGCGCCGTGTGATGCCCGTGGTCCTCGCGGCGCAGATAGTGCACATCGCCGGTTCCCACAAGGCTGCCCCCGACTTCGCTGGCGATGCGGACGATGCCCTCGTTGCACTTGTCCTGGTCGGCGAGCCCGTTCTTCTGCACCTCGAAGTAGACATTCTCGGCGCCGAAGACCTGAAGCAGCTCGTCGGCGTGCGCCCGCGCATCGTCCTGGCGATCCTCGAGCAGACGCTGGCAGAAGCGCGATGCCAGGCAGCCGGTGAGCGCGATCACTCCCTCGGAGTGGCGCTGCACCTGGGCGAGATCAACCGTCGGCTTGCCGCGGTGCAGGCCTTCGAGAAAACCGGCGGAGGAGAGCTTGACGAGGTTACGGTAGCCGGCGTCGTCGGCGGCGAGCAGCGTCAGGTGGTTACGCTCCACGCGCCCCGAGGACCCCACGGCGACCGTGTGATCGTCAACGAGATAGATCTCGCAGCCGATGATTGGCTTGACGCCATGCTTGGCGCAGGCCTTGTGGAGCTCGACCGCGCCGTTCATCACACCGTGATCTGTCAGGCCGAGCGCGGGCTGAGAAAACTCCGCCGCGCGCGCTGCCAGCGCGTCGATCTTGCACGCACCGTCGAGCAGCGAGTACTCGGAATGCACGTGCAGGTGGGCGCAGGAAGGAGTGCTCACTGGGCCTGAATCTTAGGCGGCTCGGCGGCGGCTGAGCGGCGCTCGCGCCGCTGTTTGCGTCTTAACCGTGCGCGGGTCAGCAACGACCTGCTGTGCTTGTGCGGCGAGCCCCTCCCGACGGTCGCAGCGGAGGGCTGCTCGGGCTCTGACGGATGCGGCGTGACGGGTACGCCGGTGAGCTCCTCGGACTCCGTCGGACGCCGCGTGACAGACACATCCGTAAGCCCCTCCGGCTCCGTCGGATGCCCTGTAACGGGTACGTCGTTGAGCTCCGCAGGCTCCATCACGGACTCGGCGCGCGCGCGAAGGCGTTCGACGGCGGCCGCCAGGGCGTCGGCCAGCTCCTCGCGTTGCTCGCCGTTGGCTCCGTGAACATGGGCCACCGGCTGCTCCGGCTCAGTCTCGCGTGCCGCTGTGGCCCGCAGCTCGGCCATCATGCCCTTCAGCTCGGCGACGAGCTGCTCCATCCGCCGGTAGCCGGCGCGCATCTCCGTCAGCTGACGTTCGGCGTGCTCACGCGCGGCGCGCTCGGAATCGATCTCGCGGCGGATCTCGAGCGTACGGCGTCCGAGCTCGGCAAGCCGTAGCTGCAATTCTCGCTCGCCGCTCGAGCGCAGATCCGCCAGGGCCGCCGCCGAGCGGAGCTCTGCCAGCTCGGCGGCCACGTCCTGCTCGGCCTCGCCGAGCTCGCGCTGGGCGCTCTCCAAACGCTCGGCCAGCTCACGGGCGTGGTGCTCGCTGGCGCCCAGACGGCGCGTGAGGCGGTCGATCTCGGCGCGGCTGTCGCGCTCTGAGTACGTGCGACGGTCCTCGGCCTCGACGCGCAGCTGCTGCTCGGCGTACTCGCGCTGCTTGACACGACGCAGCTCGTGCTCACGCTCTGCCACGACCGCCTGTTCGGCGGTGAGCCGCTCGGCTAAGATCGCTCGCTCCTCGGCGGCTTCGCGCACCCGTTGCTGGAGACTCGAGAGGTGGGTCTCGAGCGTCTGCACGGTCGCCTCGGCGGCCTCGGCCCGGCGCGTGAGCGCATCCGTGGCGTGGGTGGGATCCAAATCAACCGCGCGACGTGCGCGGCGCTCAGCCAGGAGATCGCGGTCAGTTGGCCGCGGCGGCTCTCCAGGTGTCTCTGATCCCTCAGCCATCACAGTGACCGCTCAGGCTATGGGTGAGACCGGACGCGATCTCAGCTGAGCGCGCGGCGCGCGAGCGTCACACCAGCCACCCCGACGGCGACGGTGGCCAGTCCGCTGAGGGCGAGGACACGGATGCTGGGCAGCCGGCGCAAGTAGCGGTGGCGCACATACCACTTGCCACCCTCCCACACCGCATAGCCCAGGAGCTTCTCGGCGGATCTGTTCATCTGCCCATGCTACCCGTCAGCCCCACGCTTGATGCGCTCAGGCGTACGGCCCAACTGTTGCGCAGGCATTCGGCTCCAGTCGTTGTGCAGACGCCGGGCCTCACTCGTTGTGCAGGCGCCAGGCCATACGCGACTGCAACGACCACAGCTCGATGAACCCGGGCGAGGCAGTCTGGGAGAAGAGCCCACCAGACTCAGCGAACGAGGCCAAGCTCGCGTCGTAGACGGCGCCCGGCGAAGAGCGGGTGACGACCCGGGCGTGGCCCTTGTAGAGCTTGATCCCGATCGTCCCTGAGACGTGCTCGTTGACCTGCTCCATGTAGGCATCGAGATCGCCGCGCAGCGGCTCCCACCAGAGACCGGCGTAAACGAGGTAGGCCCATTGGCGGTCGAGCTGGGTCTTGAACTGATTCTGATGGATCGTGCACACGAGCCGCTCGAGCTCGCGATGAGCCGGCAAGAGGATCGCGGCGGCCGGCACCTCGTAGATGTCGCGGACCTTCAGGCCGACGATCCGGTCCTCGATGTGGTCGACGATCCCCACGCCGTGTCTGGCGCCGAGCTCAGCGGTCCGTTCGATCAGCTCCACGAGCTTCAGGCGCTCGCCGTTCAAGGCGACAGGCACGCCCCGCTCGAACTCGATCTCCACGATCTCGGCCTCGTCGGGCGCGCGCTCGGGGGGCGTGACGAGCTGGAACACGTCCTCCTCGGGCGCGTGGTCGAGATCCTCGATCCAGCGGCCCTCCGAAGAGCGTCCCCAGAGATTGTCGTCGATCGAGTAGGGCGCCTGGCCCTCGCTTCCCTGGGAGGACTTAATAGGGATCCCGTGTTCATGGGCATAGGCGATCTCCTCCTCGCGGCCCATCTGCCAGGAGCGCACCGGCGCGATCACCTTCAGCTCAGGGGCGAGCGTCGCGACGGTCGCCTCGATCCGGACCTGGTCGTTGCCCTTGCCGGTGCAGCCGTGAGCGATCGTGTCGCAGCCAGTCTTGCGCGCGTACTCGACCGCAAGCTTGGCGATCAGGGGCCGTCCGAGCGCGGTGAACAGCGGGTAGTCGCCGTACAGCGCGTTGGCCTTGATCGCCGGGAGGACATACTCTCGCGCGAATTCCTCGCGCGCGTCGACGACATGGCACTCGGCCGCGCCGAGCTGCAGCGCCTTGTCTTCGATCACTGCGTAGTCCTCGCCCGGTTGCCCGAGGTTAACCGTCAGGCAGACGACCTCTGCCGAGTACTCGTCCTGGATCCACTTCAGCATCACACTGGTGTCGAGGCCGCCGGAGTAGAGCAGCAGCACACGGTGGACCTCGGCGGGGTCGGCCTCGTAGGAGGCGGTGCGGGGGGCAGATTTGGGGGCTGAGTCCTCGGACACGGCGGCGAACCCTACCCCTCGCCCTGCCCGGCGAGCGCCGCGCCCAAACGCTCGAGCGCATCGTCGATGTCGGCCTCGGAGACGATCAGCGGCGGCAGCAGCCGTACGGTGCTAGGCCCGGTGGCGTTCACGATCAGTCGCTCCGAAAGCAGCGTGCTGCGTACGACCGCGGGCGCCGGCACGTCGAGCTCGCAGGCGAGCATCAACCCACGACCGCGCACCGCGATGACATGCGGAAGCGTTTCGAGGCCGGCCGCGAGCCGCTGGCCGAGCTCCCGCACATCAGCCAGCAGCTCGGGGTCTTCGGTCACCTCCAGCGCAGCAAGCGCCGCTTGGGCGACGACGGGCCCTCCCGCGAACGTAGAGCCATGATCTCCAGGGGCGAATACATCCGCGAGCCGCTCGCCGGTGATCAGCGCGCCGATCGGCAGTCCGCCGCCGAGCGCCTTCGCGACGGTGATCGCGTCGGGGACGACGCCTGTCTGCTGATAGGCCCATAGCGTGCCGGTCCGCCCCATCCCGCACTGAATCTCGTCGAAGATCAGCGCCGCGCCATGCTCGTCGCAGACGTCGCGCGCTGCCTTGAGCGTCTCCGCGGAGAGCACGTTCACTCCGGTCTCGCCCTGGATCGGCTCGAGGAACACGGCGGCGGTGTGTGCGTCGACCGCGGCGGAGATCGCCGCGGGGGTGGGATCGACCGCACGGAAACCCGGGACGAGCGGCGCGAACGGCGCCTGCTTTGACTCCTGTGGTGTGGCCGACAGCGCGCCGTAGGTGCGCCCGTGGAATGCGCCGTGCACGACCACGATGTCCCCTTCGAGGCGAGCCTTTCGGGCGAGCTTGATCGCCGCCTCATTTGCCTCTGCGCCAGAGTTGCAGAAGAACACCTTGCCTTGCAGGCTCGACCGCGACAGGCGCTCGGCCAGGCGCATCGCCGGCTCTGTGTAGAACAGGTTGCTCGTGTGCATCAGGCGCCCGGTCTGCTCACGCACGGCCGCGACCACCCGCGGGTGGCAATGCCCGATGTTCGTGACGGAGATGCCGCAGAGGAAGTCGAGATACTCGTTTCCGTCAACGTCCCACAGGCGGGCGCCCTCCCCGCGCACGAACTCCACGGGCTGGCGAGCGTAGGAGTGGATCACGCTCGAATCCTCGAGCACCTGCAACTCCGCGAGGCTCATGGGGAGCCCTCGATCTTGGTGCCGACGCCGGCGTCGGTGAACAGCTCCAGGAGCAAAGAATGCGGAGTGCGCCCGTCGAGAATGTGGGCAGCACTCACCCCCTGGTGAATTGCATCCAGGCATGCCTGCAACTTGGGACGCATACCGCCCTCGAGGCTCGGCAATGCATCCTCGACCTGCTCCGCGGAGGCCTGCCCGATCAGGCTCGAGGGGTCGGCCGGGTCGCGCAGCCAGCCGGGGACATCGGTGAGGAAGATCACCTTCTGGGCGCCCATCGCGCCCGCGACCGCGCCGGCGGCCTCGTCGGCGTTGACGTTGTAGGAGCGCCCGTCGCGGTCGGCGCCGACGGAAGCGATCACGGGGATGTAGTCGCTCGCGACGTGCTCGATCACGCCCGCGTTCACGCGCTCGATCCGCCCGACGAAGCCGATGTCCTCGCCGCCGGGGCCCGCGCGGCGCACGACCCGGAACAGCGAGCCGTCGTCGCCGCAGAGGCCAACCGCGGGCTGGCCGTGGCCGGCGAGGCGCAGCACGATCTCCTTGTTCACCTTCCCGACGAGCACCATCTTCGCCACCTCGACGGTGTCCGCGTCGGATACGCGCAGCCCGCCGACGAACTCGACGGGCAGATGCAGGCGCTCCATGTAGGCGGTGATCTCTGGGCCGCCGCCGTGGACGACGATCGGGTTCAGGCCTACGTACTTGAGCAGGACGACGTCACGCGCGAACTCCTCGCGCAGGGCGGGGTCCTCCATCGCGGCGCCGCCGTACTTGATCACGACGGTCTTCCCGTGGAACTCCCTGATGTAGGGAAGCGCCTCTAGCAGTGTTCCTACATCACGCATGGCGTCCTCACGTTGTGTAATCCGCATTGATGGTCACGTACTCATGGGAGAGATCGGAAAAGAACAGCTCTGTCTCGGCGCCATCGCCAGGCAGGGTGATCTCGTATTCGACTTCCTTGCCCTTCAGCGCCTGCTCCAGCTCGGCTTCGTCGTAGTCGATCGCGGTGCCGGCCGAGCACACGTGGATGCCCTCCAGCGTGATGTCGATCGCCAACGGAGCCGTTCCCGGCATTGCCGCGCCGACGGCCTGGACGATCCGGCCCCAATTGGGGTCGCCGCTGTGCAGCGCGGCCTTCACGAGAGGCGAGTTACCGACCGCGCGCGCGACCGCCTCGGCGCCCTCGATGTGACCGCCGCGCACGACCACGCGCGCGATCCGCGCGGCGCCCTCACCGTCGGCGACCATCATGATCGCGAGCTGACGCAGCAGCGCGTCGAGCGCCTCGCCGAAGCGCAGCTCGTCCTCGGACTCCGGTTCGACCCGAACGCCGGAGGCGCCGGAACACATCAGCACGGCGATGTCGTTCGTCGAGAGCTGGCCATCGACCGAGGCGCGGTCGAACGAGCGCTTGATGGTGACCCCGAGCAGCAGATCGGCGGTCGCGCGCTCGAGCGTCGCGTCGGTCTGGACGAAGCAGAACATCGTCGCGAAGCGCGGCGAGATCATCCCCGCGCCCTTGCACTGCGCGCTCAGGCAGACCGGGCCGCCTGACAGCTCGACCTCGAGGCAGGCGCGCTTCTCAAAGGCGTCGGTCGTCTGGATCGCCTGCTGGAAGTCGGCGTCGCCGTCGCGGCGCAGCTCGCCGTTGGCGGCGAGGATGCCCTTCAGCATCGCGTCCACCGGCAGGTACTGGCTGATGCCGCCGGTCGAGGCGAGCACGACCGCGGACTCGTCGACCCCGGCGGCGATCGCCGCCGCGCCCTGCGTCTTGGCGGCGTCTTCGATGCCGCGCTTGCCGGTCGCCGCGTTCGCGCAGCCGGCGTTCGCCAGGATCGCCCGCAGCCCATCGAGCCGGCAGCGCTCCTGGCTGAGGAGCACCGGCGCCGCCGGCGTTCCCGAGGAGGTGAAGCGGGCGGCGCTGACGGGGTCCTCGGCGTCGCACACGAGCAGCCCAAGGTCGCGGTTGCCACTGGGCTTGATGCCGCACGCCACGCCGGCCGCGCGGAAGCCCGCGGGCAACCCCACATCCGGTCCGAGGTCGCGCACGTGCGCGGGGGCGGGCACCCAGCGCGAGTGGAAGAACGGCCGCGGCGGTCCGGCGGCTGACCGGTCGCCGAAGATGTCTTTGCCGGCGCTCACAGCAATCCCTCGGTCTCCGGCAACCCGAACATCACGTTCAGGTTCTGCACCGCCTGCGAGGAGGTCCCCTTCCAGAGGTTGTCGATCGCCGAGAGCACGATCACCTTGCCGCTGTGCGGGTCGGCCTTCGCGAACACGCGGCAGAAGTTCGTCGACTGCACGTCGCGCGTGCCCGGCGGCACGCCCACGACCTCCACGAACGGCTCGTCAGCATAGGCGGCGAGCAGGAGCTCGGCCAGCTCGCCGTCCTGCACGCGGCGCGTCGGCGTCACGTAGCAGTCGACAAGCTCGCCCTGGTCGAGCGGGACGAGGTGCGCCTGGAACAGCACAGCGACCTCGTCGCTCGCGCCGGCCGCGATGCGCAGCGGCGAGAGCTGCTCCTCGATCTCGGGCGTGTGGCGGTGTTCAGCGACCTTGTAGGGGAGGATGTTCTCGCCCGCGATCGAGCCGTGCGTGGTCTCGTCGAACGTGCGGCCCGCCCCCGAGAGGCCCTGCTTGGCGTCGATCACGACGTCGGCGATCAGCCCGGCGCGCGCGAGTGGCGCGAGGCCGAGCAGCGAGGCCGTCGGGTAGCAGCCCGGGTTGGCCACGATCGCGGCGCTTGCGATCCGCTCGCGGTGCAGCTCGGTAAGTCCGTAGACGGCCTGCGGGAGCAGATCCGGGCGCGGGTGCTCGCCGTAGGTGCGTTCGTAGGTGGCGAGCGAGGAGAGCCTGAAGTCGGCGCTCAGGTCGACCACGCGCGCGCCGCGGTCGCGCAGATCGCCGACCGTCGGCGCCGCGGCCGCATGAGGATAGGCGACGATCGCCGCGTCGAGCTCGCCGTAGGCGTCGAGCTCGATCTGCTCGATCTCGAGCGGCACGCGATAGCGCGGATACAGGTCGTCCAGGCGCCGGCCGACCTCCGAGCGACCCGTCACGGCGACCAGCTCGAAGCGCGGGTGGCGCCACAGCAGGTGCGCGGCGAGCGCGCCGGCGAAGCCCGTCGCGCCCGCGACGAGCACGCGCGGAGAACCGGCCGCGAAGCTCTGCGGCGCGGGCGCGCCGGCCGCAGCGCGCGTAGAGCCGAGCTCAGCCACGCAGCTCACCCCCCAACTCGCCCAGCGCCGCCACGATCTTCGCGCGCGCCGGGGCGACGTCCTCGTCGGTGAGGGTCTGCTCCCGGCCCCTGAACGACAGCGCCAGCGCCAGCGAGCGCTTTCCCTCCCCGACCTGCGGGCCGGTGTAGACATCGAACACGCTCACGTCGTCGAGCATCTCCCCGCCCGCCTGCTTCACCCGCTCCAGCACCCGCGCGGCGGCCACCGAGTCGGGCAGCACGACCGCGAGGTCCTGACGCAGCGACGGCACCGACGCGAACGGCGCGAAGGCCGGCACAGGTGGGGATGCTGTGGCCAGCTTGCCCAAGTCGATCGCGAATACGGCGGTCCGCTCCAGGTCCCATTGCTCGGCGACCAGCGGGTGCACCTCCCCCACGAAGCCGAGCCTGACGAGCTCCGCTCCGTCGCCGGCGATGAGCACCTCGGCAGCGCGGCCGGGGTGCAGGAACGGCCACTCCTCGGCCGCCGGCCGCACCGACCAGGCGACGTGGAACTTGTCGAGCACCCCCTCCAGCAGCGCCTTGACCGCGAAGAAGTCGGCTTCGCCGCGCTCACCGCGCCAGGATTTGGACGCCGACCCACCCAGTGCGCCAGTCAGCAGCGCGCCGAGCGCGTGGTGCTCCTCGACGGGCGTAGCGCTCGTGTGATCGCCCGCGACGGCGGCAGACTCGTGGTTTTCCTTGCCCGCGGCACCGACGTGCGTGGCCCGGTAGACAGCCCCGGACTCGAAGATCGCCATGTCAGGACCGTTGCGCGCGACGTTGTGCCGCGCGGCGTCGAGCAGCGAGCCGAGCAGCGTCGGGCGCATCGTCGACTGGGTCTCCGACATCGGGTTCTCCAGCCGCACAACCCGCCGCAGCGGATGCTCTTCGGGCAGGCGCAGCCGGTCGAGCAGGCCGGGGTCGGTGAAGCTCCAGCCGACGACCTCATACAGGCCGCGGCCGACGAGCGCGTCCTCGGCCGCGCGCCGCACCTTCTGGGCGTGGCTCAGCAGGCCCACGGCGCCGCGGCGCGCGGGCAATGTTGCGGGCAGCTTCTCCAGGCCGTCAATCCGCGCGACCTCCTCGATCAGGTCGACCTCGCGTGTGACGTCCACGCGCCGCAGCGCCGGCACGGTCACGTCGAGGCCGCTGCGCTCGGGCTGGTCGAGCACCGTGACCGTCTGAAAGTCGAGCGCCTCCAGGATCTCCGCCTGGCGCTCGCGCGGCACCGGCAGCCCGAGGATCGTCTCCACCCGCGCCTCCCTCAGGCGGACGACTTGCGGGTGTTCCCCATCCCAGCCGACGTCGATCGTGCCGGGGGCGACCCGCGCGCCACAGCACTCGATCAGCAATTTCGTCGCCACGGCCTGTGCGTGCATGCACTGCTCGGGCGCCAATCCCTTCTCAAAGCGCCCCGACGCCTCGCTGCGCAGACCCAGATTCCACGAGGTGCGGTGGATGTTCGGCCCGCTCCAACACGCCACCTCCAGCAGCACGCGCCTGGTCTCCGGCCGCACCTCCGAGCGAGCGCCGCCCTTCACGCCCGCGATCGATGTCGGTCCCTCGGTGTCGGCGATCACGACCATCTCCGCGTCGAGCGTGCGGGTTTCGCCGTCGAGCGTGTCCACCTGCTCGCCCTCTTTCGCGCGGCGCACCGTCAGACGATGACCGGCGACGTGGTCGAGGTCGAACGCGTGCAGCGGCTGGCCAGTCAACAGCATCGCGTAGTTGGTGATGTCGACGACGTTGTTGATCGGTTTCTGCCCGGCCGCCATCAGGCGCGCCTTCAACCACAGCGGCGAGGGTCCGACCTCGACGCCCTCGAACACGCGCGCTGTGAAACGCTGGCAGAGGTCGGGACACTCCACGACCACCTCGGCGCCATCCACATGACCGTCCGAACCCGAGTCCTCGCCCCATGGCGCATCGGCCAGCGGCGCTCCCGTAGCCGCGTGCAGCTCGCGTGCGACCCCGTAGACCCCGAGACAGTCTGGCCGGTTCGGCGTGATCTCCAGCTCCAGCACCTCGCCGGCAATCGGCAGCACGTCCGCGAGCGGCGTCCCCGGGGCAAACTCCGCGTCGAGCGTGAGATCGTCCAGCACGAGGATCCCCTCGCTGGGTGAATTGGGGGGGCTCAAATCCAGCTCGTTCTCGGCACAGATCATCCCTTCCGAGACCACCCCCCTGAGCTTCGCCTGCTTGATCTTCGTTCCATCTCCCATCACCGCACCCAGCGTCGCGACGGCGACCGTCTGTCCCACGGCGACGTTCGGCGCGCCGCACACGATCGTCGCCGGTGGAGGGGTGGTCCCCCCACCCTCATCGTCCCCAAGGTCAACCTTGCACACCTTCAACCGATCCGCGTCGGGGTGCTGCACCACCTCCAACACCCTTCCCACAACAAACTTCTCGACCGCCCCCACCCCGTGGTGATGGATCGCCTCGACCTTCGTCCCGGTCATCGTCAAGCGCTCCTCGATCCCCTTCGCATCCAGCGTTTTTGGATCGCAATATTCGCGCAACCAATCCAAAGGGACTCTCATCAGAACTGCTCCAAAAAACGCAAATCATTTTCGTAGTACAGCCTGAGATCCGGAATCCCGTGCTTGAGCATCGCGATCCGCTCGACCCCCATCCCCCAGGCGAAACCCTGCACCTTCTCCGGGTCATACCCGGGTGAGTTTGCCTCCGTAGTGGGAACGTAGGAGTACACATTTGGATCGACCTCGCCGGCGCCGAGCACCTCGAGCCAGCCCTCGCCCTTGCACAGGTAGCAGCGAGCACCGTCCTTCAAGAAGCCCTTCCCCCCGCAATGGAAGCACGACACGTCGACCTCGACGCTCGGCTCGGTAAAGGGGAAGAAATGTGGCCTCAGCCTGACATCGCGCTCATCTCCGAACACCGCCCGCGCGAACGCCAGCAGCGTGCCCTTCAGGTCCGCCAAGGTGATGTCCTCGTCGACCGCCAAGCCCTCGACCTGGTGGAACTGGGGCGTGTGGGTCGCATCGGAGTCGGGGCGGTAAACCCGCCCGGGGATCACCACGTACAACGGTGGCGGATGCGCTTGCATCGCCCTCACCTGCATCGGCGAGGTATGCGTCCGCAGCACCAGCTCATCGCCTCCATCACGCGCCGGCTCGCCCTTGGAAGGCTCCACGTAGAACGTGTCCGTCCGCGCCCGTGCGGGGTGCGTCGGGGCGTGGTTGAGCGCATCGAAGTTGTAATAGACGGTCTCCACCTCCGGCCCCTCCATCACAGTGAACCCCAGGCCCAGGAAGATGTCTTCGAGCTCGCGCATCGTCGCCGTCAACACGTGCAACCGTCCGATCTGCTGTGACGGGGCGCCGGGCAGCGTCACGTCGACGCGATCGTCCTGGAGCCCGCGCTCCAGCTCCGCGGCGCCCAACTGCGCCGCGCGCGCCTCGATCAACACCTCCAGCGCCTGCCGCGCCTGGTTGGCGGCCTTGCCGACCGCCCCCCGCTGCGCCGGCTCCAGCTCGGCGACGCCGCGCAGCAGCTGCGGCAGCTCGGCCTTGCGGCCGAGGTAGCCCACGCGCAGTCCCTCCAGCGCCTCGCTGGTGGCGGCCGCGGCGATCTCGCCCTCGGCCTGCGCTCTCAATTGCTCGATCCGCTCGATCATCTCTTGCCCTGACCCTATTTCGCCGCGAGCCTATTTGCTTGCCTGGTCAGCTCGTACAGCGCCACGGTCGCGGCCATCGCGGCGTTCAGCGAGTCGCCCGCGATCGGGATCTGCGCCGTGCGCTCGCACGCCGCCACGATCTCCTCTCCCAGCCCCTCGCGCTCGGCGCCGACGAGCAGCGTGAGATCGCCCGCCGACGAGGTGGGCTTGCCTTGCAACACCTCGCCCTCGTGGGCGACAAGCGCGACGCGCTCGCCCGGCAGTTCGGCCACGTCCCCCACCCGCGCGAGCGCCACCGCGAAGATCGCGCCCATGCTCGCCCGCACCGCCTTCGGCCCGTAGGGATCGGCGCAGCCCGGGCCGAGCGCCACGCTGCTCGCGCCGAACGCCCGCGCCGAACGCAGCACCGCGCCGACGTTCCCCGGGTCGCCGACCCCGTGGAGGTATACGCACAGCGGTCCCGCGGGCGCCTGCGCCCAGCGCTGCTCGTAGACGCCGACCACGCGCGTACCCGAGCCCAGCGTCGAAACCGCCGCCAGCGCCTGCGCGTCGACGTCGACGAAGTCCTCCCCGCCAAGCCCCGAGCCCGCGAGGCGGTATCCCTCGAGCGCGCTCCATCCCATCTGGGCGGCCGTGGCAACCAGGTCCTCGCCCTCAGCCGCGAACCGGCCGCTGCGCTCGCGCTCGGGCTTGCGCGCCAGGCGACGCAACTGCTTCAAGGCGGGATTGTGTTGGGAGGTGATCGTCATTGGTTCGTCAGTCAGATTCAGTTCGTGCGGCGGGCCGTTCGTCCTTCGGTGCATCGGGATCGGGTAAAAAAAAGGCGCCGTCCTTTTCAGGAGCGACGCCCGCGGGGCTTCTTGTGCCGAGTGCTTACTTTAAGCAGCCGACGCCTCGCGGGCTGGCTCGGAGGTAGCCGCCGAGGCCGAAGCCTCGCGGGAGACCTCCACAAAACGTCGGAACGTATCCGCGTCGCGCACAGCGATATCCGCGAGCACCTTGCGGTCGAGCTCCACGCCGGCCAGCATCAGACCGTGCATGAACGTCGAATAGCTCATCCCGTTCTGCCGCGCCGCGGCGTTGATCCGCGTGATCCACAGCCTGCGGAAGTCGCGCTTGCGGTTGCGCCGGTCCCTGTAGGCGTAGGCATCCGCCTTCAGCAGCGCCTCCTTCGCGCGCTTGTAGTTCGAGTGCGCCTCGCCCCTGAAGCCCTTCGTCTGCTCGAGTACCGCCCGGCGCTTCTTCTTGGCGTGGACCGACCGCTTGACGCGCGTCACTTGCCCACCCCCAGCATCCGCTTGATCCGTGGCGTGTCGTCGTCGGACATGATCTTCGGCCCGCCCAGCGCGCGCTTCTTTTTCGGCGACTTCTTCTCGAGGATGTGGCTCGTGAAGGGGTGGCGCCCGCGCACCTTGCCGGTACCGGTGACTTTAAAGCGCTTCTTCGCGCCGCTGTGGGTCTTCATCTTGGGCATCGCGCGGTGATTATGACACGGCGCCGTCGCCGGCGCCCGCGTGGGCCTAGGCTTGCGGCTCGGGCGACGGCGCGTCCGCGCCGTCCACCGACGCCGGCTCGGCCCGCGCCGGGGCGGCGCCGTTCTCGGCTGGAGCGTCACTCGTCGTCGCGTCCGTTGCGCCGTCCGCTCCGTTCTTGGCCTGTACCTCCGACACCACGGCCGGGGCATCCCCATCGCCGTGCGCCTCCCCGGCGGCCAGGCCCGCGAGCACCGCTTTCGAGGGCGCCATCATCATCGTCATGTTGCGCCCTTCCTGCATCGGGCGCTGCTCGACCACGCCGATCTCCGCGAGCTCCTCCGCGAGCCGGTCGAGGATCATCGTGCCGCGCTCTGGATGCGTCACCTCGCGTCCGCGGAACATGATCGTGACCTTCACCTTGTCCTTGTGGCGCAGGAACCGCTCGACGTGGTGCTTCTTCGTGTCGTAGTCGTGCTCGGCGATCTTCGGACGGAACTTGATCTCGCGGACGGTGATCTGCTGCTGGTGCTTCTTCGCCTGCTTGACCTTCTGCGCCTGCTCGTACTTGTACTTCGAGTAATCCAACACACGACAGACCGGCGGGCGCGCCTCAGGCGCGACCTCGACCAGGTCCAGGTCGCGCTCCTGCGCGAAGGTCAAGGCGTCGGGCGTCTTCATCACGCCGACCTGGTTGCCCTCGTCGTCGATCACCCGGACCTCGGGCACGCGAATGCGCTCGTTGATCCTCGTCGTATCCCGCTCGGGCGGGCGCCGGTCGAAGCGGCGGGGAACCGGCACTAGGAGCTGTCTTTACCGCGCGTCAAGCTGAGAAGTTAGGCGCGGTGCTTTGAATTGGTTAGCTTCAACGAGGCCGAGTATAGCGCCGTGCCGTCAGCGCGCAAGCTCATCGAGCACTCCTGCGCTGGGCGTCACGTATCAGCCGCTCCGCCAGCTCCCCGGCCGAGGCGCTGCCGGTGTCCCCCGTGCCGTGCTCACGCACCGCGACCTCACCCGCCTGCATCTCGCGCTCGCCGACGATCAGCATGTATGGAATCTTGCGCAGCTCGGCCTCGCGGATCTTCCTCCCAATCGACTCGCTGCGCCCGTCGAGCTCCACCCGCAGGCCGGCTTGCTGGAGCGTGTCCTTTACGCCGGCGCCGTACTCGTTGAAAGGGTCGGAGATCGGCAGCACAATTGCCTGCACCGGCGCCAGCCACAGCGGGAACTCGCCCCCGTAGTGCTCGATCAGGATGCCGATGAAGCGCTCGAACGAGCCGAGCAGCGCACGGTGGATCATCACCGGGCGGTGCTCGGCGTTGTCGGCGCCGGTGTACTCCAGCGCGAACCGTTCCGGCATCATGTAGTCGAGCTGCACGGTGCCGAGCTGCCAGCCACGGCCGATCGAGTCGGTCATGTGCAGGTCGATCTTGGGACCGTAGAAGGTCCCCTCCCCCTCGCCGATCTCGTACTGCAGCCCGCGGCGCTCCAGTGCCTGAGTGAGCGCACGTTCGGCGTGGTCCCAAGTCTCGTCGGAGCCGAGGCGGTTCTCCGGGCGGGTCGAGAGCTCCACGCGGGGCTCGAATCCGAACAGCGAGTAGAGGTCGTAACCGAAGTCCAGGCAGCGCAGCACCTCCTCCTCGATTTGCTCGGCGGTGCAGAAGATATGCCCGTCGTCCTGGGTGATCGAACGCACGCGCAGCAGACCGTGGAGCGTGCCGGAGGGCTCGTGGCGGTGCACCAGGCCCTGCTCCGCGTAGCGGATCGGAAGGTCGCGGTAGGAGCGGGGCTCGTCCTTGTAGAGCTGCACGTGCGCGGGGCAGTTCATGGGCTTCAGGCCCATCTGCCGCCCCTCCACCTCCGTGAAGTACATGTTCTCGCGGAACTTGTCCCAGTGGCCGGACTGCTTCCACAGGCCCACGTCGTAGAGGATCGGGGTGCGCACCTCTGTGTAGCCCCGCGCCACGTTCTCGCGCCGCCAGAGGCCGGTGAGCTCATTCCAGATGTGGGTGCCCGCCGGCTGCCAGAACGGCATCCCGGGCGAGAGGTCGGAGAACATGAACAGGCCGAGCTCTTTCCCGAGCTTGCGGTGGTCCCGTTCCTTCGCGCGCTCCACTCGCTCCAGATACTCCTCCAATTGCGCCTTGGAGAAGAACGCCGTCCCGTAGATCCGCGTCAGCATCGTCCGTGTCGAGTCCCCGCGCCAGTACGCCCCGGCGACCGACAGCAGCTTGAAAGCGCCCACTCTCTTCGTCGTGGGAGCGTGCGGCCCCTTACAGAGGTCCGTAAACGGTCCGTTCGTGTACAGCGAGACCGTTTGCAGGGGATTCTTCGAATCGGCATTGCGCACCAGATCCTCGATCAGCTCGACCTTGTAATCCTGGTCCTCTCCCTCAAAGCGCTCACGCGCCCGCGCCGGCGTGACATCGACGCGCTCGAACGCCTCAGCCGCCTTCACGTGCGCCCGCATCTTCGCTTCGATCGCCGGGAAGTCAGCTTCGGAGATCGCCGTCCCCTCCGGGAACTCGAAGTCGTAGTAGAAGCCGTTCTCGATCGCCGGCCCGATCGAGATCTTCACGCCCGGCCACATCTCCATCACCGCCGCCGCCAGCACGTGCGCGGCATCGTGCCTGATCAGCGCCAACGCCTGCTCCTCGTCCTTCTCCGTCACGATCGCGATCTGCGCCCCGTTTGGCAGCTCGCGCGCCAAGTCGCGTAGCTCCCTTGGGTGGGGCGGGGACGAATCCGCGGAGTCCGCGCCCGGATCGCCCACCTCGATCGCCAGCGCCGCGCGCGCCAGGCCCGGCCCGATCGCCGCGGCGGCGTCCGCGCCCGTGGCGCCATCCTTCAGCTCCAGGGCCTTGCCGTCGGGGAGTGTCACTGTGACCGCCATCTCAATCCTGGAGGCTACCCGGCCGTCCCCTGACCGGCCCGCAGGCCGCACGCGCGCCGGCTCCAGGACACGGAACCAACAATAGAATGCAGACAACCGTCCGCAGCATTTGCAATCATCGGCCCATGGACAAAAGCGAGCAGGTCTCCATCGCCATCACGCTGTCCCCCACCCAGGTCGACGAGGTGGTACGGGCGGCTTCCCAAAGTCGCGCCCCGAGTATCTCCACAGTGATCGGGGGCTACCTGCCGAGCGACTTGGACGACCCGCGCCTATCCCAGTCGCTCATGCGGGGACTCTCGCTGCTCACCTGCTTCGGCCCCGACGGCGCCGCGCGCGGGATCGTCGAACTCTCCCACGACGCCGGCATGAGCCCCTCGACCGCCCACCGCTACGCCTCCACGCTCGTCGAGCTCGGGCTGCTCCAGCGCGACCCCAAGAGCCGCAAGTACCGGCTGCCGAGCGTCTGAGCGGAGCCTTGGCGATCTCGCGCGGCGCGACGCAAGTCGACGCCGTCCGGCGCGCGCGCGAGCATCGTGAGCAATGAGAGACCGTCCTCGTAGCGCCTCGCTGGAACCAGCCAGCGCTTTGCTCGCACGCGCGTCCGCCGCCGACACCGCGCAGCGGCGCGCGCCCCGTGAGCCCGCTTCGGTCTCGATCCTGTGGAGGGTCTTTGCCGTCAACGCGATCGTCTTCGGGCTGGCGGTGTTCATCCTGATCGCGAGCCCGGCGACGGTCTCCAACCCAATCAAAGTCAGCGAGCTGGTCGTTCTCGTCGGCGGGCTGCTGATGACGTTGGCCGTCAATCTGCTGCTGCTGACCGTCGTCCTGGCCCCGCTGCGCCGCCTGGCGACGCTGATGGGCCACATCGACCCGATGCGCCCGGGCCAGCGCGCCCCGATGGGCGACTGGGTCAGGATGAGCACCGAGATGATCACGCTGTCGCGCGCTTTCAACACAATGCTCGACCGCATCGAGGTCGAGCGGCGCGACAGCGCCCACCGCGCGCTCGCCGCCCAGGAGGCCGAGCGGGTGCGGATCGCCCGCGAGCTACACGACGAGGTCGGCCAGACGCTGACAGCCGTCGCCCTGCGCGCCGAACGCGCCGCCGGCGAGCTCCCCGCACAGTCGCAGGCGCTGGGAGAGATTGTCGACACGGTTCACCGCAGCCTCGACGACGTCCGCCGGATCGCTCGCGAGCTGCGCCCGGAGGCGCTGGACGATCTGGGTCTGATCGACGCGCTGATCTCGCTCTGCCTGCGGATGGAGCGCCAGGGCGCAGTGCGGGTGCTGCGCGAGCTCGAAGGAGGCCTGCCGTCGCTCAGCCCCGAGGTCGAGCTGGTGATCTACCGTGTCGCCCAGGAGGCCCTGACCAACGCGTTTCGCCACGCGGAAGCCTCGCATGTGCGCGTCGCGGTCCGGCGCGCGGGTGAGAACGTAGTCCTCACCGTCGCCGATGACGGTCGTGGCCTGCCCGTCGAGATGCCCGCCCACACCACGGGGCTGGCCGGCATGCGCGAGCGCGCGATCTTGATCCAGGGTCAGCTCGAGATCGACTCCCCTCCCGGTGGAGGTGTGGAGGTGAGCCTGACTGTAGCGGCGAAAGATGCGTACGCATGACAACCCCCTTGAAGATCCGCGTGCTGCTCGCCGACGACCACGAGGTCGTCCGCAGCGGGCTGCGAATGGTGCTCGAAGCGCAGTCCGACATCGAGGTCGTGGCCGAGGCCGCAGACGGGGCGCAGGCGCTGGAGCGGGCACTCAGCGAGAAGGTCGACCTGACGGTCCTCGACGTCTCGATGCCGCGCATGACGGGCCTGCAGGCGGCCGCCGAGCTACACCGGCGCCGGCCCGAGCTGCGGATCCTGATGCTCTCGATGCACGACAACGAGCAGTACTTCTTCGAGGCGCTGAAGGCCGGCGCCTCGGGTTACGTGCTGAAGACGGCCGCCAACCGCGACCTCGTCGAGGCCTGCCGCGCGTGCATGCGCGGCGAGGCGTTCCTCTATCCGCCGGCGGTCGCGACGCTCGTGCGCGACTACCTCGACGGCGCCCGCCTCGGCGAGGCGCCGCCGGAGGACCCGCTGACCACGCGCGAGCTGGAGGTCGTCAAGCTGATCGCCGAAGGCCACACCTCAGAGGAGATCGCCTCCGAGCTGGTGCTCTCAAAGAAGACCGTCGAGCGCCACCGCGCCAACATCCTCGACAAGCTCGGCATGCGCAACCGCGTGGATCTGACCCGCTACGCGATCAGGCGCGGGCTGGTCGAGCCATAGCGGAGGCCTCTACCAGCTGCTGGATTTGGCGGTATGGCCTGGGCAACCCGTTTTGGTGCCAGTAGTGCTGACGCATTCGTGTTCCACTTCGCCGTTTGCTTTCCGGATGACTGAGAATTCATCGCCGGTGTTGGCCGCCTTCGCCGTAACCGTGTAGGTATTCGTGCCCACGGTGGTTTCCAGCAACTCGGCTTCGTTGGTTTTCGAGGTGTTCAGCGAGGGCTCGATTGTGTTCAGCTTTGCCCTGGTCCCACCGGTGTATTCACCGTTGTTTTCGGTCGAGTACGTCTCCATCGCCGTCTGAGCGGTCTGAGCGACCGTCTTCGCCGATGAGTCATAGGCCTTGCCCTTCTGGCTGAGCAGTGCAGGGATCGCGATCGCGGCGAGGATGCCGATGATCAGGATCACGACCAGAAGTTCGATCAGGGTAAAACCATCCTCATCGTGTAGGCGTCGTGTTGAAAGGTTTCCCATCAGACCGCTCCTGTAGTTCGCTCGTCCAACCGTCGGGGTATGCCTCAGTAACGGCCGGAGGACCGGACGGGTGTATGGGTATTAGTACCCATCTGCCCTATGTTTACGAGAATCTTCGGTTGGGCGATAAACCGGACTCAAACGCCCCGGTCTCGGGTCCCGTCGGCGGGACGTTACGCAGCCAGCGCTCCGATGATGATCACACGGGATCCGCGGCGCTGCCGGGGACTGGCTTGCGCGCGCGAACCTGGTAGACGGCGGTGATGCTTGTGTCAAAGCCGTGCCTGGCGGCGCGCAGGTATAGCCGCCAGACCCGCATGCGCTCCACGCCGGCCAGCTGCTCGGCGCGCTCGAGGTTCTCGTCCAGGCGCTTGGTCCACTCGCGCAGCGTGCGCGCGTAGTCCTCCCGGAAGCCCTCCACGTGGTTCACGTGGAAGCCGGCGCGCTCCAGGGCGAGCTGGACGCGGGAGAGCGGCAGCGCCTCCCCGTCCGGGAACACGTAGCGCATCGAGAACTCATCGTCGAGCGAGTCGTACTCGGGGTCGAGCGCCGCGATCGCGTGGTTCAGCAGTACGCCGCCGGGGCGCAGCAGTCCGAACAGCGATCTCGCATAGTTGTCGATCTGACTCTCGCCGACGTGCTCGGACATGCCGATTGACGCGATCGCGTCGAACGATCCGCCCGGCAGCTCGCGGTAGTCGGCCACCCGGATCTCGACCTGCTCGCTGAGGCCGGCATGGGCCACCTTCTCGCGCGCGAGCTCCGCCTGCGACGGCGAGAGCGTCACCCCGGTGACCGTAACGCCGTAGTTCTTCGCCGCGTGGATCGCGAAGCTGCCCCAGCCGCAACCGACGTCCAGCAGACGCATGCCCGGCTCCAGGGCGAGCTTGCTCGCGATCAGATCGAGCTTCGCGAGCTGGGCGTCCTCCAAGGTCTCCGCGCCCTTGGAATAGATCGCGCAGCTGTAGGTCATCGACTCGTCCAGGAACAGCCCGAAGAACTCGTTGCCGACGTCGTAGTGGTAGCGGATCGCGGCCGCGTCGCGCTCCAGACTGTGGCGCTCGCCTTGCAGGATCAGCTCGAGGCTCGGGCGCTTGGGGATCCCGCCTGCCAGCGCTGCGGCCACGACCCCCAACCCCAGACGCACCTTGTCCGTGACGCTCAGCTCCGGCGGCTCCCATTCGTCGATCACGATGAACCCGGCGTCCAGATCGTCGACCTCCAGCGAGCCATCCACATAGGCGCGTCCCAGGCCGAGCGTGTCGGGCGCTCTGAGGAAGTGCGACAGTGCCGACGGTCGCCTCACGAAGAACGTCGGCGCCCCCTCGCTCGTCGCCTGCACCGCCCCGCCGTCCCAGAAGCGCACGTGAAACGGCCGCTGCGGGAATGCCTGCCGTAGCGCTCCGCTGAGCGGGGCGCTTGCTCGGATCAGTGCCATCGGCTCTCACCTTAGCCAGCAGCATGCATACACCCGGGTAAGGTTGAACAGATGCCAGATCCACCCCCAACCAACCTCCAGAAGGAGCGCAAACGCACCCGCGCCGGATGGCTGCTCGACGCAATCCGCTACGTGCTCCCCGCGGCTGTCGTGGTCGGTGGGCTCGTCGTGATGTCCTTCGGCGACGAAAACCACCTCGAGGGCGGCGCCGGGATCGTCAGCGCGGGCCTGGCGATCTTTTTCGTCAACTGGCTGTTCCGAGCCGGGGTCAGCGGCGATCGCGAACGCGAAGCCGAGGAGGCCGCGCGCGACTACTTCGAGCGCCACGGTCGCTGGCCCAATGGCTGAGGCCGCATTGCCTTGACCCCTCACGCCAGCCGCGACCAGGGCATCTCACTCGACCCTCAGCCCGCCTCGTAACTACCCTCCGGCCGGTGACAGTGGTCAAGCGCGGCAACTGGATCGCGATCCAGCACGTGTCCTACGAGGATCCTGGGCTGATCGCGCAGGCCGCCTCACGGCGGGGCATCGAGCTGCAGCTGTGCCACCCCTACCGCGGCGAGCCGCTCCCGTCGTGGGAGGAGATCGACGGGCTGGTGGTGATGGGCGGCCCGATGGGCGTCTCTGACACCTCGGAGCACCCGTATCTGACGCACGAGACCGAATTGATCGCGGCGATGGTACATGCAGGGCAACCGGTCCTGGGGGTGTGCTTGGGAGCACAACTGCTCGCCCACTCGCTCGGCGCGAAGGTCTATCGAGGCGAGCAGGCCGAGATCGGGTTCGGCAGCGTGTCTCTCACCCCAGCCGGCCGCAATGATCCTGTCCTGGGGAGCTTCGGCGCGGAGATCCTGCCGGTCGTGCACTGGCATCAGGACACCTTCGATCTACCCGACGACGCGCTGTGGCTGGCGCGCAGCGCGCTCTACCCTCACCAGGCCTTCCGGGTGGGCGAGTGCGCGTATGCCTTCCAATTTCACGTCGAGGTCAATCGCGAGCTTGCGGACGCATGGAGCGAGCTCTGGCCCGCCGAGACGCTCGACGAGCCTTCGGTGACCGAGCTCGAACGCGCCGGCTGCGTGGCGCTTGACGCCTTCTTCGGCCTCGCCGACACCTGAGCGCGGGTACCTCAGCGCGGGTCGGCGCGATCGAGGTTCCAGTGGCGCGAGGTCGAGCACATCCACAACCACGGCTGATCGTCCTGCTCGTGCGTGCGGGGGAGCATGTAGAAGCGCGTGATCGTGCGCTGCCCGCCCTCGTGGTCGCCGTAGAGCAGATCGACGCTGAGCGGCGTACGCGCTGAGATCGCCTCGCGCACGGGCGCGTAGAGGTCGTCTTCGGTATCGCGCAGCGCCGCCTGCCAGAAGCTGACATCGCCGGCCGGGACGTAGAGGTCACGCGTCTGCGTACGGAAATCGTCGACCTCGGGGTGCGGATCGTCGAGGCCGGCGCGACGCGGCCACAGATGCCAGCCGTGCAGCACGGCGATGCCCGAGGCGACGTTTCGCAGTGGCAGCGCGAAGTACAGGTTCTCTTCGAACTCCTGCACCGCGGCGAGGCCGTCGCGCAGCACGAGGAAGTGATCGTCGCCATAGCCGACCTTCTGCGGCGGGTCCTGCGGGCGCGCGTTGAACAGCACCGGGCGCAGACCGATCTTCAGCGCCTGCTCAGACACGCGCGCGGCGCGGTTGGCCGAGCGGGTCGAGGCAAACGTCGCCAGCGCGAGGATCAGGGTGCCACCGGCTGTGGCCAGCGAGGCGATCGTGCTCGTGTCGGCCATGATGGCGCAGGGTACTAGGGGCGTCATCGGTTCCCGGGCACCGCACGCGAGACGCGAGGGTGGGGACGCAAGCGGGGCCCGGAACGCAGAGCCTGCTGACCCGACCGAGGCTCTTCTATATTCATCGCGCGGTGAGCGCGGCGAGCAACCCGGCGATTGGCCGGTCCTTCTGGGAGGCGATCGGTCCACGCCGATCCGGATGGGTCGGTCGCCTGCAACTGCTGGGAGACCTCGTCATCGTGGCATGGCTGATCTGGCTGTTCGACGCGATCAACAACCTCGCGCCGGTGCGCCAGCGACTGGCTGAACACCACGGCGAGATGGTCCTGCGCTTCGAGCGCTCGCTGCACCTGAACCCCGAGCGTGCGCTGGACTCCTGGCTCGCGCGACACGGGACGTTGAGCCAGATCGTGGTCTTCTGGTATGAGAACGTCCACATCGCCGTGACCCTCGCTGTCTTCGCCTGGCTGTGGTGGCGACGGCCGGAGCAAATGAGAGTGATGCGCGCGACCCTCGTGATCGTGACGCTGATCGCCCTCGCAATCTTCTGGAGCTTCCCGGTGGCGCCGCCACGAATGCTGCCCGGGGGGTACACAGACCTGGTGGCGGTCGTCCACCATCTCCCCGCCTGGCAACTCGGAGCGACGGCGCTGCACTCCAATCAGCTCTGTTCGATGCCCTCGTTGCATGTGGCCTGGGCGACGTGGTGCGCGATCGCGGTGTGGCAGATCAGTGAGCGCCGCCTGATGCGCGCGCTCGCGGTGATCTATCCATTCCTGACGAGCTTCGCGGTGATGGCGACGGGAAACCATTACCTCGCGGACGCCGTGACGGGGGCGGCGATCACGCTGGGGGTCTTCTTCGCCCTCAGCCTGGTCCCGACGGCCCCACCTGGACCTTCACCGGCCGCGTAGGGGCGGTGGCGTGGCGGGCTTGGAGGTAGTGGTGGGAGCCATATCCCCACGTAAAGCCGGCATGCACGCCCGCGATACTCGCTTTGCCTGAGCGGTGCGAGAATATCCGCGTGATCGGTCACTGTCTCTCACGGCGTCCGCGATGAGGGCCGTGGTCTGCAGCAAAGCGGAGCTCGCGGTGCTCGAGCGACCGGAGCCCGTGCCGGGACGCGGGCAGGTGCGCATCGAGGTGCTGCGCTGCGGGATCTGCGGTTCCGATCTGCATGCGCGCCATGGCTGCGACGTGTGGGCCGATCTGGCGGTGCGTGCCGGCTACGAGCGGTTTGCTCGCTCGGAGGAGCAGATCGTCTTCGGCCACGAGTTCTGCGGGGTGCTCGCCGAGTATGGCCCCCGCTCCCACAAGGGCCTGCAGGCGGGGACGCGAGTAGTGGCGCTGCCGCTCCTGCGTGGGAGTCGCGGCGTGGATCTCGTCGGCCTATCGGTGCACGCTCCCGGAGCCTACGCCGAGCAGATGATCGTCGAGGAGTCGCTGATGATGCCGGTGCCCAATGGCCTGGCGCCCGACATCGCGGCGCTGACGGAGCCGATGGCCGTGGCCTGGCACGCCGTGCGCCGCGGTGAGGTCGGAAAGCGCACCGTCGCAATCGTGATCGGCTGTGGACCGATCGGGCTTGCGGTGATCCTGCTCCTGAAGGCCAGGGGCGTGCGCACGGTCGTGGCCAGCGACTATTCGCCCGCGCGTCGCGTGCTGGCCGCCGCCTGCGGCGCGGATGTCGTCCTCGACCCCGCACACGAGTCCCCGTTCACCGCCGTGGAGCGGCGCGGACAGGTGCGGGACATTCCCGCCGCGCTCGAGTTGGCCGTCGGCACACGCGAGAAACTGGAGCGCCTCCCATTCGGGTGGTGGCACGCGTGGCGACTCGCCGAGAAGCTCGGCGCCGCGCCGAAGCACCCCGTCATCTTCGAGTGCGTCGGGGTGCCCGGCGTGATCGACAGCGTGATCGACGGTGCGCCGCTGTTCTCCCGCATAGTCGTGGTCGGCGTGTGTGTCGGCGTCGACCAGTTCACCCCCGCGATGGCCGTCAACAAGGAGATCGACCTGCGGTTCGTGATCGGCTACACGCCGCTCGAGTTCCGGGACACCCTGCAGATGCTCGCCGAGGGGGACGTCGACCCCACACCGCTGATCACCGGGACGGTCGGACTCGACGGCGTGAAGGAAGCGTTCACCGCGCTCGACAGTCCAGACGTACACGCCAAGATTCTGATCGACCCGCGCAGCACAGCAACGGCGCCGGCGAGCCCATAGCGTCTGCCTGCCCTGGCGGCGCGGTGGGCAAGCACGCTCTGCTGCTCATCGACTGAATCGGCGTTCACCCTCGAGACCCACCGACGGGCCGGCCCATTCACCCCGGCCCGAACACCCGCCCGGTCGATCACTCCTCCCACCAAGCGTCTTCCTCCTCCCCCACCGACCGCTCGATCTCCTCCAGGGCGACGTCCGTGCGGCGATCCTCGACCATCGACTGCAGCGCCTCGGAGATCGTCGGCGCCCACACCCGCCGCGCCACCGCGACCCGGCCGGACTCCTCGTCGAACTGCTTCCATTCCAGCTCGACCAAAGGCACGCGCGATGCAGGCGCGTCGGCGGGCACCGGCGCGCCCCACCCGTACAGCGTGATCTCCGCCTGCCAGCCGTGCGCGCACAGCTCGCCCATCACCGCCAGCGCCTGCCACTCGTTGCCCACCGGCTTGGGACGCCGGTAGCGCCGGCGCAGATAGATCGCGATCAGCACACACCCCACGGTCATCGCGGCGATCACGAGCGCGAGCAGGAACGTTTCGTACCCGGGCGCGCGAGCGTCGCCGCCCTGTACGCCGCTGGCCAGCACGAACACACCACCCGCTGCGGCGCTCATGGCATCACAATCGATCGGCCCGATCCGACCTGAGAAAGCAGATGCCACCCGCTTGCTCTCATCGCTCTCTCAGAGTAGCCGCCCCAGGGCGGCCTTCAGGGGAGCGCGGAGATCAGATCGAGCAGGGGCGCGAACGGCGATCTGTGCCCACTTCGGTGATCCCGGCCGAGGTGATCTTGATCCGCGTCGGGACGCTCCCGCGCGCGAGCAGCGCGCGCAGCACCGACTCGCCCTTGGAGGCGATCCCCGACCGCAGCGGCTCCTCGAAGGACTCCGCGCTGAGATAGTCCGCGATCTGGACATAGACATGCTTTTCGGCGCGGCCGTCCCGGACCTTCCAGCGATAGGTTTCGCCGGGGCGAGGAGCCGGGATCGGCGTAGGACCACCGATGATCGCGGGATCGTCAGCCATACGCTCAGGATGACGCCCGCGCCCGCGGGCGCAAGGGGCCGATTGGCCAGCATCTTCGGGTCACCTTTGGACATGTGAGGAGCGTTGCGGGCAAGTTCTGTCCCGTTTCGGAGATCCCGTCGGAATAGGGAGTAGCGATGTCCGCCATAGCCACCATCAGCGTCCTCAGCGAGGCCAGTCCCTCGCTGGGGTCATCCGTCGTCAACGGGCTGCTCGCCTGGGCTGTCGTCCTGGGCGTCTGCTTGGCGTTCTACTCAATAGTGCCGGCCACCGTCGCCGTCTTCATCCCCGGCAGGCCGGAGCCCCTGTCGAGACGGGTCGACCGCTGGCTGGCAGTCGGCTTCCTCGTCGGGATGCCCATCGGCTTCCTGATGTTCGTTGTCTGCGTCGCAGGGCTCGTCTCATGAACGGCTTCGACCTCTACGACCGCTACGACTTCATCGTCTCATGGGTGATGGCGATCGTCGCGGTGGGCGCCCTGCTCATGGGCGCACCCCTGTGGGCGATGGTTCTGATCGTGATCGTCGGCTGCACCGTCGTGGTGCTTCACCACCGCGACGAGCTTCGCGCCAAGTAGCGCAGCACCTCTACTACTCGTTGACTCCAAGCACTTCGAGCAGCGCGGCCCAGTCGGCCTGACCGCGCATGAATTCAAGTTCTTCGAAGCGGGTGGCGAGGTGTTCGTCCTGCTTGCGCAGGCCATTGTCCGCGGGTTGCACATAGGGAACGAGCAGGTGCCGGGGAATTTCGTGGATTTCGATCGCTTCCACGTGCTGGTCGTATTGCTTGACGTCGGCCGGCGCCGGGCCAAAGTCGTTCGCGCCCCACGCGCGGACGTCCGCACAGATGTTCGGTACCTGTAGTTCGGTCATTTCCTGCAGGCCCCGGGTGAGCCCGCGGGCATCACGGGTGATCTGCGGGTTGCTCCACGTCAGCCGGTTCACGGTGTTGACGTACGCATGGACAATCGCCGCATCGGTGTGGTAGCCGGTCGCCCACAGGGCCCCGGCCGCCTCATAGCTGAGCTTCTGGTCTTCCGCGTTTTGCGGCGAGCCCGCCCCCACATCTGGACATTCGGCGTGGAACCGGAGGTCGAGCTTGTGGATGCTCGCTTCGACCGTCGACCACGTGCTGACCGCGGCGTGCAGCACCTTGTAGCTGGCCTCGAGATAGGTGTGCGTCGAGGCGATGTCTCGCGATGCCGCACCCGCCGTAGCGGGCGTGAGCGCAAGCGCGAGCACAGCGACGATGACCCCTACACATCTCGACATCCCATTTCAATATATCCTGGACGATGGAGTTTGTGGGCCGGCAGGCGCGTGAGAATCGAAATGGAACGGAGGTGGTGGTTGTGATCAAGAGAGTGCTGGCAGTCTCTTTGGCAAGCTTCGCGGCAGTCAGCGGAGTGGCCCTGGCAAGCTCGTCGAGCTCCCCAAAGCCCGGTCAGCTCTACACCTCGGAATTCCTTACCGTGACTGTGGGCAAGCCGGCGACCAAGGCCCGCATATTCGTAGAGTGCCTACCCACATCCGGTGCCGCCGGCGGCCAGTGGACGGGAACCGTCAAGCTGACGCACGGCTCGTTCAAGTTCGACAAGCAGAGCACGATCAACAAGCTCCCAAGCGGCACCACCACCGGCGTGGTCGACGTTACAGGCAAGTTCACGGGCGGCGAGTTCCAGGGCACCTGGCAACTCGGTGGCTTCACTTGCCCCAAGACGAGCTATCAGACGAAAACCGGAGCCGGCGGCTCCGGCGGGTAACTCCATACACGCAGCCAGTAGTGTCAGAGCATGCTCAGGCGCTCAGTGCTCGTCATGACCTTCGCCGCCATGACGGCCGCGGGCTGCGGATCGACTCACGCGCCTAGCGTGAGCGTTCACGCGGGGACTGCGGCCGGCGCCCCAACGTCGGGCGCCATGGCGCACTTCATCGCGGCGGCGGACGGCATCTGCAAGGCGCTGCACTCCCAGCAGCAGCCTCTCAATGCCCGCGTCCAAGCGCTGACGCAGGAAACGTCGGCAGCTCGGATCCAGCTGCAGGCACTGCTGAGCAGGTCCGTTGTATACGTGCGCGCGGCGGACGCCAAGCTGCAGGCGCTCCCGCGGCCGCCCGGCGAGGCCGCAGCGATCGGGGCGCTCCTCACCGGCTACGACCACGAGGCCGCCGAGGTGACCAGTTTCGCGAGCTCAGTGACCAAACTGGAACCCGAAAGACAGAGATTCGCGTCGGGCTCGCTCGAACGGACGACGGAGTCTGACCGCAAGTTGGCGGAAGGGCTTGGCATGAAGGTCTGCGCGGCTTCGGAATAGACCTGCCGGCGGAACCTCAGACCGCGTCAGCCATCGCCTCGACGGAGCCGGCTTCGCGAGCTGCTTACTGATCGGCTTCGCGCATCATCTCGATCGCCCTTCGTGCTCCTTGGGAGAGCAACATCGCGCTTTCGGCGACTTCGCGATTGACCTCCGGAGTGGTCTCGACGAGATGGTTACCACAGACAGTATGGGCGCGATCGAGCCTCTCGAGTGATTCCATGCGCACGGCCAATAGCCGCGCGAAGGGCTCCACATCCCCGGACGCGGACATGAGTGTCGGGACCAGCGAATCGTCGTGGGCAATCATCTCCCCGGGACCGATGAACCTGACGTTCGGCAGCCCGAGCGACCACAGTGCGGCCGAGAGCGCGATGAAGCCCGTCCTGAGGTTCCCGTCGGCAAAAGGGTGCACGCGCAGGATCCCGGCATATAGAGCCGCCGCTGGTCGGGTGCGGCCAAGGATGCTCACCGCATCCATATCGTGGAAGGCATCTATGCGCTCGTTGAACGAGACACAGACCTCCTCGAGATCCCGGCGCTGAGTCTCGGGCGAGCTCCCCTCGAGCTGGCGCATCCCACCAGCAGGACTCATCACACCGAAGAACGTGCGCTCCTGACGGAAGCGTCCGCCATCGTGGGGAAAGTGCCGCGCGAAGATTGCGCCATGCCACCAACGGACGCGCTCTGCGTCCATCCGCAGCGGCTTGCGCCAGAACGCCTGCAGCGCATCGTCCAAGACACGGGCGAGATCGTCCCCGAGAATCTGCCACGTTTCCTCCGGTGACAGACGGCCCGCCCTGTAGAAGCGTGAGCCATCGTTGTCGCGATAACTCGGATGCTTGGATCGCTCAGCCGAGCGCAACTGGCAACGGCAGGCTGAAGGTCGTGAAGCCGTGCTTGGTGGCGTGGGCATTGGCCGCGACCTTGCTCGTGAGCCGGAAGATCCCGGCCTTTGCGTTGGCGGGGACCGTAAGCGTGATGTCGAAGCGCCCGTTCGCCGAAGGCGTGAAGGTCTTCACAACCGTCGTCTTGCCACATTCGAGCTGCTGTTCGACGGTGACGGGCGCGATCGGCTTGGTCAGCGGCAGCGTCACCTGGCCGGTGAGCGTGACCGTGGTGCCGCCGGCCTTTGGCGCTTCGAGTAGCAGGCGCCTCGTGAGCTTGAGGTGCAGCGAGCTCAGCTTGCCGATCGCGGCGGTGTAACGAGTGCTGACGCTTTCCCTGATCTTCGCCGGGGGCAGCGGCGCGGTGGTAGTGAACTGGCCGTTTGCGCCGACCGTGGCGCCGGCAACCTGCTTGTTCGCGGTGCCGAAGAGAATCTTGACCTTCTTGCCCACGAGGCTCGAGGCGGCGCTGCCGCTGAGCAGCACGCGGCCCCCGTGGATGTAGACATCGTTGAGGACCAATTGCGTGTTGGTGCAGCCCAGCCGCAGTTCTTCGATCGCCTTGGGGGTCGAGGCGACACCGGGGGTGGTGGTGGGGATTGTTGTTGTTGTTGTTGTGGTGGAGGAGGAAGAAGAAGAAGAAGAAGAAGAAGTCGTGGTTGAGGATGTCGATCCGGCCTTGGGGCTGGGGGCGACGGTAGCCGTCAGGGTGGCGCCGTCAGGTTCATACGCCAGCCCGTAGATACCCGCGCTCGGGCCGCCCACCGTCGCGAACGATCCGGTTCGCGACGAGGCGCCGCCGATGAACTTGAAGGTCTGTCCGAGCGGCGGTTCGTAGCCATTTTCGTCGGTTAGCGAGAGTGCGCCTGCGAGCGTCACGCTGCCGCCCACCAGCAGCTGGTCGAATTCGGTGCCGGGCGTCGGGCCCGCGATCCCGATCGCGAGCGTGCCGGCGCTTTCCTGTGTGTAGTTGCCTGCCACGCTCAGTGGCCCGGGCGCATCGCCGGGTGCGATGGTGCCGCCGATGTTGATCAGCGGACCGGCTACCTTCCCCGTCCCGCTCAGCGTGCCGCCGGTGAGCGTCGTCGGCGCCTGCTCTGTGCTTTCGACATACGTGGATTCGCCCACTGTGCCGTCGTCTTGAAGGACACCGCCGCTCACGTTGAGCGGCCCGCTTTCGAGCAGGTCACCGCTCGCCACCGTCGTGGTCCCACCGGTCAGGTTCAGGGTGTCGGCGCCGAATCCGTACTTCGGTCCGGTGTTCGGTCCGATACCCGCGGCCGTGAAGGTGCCGTCATCGCCGCCCCCGGTGTAGAGGGTGAGACCGTTGGCAAGAGTGATCGTGCTCGTGGTGCTCAACGAAGTTCCCGCGGTGAGGAAGTTGCGGTTCGTGATCGTCACCGGGCTGGCAGTGGCGATCGAGCTGCCGTAGTCGAGATAGGCCTGGCTTTCACCTGGTCCGATCGTCAAGCTGCTACCGGCGCCCTGCGTGATGGCGAGGTTTTCGGCGATCTGTCCGCTTGACCACACGATCGCCCCGCTGACCGTAAGGGCTTGCGGCCCCTTGAAATAGCCCAGTTCGGTTTGAGTCAGCGTCCCGCTAAGCGAGGATTCCCCCGCCGCATTCTCGAAGTCCAGCCCGCCCCCGAGCCCGATCTCGAGCCCACCTCCCTGGATTGATGCGGGGTCGGCTATGTAGAAGTAGGGATAGGGCTTGGATATCAAAACCGTGACGTTGCCAGGCCAGCATGCGACCGTCGTCGGGCCAGGGATACCGGCCGACCAGTACGTCGATTCCCACCATTGACCTTCGTTGGGCCCGGTGAAGTTATCGGTGCAGGTAGCCGCCACCGCGGACGCGCTGAGCACGCCGGCGAGCCCCACCGCTAGCACGGCCACGAAGAGCGCGCGCCTCAACGCGCCACCACGCGGTCGAGGTCCCGCCGCGCCGCGAACCGAAGCCGGCCCTCGCTGGGGGCAGGCGCCACCAAGACTGCTGTCGAGTGCTCGAGGCTCATGGCGGGGAACCTTACTGCGTCCTGCAGGTCGCTATTTGCGCTTGCGTTTTGCGCTTGAGCAGGTGTGGAACGTCGAGGAAGCGGTCAGCGTCTTGCCGGCGGTGGTCGTGGCCTTGACGGTGATCTTGAACGAGCCCTTCTCAAGCCCGGCGAGACTCACGTGGGCCACCAGCACTGGTCCTTTCAGCTTGGCCACAACGCGTCCCGCCAGGAGCACCTCGGCGCTCTTGATCTCATTTGCTCCCGTGGACTGAACCACGTGCTCGGCCACGTGAATCGTGAGCTTGCGCTGGCTCACGCACGCTTTTGTCGACGGCAGTCCGAGCTGTGCGCTCAGCGAAGCGATCGGCAGGGCCGCCAGACCGGCGCCGGACGTTCCCGTGCTCGTGGGTGCGCTACCACCACCGGCACCCGCGGTCCCTGTGGAGCCCGATCCCGACCCCGAGCCCGAAGTGCCGCCGGTCCCTGTGCCGGTCCCCGTTTCCGACCCGGTCCCCGTCGCGGTGCTCCCGCTGAGCGTGAACATCGACACGGTGTTGGCGTCGAAGTTCGCCGTCGCGATCAGTCCGCCGTTGGGGCTGAAGGCCAGCGAATACGGGAACGCTCCGGTGTCGGCGTTCGAGGCGGGGCTCTGCGGGTCCGGCGTCAGCGCACCGGTCGCATCGTTCACCTGGAACAGCGACACGATGCCCGAAACGGTGTCCGCGGTCGCGAGCAGCGCCCCACCCGCACCGAACGCCACCCCCTGCGAGTCGCCGGTGTCAGCGTTCGAGGCGGGCGACTGGGTGACGGGTGTCAGCGCACCCGTCGCGTCGTTCACCTGGAAGATCGACACCGCGCTCGAAGCGGAGTTGGCGACCGCGAGCAGCCCGCCGTTGGGACTGAACGCCACCGACCACGGGGTCATTCCGGTGTCGGCGTTGGTCGCCGGGCTCTGGGTGACCGGGGTCAGCGCACCTGTCATTTCGTTGACAGCGAACATCGACACGGTGTTCGAGCCGTCGTTGGCGACCGCGAGCAACCCGCCCCCCGGGCTGAACGCCGCGTCGAACGGGTACTTCCCGGTGTCGGCGTTCGTGGCGGGGCTCTGCGTGACCGGGGTCAGCGCGCCCGTTGTATCGTCGACCCCGAACACCGACACGCTGTTGGAGTAGACGTTGGCGGTGGCGAGGAAGAGGCCATTCGGGGTGAACGTGACCGACTGCGGCTGCATCCCGGCATCCACGGTCGAGGCCGGGGTCAGCGCGCCCGTCGCACCGACCTGGAAAGTGGAGACCGAGCCGTTATAGCAAGTGGGGGCGCATCCGTAGGTTGAGTTCGCATCCGCGAGCAGTCCCCCATCCGGGCTGAACGCCACGCCCCACGGGAAAGCGCCGGCAGCCTCAGGCGTCCCCACCGGAGTCAGCGCCCCGGTCACGTCGTTAACGCTGAACATCGAGATGGTGTCGTCCTCGACGTTTGACGTCGCAAGCAGACCGCCCCCCGGACTGAACGCCACCGACACCGGGTTCAGGCCCGTGTCGGCGTTGGCGGCGGGGCTCTGCGTCACCGGGGTCACCATCACCGGGTCGACGACAGCATCCGCGCGACCCGCGGCGCCACCAAGCGCCAGAGCCCCGAGCAAGAGCGCCGTGAGCACCCGTACAACGCGTGCGCGTGCGAACTTGGACCGAGCGGCCACACCAAGATCGACAGACGGTTCTGACTGGCCTGGCCAAACACTCACAGCGGTCCCCGATCCTGTGGTTGGAGTTAGACGACTTCAGTCTCTCAGAGATGGGCGATACTGGTTCGATTCGCTCATGCGCCTGGCGTGTCGCTGTTCCTAATGGTGGTAGTGGAGGACGATCTTCATGCTCTTCAGCAGCTGCGGGGGTGAGCTGCCGAGGCCGGCCTGCGTCGCCGTGAAGTAGACGACCAGACTGTGCTTTTGCTTGAGCTCGCGCATGCCCGCCGCGTGGTGCTCGTGCCCGTCGGCGTCGTTTCGGTGACGGGCGAGACGCCGACCACTCCCGCCAGGCGCCCGATCCCACCAGAATCGCCGATTTCAGCGGTCGCGCTGAACCAGATGTTTCCTTTCGTGTCGGCGGCGAGCGCGTAGGGGGCGTCCGAGCCGAGCTGGTAGACGGTCGTCGTCGGGACGGCGCTCGGCACGATCCGCACCAGCGCGTTCGCGCTGCTATGCCCGTAGAAGCCGGACTCGCTCACCCAGATCGTGCCATCCGGCGCCGCGATTATGCGCGCCGGCTTGCCTTCCGCGAACCCCGGGGCGATCGACGTCATCGAGAAGTTTTCGAGCTCCGTGTGCGTCGCGTTGAGGCGACCGATTTCGTTGTTCGTGGTCGTGTACCAGACCGAACCGTCGGGCGCGATCGCCGTATCGGTTGGCGCGATGCAGCCCTCGAGGCTCGGGCAGGACTCGAGCTCGTACTCGGTGTACGGGCCTTTTTCCCCGCCCGCGGGAGCGGTCCCGAGCCGCCAGCCGGAGTCCCCGCTCCCGAGGCGCCTCATCAGCAGATGCACCTGTTCCTTGCCGACGTGGATCCCGCGCCCGTATCTGAGCTCGGCGGTGATGCGGAGCGTGCCGTAGGTGCCGCCGGAGTCCTTGTGGACCTGGGCGATCTCGCCGGCAAGCCAGGCATGCCTGAGCGTCCTCGCTGACGGCGGACGCACCTTCCAGTCGTAATAGCCCGAGGGGGCAACACCTAACATCAAGCAGGCCCTCTGCACATCAAACCCCTGCCCGGTCAGGGACGCAATCACCGGGTAGAGGCTTTTGGGGGCAGGTTCTGCTCCAAGAACACCTCGTTGACCTTCCTGGAGACCGCCAGCTCGGTCTCGAGCTGACGGATCCGTCTCTTCGCGGCCGCGAGCTCCATCTGCCCCTCGGTGCTCAACCCGGGCGCCTCACCACGATCAATCCGGTCCTGCTTCAGCCAGCTGTAAATGCTCGCCTGCGTCATCCCGAACGTATCGGCCAGCTGAGCGACACGCGTCCCGGAACGCGTGAGCTCCACGACCTGCCTGCGGACCTCCACTGGATACCTGCTGGGCATTACTTCCTCCTCGCTGAACGCCGGAGGATTCCAGAAACACAACTCCACTAAACCCGGGTCAGATCATGATCGGAGCCTCGAACCAGTGTCCGGCGATGGGCGATACTGGTTCGATTCGCCGGACATGCCTGCAAATCGGCATCTTTTGGCACGGCTTTCCCCCTAGAATCCCCCGAACCTGCGCGGGAGCTGGCGGACGTTTCCCCCCTAACGTGCGCCGGTTCGATTCAACCGGTCCACTATCCGAGGTCGCGGCGCTCCCGCAAGCTCGGGGACTTGTTCTCCGTGGGGCTCGGATCGCGTGCGGTGAGCTGCAGCGTCGCATCGAGGGCAAGCGCGAACCGCTGGCTGTACGGAGCTGGATCGGTGAGCGCAATGCGCAACAGATCCACGAGCCCCGCCACCTCGACAGCGCCCCCGCCGATCGTGACCTCGGTCGCGGCGCGTGCGAGGTCGGCGAAACCGTAGGTGCCGGGGGGCGCATCAAGGAGACGGACACGATCGGGTGCCAGTGACGCGGCGATGACCGTCTCCGTAGCCAGTCCTCGATCCTCGGGGTGCACCACGAGATCAAGCGTCCCCTCACCGCTGAGGATCAACGGCCACCCGTGCAGCGCCCCAGCGACCTCCCCCACCACAACCGCCCGCAGGCCAACGGCCCCGACAAGCTCGAGCGTGGCGACGCGATCGAAGCGATCGCGGCTCAGGTGCCTGACCCGCTCCACCGGCTCGCGCCCCAACTGCTCATAGATCAAAGACGTCCACGAACCCTCATCCGCCGTGGCAAGCCCGAGCGTCAAATCGAGCTCGCACGCCGTCACGACCTCCTGCACTGTCTCGAACTTGGGCTCAGTCGCGCCACTCTCCCACCGCGCAACCGTCACCTGCGAAGTACCCAGGCGCCCCCCCAGTTCCTGCTGAGTGAGGCCCGCACGACGCCGGGCAATAACGATGATGTCGCGCGCACGCATGCGTATCAGTATAACAGAACTGATATAGATGTACGATGCTTGCTGTCAGGGCGGCCAGATTCGAACCGGAGGCCAGCCTGCCGCGGCGCCGCCGCCGTCCACCTGAAGCAGATGCGCCAACTGCTTATCGACGCGGATGCCGTAGGAGCCGGGCCCGGTCACCCTTGAGCCAGCGTGTTCTTCTTATCCCCGCCGGGTTATCCCGGTGACCTCCCATGCCCGGCCAAGGGCGCTGCCATAAAAAGCCACAATGACGAGGACCAAAGCACGTTGCAGTGCGGCACTCTGGGTATTCGCGAGGAGCGCTATGGCGAGGCCGAGCTGCACTGAGTAGCCCACAACCGAAATTGACGCGAAGGCAATATTCAGCTTTCTGTTTCGAGAGCTGGCGGCGAAGTTTCCAGCCCGCTTTGCCCTCGGTATCAGCAGTCTGGTAGCCAGCAGGCCGACGGTCGCCATCGCGATGCTCGATAGCCCGAAGACGACTGCGCCCCCGGTCAGTGCCACGATCGAGACGAAGAAGATATCTACCAGGACGACAAACGCGCTCCCGGCCAACACAGTTCGCAACTCCCGAGTTGTGGGGTCCGCGTCGTCCGCGTTGACGACCGACACGGCGACCACGAGCAACCCCAAGATGGCAGCGGATGCGCCCGCGCTTGCGCTGAAGAAGCTCTGATAGTGGCCAACCACAACACCACCCTATTGGGCATCAGCGTGGCCAGAAACCACCAGCGACCCCCGGCGAGCCCCTGCCCTCAAAACCCGCCCACGCGTGCTCCAAGACTCGGGCCTGCCGCGAGAGAAAGGATGGCCGTCTCGCGTCGCGGGGCCTTCGTTTCTGGAAGACTTGTGCGAGATCATCAACCTTCAGGTCGTGACCGTTTGGGCACGGTCAGGCGGGCTGCCACAGCTCGATCCGGTTGCCCTCGGGATCGGTGACCCAGCCGAATCGACCGACACCCTCCATCTCCTGCGTCTCTGCAGCGACATCCGCTCCCTTGGCGCGCAGTTGTGCCAGCATCGCGTCCAGATCGCGGACCCGGAAGTTGATCATCGTCTGCTGGGCACGGGACCCTAAGTAGTCGGTCTCGGACTCGAACGTCGCGAACACCGTCGGCCCGGCAACCTGGCGCCACAGGCCGTTCTCATCGGCGTCCAAGCCTAGGCAATCGCGATACCACGCACCCAAGGCCACCGGGTCGGCAGCACGCATGAAGTGTCCACCGATTCCGAGCACACGCTCCATGTCGCCATCTTGCCAGGCTGGCGATCCGGGGGCTTCTCCCGCACCATCGCCCACTTCAAACCCCACCTGCGCGAGCTTCTGTAGCTCCAGGTAGGCCTGCTGTGGCGTACGTGCACTCACGCCAGCAGGGGCTCCATCGCTCGCCTAAACCGACCGAGTAACGCGGGGAGTTCCTCACCCCACCCGCCGGTAGCGGATGTGCGTGGCGAGCGGAGAGTGGAGCACCTCGACCGGCTCGAACCCGAGGGACTCGACACCGTCGAGGAGCCGCTCGCCGGATCCGAACAGGACGGGAACCACGTCGAGCGTGAGTTCGTCGATCACTCCGGCGGCGAGCGCCTGACGGACGGTCGAGGCGCCGCCCGCGATGTCGATGCCATCCTCGCCGGCCGTCTCACGCGCCTGCGCGTAGGCAGCGTCGAAGCCTTCGGTGACGAAGTGAAAACTCGTGCCGCCCTCCATCTCGATCGGCTCGCGGGCGTGGTGGGTGAGCACGAAGACCGGCGCGTGGTAGGGCGGCTCGGAGCCCCACCATCCATCCCAGTCCTCATCCCACTCGCCGCGGATCGGCCCGAACATGTTGCGGCCCATGACGTAGGCCCCGCGCGGTCGCATGAGCCAGCCCTCTGCCGTCGCGTCGGCATCGTTCGCGCGCTCGTCGCCGAGGTGCCAGCTATGGACCTCCCTGCCACGCTTCCCCAGCGGATTCTCCCGGCTCTGGTCCGGCCCGGCGACGAAGCCGTCGAGCGAGATCGACATGTGGCAGGTGGTGTCCGGCATCGGCGTCCTCCAAGTGATTGCACACTCGGTATTTGGCTCTAGGACTAACGATGGGCGATACTGGGCTCGAACCAGTGACCTCCGCCTTGTCGAGGCGGCGCTCTCCCAGCTGAGCTAATCGCCCTGGGAACGGCCCAAGCCTATCAACGCTTCAGGGCACGATCACGACCCGGCCGCCGCTGCCGACACCGGGGTATTCGGAGCCGCTCGCGCTTGAGCCGGCTTCTTCGCCGGAGCCCTCCACCCCACTCGAGCCTGAGCCGCCCTCACCGAGGCCTTCGACGCCGCTCGAGCCCGAGCCGCCGGCTTCGACGCCGCCTTCGGTTGCGCCCGCGCCGCCGCCGGCTTCGACTTCGCCGTAGGGGCTCTCCGAGCCATACGGCGAGCGAGACCCATACGGAGACTGCGTCTGCGTCCCGGCGCCGGAGCCGCTTTCAGAGCCGCTTTCGGATTGGGCAGCGGCGCTCTGCGTCGCCGAGGCGTAGGTCACGCCGTCGCCGGCTTCGATCTTCTTCACGACCGACGCGACCGTGTTCGAGGAGATCGCGAAGCCGACGCCGGTGCTCCCGGGCTGGGAGCCTTCGGTCTGGGCCGCGTCGCTTGCGATCTGGGAGTTGACGCCGATCACTTCGCCCTGTTCGTCGAGCAGCGGCCCGCCGGAGTTGCCCGGGTTGAGCGCCGCGTCGGTCTGGATCGCGCCGCTGATCTTCGCGCCGTCCGGGGCGGCGATTTCGCGGTTCAGCGCCGAGACGATGCCTTTGGTGAAGGTCTCTTCGAGGCCGTACGGGGTGCCGATCGCGTACACGGTGTCGCCGACCTTCGCCGAGCTCGAGCTCGCGAGCGTCAGCGGCTTCAGACCGAGACCCGATGGGTCGACTTTGATCAGCGCCAGGTCCTGGTTGGCTTCTTCGCCGACAAGCGTCGCGCTCGTCGTCTTTTTTGACGATCCACTTGCATCAACAGTGAGGCTCGTCGCCCCCTTGATCACGTGGTCGTTTGTGAGGATCAGCCCCTGTTCGTTCAGCACGATCCCCGTGCCCTCGTCCTCGCCTTCGCCTGTGACCGCCTTGATCGCGACGACGCCCGTGGAGTCTTGCTGGTAGATCTGGGTCGCCGTCAACACCTTGGATGACCCCGACGATGCGGATACCTCGCGGCGGGTTCCCCCCAAGGAGGAGCTGGCCGGCGTCGCCGCCCTGACCGCGCCGACGTTCGAGGTCGAGCTCCCGGTCGTGCCGGTCCCCAGCAGCACGGCCGCAATCGTCGCGAGCGAAGCTCCGGCAAGCGCCGCGAGCAGCAGCGGTGCGAATAGACGTTTCACGGGTCACCTCCAGGTCAAATTGGGATGAGCCCATGATGTGCGCGCCTGCTGTGCAGGCCCTAACGATGTCTCAAAGCGGTCCTAATGGATGGGGAAAAAGTTGATAACCGGATCCGAAGAGGTTGGTAAGAAGGGGACGGTTTTCGCCAGCCACGGCGGTGAGGGCGCCATGAGACTTCGATGTCCAGCTCTCCGGTTCGAAGACCGTGCCCCAGCGCGACGCTATCCGAGGCGTCTCAGCGTGCGCTGGGCAGCACGTTTAACGGCCGCTTCCGCTGTTCTTTGCGTTGCCTCTTGGTTGGTGCTGAGGAGCTCACGTGCCGCGGCGGCAAGCGCGTCCTCTTCGAGGAGACGTTCGGCGGCTTGCTTGACGCGACCGCGCAGCTGTGAGGGCACCGCGACTTCCTGGGCTATCTCGGGACCGAGATGGTCGAGCAGCAACATCACGTCGCTGAAGTCACGGTCGACGTTCTCGCCTGTGTGGCGTGTGCGACCAAAAGCAGCCCCCTTCAGGACGACGAGCGCCGCGGGAGATGCCGCCCAGAATCTGCCGTGCTCTGGCTCCTCGGCGAACGCAACGAGCACGCGATGGCCGGGCAGCTCGCTGATGATGTTGCTTTCGGGAAGGCCGCGTGCCGCGCCCTTCGGAAAGGGATGAAACGGGCGTAGGAGCTGGACCTTCAGGTCGCCCTTGACCCACGTGAACGCGCGCTCGTGCGTCACTTCGCTGCGTTTCAGACCTTGACGCTCCAGATGAGCCACCACACCTTGCACCGCATCCGTCTCCACGCCGGCGTCTACGTCTCGTGTCGGCGTCAGCGCGACGTTCTGTCCATCGAGAGCAACCTGCACAGCGACAGCGCCGATGACGATGACGTCGTCTTTGATTGGTTCCAACACCGCGGCGGCGTCGCGCATCAGTGGGCTGGGAGCGACGATCCTCACCAGCCCATCTCCAGGCGGATTGCGGAGGCGGCCTCGAGTGCGCGTTCGCCGCTGAGGCGACAGTCGAGGTAGAGCTGCACGGGGTCGGCCACGCTGATCTCCGCACGCTGCTCGGCGAGCGAGAACATGAACTGGTCCGGCGCCGGCCGGGCCGTGATCCGTCCTGGGCCAGGGGGGGCCGGGGAAGCGAGCAGAGCCTGCGCCCAGATGTCCAGATCGTCGCGGCCGATCCACAAGGTCACGTCGGCCGACTCGACGACGCTTCGCATGAGCGACGCCCCGGCAAGCCCACCCACGGCATACGGTCGCTGCACCCTGCCGGCCGCCTCGCGTAGGAGCTCGATCGCCGCGGCGGCGTCGCGTGCGCCCACGTCCCACCTCACGCGCCGAGACCGCCGTGCGGCCACGGAGCGCTCGAACGCGTCGAGCAGCGCGCCGGCATCGCAGAGGCTCACCCGTCGTACGCGCGCATCCCCGGGATCACGCTCCACGAGGACCAGTCCATCGTCAGCGAGCCCGCGCACCACACGAGAGACAAGCGCCTCGCTGCACTCGAGCATACGAGCAAGCTCGCGGAAGGAGGGCCGCTCATCCTTGTGCAGCAGCAGCCAGCGCGGCACCCGGCTCCCGCGAGCCGCAAAGGGCGCTGCCGGAACGCCGCCAACCTGCACGGCCCGTCGCGTCGCGGGGCGCTCCACGTATACCGGCGGAGCAAACACGAACAGCTCACCGTTGCCGGCCGCATAGGAAACCCTGCGCTCCCGCAGCAATGCTCGCGCCTCGGGAGAGGACCGCTCGAACACGACCAACGAAGGCCTCCCGTTGGCGCCTACCTCCAGCGCGATCGCTTGCGCCTCACTCAGCGTCAAGACGTCCACGTTGCGCACATCGAGCCGTAGTGGACTGTGCCCGTCCAAGCGCAGCACAGCGCGCCGCAAGCCGATATCGAGCTCCACAGGTACAGAACTTGCTTGCCGCTTCATGATGTTTGATTATTTTAGCAAACATCACAATACTGCAAGGGCCGGGAAATCACCGGCTTCGGCGAGCGTTGACTCGCTCGTGGTGCTCGCCGCGCGCCTGGCCGAGATGGTCGCTCGCGCCAAGAAGCGCAGATAGCAAAGCATCATCGCTCGCGAGCTAGCCGAGTCGCGCCCAAGGATGATCTACGTGAACTCGATGAGTCCGATCATCAGCCCGCCTCCGCCATCTCCACAAACAAGCAAAGCGGATTGACCAACCGCATCTGCTCGGCATTCCTGCAGCGGATGTGCAGCAGCTCTAAGAGGCGACGACCGGAGTCGAACCGGTGTAGACGGCTTTGCAGGCCGCTGCGTAGCCACTCCGCCACGTCGCCAGGATTGTTCCGCAAGCGTATCGAGCGCGACCGTCGCGAACGGGCGTGAGCATCGGCGACGCCGAAACGCAGCCGTGGCGCATCAGCCAGCCGGTTAGGTTTTGCTTATAATGGTCGATATATAGTGCAGTATGATCTATAATGAACTATATATGGAGCATAAAACTAATAGAGTAACTCCGATTCCGGTTCGCCGTGCCCAGCGGAGCCTGGCGGACAGCATCGCCATGTGGCGGAAGCTGCGCGGTCTCACGCAGGCTCAGCTGGCGGAGCGTGCCGACGTCTCGCGCGGGGTCATTCGCCGCGTTGAGGCGGCCGACGGCGGGGTCAGCGTCGAGAACCTGCTGAGAATCTCGAGGGCGCTAGGCATTCAAGACCTTCTGACCGAGGCTCTGGACCCACTTGCCAGTGACATCGGTCGGCTGCGCTCAGAAGAGGAGCTACCTCGTCGTGTGCGACCTAGAAAGCTGACGGGCGATGGTTGAGCAGCCAGTCGAGGTGGACGTGCAGATCGCCGGCCGCGCCGTTCCCGCGGGACGGCTCTGGACGCATCGTCACGGACAGAGCGAATCGGCCACCTTCAGCTATCGAGAGGACTATCTGCAACGAGCGGATGCTTACGAGCTCGACCCCGGGCTGCCGCTTCGAGCGGGCCAGCAGCAAACGCCGGTCAAACAGCCCCTATTCGGAGCGATGTCCGACTGCGCTCCGGACGGTTGGGGGCGGCGTCTCGTCAGGCGCGCGGAGGCAGAGCGGGCCCGCGAAGCCAGCACCCGGCAACGCGGACTCACCGAAGTCGACTTCCTGCTCGGCGCCCGGGACGACCTGCGCCAGGGCGCACTGCGCTTCCGCGGCTACGACAGCGCGCAGTACCTCGCTGTCGAGGCCGAGGGGGTGCCGCACCTGATCGGACTCCCACGACTGCTCAACGCCACCGAAGAGCTCGAACGCGACGAACCGACCAGCGAGGATCTGCGCCTCCTGCTCCACGGCGGCAGCTCGCTCGGTGGCGCGAGACCCAAGGCACACGTGCTCGACACCGAAGGACGTCTGGCGATCGCCAAGTTTCCTGCTCCCAAAGCCGACGCCTGGGACGTGATCCGCTGGGAGGCAGTCGCCCTTACGCTCGCAGGGGATGCCGGAATCACTGTGCCCGACCACGAGCTGCACGTGATCGAGAACCGCCCGGTGCTGGTGGTGCGCCGCTTCGACCGCGACTCCAACGGGCGACTCGGCTACCTGAGCGCGATGTCGATGTTGCAAGCCAAAGACGGCGACGACGCGAGCTATCTGGAAATCGGACAGGCGCTCGAAGAGCAGTCACCCGACGCTGGCGCCGACCTGCGTGAGCTGTGGCGACGGATCGTCTTCACTATCCTGATCTCGAATACCGACGACCACCTGCGCAACCACGGGTTCCTGCGCAAGAGCACCGCGGGCTGGTCGCTGTCGCCGGCGTTCGACCTGAACCCCAACCCCGAAGGCGGAGCAAAGCAGCTGGCGACCGCGATCGACGAGCACGATACGAGGGCAAGCATCGCGACAGCCCTCGAGGTTGCCGGGCTGTTCAGAGTCTCGCCGGCGCAGGCCCGCGCGATCGTCGTGGAGGTGTCGGCCGCGACCGAGCGCTGGCGGGACGTCGCTCGGGCGACGAGCCTCGGCGCTCAGCAGATCGCGCGCCTCGAGCCGGCGTTTGAGCACGAGCAGAGCGCCGCCGCCCGCGAGCTGTCATCCGCGCGCAGCTGATCGATAGCCGAGATCCTGTCCCTGCTGCTGCAAAGCCGTCTACACCGGGCAAACAGTGATTAGCGCGCCAGCTTCACCCACCCAAAGGTGACGGCGGGATACGGGTCTCACCGTGCACCTCGGGGATGTTCATCATCACTTCGTCGATGTAGCACCACGACCACTCTTCGCGCGGCTCGATCGAGCGGATGATCGGGTGCCCGCTCGAGTGGCTGTGGGCAGTCGCGTGACGGTTGGGCGAATCGTCGCAGCAGCCGACGTGCCCGCACTCCAGGCAGATGCGCAAATGCAGCCAGAGGCCACCCATCTTCAGGCAGTCCTCGCAGCCGTCGGTTTCCTCGGGTAGCTCTGTGATCAGGATCTGGTCGAGGTGTGTGCAGGCTGCCATCTTGGTCCTCCGATCGGGTTTGGGTCTACCGCTTCTTGCCGTGGGTCTTCTTCTGCCGCTTCTGCTGTTGCACCAGCCGCACGCTCTCGATCCCCGTCTGCGACGGCCCGGGAGCAAGTTCGAGAATCGCCAAGCCGGCCGTAATTCGCCCGTGATCGGTCTCGAGCAGGGCGCGACCGGTCTGCTCCAGCTCGAGCTTGACCGTCGCCGTTTCATCTCCGGCGATCGAAAAGGCCGCCCTTGCGACCCTCACGGTACGCGTCGTCGCCTTCTTCCTGCCCTTCGCTTTGCTCGTGTCTTTCGCCGTCAGGGTCAGCCTGCCCGTACAGGTCGCTTCGCCGACGCATTCGAGCTTCACCAGCGCCACCCCGTCGCTCTGCACGGTGACATGCGTATCGGCAAGCGACACGTGTCCTGTGGGCGGCGGGGCCGGCGCTGGAGCGGGTGCGGGCACCGGCGCGGCGGCAGTGGCGGGTAGGCCCGGGGTACGTCCCATGCCGACGCCGCCCGCATTGCTCGCCTGCACCTCGCACGAGATCGCGTGACCCACCTCCGCCCCCGGCACCGCATATGTGGAGACGCCGCCCTGCTGCAGGACCTGACCGTCGGTGGTGTCGATGAACGTGTAGGTGTATGTCGGATCCTCACTCCAACTGCCGGGTTCGCAACTCATCACGCCGTCGTTGATCGGCGCTTCGCGGATCACCGCACGGCCGCCCCGTGGCGCCCGCGGTGGTTCTTCGCTGCCGTCGATGAAGTCCTGGATCTCGGGCGCCGCCACGTTGGCGAAGGCGTTTTCCGCGCCGGCGGCGCACCGCTTTCCGGAGACCAAGTCATAGTCATCCTCAACTCCCACCAACGTCGACCCCGAGATCGTCAGGCCGCTGCCGCTGTCGCCATTGCACGGTGTGCCCGACGGGGAGCTCGCGCAGATCAGCACAGCATCGTTTTCGCCGCCGCATTCGCGCGGCCAGCCCACGGTCATACCCAGTGAATACAGCTTTTCGTTGAGTTCGTTCGTGGCGGGATCCTCTTCCCCGAAGCCCGTCAGGTTGACCGGGGTGCCTTCGGTGGGACTCGATCCCGCCGCGATGAGGGAAATCGGGGTTGCCGCGGGCCCGAGCACGAGTGGCTCCTGCAGGGTCAGCACGGCGACGTCATCCGGATTCACTCGGCCGCCGTCGGAGTCGTAGGTGTAGTAGGGATGCGGGCGGGCATCCGTAACGGCGCGTTCCTGTTCTTCGGCACCGCCGTGGAATGCGAGATCGGAGGTGCCCGCGCGCACGGTGAAGTCTTCAGCTGGTGTCAACTTGCTCGTTTTCGAGTCGAATACGCAGTGGGCCGCCGTCAGGATGTGGGAGGAGTCGAGGATCGAGCCACCGCAGAGGATTTCGACGAACCCCTTTTCTTCAGGAATCACTGCTTCGACCGCCACCTGCCACGGCGCCTGCCCGATCGCGATCTGGCTGCCTCCGACGATCGCAGGGTGCGCAAGCCGTTGCTGGGTTGCATCCGCCGCCGACGCGAACGCCAGGCACACGCCGAAAGCGCCAAGCACACTCAGTTGGCGAGCCGTGCGACGCATCAACTCGCCATCACGGCCTTGGTGATCGTCTTCCCGCCCTCGACCGACAGAATCAGGTTTGCAGCGAAGAGATGGCGCTTTACCTGAGCGAGTTGCCGCCTGCCCGCGGCTGTGAGGTGGAGCACAGCGGCCACGCTCTTGCCCTTCGCAAGGGAGAAGTATCCCCTGGCGAGCACCAGGGTCTCCCGATGAGAGGCCACCTTCCCTCCCTCATGGCGGCTGGTCATGACCTGCGAGGTCAACTCGATTGTCCCTCTGCACGTCGCGTCGCTGCAGCTCAGGAGTAGCGCTGCAGTGCTTCCCGATATGACGATCTTCGACGTCGGAGCCGTAACGACGGGCGGGGCTTGGGCCGGTGCCAGCGTTGCGGTGGATGCTGGCGTACTCGCGCCGGCCGTTGACGGAGACGGCTGTGGCGATGCGCCTGCGCCGCTTTCCGAGGACACCGGCTGCTGGGGCACCAGAGTGACCGGTTTGGGTGGCGGCGGGAGGTCCGGCGGCGGCGGCGGAGGGCCCGATTCAGCGGGACCCTGCATGACCGCACCAATATCGGAGGTATCCGTGCCGAGCACTACCTGCACCGGTTGTGCGGCGGCGTAGGTAGCCTGGTCGTTGTAGTACTGGACCTTGTAGGGCTTGGCGGCATCGAACCCGATCACGTAGCCGCCGGCCGGCACGCCCGCTATCGCGTATTCGCCATTGCTTTCAGTGAGCGCACACGCAACCGCTTCGCTGGGACTCGAAAGAGCACAGACGAGCACGTTACTGAGAGGTCCACTGCCGGCAGCTGTCACCCGTCCCGATATGCGACCGCCAAGCTGCAGCTTGGCGTTTATGCCCGCGCTCCTTTCGCCAATCGTCACGGGCACGAGCGTTGCGGCCTTCGCCGAGCCCTGCCCGTCGAAATACTGCCTCACGTAATCGAGCGCGCTTTCTGACGGGACCGAGAATTCGACGTCATAGTCGCCCGCAGGTAGACCGGCGATCGTGTACTGGCCGTTCTGTCCGGTGCTCGCACACGCGCCCAGTTCTTCCTGTTCGGCGTAGGCGCACACCAATATCCCCTGAATCGGCGCCGAGGTCGAGGCGTCGGTCACTTCGCCGCCAATCCGCCCACCTTCTCTCATTCGCGCGTCGATGCCGATGTCGACCGTTTCAGGGCCAACCGTTACGGCAGTCGCCTTTTCAGGAGATGCAACACCGTTGTAGTACTGCGTCTCGTAGTTGAGCCCACTCCCATACGGAGATGAGAATTCGACGAGGTATTCGCCACTCGAGAGGCCGGAGATCGAGTACTCGCCGCCCGCTTCAGTGGTGGCGCACCGGCCGAAGAGTCCTGCTTCTTCAGCCGCGTCGTAGGCGCACACTTCCATCCCTGCGATCGGCTGCCCGCTCGACGCACTCGACACCACCCCCCTGACGTGCGAGCCAGTGCTTTCGGGTTCCACCAGTTCCGCGTCGATTTCGGATGTCGTGACGCCGGCGCTCACCTTCACGTGCTGGGCTTCTGAGAGTGTGTGCTCGCCGCCGTAATACCGGACCGGGTA